>OBRP01000046.1_pt1 | contig 20566 bp, 22 predicted proteins | sample 1475681 | NCBI WGS metagenome assembly OBRP01 (sample SAMEA3360695, study PRJEB22359) | human gut metagenome | biome: ENVO:urban biome; feature: ENVO:human-associated habitat; material: ENVO:feces | place: Bangladesh | collected 2011
ATATGCTCAAACGATTGGGTAAGGACATCCACAATCCGAAATACATCTGCCCCTCCGACCTCAGAGGAGAGCATAACAAACGAGAAGTGGAGCTTCGCAGACAGCGTGAGCGGGAGGCGATGGAGCGAAAGCGGGAAAAGGCAATTGCGGACGAGGAGCGTTTTCGTGAACTCAAGTCAAAGTTCTTCGGCATCTGTTTTACAGACGGCACAATCCAAGTACACGTCCTGGAGAGTGTGCAGGAATATATAGACGAAGGAGCTGAATTGCATCACTGCCTATTTTCAAATGAGTACTATCTCAAAGAGAACTCGCTCATTCTGTCTGCTACCATTGAGGGCAAACGAATAGAGACGATAGAGGTCTCTTTGGACACACTACAAGTGATACAGAGCCGTGGTGTGTGCAACCAAAACAGCTCATACCACGACCAAATTGTTAGCCTTGTCAATGCCAACCACCAGCTGATAAGGCAGAGAATGAAAGCGACAGCTTAAACATCTTCATATCTTAATAACAAAAGCCCCCAAAAGGGAAGCGACAGACGGCAATACTTTCGGGGGCTTCTTTTCTTTGTCTTTGAGTACGAGCAGGCGACCAAAGCAAAGAAGCAAAAGAAAGTCGCAAGTCCCGATGTACGTTTGATAACGTCCACGCTACTAGCTCGTCTCACTTTATCAGTCTCTCTTTTTGCGCACAGACGGGCATTCTCAAGGTTATTGTGCGATAAGTCTTCGGGTTACTACGAACAATCTCCTATCTAGTTTCGCAAAACTCCTTCCTCACCGTACACAAAATACTTGTCGGCTTAATCAAGAGAGCCTGACGAAGTACTACTGTCCTCTAAAAATGGGGCTATAGTGATACTTAGTGCTTCTGAAAGGGTCTTCCGACCTTCTTTGCTGTTAAATACTATTCCGCAAAAAGAAGACCTATTCTCTCTTAATACTATGTAGTACATTCCAGCGACTAGAACTGCAAGGATAGCGTTTGGGTCACATCCATATGAAGGCGAAATCCTTGAGGAAATTTGAGGTAAGACTTCTGATAAGAGTTCATCTCGTTTTCTCGCACTTCTTCTTGTTAAAGCTGTATCGTACGACATCTCCCATCGCATTATTGCCTGCATCTCTTTATTTCGATGCAATTGCTTGACAAAGACGTTTGCGAGACTTTCAAAATAGGAACGCGGAGATGTAAACTCATCTGGATTAACCGATACTAATAGGTCATTAATAAAGAAGTCATAGCGTTTCGTGTATTCCCTAATTAAATCGTCATCGTCTTTAAACCTCCTGTTTAAGACACCTATATCCATCTCTGCTTCTTCAGCCACAGATCTCAAAGAGATGTTCTCGACTCCTTTTTGTACCGCAATCTTGCCCGCGGCTTGGTAGATACTTCGTTCTATTTCTTTGTTAGTTCGTCTTGACATATTATCTTGCTATATGGGGCATATACACAGTTAGGAGGAGTATGTTTATACTCCTCCCAACAAAGTTAGCGAGAAAAAACTTTCAATCTGAAGTTTTATTTCTGCTGCGAGTTGACAACCCGTTGCCATTTATACTCTATTGAGCAATCTCGTTCTTTAATATAGAGCATATTTTCATCCTCCGAGAAGCGATATTCATACTCCCTTGTCCAATTAGATCTCTTGAATCCATCACCCAATTCAAGCTCATACAAGATATTATCCTTGGTGTAGAAATAGTACTTTAGGAAAAACAATTCGCCATTGTCATATCTTCTTACCTCTCCGGCTGAAGTGTATTCCTTAATTAGGATATCGTTATCTTCGGGGGAGGAGTATATGTATTTCCAAGAGCCTATAAGTCTATTGTCTCTTTTTTGAGACAATACAAAATCTCTTTCAGACAAATCTGGCTTGCAAGAACTGAGTATGAACACCGTTGAGAACAAACAAGCCAAAATGCCTAGTGCGCCAAAAGATAGTTTGCTTACTTTCATTGCTTATTCTGGTTATGATTAATACTTGTCGACTACAAAGGTACGTAAAACATTTGAATAACAATCATTCTGATGTTATATTTTTGTATGTAGATGTATTACAGCCTATTGCTACTACACAAAACTAAATGCAATGCTATTGCTTACACCCTCTTAACTACTTAAACGCTTGCTCGTATCTTTATTGTTGAAGTTGAAAGTCCGTTGCTGAAGCTGTCCGAAGTTGTCCTCCACGTAGATATCAATCGTTTGTCGATCAGTAGAGAGTGAAGTGTAATAGAGACGGAAGGTATCTCTCGTGAGCGGATAGCGGTCATTCGGTTTGAATATAGTGCCATCATCCATCTTCAAGCAACCCTTGCCATCCGGCTGGAAGTAACGGATCGTGTATTGCGTATTGGCAAAGCGACCACTTCTTTTGAGACTACAGCGTATTTCAGCCGTTTCCCCCTTAGCTATGGAGTTCTGCACAGGCATCACTTCAAGCGAAAAGTCGTAAGCCTGCTGTACGTCCAGCTCACGAGTACAAGCAGATAGACAAAAGAGGGCGAGGGCAATCCCTCCCACAGCCCATATCGTATTCACTAGGATCTTTTTCATTGTTGTCGGTAGTTAGATATTGAACTTGAGTCCTACTGAGATAGCAGGACGAAAACGATGCAGGTCAGAGCCGAAGAGCAGTCGCCCTTGAGCTTTGAGGACGAAGAGCAGATTGTCTGTAAGGAACAGTTCCACCGAGCTATGTATCGCTCCACCATAAGTAAAGCGAGATCGATTCAGGAGTGTAGCTCCATCGGGTAGCAACCATTTATCCTCGTTCAGCTCTTCATAACCGCAGAGAGCGGATAGTCCCAAGTAGCCAAAGAGATTCTTCCCCCGATCTGAGAGTATCGGGTGCATATAGCCGAAATGCAGTAGCGCATCACGCAGTGGAACATTGTAAGAGCGATAAGTCAACCCTTGCTGCTCATATTCCGCCAAGAGAAAAGCGTAGTTCGCCCGCTTGAAGTAGTGTGCGAACGCTAGACCTACTCCAAAGCTCTCCTTTGCGAATAGTTTCTCCCCCTTGATAATCGGAATAGAGCCGACCAGCTCAACGCTATTTTGCCTAGGGATTAGTCGCTGTGCGTACGATGGCATAGCAGCAGTCATAGCCACCATCACGCAGACCATCATAGATAACCATCTCTTCATCACCACTTCAGTTTAAGGTTATCAATCTTCTTAGTGAGCAAAAGGTCTTCAGGCTCCACATATAAAGTGAGCGTGCGACTCCCGTTTCGCTCGTAGAGCGTCACTTCCAGCTGCTTATCCTCCGATAGTGTGAACTGCTCCAAGGCAAATACTATTCTCTCAGAGCGTCCCGCCCCAATCCACATCACCTGATGAAAGGCACGTAGTGGCTGTAGTATTCGCTCCTGTATAGCTGTATGCTTCGCCACCTTCTTGTCCACCACCTTGAACGTGATAAAGTCCACCGCATACGGCATATTAGACTCATTATCCATACGGACGTGGAAGTAAAGCAACCCATTGTGGGCATATAATCCACGAAGTAAGAAGCGCATCCCGAATTGCTTTGCTCCAACATGCTTGATGGTTCGCTTATCATTTTGGTAGATGCTCTTCATAATCAGCTTAACCAATATGGGCGACTCACTTCCCAGCTCTTTGAAGTAGATGTCCGCACGATTGCTCGGCAGTCTTCCCTCCGTAGGAGATAGAAAGTCCTTCATCTCAATGCTGAGCTTCTCTGGTTCATCCGCATACTTCACATTGTATACGTAGAATGAGCCATCCTCGCAGATGACGCTCATATTGGTCTCCGTCTCAAACTCACGGACGGCAGCCTTTACACGCAGCACATTCTCCGCATCGTCAGCTTTCCCTGCAATAATGCTTTGCGACCCGAGGTCTACATAGCGTATAGCTGCAGGAAAGATGAGATGCACCGTCTTTTCAAACGTAACCTCCAGCCCGTAGGGCAATACGACCCGTCCATTCGGTATCGATCGGCTCATCCCTTGGTAAAGGTCTCCGCTGCTCAGTAGTTGATTGTTTCCCTCCACTTGTTGTGCCATAGCGGGGAGCGTTATCGTAGCACAAACTACGATAGATAAAATCCATTTCTTCATAAGTATATCAGTTGTTATTGTTAGAGTTCTAAAAGCTTACTTCGTCTGTACAAGGAATAGTCTATATCCCCCTTTGAGCGTCACCTTAATTGTTCGGAGCTTCTTCTGTAGTAGTTGTCCAGCTCCCTGCATCACCCCTCTAGTCACCTCGGAGATGATTTGGTCTTTAGCCGATGAGGAAAAGGTGAAAGAGGTTCCCATCGATCCCCCGACATTTGCCCCCATCTCCTTGAGCGCTGACACCTCTTCAGAGCCAGGAATATAGACTCCCATCTGTCCGTCTGTATCATAAGCAGATAGTTTGACCGGCAGAATGCGACCATTCACCTCTATGCTCTTAATCAGCAGCTGCATTCGGTTGCCATCTATCTTAGCTTGTGCCATCAAGAGACTATGCTTCGGGATTGATGTTTGCTGCACGCGAGCCGTCTCTAGTAGGCGAAGAGCAACGTAGTCACCCTCTTTGAGGGTCGTTGTTTTGTCCACCACTACGCAAAGGGTATTGCGCTCGCCAGAGAGTGCGGAGCTATTAGAGAGCGAGTGAAAGCTCATATTCCGCTCCTTGGCTCCGTACATCTCCATAAACTCCTCGTCGCTCATTGGCTGGTCCAGTGCTGAGACCAACGGCTTGTGGTCAGCTATTATCTCCATGGGAGCCTCGTCCTTGGTAGCTCCATCGCTAGGCGGAGATACCATCTGAGACTGCTCTCCCATAGGCATAGCACCATGGGCAGGAGAGGCACCAGCTGCGGGCAAGTACTTAGCCGCCATTTGGTAGCTCTTCTCCATAAGAGCTAGTTGCTTAGCTTCCTCATCATCGTCTTGTTGGCTAAGCTCGTGCAGTTCACGTCTGAGGTCATCAATCTCCTGTTGCATAGCTTCTCGCTCCTCCTCATAAGGGTCAGAGCCGTAGAAGTCCGCTAGCAGACGGTTGTTCTCCTCGTAGCGTTGCATCGAAGACTCAATCTTATTGCCAAGGACCGCCTCTTGCGGATCGCTCTCAGACGAGCTTCCCTCCTGCTGAAAGTACTCCGCCAGTCTCCCCACCTCCTCACGAGCTTGCTCCTCTTGAGTTGTATGGTCAACTAGTTCGTAGGCTTTGAGTTTATTCTCCGTTAGCTTTTCGGTCGTAGCTTGTGGTATGTTGTCATTCAACCCCTCACCAGCGTCCGTTTGCTCCTTAGTGGCGGGTGCAAATATAAACCACATAGCAAGGGCAAAGATAATCCCTAGCCCTGCTAAGACTAACACCTTCTTCAATTGTTCTTTCTGTTTATGCTCCATAGTTACTAATCGCTAAATGTTCCATTCTCTTGATATAGGTTGTATCCCTCTGTATCGGGCTGTCCACCAGCTCTCCCATAGGGATAGGTGGCATCTCCTCACGGTGCGGGAGGAAGAACTGTGCCACCATCCAGATTGAGCAGGCTAGGTAGACGAGACTCAGTCCGTAGACAATAATCTGTCGCTGTCTGTTTGTTAGCATATTGCACCGCTCTCTTAGCCGCACCTGCCCCCTCAAATAGCTTCTTCTGAGGGTAGGTCTACTTCTCCGCTTCATAGTCTTATCGCTTGTAAGTTTGGATGTCACGATTCTCTCGTACGAGGAAGTGCTCCATCAGAAACCCTTGCGGATTGTTGTCCGAGCGAACTGAGTTTTGTAGCGAGCAACTAGTCACCAAGCTCCGCTCCGTGACATTGCTCTGTCGGATAATAAACTGCCGAGCGAAGGTGGTTACTTCGTAGGGATAAGAGTCAAAGTTACACCGTATGGAGTCAATCTCTATACGTTGGTTGACATTGCCCGAGATAGCTCGATTGTAGTACCCCTTCTCCGCTAGATCCTTGTAGTAGTTAAAGGCGGACTTGTCGCATAGTTGGAAAGCACGCTCCATATTCTTTTCGATAGCATCCTTGTCGGGTGCAATCGTGAAGAAAAGCTCGTGAAAGCGTCTTACATGCTCTCGAGCCTCCACTGGGCGATTCATCGAAGCGTCTTGGCTCAGAGCCAGCATCAGAGACTTTCCTTGGTCTAGTACGTACACCTTCTCACGCTGCTTCTTAGCAAAGCTGTACGAAGCATAGACCGCATAGCTACTGACCGCTATGCAGACTATCGCAAAGATGATAGCGTAGAGCCTAATCTGCTTGAAAGAGGTCTCTATGTTTGTGAGTGATTTGAATTCCATATTCCATTATTCTAATTGTTTTATATCTAAAAACTTCTGAGGGGTAGTCTAGTGCCAATGCGCCTTGGCACTGTAGTGCCATAAGGGTGAAACTCTAGTGCCAACCCCACTTGGCACTGCAGTTTCATACGGAAGAAACTGTAGTTTCATAGGTGAGAAACTGTAGTTTCATAGGCAGGAAACTCCAGTGCCATGGGTAGGAAACTGTAGTGCCACACGGCAGGCACTACGTTTACCTCCCCAGCTACTACATTGACACATACATAGGAGGAGCTAATCCTACCCACGTGACCGTCATACGACCGTCACGTGGTCATCGCATCCTCATCAAGCGTGTCATAGCCACCCTTCGGATGAAGGGACGCTATTTGCCCTTGATAAGTGCCCCTTTGATACGTCCGCCTACGTTGCCAGCTATAGATCCAGTGGCACCAGCGACCGCCTTACCTCCCGTATAGACACCCTGGGCACCTCGTTGCGCCGTCTGATTGACATTGCGTCCGTACGCCCCGATGCCACCGCCAGCCTCTATAATCCAGCCCGCTACCGTAGGAACACAGAAGTACCCCACGATACCGATCAAGAAGAAGACAATGTAGTACCAGCTACCCGAATCGGGCAGATAGTTGGGGTCACTCAATGCTGCAATATCCTTCTGCACCATCAACACCTGTATCTTTGTGAGGAGAGCCGAGAGGACAGAGCTCACGGGTAGCCATAGATAGACCGATATGTAGCGTGAGAACCAAGCCGTAAGCGACCCCGACAATCCATCCCAAACGGCAATACCAAAGACGATTGGTCCCAGTATGCTCAGCACGATAAGAAAGAAGGTACGGAGCGTATCAATAATCAGAGCCGCTGCATGGTATAGCAACTCTATGAGGTCATGGAGTTGCTTCATCAGCCATTGCTTTGTTTTGTAAGCAGCACGCTCGGCATACATCCCGGCGATGGTCACCGCATCGCTCGGCCCGATGATCCCCATCTCCTCTATCTTTTGGTCAAAAGCTTCATTGGAAACCAAGTAAGCCGTCTCGGGGTTGCGGAGATAGGCAGCCTCTTGTAGTTTGTCTCGCTTAGCAACCAACTTGTCTAGTTGTACCGTCTGCTTATTGACCATTCGCTCTGTACCTTGTACTACAGGAGAGAGAATCGTATTCATCGTACCCAGCACAATCGTTGGGAAGAACATAATACAGAAGCCCAGCACAAAAGGTCGCAGTAAGGGAAAAAGGTCAATCGACTCGGCCCGAGACAACGAAGACCACACCCTTACGGCTACATAGAAGAGCGCTCCTAATCCCGCAATCCCCTTGGCAATGCCCGTCATCTCTCCACAGAGAGGCATCATCTCCTGATAGGTGGAGCGGAGTAATTCATGTAGTGATGCAAAGTCCATAGATCCTAACGGCTATCTTTACGTAGTCAGTCTTACCAATATCGGCTATCTGGATTTCCATAAAGCGCTTTGACCGATGCTAGATCATTCTTTTCGTGAGCACGTACATAACTCACGGAGATATTCTTTCGGGTGTAGTAAGAAACAATCGATCGATATTCACGTAGTGTCGTATAGATGCGGTCTATCATCTGCATACGCTCGCTATCATTCATTGAGAACACCTTGCTCTTAGCTACAGACTTCAGCTCCTTAAGACTCTCGCCACTCAGTTCCAAGAGCTTGGCATAGCCAGCAGCCATAGCAGCTAGCTCTGTGGGGCGGAAGTTAGGGTCCGCTAGCATCTTCTTGTAGGAGGTTACATAGATCTCTGATATGTCTCCCACCATTAGGATGCACTCCTTCACCTTGTAGGCATCGCCTATAAGGTTGTTCACCTGCTTGAGCGCATCGTAGTACTTCTTGGTGTCGTTGTACAGTTTCTCTACCTCCTTAAAACCACTTAGCGTGTTTTTGACCGTCTTTGAGGCGGTGGCAATCTCCTTAATGGAGTTAGCTATGTTGCCAGCAAAGTTCCCAGGATCGGTAACCACCCACTGAGCGTGAGCTTGCGGGATAAATAGGCTCATTGCAAAGAGAGCCATCAGCAGATACTTTTTCATTGTCACTAGGTATTTGATTGTTACTATTATTGCTTATCTCTTTTCTCTATGGCGAGTTGTCGGATAGCCGACTCAATGTCACCTCCCAGCTGCTCCGCACGTTGCATTACTTCCAGCTTCTCTCGCTCCTCTGTCGTATAGGTGAGATACTCCTCCATACTCACCTCTGTAGCATAGACGGCACTCTGCATACCTCCCAGCCCGACCCACACCTCTTTGTAGAGTCGGTGAGGATCGTTGTTCTGATTGATCGAGAGGATTTGGCTTTTCTCCTTTTCGGAGAGACCCAGCATCGACTGGATGCCATCAAACTTGGTCATGTACTTACGCTGGTCTAGGAGGATCTTGCAGTCAGAGTTGTTGATGATACTCTCCTTCACTACGGGTGAAGAGATGATATCGTCTACCTCCTGCGTCACCACAATAGCCTCTCCGAAATACTTTCTGACCGTCTTGTAGAGATACTTAATGTAGTCCGCCATATTCTCCGAAGCAATCGCCTTCCAGGCCTCCTCGATGAGGATCATCTTGCGGATACCCTTCAGTCGGCGCATCTTATTGATAAAGGCTTCCATGATGATAATGGTCACCACGGGGAAGAGGTCTTTATTGTCCTTCACTTGGTCGATCTCGAAGACGATAAACCGTTTAGAGAGCAGGTCTATGTTCTTATCCGAGTTCAGTAGGAAGTCGTAACGACCACCTTTGTAGTACTGCTTGAGCGTAGTCAGAAGGTTATTGATATTGAAGTCTGAGAGCGTCACCTTGATATCTCGTTGCTCCATATCCTTACGATAGACATCTCTAAGGTATTCGTAGAAGCTGTTGAAGTTCGGGACAATACTAGCATCTGAGCAGATGAGCTCGATATAGGCATTGACAGCAGAGCCCAGCTCTCCAGCTTCAGTCTTGGTGACCCGCTCATCGGCACTCTTCCAAAGCGTCATCAGTAGGGTGCAGATACTCTCTCGCTTCTCTACATCAAAGAACTTGTCATCCGTATAAAAAGGATTGAAGGAGATAGGATGGTCATGGGTGTAGGTGAAGTAGACTCCATCCTCCCCCTTTGTCTTACGATGGATTAGTTCGCACAACCCTTGATACGAGTTACCCGTATCGACCAAGAGGACATGCGCCCCCTGCTCGTAGTATTGCCGTACCATATGGTTCGTAAAGAAACTCTTGCCACTGCCCGAAGGTCCCAAGATAAACTTGTTGCGGTTGGTAATGATTCCTTGCTTCATCGGCAGATCAGATATGTCGAGATGTATCGGCTTACCAGATAATCTGTCTGCCATCTTAATCCCAAAGGGTGAGAGCGAGTCCTTGTAGTTGGTCTCTGCCGTGAAGAAGCAGAGAGCAGGCTCAATGAAGGTGTAGAAAGACTCTTCTGCGGGAAAGTCACCTGCATTACCCGGGATAGCCGCCCAATAGAGGGTCGCTGTATCGATGGTGTTGTGTCTAGGACGGCACTCCATCAAGGCAAGGGCAGAGCCTACATCATTCTTGACTTGTCGTAGCTCCTCTTCATCGTCACTCCATGCCAAGACATTAAAGTGAGCTCTAATGGAGGTGAGTCCCTGAGAGTGTGCTGTGTTGAGATACTCCTGTATCCACTCTTCGTTGATTTGATTACTACGGCTGTAGCGCGCTAGAGAGTGCATATTTCTAGCCTGCTTCTCAAAGCGTTGCAAGTTAGCCTCGCTATCTTCAATGAAGAGGTATTGATTGTAGATATGGTTGCAGGGGAGCATCAGCCCCACTGGAGAGGCAAAGGAGAGGCGGCAGTCTGAGCGGTCTGTTGATAATCGCTCATAGCGACCATCGGTACTGACAGTAGTGGGTAGATCATCCGTATCAGAGAGCGTATGCAGGCACAGCATATTGTCTCCCACACGTACAAGGTCTGCCCCTAGACGCATATCCTCCAATGTGCCGTGTCTGCTATCTGATAGAGAGAAGTAGCGATCTAAGAGAGCAGCTTGCTCCCTAGAGCCAACCAGCTCAGCCTCACTCATTCGAGCTAGCTTTATCAATTCGGAGTCATTGATGATGCGTTCGAACTGATCCACAGACTCCATAAACTTCACCATCTCCTCTTCGTTGGTAATCTCTTTAGGCAGTAGATGACCTCTACAAAGTGTTGAGAAGTTACTCTGCTGTGCCATACGCTGTCGATTGCTCTTCGTGATAAAGAGGTAGACCGTGTGATGCAGATAGGGTCGCTCATTGAAGTGTCTCTCAGAGGCACGAGCGAGAAAGCTCAAAGGCTTTTCCTGACCACGCTTGCAAGTTGTATGGTAGCACTCCTTGATGAACCAATCTTGCTTGTGGACGATCGTGAAGTTGGGTAGCACCTTGATGGCTTTATGCCAAGTAGAGTGCATCGTCTCATACTCTGCAGATGTGACTGTAAAAAGCTCGGGTAGCTCCACTCGAAAAGCAACCGTCACATCAGCATCCTTACTGACAATGCACCCATGCTCTACGCTCAGCAAGGGGAACTTTGACTCCAAGGTGGTTATCTTGCTTCTGTTTCTCATCATTTAGCGCTATTGAGTTGGTGAAAAAGCTGATAGACCGAACGGCGGTTCAAGAGATACCTCGGGTGTCTTCTTATAGCTCCTCGCTTCATCAATCCATATTGACCATAATTGCGATTCATGGCGAACGTTTGCCACACCACAACGGTGGCACCCACTACGCCTATGCCCAAGCAGATGATCTGACTGATGCCACAGAGATAGAGAATCACTACAAGGATGAAGATACCCAGTAACCCTCCTGCAAATAAGAAGAGGTAGTGAGCCTTCAAACCCTTGAACTCCACCGTCCGACCGACTCCTTTATTTACTTCCCAACTAGCCATTAGAGGAAGAAGCTACGCAGGATGGTAGCAGCTACGATGAGGAAGATACAAGCTCCGAACCAGCTTGCAGCTGTCTTGCTCGTATCGGGGTCTCCTGAGCTAAACTTATTGTACACCTTGACACCGCCTATCAAGCCCACCACTGCCCCAATGGCATAGATGAGCTTGGTGGCTGGGTCAAAATAGGAAGTGACCATCTTGGTCGCTTCGTTGATGCCCGCCATACCATTGCCTTGGGCAAAGGCTGTCGCACCTGTCATCATCAGGGTCAGGGCAAGCATCGCTAGGCGTTCCTTGCTAATCATTCGTCTGTTCATTGTCTGTCGTTATATCAAGTTGTTAAAGAATAATCTTGCTGTTCTATTGTTGGGTTACAAGTAGTAAGAGAGCGGTTTTTCTTCTTCTCCCGCCTCTGTCTCTGCTTGGGAAGGTGCGGGTTCCTCTTCTAGCTCTTCAGCTTTCCGCAGGGTTGCAAAGAGATTGCGGTGAGCTTCCTCCACTTCTAGCGTGTACTCTTTGAGCCGATCCATAAGCTCCGTTCCTCGCAAGGTGCGGAGCGTCTGGCACACCTCCTCCTCATTTTCATTAGTCAGTGAATCCTCTTGCTTACTCCATTGGCTAATCCGAGATAAATCTCTTGCTAGGATGGCTGTCGGGGAGAGTTCGGGCAGTGCTTCGCTGGCAATCTGTAACTCCTCCCGCAGGATGCTCTCCTCATCTAGATCCTCCATCGTGTAGGCGACTTGTATCTCGTTTTCTGCCTCAGGGATAGTTTCGCTTTCCGCTTCTAAAGGCTCTGTAGCGTCATCTCTTGGAGTTGACTTATCACTATCTAACTCTGCAAATGTAGCGGGATTATCGTCCGCTTTTTCAGACGAGGAACTCTTAGGAACCATAGGGAAAGATGAGGAAACAAAAGGCTTGCTCTTGCCGACCAGTTCGTCTCTCACAAGCTCCTTACGCTCTTGATTGGAGTCTGCTTTTTCCGTCTTCTCTTTCTTGGCTGCAGCCTTTCTTATAGGGTCTTGCTTAGAGCTGTTCAAGAGTCTCCGCCAATATGTGATGCCAAAGATCACCCACACAATCCCTAATAAGAGCAGTAAGCATCTCAATGTCTCTTCAATCATAGGTCAATAGTCTTATCTCGTCTCCGCTGAGAGGCGATTTGGTTTAATAGCTCCTGGTGCGTTTTCAAGTGATCCAGTATGATGTTCTCAATATAGCTTGTGATGGAGGTCTCTACACGGAGGTCACTCACCACATTTCGAAGTAGCTGTAGCACTTCGGTATGAATGCTGAAGCCAGACTTGTTGCGTCCGTCTCGTACAGATATCAGGAAACGCTCTTCGTACGCTGCAAACTCTAATGTCGATGAGCAACTCCTAGGAGTAGACTTCTTTTTGGAGCTGTGACGCTGGGATGCTTGAGGAGAGGTGGTCGGAGTTGAGGCTGTTGTCTCCTCAGTCTCTGAGACGGCATTACACTCATCTTCAAGCGTTGGATTCTCTTCAAGTGTTGGATTCTCTTCAAGCATTGGCTCCTCATCTAAATCTATCGGCTCATCAAAGTCCGGGATATTTTCTGCGGTACGCTTGGTGACCCCTATATTTGCCATCTCTCTCATCTTTGCTTGGAGCAGTCGCTCTCGCTGTTCTTTAAGTGAGCTCATACGCTTGTACCTTTTTGTAGACCTAGCTTCTGTATCACCTCTTCGACCCATTCATCCACACCTGTCTGAGGGCGTAGCGTGGTAGCTGGAGGTAGGTAAGAGCAACGAAAGACACCCTTGACACCCCCTTGAGCTAGCTCACGACTGAAGCGAACGGAATGGTAGATACGAGCGTCTAGAATCTTCAAGCCCTGCTCTTGGGCATGCTGACTGAACAGTTCGATAACCATAGTGCTGGCACTGCGATTTACTTTGTTCCAAAGCAAAAAGAGATCTTGGATTTGAGACTCTGCAAAGCCTACACCTAGCTCTTGGATTGTCTTGGCATAAGCAAAGCTTGATGCCAACGATTGCGGGTCAGCCTCTATGGGGGAGATGATATAGTCCATCATAATGGATAGCTCCATCATAGCACTGGTAGCTACATGACCTGGGAAGTCGAATATGACGAGTTGGGGAGCTATTGGTGCTTTACTCAAGTATTGCTCTGTATTGCTTATTGCCTGCTCTAGATTACTTCGGATAATCTGGTAAGACTTCTTCCCATATTGGGCAAGTCGCTCGTGAAGTGCCTTCCCTATATCTGGAGAGGTCCCAATAAGATCTCTGTCACGTTCTCGGAGCTTGAAAAATGACTCCTGTGTGCCATCGCAGTCCACTACGACAAGAGGGATATCCTTCTCGTAGTATAAAATAGATGCTAGCACTTCGGCTAGCGTACTCTTACCGACTCCTCCCTTTTGTGAAGCGAAGCCTAAGTAGAGCGGGCGGCTGTTTGATCTGTCCATATCGTTCTTTGGTTACTACTTGTGTTATAAGCCTATGGGGCGATTGTTTCACTCTAGATCTGACTCAAGAGTTAGGTTTTGACTCAACTCAAAATTGACTTAGCTCAAGAGTTAGGTTTTGACTCAACTCAAAATTGACTCAGTTCAAGAGTTAGGTTTTGACTTAGCTCAAAATTGACTTAGCTCAAGAGTTAGGTTTTGACTTAACTCAAGATTGACTTAACTTATGACTGAGTTTGGTTGCAAAATAACTAGCTCTTAACCTAAGTCTCAACCTCTAGTGAAGCATGAGGAAAAGGAGTGAAATCACAGGAATGTCGTTTATAGTGAATTAGTTACAAGGTCGCTGTAACTTTGCAGACAGATAGAAGTCGTGGAGCTTTTCTCCCCGAAGTAGACACCCCCGAGGGGTGGATACTTCATCGTATCACTTGTTGATATTGGCAAGGTGTGTCTTTGTAACACAAACCGCAGTTTGTACCACAAAGACCCTTGCCCCGAAGGGGAGAAGAATTACTCCAAAGTCGTAATTAGAAAACAAATAGATATGGATAAGAAAGAGGAGCATCGTTCTGAACGAAAAGCGGCAGAAAAACCTCGCTGGGACAACTGGCATGTACGCTTGCCTGACCCGAAAGACCAGCAACGAGCGATTGATTTGTTCCATAAATCAGGGGCGGAAACGAAGTCCGACTTCGTGCGAGCAAGGATATTGGGAGAGCATTTCAAGGTGATAACGGTAGATAAGTCTGCCGTGGAGTACTATCGTAAGCTCTCCGAGTTAACTGCCCAGATCCATAAGATAGGCGTGCTGTATAACCAAGCTGTACGAGCCATCAACAGTTATCATAGCGTGAAGACTGCTCAGATACTGCTTGAGAAACTGGAGCAACTATCAGCTCAGATTATTGCTTTGCAGGAGCAGGCTGTCTCTCTGACCATTGATTACCGCAAGTAATGATTGCCAAGATTTCATCAACGGAGAACCTCGGGGGTGCACTCGGCTACAACTTCAAGAAGGTGAATAAGAAGGAAGCGACACTCCTACTGGCACATGGCTTGTACCAAAACAGAGCGGGCGAATATACTATGTCGGAGGTGCTTGCAGATATGCAGGCATTGATACCCGAAAAGTGTCGAACAAAGAAAACGGTCTTCCATTGCTCGCTCAATCCCCATCCAGACGAGAAGCTGTCCGATGAAACGCTCTCGCAGATAGCTAAGGAGTATATGGAGGCTTTGGGCTATGGCAAGCAACCCTACATTGTGTTCAAGCACAATGATATCGCCCGTGAGCATATACACATCGTATCGCTAAGGGTAGATGGTGACGGTCGAAAGATCAATGACAAGTTTGAAGGCAGACGAAGCAAGAAAATTACGGATGCACTGGAGAAGAAGTACCATCTAATTCCCAGCACAGAGATTACAGATAAATCGCTACAAGAGCTCTCAAAGGTGGATATGGCAAAAGGAAATATCAAAGAACAGGTAGCATCTATAGCTCGTTCTGTTCTGAAGCATTACCGCTTCTGTTCGCTGGGAGAACTCAATGCCATTCTTGCTCAATACAATCTTGCAGTGGAAGAAGTCAAGACAGAGTTTCGAGGGAAGAAGTACGATGGACTGGTCTATGTGCCGACTGATGATAAAGGCGATAAGGTAAGTACACCCATCCATGCCTCGGAGATCGGTCGTGGTGTGGGCTATGCAGCTGTGCAGAATAGGATGCAACAATCCAAGCAAGCTATCAAGCCACTGATACCAGCCGTAAGGGAGAAAGTCTTACAAGTAATGCGTACTTCTCCCCAGACGGAGGAAGCACTGCGACATCGATTGGAAGAACAAGGCTTGCGAACGGTTATCCGAAAGAATGAGAGCGGGCGTATCTATGGTATTACGTTCATAGACGATGCGAATGGCATTGCACTCAATGGCTCCCGACTAGGCAAGGGGTACTCGGCCAATACATTTAATACCTACCTCTCCAACCCGACCTACAATCCATTTATGGATGAAATGCTGTATGGTATTTCTTCCTCTCAATTGAAAGAAGAAGTTCCAACTGTTCAACCGCTACAGTCAGATGCGGACGAGGGAGACAACCTTGTCGATGAGCTAGTAGATGATATTGTCGGTGACCTCCCACTCGGTAGTAGCAATGATGATTGGAAAGAGGCGGCTTGGCAACGGAAACTTCGCAGGCAAAGCAAGGTTCATCTCAGACGAAGGAAGAGGTAAGTCAAGGCAGGGCATGATAAGGAGGAGGTCATCGCACTCTTCACGGAGGAAATCGGAAATAGAGACGGAGGAAAGAAGAAATCTCCACGGAAGGACAAAGTGATAGTTCGGAAGAATGGAATGAAACTTCCGAAGAAATAGATCGCCCCTCCGTGGAAAATAGAAAATGGTCACGTAGGTATCTACTGTTTTCTCTGTGAAGATACAGTTCGGTGAAAAGGGAAAGCAGCGAAGCCTACGCATTTGACTTTGACGAAATAGTGATTAGACAACGATTAAACAACAGATAACTATGGCACAAGAAGATGATTTGAGAGCATTGGGCAAGATTATGGACTTTATGAGAGGGATCTCTGTACTATTCCTTCTCATCAACTGCTACTGGTTTTGCTATGAAGCATTCCACACTTGGGGCTTGACGCTCTCGGTACTCGATAAGATTCTGATGAACTTTCAACGTACAGCAGGGCTCTTCTCTTCGATTCTCTGGACGAAGCTCTTTTGTGTGCTGTTCCTTGCTCTTTCTTGCTTAGGAACTCGTGGTGTAAAGGAAGAGAAGATTACTTGGGTGAAGATTTGGACTGTTTTAGCCATTGGGTTTGTACTTTTCTTCCTCAATTGGTGGCTTCTGGCACTTCCGATTGGAGTCGTTGGTGCAGCTTCGCTCTACATCTTCACGCTCTCTGTGGGCTATATCTGCCTGCTGATGGCTGGCGTATGGATGAGTCGCCTGCTGAAAAACAACCTTATGGACGATGTGTTCAATACGGAGAACGAGAGCTTCATGCAGGAGACAAGACTGATGGAGAACGAGTACTCGGTCAATCTGCCGACACGCTTTTACTACAAGAAAAAATGGAACAATGGCTGGATCAATGTGGTCAATCCGTTCCGCGCCTCAATGGTACTTGGAACACCCGGTTCGGGCAAGTCTTACGCCATCGTGAACAACTACATCAAGCAGCAGATTGAGAAAGGCTTTGCAATGTACATCTATGACTACAAGTTCCCAGACCTATCGGAGATTGCTTACAATCACTTACGAAATCACCTTGATGCTTATGAGGTGAAGCCCCAATTCTATGTGATTAACTTTGATGACCCACGTAAGAGTCATCGTTGCAATCCGATTAACCCTGCTTTTATGAGCGACATCTCCGATGCGTACGAATCGGCACATACAATTATGCTTAATCTCAACCGCTCCTGGATTCAGAAGCAGGGTGATTTCTTTGTGGAGTCTCCAATTATCTTGCTTGCAGCTATCATTTGGTTTCTCAAAATCTATGAGGGTGGGAAATACTGCACCTTTCCACATGCCATAGAATTCTTGAATCGACCGTATGCCCAGATATTCCCGATACTCACCTCTTACGATGAGCTGGCGAACTACCTTTCGCCTTTTATGGACGCTTGGGAGGGTGGAGCGCAAGACCAGTTACAGGGGCAAATTGCATCAGCGAAGATTCCTTTGTCAAGAATGATTTCACCAGCATTGTATTGGGTGATGACGGGCGATGACTTCTCTCTAGACATCAACAATCCTAATGAGCCTAAAGTGCTTGTGGTAGGGAACAACCCCGACCGACAGAACATATATTCGGCTGCTCTTGGGCTCTACAATAGTCGCATTGTGAAGCTTATCAATAAGAAGCATCAACTTAAAAGCTCGGTGATTATAGATGAGCTACCGACCATCTATTTTCGTGGTCTAGATAACCTGATAGCCACAGCCAGAAGTAACAAGGTCGCTGTGTGTCTAGGCTTTCAGGACTTCTCGCAGCTGACCCGCGACTATGGCGATAAGGAGAGTAAGGTGATACAGAACACGGTGGGTAATGTTTTTAGCGGACAGGTAGTTGGTGAAACGGCTAAGACGCTTTCCGAGCGTTTCGGCAAAGTGCTTCAGCAACGGCAGTCCATGACCATCAATCGTAACGACAAGTCCACATCTATATCTACGCAGATGGATAGCTTGATTCCTGCAAGTAAGATTAGTAATCTTACACAAGGTATGTTCGTTGGGGCTGTCTCTGACAATTTCGATGAACGCATCGATCAGAAAATCTTCCACGCTGAGATCGTTGTGGATGTTGCCAAGGTCTCTGCTGAAACGAAAGCTTATCAGCCTATCCCCACAATCGCAGACTTCCAAAACAAAGATGGCTCCGATAATCTCAAAGAGACTATTGAAGCCAACTATCATAAGGTAAAGCAAGAAATACTCTCGCTGGTTGATTCAGAAATAGAAAGAATTAAAAATGATTCTTCGTTGCAGCATTTGATTAGAGAATAATCTGGAGGGCTAAATGTCAACGATTAAAGGTGGCTACCATAAACAATCTAAAGATGCTTAAATAACATCACAGTATATTCTTCGCCAAGCGTCTTACCAACTATATCTCTACGAACTTCATAAAACTTGACACAGATATATTTCCAAATGTTCATATCACCTTTAAGTCCTTAAAATAACACTTCTCTTATAATAAAGAGTTGATTTTAATAAAGGCTATAAATAGAGTATTCTAAATGACATAATACTTGAAGCGAATCCATAGAAGGAAGATACCAAACAGTGAGTAAACTATCTGAATGGGTTTGCCAAGTGTACTCCATTACTTTTATGCTGCGACTGAGTCGTTGTGATTTTGTAAAACAGTTTAGGACAGCAGTCCTAAACTCATCATGCTGTTCTGTTATTAAATATGAAGCAATATCCTTAGGGGCTCCATACAAAGAATCAATTTCTTTAACACTATACGTGTTAGGCTTAATAACATTTTTTTGAAATTGACCAGTATTCTTGCAGCTGAAAAGAACAAAAAGCAAAGCCGTTAAAATAATGTAATATTTCATTTGTCTAAAATAATTTCCGTATCATCTCTTCCGAGTGCGTCATAGGTGAACAGGGCATCAAAGGCAAAATCTCCCCCTCCGGGAGGTCTGACCTCCTTCAGCGTTCCGTTCTGATTCCAGATATACCGCCAGCGTTCGGACTTGCTGTCCCACCATTTGCCTTATTTACCTTAGGATGCAACAAACTCCTATATCTGAGAAAAGTGCCTACTTATAAGCCTTTTCCGTATGGTAATTTTTTATTGGCTTGCATCTGTCAATCTCCTATTTATCCTTTTACGGTAAGGGAGGGATAATGCTCAAAGCCTTCTTATCATATTGATTATTCAAAACATATGGAAAATCTGATAATTTGTATATTTGTGGCGAATACAGATTTTCTATTATCCAGTTTTTCGCTACCGAATTAAGAATAAGTACCTCTCTGTAATTAAACTCCCTAAGTGTATAAATGTTTTGCTTCTCGTTAGTTTCTTTTAACTCCATATCGGGATATAAATAATAGTTCTTGATTCCTGCAGTTCTTTTCTTGCTTTCTACATGAAAATCAAAAAGTTTATCATTAAATGCATGAACTCTCATAGCATAGTATACACGTTGTGCTTCTTCTCTGTTCTTGTTGTATACTTTCAGAGGGACGGCTTCTATTTGTGATCCTATATTTTCTCGTAAATACTTCAAAAAGAATTCAGAAATAGCCCAAATGCCATCTTGTATATACAGATAATCAAATGTAGGTTCTTTGCGTTTGGTATTTATAAATAAATATAAGACTTGTGGCATTGTCCGAAAGATATTCTCTTCGTTGGCAGGAAGATTTGGAGACCATTTAAACTCATGCAACCATCCTGAGTTAATATGTATAGGTAATTTTTCGGTATATTCCTCTGATAGCGTTAATTGCTGAGAGTTAGGAATACTACTGGGGATCCTGCTAAATGGATAAAATAAGACATATAAGTTTGCCATGATGTGAGTTTATATTTTCTTATAACCAACTCTTCGAGGTTCATTTGTCTTTGAATCTCTATCTAATACTTTTCTGAGTCTATTTTGCAATTTTCTAATCTCTTGTCGTGCTTCTTGTCGTGCTTCTTCAGGAGACAGCATTCCTGCTTGTAAATCAGAATGATACTGATTCTCTATTGCCGATATGCGACGATTAATCGCATGACTATACGAATCATGTCTTGTACATATGTAACCCATTAGAACTTACATCACACTGACCAGAGAGTCCAATTTGATTTAGGAATTGTTCATTCTGACTCCAGACCTTTTCAGGAATAAGATGATGGGCTTGCATTCCCTTTTTACTACCACCTAATGCTTTATTAAGTTTTGCAGAACTTAGCCCTAGAGGGTCACACCATAGAATAGTATTTTCGACATATCTATACAGATTGCTTCCGCCTAGTAGCCTTACAGGATCTTCTGATATATACCTTCCAAGTTCCGGGTCATAGTATCTGAACCTGTTGTATGCCAGTTTGACTTCCTCGTCATAGTATTTCTTCAGCCATTTCTTTGTTTTTTTTGAAACTTTAGGATCACTATCATGTATACCCCCGACTGCTCCAGCTTTCCTCCTCGGAGGTACTTGCGCAGCTTTCTGTCAGGGTCGTCAAAGAGGTTGCCCGCCTTGTCCGAAAGACGGTACTCCTGTCCAGACTTGTCATAGGTACGTTTGATAACGTGTTCATTACTCCGCTCCTCCACGGGCAACCCCATGTTGTCGTAGCGGAAACTGACTATAGCGTGTTCATTTCTGGCTTCCGCCA
>OBRP01000047.1_pt1 | contig 20361 bp, 13 predicted proteins | sample 1475681 | NCBI WGS metagenome assembly OBRP01 (sample SAMEA3360695, study PRJEB22359) | human gut metagenome | biome: ENVO:urban biome; feature: ENVO:human-associated habitat; material: ENVO:feces | place: Bangladesh | collected 2011
CAATACATCCCTAAAAAATCTGATTTCTCTGACTTCGACGACGATCGACTATTTGAAATCCAGACTTTACTCAACAACAGACCCAGGAAGAAACATGACTACATCTCACCTTTCAAACTTTTCGCCCAGTTCTTCCTCCCTGTTGCACTTCGTCCTTGAATCTACGAACCCGGATGGGTGGAAGTTGGTACATTGCCGGAGAGAGATAATTTCGTACCTTTGCGGTGCCTTGCCCTCTGAGGGTAGGGCGGGTGGCGAAGAAGCTGTCCCTTGCCGAAATAGCTCAGTTGGTAGAGCGACGCATTCGTAATGCGTAGGTCACGAGTTCGAGTCTCGTTTTCGGCTCTCCCTCCCCCGAGAGCGTCTGCGGATGATTTTTATCCGTGGGCGCTCTCACTTTTTTGGAGGTGGCGGGTAGTAAGGGTATATTTGCGAGAGGTACTGCAACCCCTAAGTATATGCTTTCTCTATGACAAATGTCCTCCAAATGCTCTCACCGGAGATGAAGGAGATCCTCCGATCGCGGAATATCTGGCCAGATCAGGTGCTCTACCTGACTCGGTCGGATCAGCGGCTTGATATGTTTGCCCTCGGGCAGCGCCACGTCGAGATCTTCCTGCAGACCGAGGAGTACTTTCGTCAATTGGTGTCTATGGCGGACCGCAAGGAGCGTAGTGCGGGCTACAACGTGCTTCCCCGCAAGTTTCGTGCGGTCCTCTATGAGTCCGATGACACCGCCGAGTCGCGTCGGCTGCTCTTAGCCCTGCCACAGACCGATATCCCCGGGCTGCGGGATCTCTACCCCATGCTGATATGGACCACGGATGAGGAGCAGAGCTTGATGGAGAGCCTGGGGGATGATATCGCCCTCCAGGCCTACCGAGACGGCTATATGGATGGCATGCCTATCGTCGCTCTGATGACCGGGGAGGTGCTCGCAGATGAGGATCCCCGTGGTGAGGAGAAGGAGAGACGCCGGGCGGAAGCGATCCCGGAGCAGCTCTTCGCCACCATCGACGACGGGGCAGAGGTGAGTGAGACGGTGCAGGCGGAGATGAGGGAGAGGGACATCCTCCCGGAGGATCTGCTGATGGTCCGGGTCGGTGATGAGACAATGGAGAGTCTCTCGGATGGGAGGGTCCACGGCATCCTCCTGCGCTACGATGACGAGAATATGGATCGGCTCTATCAGCAGGTCGCCTCAGACAGCCTCCTTGATGCGGACACCCGCACCCCCAAGTCCTACAAGGCTTGCCTACTGAGGGACAGCCGCGGGACAGAGAAGCTCTACAGACTGGAGGCTCCGCCCAAGTTACATCCGAACGAACCGGAGCGACCACTTTTCTTCCCACACCCCTCCATGCACGAGGGGATGGAGGAGGCTATCCCTTTCCTCTCCATTATGGCCACGGTGGATGCCGAGTACCTCTGCAGCTTAGGGCTGACAGAGGAGGATGCCTACATCTTTATCCCCCTACGCCTCTCAGAGGCAAGTGACGACACGCAAGATCTATTTCACTTATGAACTATAGGAATACCCTCACCCTCTCAGCGGTGATGACCCTACTCCTGACTCTTAGCTGCAGCAAGACTATAGAAGAGGAGACACCCGACTACCCGACTAAGCTAACCGACCTCGTGGACCCGTGGATCGGGACCGGAGGTCACGGACACGTCTTCCTCGGTGCGAGTGTCCCGCTCGGGATGGTCCAGCTCGGTCCCACCTCCGTCACGGAGGGCTGGGACTGGTGTAGCGGGTACCACATCTCAGACAGCACGATCATAGGTTTCTCTCACACCCACATGAGCGGAACCGGCATCGGGGACCTCCTCGACCTGACGGTGATGCCGGTGACGGGCGAGGTGACTCCGGGACGAGGGACGGCGGATGACCCGGCGAGCGGGCAGTGGAGCTACTCCGACCGGAGCCGTGAGGTGGTCCGCCCGGGCTACTACGCCACCCGACTCACCCGATACGGCATCGACGTAGAGCTGACGGCGACAAGTAGGGTGGGACTGCACCGGTACTCCTTCCCCGAGGGAGCAGAGCAGCCGGCGATCATCTGGGACCTTGCCAATGGGGGAAACTGGGATCGACTGACCAAGGGAGAGGTGAAGCAAGTGAGCGACACTAGAGTGGAGGGCTACCGCTACTCCACCGGCTGGGCAAAGGATCAGCGGGTCTACTTCGCAGCTGAGCTCTCTACCCCGATCCGCTCCATCGACTACGGCACAAGCCCTACGCCGGGAAAGGAGAGCGACGTGCCTTACAACTACGCTTACATCCACCTGGCTCAGCCGACGGAGCCGGTTCTACTGAAGGTCGCCCTCTCCCCCACCTCCACCAAGGATGCGTGGGCCAATATGGCAGCCGAGTGCCCCGGGTGGAACTTTGACAGCGTCCGCAAGGCCGCTGACGAGGCGTGGGAGAAGGAGCTGGGACGTATGCGAATGGCAGCGAGTGACTCTGCCACCCTCGTCACCCTCTACACCGCCCTTTACCACACCCTCATCACTCCGTCCGACTACAGCAATGCGGACGGGTCTTACCTCGGTGCTGACTTCGCCAAGCACGCCGACCCGGGCTACACGACCCGATCGACCTTCTCTCTCTGGGATACCTACAGAGCCTATCACCCGCTCTTTTCCCTGATCCAGCACGACCGTATGAGTGACATCGTCGGTACGATGACGGCGATCTCGCGCGAGGGTGGCAAGGTGCCGGTCTGGCACTTCTATGCCAATGAGACCAATACAATGGTGGGCGATCCCGGCATCTGTGTGCTCGCAGATGCGATCGTGAAGGGTCTCTGCGATGAGCCTGACTCGGTCTACCAGGAACTGAAGAAGACCGCCCTCCTCGACGAGCGGGGGAAGGATCTCCGACGCGAGTATGGCTATATCCCCTACGACAAGATGGGCGAGAGCGTTGCCTACGATATGGAGTACGCGATCGCCGATGCCGCCCTTGCAGAGGCAGCGAAGCACCTAGGACACGAGGAGGACTACACCTACTTCCTCAAGATGAGCAAGTCCTACCACCACCTCTTCGACCCGGTGACCGGCTTTATGCGGGGCAAGGGCAGCGATGGCGAGTGGCATACCCCCTTTGACCCCACCGCCTCTAAGCACCGCGACGATGACTACTGCGAGGGCAATGCGTGGCAGTACACCTTCCTCGTCCCGCAGGATGTGGAGGGGCTGGCGGGCTGCTTCGGTGGAGAGGAGCGGCTGATCGCCAAGCTGGATAGCCTCTTCTCCATCTCCTCTGACCTGACCGGTGCCGATGCTTCGCCCGACATATCCGGTCTGATCGGTCAGTACGCGCACGGCAATGAGCCGAGCCACAACACCATTTATCTCTACAGTGTCCTCTGTAGGCAGTCCAAGTCGGCACCGCTCCTCCGCCAAGTGATGACGGAGCTATACCACGCGGCACCGGACGGGCTGTCAGGCAATGAGGATGCAGGGCAGATGAGCGCCTGGCTCCTCCTCTCTGCCATCGGGCTCTATCAGGTGGAGCCGGCGGGCGGGCGCTACTACTTCGGTAGCCCGATCATCGACGCCGCTGAGCTGAGCGTGCGAGACGGGCACTTCACGATCCGCGTGCACGACAATAGCGCGGAGAATATCTACATCCAGAGGATCCGGCTCAATGGTGGCGACTACACCAAGCGCTACCTCGACTATGAGAACATCGCTCGCGGTGGGATCCTCGACATCTATATGGGGAGCGAGCCCCGAGACTTCTGAGAGACAAGGACTATGAGTCAAGGAAAGAAAAAGAGATTGGTGGTGCTCACCGGCGCCGGCATGAGTGCCGAGAGCGGGCTCAGCACCTTCCGTGATGCGGACGGGCTGTGGGAGAATGAGCCTGTCGCCGAGGTGGCTACCCATGAGGCGATCCTACGGGATCCGGCACGCTGCATCCGCTTCGCCAATAAGCTCCGCCTCGGCTGCGCTGCCGCTCAGCCCAATGCCGGACACAAGCTCCTCGCCGAGCTGGAGCAGGACTACGACGTCACCATCGTCACGCAGAATATCGACGATCTCCACGAGCGGGCTGGGAGCAGCCACGTGATCCACCTCCATGGCGAGCTGATGAAGTGCTGCACCATGGACGACCCGGAGACACCACTTCCCCTCCCGGACGGCAAGCTGGAGATGGCCATCGATGCCACCGACCGCAGTGGGCGCCGGCTGCGTCCCTTCATCGTCTACTTCGGTGAGGGGGTCCCTCGTATGAGCGATGCGATCCGCGCCACTATGGCAGCGGACATTTTCCTCATCATCGGCACCAGCCTCGTCGTCTACCCCGCCGCCGGTCTCTCCACCTGCGCCCCGAGCGGGATCCCGAAGTTCCTCATCGACCCCAAGCCGGTGCCTGTACCGGGCGACTTTGAGCAGATCCACGAGGGCGCCTCAGCCGGTGTGCGCCACTTTGTCGACCTCCTGAGGGAGCGAAATCTCTGAGTGGTATGATGAAGGAGAAAAAGAGGATGGACTGGGCGCGACTCATGGCGAGTGAGCGCTTCGGGCAGGAGGAGTCGGCGGCCGAGCAGCCCGGGCGAACCGACTACCAGCGGGACTACGATCGGCTGATCTTCAGTGCCCCCTTCCGCCGGCTGCAAAATAAGACGCAGGTCTTCCCCCTCCCGGGGCAGATCTTTGTCCACAACCGCCTTACCCACACGCTTGAGGTCTCCTGCGTCGGTCGCTCGCTCGGTAACGCCATCGGTCGTGCTGTCAAGGCTGAGGAGCCGGAGCTGCCCTTCGACTTCTCCGACGTCGGCACCGTCGTCTCTGCTGCCTGCCTGGCGCACGACATGGGCAATCCCCCCTTTGGTCACGCCGGCGAGCGGGCCATCCACGCCTACTTCACCGAGGGAGCCGGCACCCGCTGGCGGGAGAGCCTCGAGGCGGAGGGCGGCCGATGGGCCGACTTTGTCCACTACGACGGTAATGCCAATGGTCTCCGCCTCCTGACTCACACCTTCTGCGGCAGACGCCCGGGCGGCTACGGCCTCACCTACGCCACGATAGGCTCCTTCATCAAGTACCCCTACACCTCCGCCAAGAAGTGCGAGACGGGGAAGTTTGGCTGCTTTGCCAGCGAGGAGGAGACCCTACGGCAAGTGGCAATGAGGCTGGGGCTGCTGGAGATCTCCGCCAACGGTCACCCCGAGTTCGCTCGTCACCCGCTCGTCTACTTAGTCGAGGCTGCGGACGACATCTGCTACCAGATCATGGATCTCGAGGATGCGTATAAGCTCAAGATCCTCTCGCAGGAGGAGTGTACCGAGCTGCTTTACTCCTTCCTCCCCGACCCGGAGCGGGAGGAGGCTCATCGGGTGATCAACCAGCTCTCGGACGACAACGAACAGATCGCCTACCTCCGCGGCAAGGTGGTCAATCGCCTCACTCTCTCCGCAATTGACACCTTCCTCGACCACCGGGAGGAGATCCTGTGCGGAACCTTCCACGGCAGCCTGATCGGCGCCATGGAGGAGCGACAGCGGGAGGCGTACAGAGCGGCGCGGGAGGTCGCCTTTGACCGCATCTACTACGCCGGTGAGGTGCTGGACATCGAGCTGGCGGGATTCCGGATCTTCTCCTCACTCTTAGACAACCTGATCGAGGCGCAGCTCCACCCTGAGAGGGCCTACTCCAAGCTTTGGTTTAATCGCATCCCCTCTCAGTACGACATGTCGTCGCCGACGCTCTACGGCAAGATCCAGTCCGCCCTCGACTACATCAGCGGCATGACCGACGTCTACGCCCTCGACCTCTACCGCAAGTTTACCGGCATGAGCCTGCCCGCCATTTAAGCAAAAGGATAGTAATGGAAAGAAAAGACTTTGAGATCATGGCACCCGCCGGCAGCCGGGAGTCGCTCATGGCAGCGATCCAGGGTGGTGCCGATGCCGCCTACTTCGGCATCGAGGGGCTCAATATGCGGGCACACTCCTCCAAGAGCTTCACGCTCGAGGACCTGCCTGAGGTGGCAGCCCTGCTCCGCGACCACGGGATGAAGAGCTACCTCACCGTCAATACGATCATCTACCCCGAGGATATGGTTCGGATGCACGAGATCATCGACGCCGCTAAGGCCGCCGGCATCTCAGCCATCATCGCCACCGACATAGCCACCATGGCCTACGCCTACGAGCAGGGGGTGGAGGTCCACCTCAGCACTCAGCTCAATATCTCCAATGTCGAGTCACTCCGCTTCTACGCCCGCTACGCTGATGTCGTGGTGCTTGCCCGTGAGCTCACGCTGGACCAGGTGGAGCTGATCCACTGTGCGATCGAGGAGGAGCATATCTGTGGTCCCAAGGGGGAGCCGATCCGCATCGAGATGTTCGCTCACGGAGCACTCTGCATGGCAGTGAGTGGCAAGTGCTACCTCAGCCTCGGGGAGATGAATAAGTCTGCCAATCGGGGCGAGTGTAATCAGATCTGCCGCCGGAGCTACCTCGTCACGGACGATGCTACAGGGGACCAGCTGACTGTAGACGGCAAGTACATCATGTCGCCCAAGGACCTCAAGACGATCCACTTCCTCAATAAGATGATCGACGCCGGCGTCAGGGTCTTCAAGATCGAGGGACGTGCTCGCGGACCGGAGTATGTCCGCACAGTGACGGAGTGCTACGATGAGGCGATCCGAGCCTACTTAGACGGCAGCTACGGAGCGGAGAAGATAGCCGGCTGGGATGAGCGACTGGCGACCGTCTTCAATCGCGGCTTCTGGGACGGCTACTACCTCGGCCAGCGGCTCGGCGAGTGGACCGATCGCTATGGCTCTCACACGACTCAGGTCAAGGTGGGCATCGGCCGCGTCTCCCACTACTATGGCAAGATCGGCGTGGCTGAGTTGGTGCTGGAGAGCGGCTATGTTGAGGAGGGTGAGCGGCTCTTGGTGACCGGTCCGACGACCGGGGCGGTCTTCTTTGAGGCAAAGCAAATGCTGCTCGGGGACAAGTCTGAGCGAAGGAACCGCATCGACGAGATCGGCATACCCTTTAGCGTAAAAGTACCCGAGGAGGTTCGTCCTGGGGATCGCCTCTTCGTGATGAGGCAGCGTAAGAAAGAGAGGGGAAGCAAGTACTTCTGACCTATGGCACACAAGACCTATCTCTACATCAGTCCCACCCTGATGGTTCGCGACTACGAGTGCGACATCCAGGGCGTGGTCAATCATGCCAATTACCTCCACTACATGGAGCACGCACGGCACCAATTTCTCCGCATCATCGGTGACAGCTTTTCGAGCAAGCACGCAGAGGGATTTGATATGTTTGTCACTCATGCCGAGCTGGACTATCACCGATCACTCCGATCAAACGACACCTTCGTCGTCGGTGTCACGATCGGTCGGAAGGGCCCCCTCCTCGTGGTCGATGAGGACGTGATCTGTGAGAGTGACGGCGTGGTGGTCTGCTCCGGTCGGATCCACGTCGCCGGCGTGCAGGATGGTCGTCTGACGAGGGGCGAGTACTTCGACTTCCTCATGGACTACTGCGACAAGCACCTCAAGCCCCTCACCTTCCCGTGTCCCTCTCACTGACCCCTGCCGAGCTTGCCCTCCTACGACTGACGATGCTCCCGGGTGTCGGCTCCACCATCAGCCACGCCCTCCTCGAGGACTTTGACAACCATCCGGAGCGGATCTTTGAGGCGACGGCAGACGAGCTGGCGCAAAATCCTGCGATCCGCCCCTCTCTTGCCCGGCTCCTCCGATCCGAGGACTCCCTCCACAAGGCTGATGAGGAGCTCCGGACGCTGAGCGAGAGGGCAGCGGCAGGCGAGACGATCACCCCGCTCTTTTATGGAGAAGAAGGGTACCCTGAGTATCTGCTCAATTGTGCCGATGCGCCCCTTGTCCTCTATGCCAAGGGGACCCTACCGACCGACGGACCGATGATCGCCATCGTCGGGACCCGCCGATGCACCACCTACGCTGCTGATGTACTGGAGAGGATGGTGAAGCGCTGGGCAGAGCTGAGACCCGACCTGATCATCGTCAGCGGGCTCGCCTACGGCGTCGATGCGCTCGCACACCGTGCGGCACTCAAGCACGGCCTCCGCTCCGTCGGCGTGGTGGCGCACGGACACTACACGCTCTACCCCTCCCGCCACAGAGACCTCGCCGCAGAGATGATCCATAGCGGAGGTGGTGTGGTGACGGAGTACGGCTACCATACCCGAGCCTTCCCGCAGCACTTCGTCCTCCGCAATCGCATCGTCGCCGGGATGACTCGCGCCACGGTGGTCGTGGAGAGTGCCCGACGGGGCGGAGCGCTCATCACGGCTGGTCTCGCCCTCGACTACGGACGGTCGGTCTTTGCCGTGCCTGGACGGATCTTTGACTCCACATCAGAGGGGTGCAATTGGCTCCTCGCCAGTGAGCGAGCCGCCTGTCTCGCCGATCCAGACTTTCTCCTCGAGGAGCTGAGCCTCTTCTCTGACCGGTCCGGTGTGCAGCGGCTCCCCTTCTCCTCCGAGACCGAGGAGGGGGAGGAGGATCCCATCCTGAGAGAACTCCGGGAGGCGGGACCGCTGACCCTCAATGACCTCACCCTGAGGCTTGGCGAACAGGCCGGGGCGCTCTCCGGGCGGCTCTTCGAGCTGGAGCTCTCCGGCAAGGTCCGCTCCCTCCCCGGCGCCCTCTACGAGCGTACCATGTGATGCCCTCAGATTAATATCGGTATCAGTGAAATCTATAGTCGGTAATAGGTGACACTAATACCGGTAATAGCATTCACTAATACCGGTAAAAGAATTACGGGATCGCTACAGGCTGAGAGCCAGTTTGGTGCGGAAGTGTTTGTCCTGGGGTAAGTGTACGTTGGATTAACTGGGTAGGTTCGGATGCCTTAGCCTACCTCCCGTCCTTAGCTAGTGCTCTGGAAGGAGGGCTATTGACGCAAAAGTGCTACATTTGTGCCGGTAGAAAAATCAACAAAACTTATCATGAGATCATTTTCCCTCTCTGTCGTGCGTAGCGTCGTGCTGATGGCGACGCTTCTGGTGACGCTGCCCGGTCAGGCGGTCGTCCATGAGACCCCCAAGCCGGTCAAGAATGTCATCCTCTGTATCTCGGACGGCACCTCCCTCGCCACCCTATCGCTGGCGCGCTGGTATCAGCGTCTGACGGATGCGGAGAAGCAAAACCTCCTCATCGATCCCTATCTCTGCGGGACCATCCTCACCTACTGCTCCGACTCGCCCATCGGCGACTCCGCCCCCACCACCAGTACCTACATGAATGGTGTGCCGGGCATTGCCGGTCAGGTGAGCACCTATCCTGTCCTCCGAGGAGAGGCGGACCTCCTTCCTTACGACTCGCTGTGGCAGAGACGTCCCCTCGTGCCGCTCTGGCAGGCGCTTCGCATGGAGCAGGGACGCAAGACCGGTATCGTGGTGACCTGCGAATTTCCTCACGCCACCCCCGCGGACTGTACTTCTTCCTCGTACAAGAGGAGCAAGTACTCGTGGATCGTCCCCCAGATGGTGCACAATCAGATCGACGTCCTCTACGGCGGCGGTGCTTCGCTCATGAAGCCGGAGTACCGCAAGTACCTCGAGGAGCGCGGCTGGAGTGTCTTCACCGAGCCGGGTAAGGCGGCGCTTGACTATCAGGGGGAGAAAGTCTGGGGTCTCTTTGCTCCGATGGATATGCCCTTTGACCTTGATCGGGACACGACCGTGATGCCTTCGCTCGAGGAGATGACGAAGAGTGCGCTTCGGGTCCTGGACACCAATAACGACAAGGGCTTTGTCCTGATGATCGAGGGATCCAAGGTGGACTGGGCGGCCCACGCCAATGATCCCGTAGGCATGGCGACTGAGTTCCTCGGCTTTGATCGGGCGGTTAAGGCAGCGATCGACTTTGCCAAAAAGGATGGCAATACCGTCGTCCTGATGACCGCTGACCACGGCAATAGCGGCATCTCCCTCGGAACCGACAACCTCGGTCACACGTACGCGGAGACACCCGCATCCAAGCTCTTCGGTCCCATCACGGAGATCAAGCTCACCGCCACCGGACTGGCCGAGCGCCTGATTGCCTCTCCGGAGGAGGAGATCGAGCAGATCTGGCGGGAGGTGACCACTCGCGAGCTCCCCGCAGACCAGCTGCCGATCGTCCGCGCACTCCGCCGGTACGAGGTGGACAGTCGCAGTGCTGCCACCCAGCCGGCTGAGGTGAGGAAGAAAGTACAGCTCTCCGACTACCTCTCGGCCGACCTCATCGACCACCTCAAGTCGCTCTACGCCTCCTCGCTCGCAGGCTACATATGCCGCGCCTACACGGACATGACCTATATCGTCTTCACCACCCACGGGCATACCGGTGAGGAGGTCTTCCTCGGCTGCTACCACCCGGACTTTGAGAAGCGACTCATCGGCTTCAATACCAACCTCCAGCTCCACGACTACCTCCGCACGCTGACGGCGATGCCACAGACGATGAAGGAGCTGTCGGACAAGTACTTCGCCCCCCATACGGAGGTCTTTGCGGGGTGCAAGATGACGCTCAAGGGCGATTGCGCCGAGGAGATGGTGCTGACGGTGAAGAAAGGTGGTCACACCTACGTGATCCCGGCCTTCTCGACCCTCTACACTGTGGATGGCAAGCAGAGGGAGCTGCCCATCGCCACGGTCTACAACGACGAGACGAAGACGCTCTATCTGCCTCGCACCCTCTGAGGGTAAGGCAAGGCATCGGCTCGTCTTCGGACGAACTGCGACGCCACATCCCCCGGGAGGTGACCTATTCGCCCTTCCACTCAGCGGTGTGTGGTGACCGATGGACAATTTTTGATCTCAAGACTTTGCCGTGTTTGCAAGGAGACTAATTCTTTTTCTACTCACCCTCTCTGCGATCATAGGTTGTACTCGGGAGGGACGGCGTACTCAGACCTACACAGACGAGGAGGGGGTCGTCCGACTTCTTCCTCCCGCTGTGCCGGCAGGTGAGCAGGACTCCATGGCGTACCTCCTCGATCACTACTGGGACGGGATGTCCTTTGGGGACACGCTCTACTCTCGCGACGAGGACTTTGTCGCCCGGGCGCTCCTCGGCTACCGTCCCTACCTCTCCGCCGGCGACTCGGCTCATCGGACGGAGGCTGTCAGGAGTCTGATGTCTCGCGCTGAGGTGGATACCGTGGCCTACGTCCGACTGATGGATCTCTCTGAGGAGCTGCTGTACGATCGGGAGTACTACGATGAGTATCTGCCCTTTGCGGAGGCGATCATAGAGTCAGACTTCCCGTCGGAGTGGGACAAGGTCCGCCCTCAGGAGCAGGTGCGCTCCATTCGTCTCAATAGGCCAGGCACGCTTGCCAATGACTTCGAGTACGTCACCCTGCAGGGAGATACCGCACGGATGTCCGATCTGAGAGGAGTGCCGCTGGTCCTCTTTTTCTACAACGCCCCCTGCCACAGCTGCGGTACTAGGGCGGATGAGCTTGGCGAGTCTCCTGTCATCACCTCCGCCCTCGCAGCCGGTAGCCTCCGGATCCTGGCGGTGGACAAGTGGGGCGATGAGGAGAGCTGGCGGGAGAAGGTGCGGAGCATGCCCAAGGGGTGGATCCATGGTCGGAACTATAAGGACTTCGACAGTATGGAGCTCTACATCATCGACCACGTGCCGACGATCTACCTCCTGGACTCGGAGGGACGTGTGCTCCTCCGTGATACCTCCATCGAGGAGATCGGGCAGCAGCTGACTTCGGTGGACTAACCTCAGGGATGACGCACTTGAGCCTTAAAGCAAAGAAGTGATAATCTCTGTCGCTGTGTAATCCTGTCGACTGATCCCAGCCTTGCTGCTACCGCCTGCCGATCCCGCAGGGGCGAAGCCCCGGAGGGATCATCGCTTTTTAGACCGGGTGTCGAGGCACGAAGTGCCGAAGACCCCGGGAAACGATGACGCATTCAAGGTATACGACCCCGCCAGGGTGTCGCACATACCAGTCAGTCAATCAGTGCGACACCCTAGCGGGGTCGCGGGATCGCTAGCAACGCCTGACCCCCGGGTCGTCGGGGCTACGCCCCTCGACCCGGGTCTAAAAAGCGGGCACCCCTGTCGGGGTGCTTCATTCACCAATCTTCTCAATGAGATGAATTGCTTCTGTACCTCTCAAATGCGTAGCCCTGAGAGTAGCCTTACATTGCTTCGGTTTTAGATTTATTTGGTAACTTGGCGGTGGAATATCTATCCGGTAGACCTTTCGTATAGGAAAGGTCGCCGCTTGACCACAATTAAATACATACTTGATATGAAGAGACTATTCCTATCGCTGCTGATGCTGCTCACCTCGCTCTCCGCACTGGCGGGAGATCGGCTCGAGGTGGGTGTCTTTGCCGGACACGGAGGGGCTCAGACCTGCGTCGAGGAGACCTACGCTGCGCTGCTGATGGACCGCTCCATCACGCCGCACTACATCTACAGCCGGGACATAGCTACCGGCGCACTGGATCGGCTCGATGTGCTAATCCTGCCCGGAGGCGGCGGCTCTACAGAGTACCTCAACTTTGGCAGCCTCGGCGCTGAGAAGATCCGCCACTTCGTCCGGCAGGGTGGGGGACTTGTGGGGATCTGCGCCGGTGCGTACGAGCTCACCGATACACCCGACTACGCCTGCCTCCGGATGAGCGGGGCAAAGGCGATCGACATCGAGCACGACACTCGAGGGCTGGCGGTCTCTATGGTGACCCTCACCCCGGAGGGGAAGAGCTTCTTTCCTGAACTGGCCGATCGAGATACACTTTATATAATGTACTACGAGGGTCCGGTGCTGGTCCCGGACGACAAGCGGGAGATTACCTACACCTCTCTTGCCACGATGGAGAGCGACATCCACGAGTATGGGGTCCCCGGCGGGGTCACCAACGATAAGCCCTTCATCATCACCGGCGCGTATGGCTCCGGCAAGACCCTCTCCATCATCGGTCACCCGGAGAATACCCCCGGTATGCAGTGGATGGTACCGCGGATGGCGCATATGGTCTCCTCACGGACGGTTGCCGAGCAGATCGACCCGAAGTTCATCGATCCGACCCACTTTGAGCGGGAGATCAAGATGAATGAGGAGCGACGCCGCTACGAGAGCGATGCCTACGACCTGCTCCTCTACGCTGCCCCCGAGAAGAAGGTGGAGGTGCTCGATGCTCTGATGGAGATGAATTCCTGGAGTGCTAAGGGCTGGATCCAGGGGCTCCTCTACGATGAGTCGCCTCTGGTGCGGGCTGCCGCCGCACGCTGGCTCGGCAAGACCACTTACCTCCGCTACCGGGATGACCTCGTGGCTCTCCGCTCCGCTGAGACCGACCCGGAAGTGCGGCAAGCCGTCGAGGAGGCGCTCCGACAGATGGAGCCCTGACATCAGAGATTGGCAAATGCAGATGACAAAAGCGACATAATTCGCTCGGTTACGCTCTTTACACCCTTTTTTCATGCGTTAAGAGGGGCGAGAATTGTTGTTAGAACAAAAAAATGTTACATTTGCCTTGTAATTACAGCCCAAAGTGTGCCCTGCCGGCTGCCGGAGGGCTTAGCATAGATAACGAACATTAGAGATTAAAACTCATTTAGATTATGAATACGAGGATTTTAAGCCTTTCCCTCCTGGGGCTGCTCGCCGTCTCGGCAAGCGTCTCCGCACAGGAGGTGACCTCTCAGGAGGAGTATCTTGCCACTACACCGGCAAGGAAGGTCGCTTTCGAGCCCTCCTGCAAGCACTGGTTTATCCAGGCTTTCGGGAGCCTCTCGATGCCCTTTGACATGTGGTGGAGCCACGACAGCCAGGCAGAGCTTCGCCGCAAGGCTGACTTCGGCGATCGTGCCAGCTGGGGCGCAGGGCTTGCTGTAGGACAGCACCACAACCCCTACTTCTCTACCCGTCTTGCTCTGGACTATCACACCATCCCGGTCTTTGGTTACAATAGGACCGACGGTGAGAAGGGCCCGCTGCAGCTCCGGGCGCTCAACCCCCACTTCGACTTCATGTTCGATCTGGTCAATTACTTCTCCTCTTACGATGAGAGCCGTGTCTTCCATGTAGTCCCCTTCCTCGGTGTCGGCTACCTCGGTACCAATATCTCCGGATATGAGAGCTACGAGACCGCCGCTCCCTACGCACGTGGCTACTCTCAGGGTGCCTGCGACGCCAACTTCCTCAATATCTTCAATACGAAGGGCGTCAACAACGAGGACAACAACTTCTTCCGTGAGCTGGATCACTCCATCTCGGCCAATCTCGGACTGGACATCAACATCAACTTCCACCCGCGTGTGGCGCTGACTATCGAGCCGATGGTGCTCTTCTTCCCCGGTCTCGAGGCAACGGATGCTCTTGGTGCTGTCCGTGGAGGACTCACCTGCAACCTCGGCGAGACGCTCTGGAATGGCGTACAGCCGATGGACTGGGATCTCGTCAACGGTCTGCAGAGTCAGATCAATGACCTTCGCAGCCAGAATGCCGAGCTCAGCAAGCGCCCCGTTCGTTGCCCCGAGTGTCCTGAGGTAAAGGAGACCGTAGTGGAGAAGAATTACGAGAATGTTGTGTACTTCCGTATCGACAGCTCCAAGATCGACAAGAACCAGGAGATCAACCTCTACAACACCGCCGAGTACGTCAAGGCTAATAACACGCCCATCACTGTGACAGGCTATGCTGACGTACAGACCGGTCGTGCTGACTACAACATGCAGCTCTCTGAGAAGCGTGCCCGCAACGTGGCCGACAAGCTCATCAGCGAGTATGGCGTCCCCTCAGAGCTGATCACGATCGACTACAAGGGATCCGACGTACAGCCTTATGATGTCAATGCGTGGAATCGCGTTGTCATCATGAAGACCAAGTAATATCGCGTCGCAAGTACTCGGTGACAGCTGGTTCTCAGAGACTATGTGCAAGTGAGGTGAGGGATTGTGCAGGCTTTGTATCCTTATTGACAGTCAATTCTTTTTGTAGTTTTGATTTTTCTTGTCACCTTTGTCCTGTGAAGTGGAGACAGATCATTATCAGGTCCTCTTTATAAACGCAAAAGATAAGTAACACAATATCATTTTCTAACTCACAGTTATTATGCAAGTAAACAAGTTTAAAATTGGCTTGCTGTCAGCTGCTGCCGTCCTCGGGCTGGGGGTTTTCTCCTCCTGCTCCAAGGACTTCCAGGGTGATATCGACGGTATCAACAACCGCATCGATAAGCTCGAGGGACTCAGTGCTAATGTTGATGCACTGAAGAAGGCTGTAGAGGAAGGCAAGATCATTCAGTCTGTAGAGAAGACCGACAACGGCATCAAGATCGTCGTTGGAGGAAAGACCTACGAGATCACGAACGGTAAGGATGGCATCAACGGTAAGGATGGTGCCTCTGCTACTGTTACCATTGATGAGGAGACCGGTTTTTGGGTCATCAATGGCGAGAAGACCAAGTTCCCCTCTCGTGGTGTAGCCGGTAAGGACGGCAAGGACGGCAAGGACGGCAAAGTCGGTAAGGACGGCGTCTACTACGTTCCCGGCACCAACGGCGCTGAGAAGGGCTTCTGGGTCAAGGTTGACCCCAATACTCTTGATGACAAGGGTATGGCTAAGCGCACCGTTACTGAGGACAAGTGGCTCCCCGAGGGGACTGTCACCGCAGTCTTCGAGAATGGTGTACTCACTCTCTACAACGTCAAGGGTGGTGAAGGTGATGCTAAGGCTGTCACCATCAATCCTGCGCTCACCAGCCTCGAGGTAAAGCCTGACTTTGTGCTTCATGAGGATGAGCCGATCGTTGTATTTGATGCACTCACCTCTTCCTGCGAGTGTGTCTTCGGTGCTTCCTCCACTCAGACGATCACCATGATCGTCAATAGTGGTGCTACCGAGGATGATGTCAAGGCTGTGAAGCTTCTCTACAATGACCCCAAGCGTCTCATCGATCCTAACCTCCGCACTGCAGCTATTGCTCCTGAGGTTGTAGGTAAGCCTGTCTTCAGCGAGTACCCCGGCAACCCCGGTGTCAAGCTGATGACCATCTCATTCCGCATCGATGCGTTCAACACCAACAGAGTCCTGACGATCGATCGTGATGGTATGCCGCAGCTCGAGCTCCGCAGTTTCTGGGATAATGAGAGGGGTTTCTATGAGGTAGAGAACGTAGATGTGATCTACGTTGCTGCTCAGAACCGTTACGGTGCATGGGTTACCTCCAACGCCATCGAGGTGGCTGCTCGTGAGATCAGCACAGATGACCTGAAGTTTGTCCGCACTTGGAAGACTCCGCAGTATGAGTTCCCCACCACTGAGGAGGAGGCTGAGGAGATCCTCACCAGCCTTGTTCGCAACCTTCCGGAGAAGGCTACTGACTTTGCACAGGCCATGGAGCCTCGCGTGATCCAGGTGCCTTATGGTGAGTCTTTCGATCTCGCTAAGGAGGTTCGTGCCTACATTGATCACTTCCTCACAGATCAGGAGATGGCTGACTACGACATCAAGCTCGAGTGGGATCTTCTCAATGAGAACGGCGAGAAGATTGCCTTCGCACCTGATCGGAACCAGACCCCCCAGCAGGAGTTCATCCAGCAGATCGAGGGTTCTGTCTTCCAGGCTAAGGTCTACGATCTTAATCCCAACCTCTCTGCCGTTGGTCGTACTCCGATCGTTCACGCTCGTTACGTGATCTGCGAGAATAAGGGTAGCGATGCCTCTTCCGATATCTGCAAGGGTGACGACTGCCCCATCGATATGGATGGTCACGAGGGTGACGTCTGCAAGAAGGATATCTTCCTCCCGCTCTTTATCGCTCTCCATCCTGAGAAGCCCGTAGGTGAGGAGTCTAATCTTCTCCTTGTACGCGATCTCAAGAAGATCGACTACTGTGAGGACTTTATCGATATCCTCACCACTAAGGAGATGAACACCCTCATCTACCATGAGGTGACCAGCAAGATGGGTATCCCCTACACCGTCTTCACGGCCGACTACAAGCTTCTCAACACGTCTATCGAAGCCAACAAGGCGCTGAATAAGGGCACCAACTACGTTGGCTACTTTACTGAGATCATGGATCCGGAGGATCAGTTCAATACGAACCGTCTTGCTTGGGTCCTGACTCCTGAGGAGCTCTACAAGTATCGTGGTCAGGAGATCAAGGGTCGCGCCATCTACTCTGATGGTCTCAATACCGTCTATGTGATCTTCAAGGCTATGCTGCCCAAGGTTGAGTTCAACGCTCAGGCCATGCAGCTCCAGACCCTCTGGACCGAGAACTACACCGCCATGCTTCTCAACTCTCAGGTACCTGATGAGAATAGGAAGACTGACGAAACCTACAAGGTAACCTACATGTCTTACCTTGAGAACGGCTTCAAGAACCTCAAGACCGATATCGATGAGGATCCTGACAAGCTTGAGCTCGACGGTACCGTTGTTGCCGAGCGCATGGGTCTTAATAACTTCCGCTACTGGTTCGGCTTCACCAAGGATCAGACTCCTCTCGTGAAGGGCAACATCACCTACAAGCTCATCGCCAAGGAGGCTACCGAGGATACCGATGGTCCGGTTCTGGGCCTGATGTACTCTAACCTCTCAGGTGACGGTCTCCGTGATGGTCAGCACCAGCCGGAGTATGTCTTCCGCAAGACTTACACGCAGAACGACTGCCCCGAGTGCGCTGGCGCTCACCGTCGTCACTACACCCAGCTCTGGGCTGTCAAGTACGTAAATGGTAAGCCTGAGAAGGATGACACAGGTAAGATCGCCGAGCATCTCGTGATCGGTCTCTCTGGTGAGAACAACTCCTTCTACGAGGTCAACAGCAATGACGAAATTGCTAAGGAGATCCTCAATACGGACTCTCAGTTCCTCAAGGCCAAGCTTCAGCTCTTCGTCATGGACGACTGTGACCACTGTATCAGTGTGAAGGGTCTCCTTGACGGCGGCGATACCTTCAAGGCTATCTTCCAGCGTCCTCTTGAGATTACGGCTGCCAATAAGGATAAGTTTGTCAATGGTGTGAACCGTGGTACCAAGTATGCTAAGGTTGACCTCAACGACAAGTTTGACCTCACTGACTGGCGTATCAATTCTCTGAATAATGAGAATAAGAAGATGGCTAAGTTCAAGGATCACAAGTGGTATATCAACTACTACGATGTACAGGTTTCTATCCCGAATGCTGATAACATCAGGGAGGTGATCAAGCTTCAGGACTTCCTCGATCGTGAGGGTAACCCTGTCGTTAAGCCTGTTCCGTCCATGAACTTCAATTACATCCCGTCTACCGATCCTAATAAGCCATTCGGTGTACTGGAGTACTGGAATAACGATAACTCCATCATGAAGGACTTCAAGATCCTGATGCCTGTGACCATCACTTACAAGTATGGTACCTACAGCACCTACTTCGAGATCCCCGTGGAGTGCACTAATGTAACTCCCCAGGAGTAATCATTACAGACTGAGGCATAGGGATACTATCTGATCCCTGCCTTACACACCTATGAGAGAGGACAATCCGCAAGGATTGCCCTCTCTCTTTGTTTTCTCCACAATTGTTGCGGGTTTATCACCATCGGTCAGGTCCTTTATTGTGATAACGTTGCGCAGTGGTCTTATTAGGATTCGGCAGTATGGGATGGTGAGTCAACCATGTGGTCGAGGACTCATATTTAACACCGGTCTTGAGATTATCAGACCTGATGGCGCATTTTGTAATGAACCGTGTGTATTGGTTATGGGGGAATGATTATATTTGTTCGTCTTAAAGCTATTTATTATGAGATATAGTATTCATACTTCTGTTTTACTCCTCCTCTTACTCCTAACTCAGGCATGTGGGTCTGGGACGAAGCCCTCTGCCGTGCTCGATGATGAGGGCAATCTGACACTTAACGTCCCGTCTGTCCCGGATCGGCTTAGTGACAGTCTGGAGCGTGCCAATTACCGAGTCAGCCATTATTGGGACTACATGGACTTCGAGCTTGACTCGCTCACCTCATCCAGATCCTTTATGGAGCAGTCCATAAAGGATTATATCAGACTATTCCCGATGGCAGACTCTACTGTCGTGAAAGCCTCAGTGGATGGTGTCGTTGCACGTGCTGAGGCGGATACCCTTGCCTACTCTTTTTTCCTCAATGTCCCTGAGAGATATCTACTAGAGGAGGATCCATCTATGCAGGAGTATTATGTGTACTTTGCGGATGCCTTTATTTCCTCAAAGTTTCTAGCTGATGAGTACAAAGAGCGTCCGCGCTTCCTTCGTCAGGTTTCTCTTATGAACCGCGTAGGGACTCCGACCACTGATCTCCCTTATATGACAGCAGCCGGTGATAGTGCTCGTCTCTCCGATCTCAGAGGTACTCCGGTCATCCTATATATGTACAATAGCGGATGCTCCATGTGCCTTACTGAGGCTGAGTATCTCGGGCAGTCCTCAGTTCTTACGGACTTGATCTCAGAGGGCAGGCTCGCTGTACTGGCCGTCTCTAGGACGGGCGATAGGGACACGTGGCTCTCCGTGGCTCATCGTATGCCCGGTGGCTGGATTCATGGTAGTGCGGTCAACGAGCTCACCAGTCTCGATCTCTATGCAGTCCTCCACGTCCCTACCATCTACCTCATAGATGCCTATGGTAATGTGGTCCTAAAGGACGTAGATACTACCGATCTGATCCTCTGGCTTGATGAGCATGAGCTTCCGGCTGTCCCACGACCCATTCACATCAACTGATATCCTGTAGCCGTTCTGTTTCTGTAGATATATTGATTCTTGGGCGTAGACAGTCATATGTGTCCCCTATTCATACTTAGTTAGAGTATCAGCTTGCTCTCGCGTAGATCCCTCCGATGGTCGAATGTAGGGAGTAAGTAGGATTGCTGCAAAGATACTATCCTTACGGGGGGCGATGTCTCTTTGTGTCGCTTCTAGTCTTCTTGCTGCAACTATTCCTCCCTTTGGCCTCTAATCGACTGTATTAGGTCGTCATCAGAGGACTGAGGAGCGGTCGGGTCGCACGGGTTGGGCCTAATGGGTGAGTCTCCGAGCGAATCTGATCAGTGCTTGCGCCGGACGATGCCGTGGGGGTGCCTCCCGCCGGACGATCCCGTAGGGGCGTAGCCCCGGAGGGATCATCGTTGTTTAGACCGGGCGTCGAGGCACGAAGTGCCGAAGACCCCGGGAAAGAGGATCCCGAGAGTGATATACGACCCCGTTAGGGTGTCGCACTCCCCAGCAATCAGTGCGACACCCTGGCGGGGTCGATGGGGTAGGGGTGACGCATTTGAGCCTTAAAGCATAGAAGTGATAATCCCTGTCGCTGTGCAATCCTGTCGACTGATCCCAGCCCTGCTG
>OBRP01000048.1_pt1 | contig 19869 bp, 16 predicted proteins | sample 1475681 | NCBI WGS metagenome assembly OBRP01 (sample SAMEA3360695, study PRJEB22359) | human gut metagenome | biome: ENVO:urban biome; feature: ENVO:human-associated habitat; material: ENVO:feces | place: Bangladesh | collected 2011
AGTTCGGGGGTAGTGCAGGCAGTGAGCATATCGTTACCGGCGCGCAGGCGACGATACTCGGGCAAGGAACGCCCGGCTTGGCGCATAAACCAAACTGGAGTTTTATCGGGACGCAGGCCGCGAACGGCTTGCAGGAAAGAATTTTGCTCAGACATATTTCCATCATCTACGGCAAGTTAGGCGGGCGCAAAACAAAGCAAAACAAACCAGATTTGGATTACCGCCCCGGTAAATATCGCGAGGTCAAAAGCGGTCAGTTTTTTATGACACATTTTCCGCATCTGTCTGTTGCGAAATAACCTAATTCTTAGTGACACTCTGGCAGATAATTATTCTTTTGCAACCCTCTGGACTGGGAAAACAGAAAACAGTAAGACACGAGAGGAAACAAAACGTCCCATCCTTTTCAAAAAATAAAAAAATGGTCTAATGAGCAGGTGGGTCTTTCTTCCTATTCGGTACATCATCTCCGGCACGGGCTAAACGCCGTAGCCACAGCCGCCAGTACCATCGAGGGACTACCCAAAGACCTATTGCAACGCCTACCCGAAGCACAGGGAGTGCTACCGCTTTCCACCTGCAACCGGGTAGAAATAATCATCGAAACTGCACCCACAACCAGCACTGAACAGCAAAAAGCAGTAGACAGCTATATCCAATCCCGGTTAGCTACCGACTGCGAGATTCGCCGTGACCGCCAGGTGCTAGAACACCTATTTAGAGTCGCCTGCGGACTAGACTCCATGGTGGTAGGGGAACGAGAAATCTCTGGTCAGTTGCGCCGTGCCCTCACTGTTGCCACCCAAAACCGGGTTTCATCTGCAACTATCACCCGTGCGTGCCAAGAAGCGCTCAGCACCTCCCGCCGGGTTGCGCATCTAACCGGGCTAGCCTCCCAGGGACGTTCAGTAGTTGCCTGCGCCCTCGAAATGGCTGCTGAATACATAAATCCACTGGCAGGAACCCCGACACTCTTAATCGGTACCGGCTCCTATGCGGGAGCCACCGTGGCAGCACTGCGCGCCAAAGGAGTGCAAGATATTGCGGTTTATTCCACCTCCGGGCGTGCCGAACGCTTCGCATCTGGACACGACCTCGAACCGGTAGCAAAAGACCAGCTAGTTGCGGCTTTACAGGCAGCGACTTTAATTGTTACCTGCCGGGGTATGGGTGCGCCGGTATTAACAAAAGAGGAAGTAGGACGGGCTTTAGAGTTATCCAGCGGAGAAAAAACGATTCTCGATTTAGCTCTACAAACCGATATTGAGGACGGGGTAGGCGACTTTGAGCGGGTAAAAGTAATCAACTTAGAAGAAATCAGCGCCCATGTACCGGAGGCAGGAAAAGCCCAAGTTGAGCGGGCAGAAGAAATCGTATCCGAGGGGGTTAAGAAAACCGAGCAGCTCTTAGCTGACCGCCAGATGGATTCGGTAGTAGTAGCCCTGCGCGACAGTTTTCGCCAGGTGCTGGCTGATGAGATTTCCCGCTTGCCAAGGGGGGAATACATTGCGCGCGCAGAAGTCGAATATGCGCTGCAACATTTGGCGGCGAGACTGGCTCATATTCCCACTATTAACGCTCATCGCGCCGGACGGGAAGGGCTCGGGCGCGAGTATATAAATGCCCTCCAGCAAGTTTGGGGATTAGCTGTAGATACGTCGACGAACTTAGGAGATACCGAACCTACCTGCCCGCTAACTGGCTTGAAAGCTACCGAGGTAAAAAAGGACTCTCCAGTCGAAAAGGAGGCACGGTGAGCGAGATTTCTGCCCAATATGATGCGGTGATGCTGGTCAGCTATGGCGGGCCGCGACAAATGGAGGACGTGTTGCCGTTTATGCGCAACGCGACTTCCGGGCGGGGAGTTCCTGACGAGAGGTTAAAACAGGTTTCCACCCACTATGGACGTTTCCACGGAATCAGCCCAATTAATGCCCGCAACCTGGAGATTCGCCGCGCCTTGGAGCTGGAACTGAGCCGGCGGGGGGAAGATATCGAAGTCGTAATCGGCAACCGTAACTGGCATCCCTTTATCCATGAAACCCTATGTGACCTGGCTATGCGGGGATTAAAACGGGTGCTGTGTATTTTTACTTCCGCCTATGTTTGCTATTCGGGCTGCAGGCAGTACCGCGAAGACTTAGCGGCGGCGAAAGCCCAGCTAGAAACGCAAGGATTAAGCCTAGAGTTAGATAAAGTGCGCGCCTACTACACTACTGAAGGCTTCGTAGGAGCCTATACGAAACTGCTGGTAGAAGCGGTGCGGAATCTAGAAAAAGACAGTGACCATCTCCCTTATGTCGTTTTCGTGACCCACTCGATTCCCCGTGCCATGCAGGAATGCTCTGGCTCTGTCGATAACTCCCGTCCCGACTATGTGCGCCAACACCAACAGGTATGCTCCGAGGTCGCGGCGAGGGCAAGTAAAGAGCTGGGACGGGAGTTGAACTGGGATTTGTCCTATTGTTCCCGCTCTGGTCCGCCACGAATGCCCTGGTTAGAGCCCGATATTAATGACCGCTTAGCGCAACTGAAAGCAGAGGGCGTAACTGACGTAGTCTGCGTACCTATCGGGTTTATCTGTGACCATATGGAAGTGGTTTACGACCTGGATACCGAGGCTAAAGAAACTGCAGCCCAGTTGGGGCTTAACTATTTGCGGGTGCCAACGGTAGGTACGGAACCTGGTTTTATTGGAGCGCTTGCAGATTTAGTAAAGGAGCGCGCCCAGGAAAAAGCAGGAGGCGAGGTCACCTATGCCCAAGACGCTTTAGAACCCCGATGGCCAGCCTGGGCGCCCCCCGGAGATTCTAGGGGCAGCAAAAATGCTCTTGACCTGCCTGTCGAATTTGAAACTAGAAAAGAATAAACAGCTAAAAGGAGAAAATAATGGCTCACCCAATGCCTAATGACGTATCCCCCGATCCTCGCGATTACAAGGTAGATCCCGAAGAAGTTAATTCCCGTAACAACTTTTCTATGCACGCGGTTTTCGAACTAGCTTTGCCGCTACCTGCCCAGGAGGCAGAGAGAGCAGCTATGGCGCGTGAGCTTGAGGATGAGATTGCGAAACTGGGAGTAACCGTACGCGGCTGGTATGACGTTGCCGGTTACCGCGCAGACGCTGATTTAATGTTCTGGTTCCTAGATGAATCCAATGACAAGCTACAAGATGCCTACCACGCGGTATTGAACTCGCGGCTAGGAGCCCACTTGGTGCCGGTGTGGTCGATTATGAGCGCTCATATGACTGCGGAGTTCAATAAGCCCCACTTGCCTGCCTGCTTCGGTGGTTGGGCGCCCCGCGCCTATGCGGCGGTTTACCCGTTTGTGCGTTCCCTCGAGTGGTATTACCTGCCCAAGGCTAAGCGTAGCGCTATGCTCGCCGAGCACGGTCGCAATGGTGCAGGTTACCTGGATGTAGCGGTGTCTACTTTGGCGACCTTTGCGCTTAATGATTACGAATGGTCAGTTACCCTCGAATCCGATGATATTAACCGGATTATGGGGGTACTGCGTCAGCAGCGGGACTGTGAAGCTCGCCTGCATGTCCGCCAGGATACGCCCTTCTATACCGGCAAGCGGATGGAACTAGCGGAATGGATACAGCGGCAGCGTAACGAAAAATAGCTAACGCCAATTTGCCTTAATTATTAGGTATTCCCTCTTCAATCCCTTCCCCGATAGGGGGGATTGAAGTCCCAGGTAGCTTCGAGAAATTTCCGAATACCCCAGAATGTAGAAAACACGCCGCCCCTCAGGTGGCATATGTCACAACAAGCGAGTAATGTTAAAGCGGTATGTACTTTTCGTTAGCTATCGATATTTTCTGTAAGGAGTGATTAGCTTGGATTCGTCCTTTCTAGCCAGAGTTCCCCTGTTCGAGGGACTAAATCAGGACGCGCAAATGCGCCTATTCTCTATGATGGGGCAAACCACGTTACGGCGTGGAGAAAACCTGTTTGAAGAGGGCGACGATGGCGACCGTTTATATATTGTGGCCGAAGGGAAAGTGAAACTATCCCATCAGTCCCCTGACGGTCGCGAAAACCTACTAGCGGTTTTAGGACCTGGTGAAATTCTGGGCGAGCTCACGCTTTTTGATCCCGGGCAGCGTTCCACTACCGCAACCGCGGTATCTCCGGCGCGTCTAGTTTTCCTAAACCATGCGGATTTAATGGACTTCCTGGACGATAATCCTTCATTGGCGAAACATATGTTGAAAGCACTCGCCAAGCGGCTACGGCGCACCAACGAGGCACTAGCCGACCTGGTGTTCTCAGATGTACCCGGCAGGGTTGCGAAAGCGCTACTGGATTTGGCTGACCGTTTCGGAATCCGTACCGAGGACGGTATTCACGTTCCCCACGATTTGACTCAAGAAGAGTTGGCGCAGCTAGTAGGGGCATCGCGTGAAACCGTGAACAAATCCTTGGCAGAGTTTGTTTCCCGTGGTTGGATACGCCTGGAAGGACGCGCAGTTACCTTGATTGACGTTGATCGCCTAGCCAGGCGCGCACGCTAAATCTAGGGTTAATGCTCTAAAACAGAGCATTAACCCTAGAGCCCCGCAATCAGGTGACTAAAACTTTTGAGGGGGGTGGCAACCATCTGGTTGCCACCCCCCTCAAACTATAAGCATCTAGGCAAACTAGCTGGCAATCACCTTGTTATCTTGGTTATCGTCTGCCGCTTTAACTTTGCGTTCGATTAGGTAATCTTTACGTCCCGCGCGACGAGCACTATGGGAAAGGAAAGCTATTCCCAGCAGGGCTAGACCGGCAAATAACAACATTCCAGAACCACCCGACCATGCCAAATGATGCGCAATATTACTAGGTAGAGCCTGATAGAAATGACCTTGCTGACCAGCATTATCCAAAGAGGTCAAGAACGGATCCAATGCCGCAGCGGTTTTAGCCGGTACAACCAGGAAGAAGGCTCCTCCCACGGTGAGCAGCAAACCGGTAATAAAAGCTCCTAACGAAGAGAATCTTGCTATTAACAGCAAAATAAACACCGCTATCAGAGCGAACGCTACCTCTAGCCACTGACCAGCATCAAGAGCAGAAGTGGGCAGCAACATTTCGCCCCCGCGCGTACGTAGCCGGGTTGCTACATCCAAAACCAAATACCAGGTAACTGGAACAAGCAGTACAAAAAGCAGTAACGACCAAACATGAGCCGCTGCCCGCGAGGGTACCGTAGGTTTAACAGTTGCGCCCTCGAAAATCGTGTCCTCAAAACTCTTTTCCCGCTGCGCAGTGGTTAAGACCTCTTCAGGTTCAGTTTCCTCGACTGAATCCCAATTTGGGGAATCATCTTTTGCAGGAGCAGGGGCATTATCCTGTCCATTAAGCAGCGAATAACGGCGCTCAGCAGTGCTTTCTGCCTCTTTCGCAGTTACCGGTTCGCTGAAGGAAGAATCTTCCTCTACCTTGGGGGTGCGTTCAGTCAGTGATTTGCGCTGCGGAGCCGGCGCTTCAATATCGCCACCGGAATTATCTGAAATCTCCGGTTCGACCTCTGCTTCCGGAAGAGGGCTTTCTTGCTGCTTGAGGAAGTCGTCCTCATTATCGTCTGCACCGGAAATTACGTTATCCACGTGATCTAGCTTCCCTAGGGATTCATCTTCCTCGCTAGAGGACGAGGGCGCAGGATTGAAACCATCACCAGCGATTAAGGAATCATTTCCAGGAGCAGCAGGAGAAGTGTGTTCACCAGGAATCAAGGTATCTTCGGGAGCTTGTTCCTCTTCAGAATCTTCACCTACGAACCAGGTGCGGGTAGTTAAGTCGTTCTCCGGCTCGTTATTACTCATCTGACCTCCAAGGAAATTGTGCAGTCTATACAACCCCACAATAGAATACGCAGACTATTATCGGTGCTAACCGCGCCGCTTAACCTGGAAAAAGTCGCTTTGTGTGCTATCAGATAAGCAGATTACTGTCTAGAGTTAATCAAACTAATCCAGTAATTCGTGCCGCACAATAGTTGCGGAGCGGTCAGCGCCTACCCCGATTACACTGATGCGGCACTCAGACAGTTCCTCTAAACGCAGGATGTAGTCGCGAGCCTTAGCGGGCAAATCCGAAAAAGTCTGGCAACCGCTAATATCTTCTTTCCAGCCGGGCAGCATTTCATAAATCGGCTGGGCGTGATGGAAAGAAGTCTGATCAGCAGGTAAATCATCAAAGCGCTGACCATCGACATCGTAGGCTACACATACTGGAATCTGCTCATAGCGCGAAAGCACATCTAACTTGGTGATTACCAAATCAGTAAGCCCATTAACCCTAGCGGCGTAGCGAGCAACTACGGAATCAAACCAGCCGGTACGGCGCGGGCGCCCGGTAGTTACCCCGAACTCCCCGCCCGCCTGACGTAAGTCCTCGCCCTCTTGACCAAAAAGCTCTGTCGGGAAAGGGCCTTCCCCAACCCGAGTGGTGTAAGCCTTCGCGATTCCAATCACCCGGTCAATGCGGGTCGGCCCAATCCCCGCTCCTGAACACGCACCACCGGCGGTGCAAGAAGAAGAAGTAACAAAGGGGTAAGTCCCGTGATCAATATCGAGCATCGTGGCCTGACCGCCCTCTAAAAGCACCGTTTCCCCGCGATTTAACGCCAGGTTTAGCTCTTTAGTGCAATCAAAAACCATAGGACGCACTCTCTCGACATAAGAAAGTAGCTGGTCGGAAATAGTTTCTGGGTCAATGGGGTTCTCTGAGAACTGTTTTTCAATCACAAAGTTTTTACCCGATAAAGCGGAGCGAACTTTCTGCCGCAAAATCGATTCATCAAATAAATCCTGAATCCGCAGCCCTATCCGGTTCATCTTATCCGCATAGGTAGGTCCAATCCCCCGGCCGGTAGTACCAATCTTGCGTTCGCCCAAAGACCGTTCTGCCAGTCCATCCATGACCTTGTTGTAAGGCGGAATGATATGAGCGTTAGCGGAGATGCGCAGCCGAGAACAATCCACCCCGGCATCTTCGAGCATTTTGATTTCCGCAAACATTACCTCTAAATCAACAACCACCCCATTACCGATAACCGGGGTGACGGTAGGCGAGAGAATGCCGGCGGGGATAAGATGTAAACCAAATTTTTGATCCCCTACTACAATGGTGTGACCAGCGTTATTGCCGCCGTTAAATTTCACCACCCAATCCACGCTCTGACCGACCAGGTCGGTGACTTTACCCTTTCCTTCGTCTCCCCATTGGGCTCCGACAACAATCAGTGCGGGCATGAACTATTCCTCTCGAATAAGGATTTTTACAAGGCTGCTGGCGAGATTTACCCGGCAGCCTTGCACTCTTACTATCCGAGTTTATCTATCTTGCCCTCGAGTTGGTAGCCATGGTGCGGTAGATGAAACTTGAGAGAGCGGAAAAGGCGAGGACGCGTTCACGGAAACCGGGCAGACAGAGTTCTTCCCTAAGGCTGCTTGCCGATACCATGGGGCTATGAGCCTTCGGATATATGATTCTGCCCGTCACCACATCGTGGACTTTGAACCGGTGAAAGCTGGACACGTAGGGATTTACCTGTGCGGAGCCACCGTCCAAGGCTCTCCCCATATCGGACACGTGCGTTCGGCGATTGCATTTGACGTGCTGATTCGTTGGCTGCGCCGCAACGGTTACCAGGTTACCTACGTGCGTAACGTTACCGATATTGACGACAAAATCTTAAATAAATCCGCGGAGGCCGGCTGGGACTGGTGGGCATGGGCGTACCGCTTCGAGCAAGAATTCGCGGCCGCCTATCGCGCCCTCGGGGTGCTGCCCCCGACCTATGAACCGCGCGCCACCGGACAGATTCCCGAACAAATCGCCCTCACCCAGCGCCTTATAGATGCGGGTCACGCCTATAGTGATGGGAATGGAAACGTCTATTTCGATGTTAAATCGTTAAAAGATTACGGCTCGCTGACCCGGCAAAAACTCTCCGATATGCGAACTACCGAGGACGAGAGCCAAATCGATAACCAAACCGAGGCGGGAAAACGCGATCCGCGGGACTTCGCCCTCTGGAAAGCGGCAAAGCCTGGCGAGCCGGAAACTGCTAAATGGGATTCTCCCTGGGGTAAAGGACGCCCAGGTTGGCATTTAGAGTGCTCGGCAATGTCACGGCGCTATCTGGGCGAAGCCTTCGATATTCACGGGGGCGGGATTGACCTGCGTTTCCCCCATCACGAAAACGAACAGGCGCAATCTCACGGTGCCGGTTGGCCATTCGCAAAATACTGGATGCATAACGCCTGGGTAACCATTAAGGGTGAGAAAATGTCGAAATCGCTGGGGAACTCCCTGGTGGTTTCGGAAATCTTAAAAACCACTCCCGCGGCGGTGCTCCGGCTCGCCTTAGGGACTACCCACTACCGTTCCACCGTGGAGTATTCCCCGGAAACCTTAGAGCAGGCGGGGGAAACTTGGAATAAGTTTGCTTCCTCCCTGGCGCGTTTTGCCCAGGCAGCCCCCGAGGTTGCTGAGGCTCGCGCCCCAGAGTTAGCAGCAACCGCCCTCCCGGAGACTTTTTGCGAAGCTATGGACGATGATTTAAATATCGCGGCTGCTCAAGCGGTGATACACGAGAAAATCAAACAAGCTAATACCGCATTTGAAGCCGGGAAAACTGCCGAGGGCGCAAAGGTCGCCATCCAGATTCGCGCCATGCTAGAGATATTGGGGCTAGATCCTCTCTCGGAGCAATGGCGGGAAACAGACAGCGGTAGCGATTCTGTCACTGCTGCTTTGGAAAAGCTCGTAGCTGACCAGCTGGAACAGCGACTTCAGGCACGTAAAGAAAAGGATTGGGCACGCGCAGACGGGATTCGTGATTGCTTGAGCGCAGCCGGAATAGTAATAGAGGACGGAGCAGCTGGCTCCACCTGGCATTTAAGTTAAGGTTTGTAATATGGCAGTTCGCGGAGATCATCACGGAAGACTAAAACGCACCGACAAGAAAGGTGCCCCCAAGGGAAGTGGCGGACCTAAACGCGGTTTGCGGGCAAAAGGACCAACCCCGAAAGCCGAAAATCGTCCTTACCATGCCGCCTATCGCGCCCGTATCCAAAAAGAGCGGCGCGAAGAAACGCAGGCAGCTCAACGCAAGGCGCGCGCTAAGCGTTCCCTAATCCATGTGCGCCGCGGTCACCAATTGGTCGCGGGACGTAACCCGGTATTGGAGGCTCTGCAATCAGATATGCCAGTTAGCCGGGTGTTTGTGGCAGGAAATCTGGCGGCAAATAAGAAACTATCGCTCCTGCTTTCCAAGGCAAGTGCCCAAGGCTCCCCAATTGTGGAAGTCCCCCGCTCTGACTTGGACTTAGCTACCGAGGGAGCGGTTCACCAAGGGGTAGCGATAGAAGTTCCCGAGTTTGCATACAGCGACTTAGAAGATTTGTTTGAAAATGCCGAAAACAACGCTACCCCGCCGTTAATCGTCCTATTAGATGGGGTTACCGATCCTCACAATCTGGGCGCTATTGTGCGTAGCGCGGCCGCTTTTGGGGCCAGTGGGGTAGTAATCCCGCTGCGACGCAGTGCCACTATGAACGTAACCGCCTGGAAAGCCTCCGCCGGAGCTGCGGCGCGCCTACCGATTGCGCGGGTATCTAACCTGGTGAACGCAATTAACCAATGTAAAAAGCGCGGCTGTTTCGTAATGGGACTGGACGGCGCTGGCACGTCCTCGGTACGCGAATCTGACTTAGCTGACGGGCCGTTAGCGCTGGTAACCGGAGCTGAGGGCGACGGGATTTCCCGTTTGGTAAAAGAGAACTGCGACCTGCTTACCCGAATTGAGATTTCCTCCCAAGTTGAATCTTTGAACGCTGCGGTAGCGACCGGGATTGTATTATCCGAGGTCGCGGCGCTTCGCAGGGAAGCGACTACCCACTAGGGGCGCAAGCTAAACCGAGAATCGAGACGCGACATGGCAAGCAGCTTGCTGCAATAAGACGAGTTGTTAAAAGCTGCGGGTTAAAAGTTGCCAGCTTAAGAGCCGTATCCAAGCAAACGTAAAGTTGCCACCAGGGTACAAACGATTGCAAATAGAGCCGCTAAAGTACAAAACACTCGGGGCCAAACTGGGCGAACGTGTTTACGCCACAAATAAATCGTCACTGCCAGACCAAATATTCCCAGGAAAAACCCGAGGGGTACGAACAGTGCGGTAGCGATAGAAGAAATACCGAAAGCCAGGGGTAAAAAGTAGGTGAAAAGTCCGTGGCGAGCACGCGGTGACTTAACTAAAGATTCCAGTTTGGTATCTATGTAATCTGGTTTTACGGGAGCAGGAGGAGTGTTTTCACCCCATCCCATCAGGTCGCCGTATTTGCGTAGCAGCTGTGCGTCCTCAATCCGAACCCGGGCAGCAGCCTTTCCCCAGTTGGAAGCGCCATTAGCCATACTGTCTGCCGCTTGAATAACCTGGAAACCATTCCCGGCTTTAATTACGGTTAAATCAGCTTCCGCTATCGCAACTACCTGGTCAGGGCTCCCCAAATAGGCTTCCAGCTGCTCATAGGTGTAGAGATGAGGCAGGGCAGCGGTTTCCTCTAATTCGCGAACTGTGGAGCGTACGGCTTTAACTATTTGATTTCGGCGCAAAATAGGGGTGGGTGCGAGTAGAGCGGACAGACGCTGAAAATACTCATCTAGCGGAGAAAGCTGCGCTTCTATCTGCAAACACCTCACCTCACCTGTTCATTTGTAAAACTGCGCACAGTTATAAACCGAAAATACTGCTTAACACATATTAGCGCAGTATCAAATGGCGAAAGATAATTATGAATCCTAGCTGAGCTTGGTAAAACTAAAAAGGTTTAACAAGTTAGAGCGGAGAATACAAGGAATGAATAGTAAAACAAGTGTTCGCAGTGTGGTGGTGACCGGTCTGGCGTTATTCGCCATGTTCTTTGGGGCTGGAAACCTGATTTTCCCGGTAATGATCGGGGTACAATCCGGGGTCGAGCAAGTACCGGCAACTGTTGGTTTTATGCTTACGGGCGTGTTGCTGCCGATGGCAGGGATGATTGCCGCCGCAACCTCATCTTCTGGGGTGCTGGGGATTATTGAACGCATCTCGCACTATCCCGGATTGGTTTACTGCTGGTTAATCTTCTTGTCCACCGGAATGCTATATGCGATTCCGCGTACTGGTGCTGCCTCCTACTCCATGTCTTTTCAGGCAGCGGCTGGTGATTCGCACCTTTGGCTATTTGTTTATACCTTGGTTTTCTTCGGAATCGCCGGTTTCTTGTGTCTAAATCCCCGCAACGTGCTTGACCGGATTGGCGGTCTGCTCACTCCGGCGCTGCTAGTTTTATTGGCAGTAATGATTATTGCGGCGGTAGCCACCATGTCTCCTTCGGAGGCAGCTCCGGATCCAAAATATGCCTCAAACCCCACCTTGAAAGGTGTATTTGATGGCTACGGCACTCTAGACGCAATCGCATCTTTCGTGTTCGGCGTGGTGATTATTCGCGCTTTGCGACATAAAGGATTCCAGCCCGGCAGGCAGCTTTTCAAGGTAACTGCACTCTCGGGAGTAATTGCAGCATTCTTCCTGGGGATAATCTACTTCGGTTTGTCGATGGTAGGTTCGCGGGTAGGACGATTAAACCCCAACGTTAAAGATGGCGGTGAAGGTCTGGCATTTGCCGCCCAATACCTGTTCGGTTCTACCGGTCGGATAGTTTTGGGTGCGATTGCTATTTTGGCCTGTCTAACTACTGCCATCGGTCTAATCGAGGCATCAACCCAGTTCTTCCAGGGACTATTCCCGCGGGTATCTCGTCCGGTTTGGGTGATTTTACATGTGGTGGTTTCTTTAGCGATTGCAAACTTGGGTTTGAAGTCACTTTTGGATGCGATAATCCCGGTGATGATGTTCTGTTACCCGATAACAATCATGCTGGTAGTTACCTGTTTACTGGATATTTTCATTCCGGGGCATATGTTCTGGGCTTACCGGCTTTCGGTATGGGTGGCAGCAGCATTCGGTCTGTTCGATGGGATAAAAGCTGCCTGTGGACTGTTTGAGGGGTCACAGGTTGCTGCGCAACTTACTCAATGGATTGATAACACTATCCCGATGGCATCCCTAGGTTTGGGTTGGTTGATTCCCTCGTTCTTAATGTTGGCTATCGGTTTGGCGATTGATATTGCCCAAGGGCGAATGAAGAGCCAGTTAGATTATGACGCGGTGGCCAGGGAACGTAACCAGTCGCTGGTAAGCGCCGGTTTAGCACTGAATGAGGACGAGCTAGACGAAGTTGCGAAAACCCAAGGCGGTCAAGCAACTACCGGAGTCGATAAAGAATCTAGTAACTAACGGCTAGAGTTTTTCTAGTCCCGCCAAGATTACCGGCACTATCCCCAGGAGGATAAATGCCGGTAATTGGCATATCCCCAAGGGAATAACCAGGTGGACTGATAGCTTTTGAGCCGCTTGCCGAGCGCGCTGCTCCCGGTTGGCACGTACTCTGATTCCGCTTCCTTTTAGCAGTGCATCAGGGGCAACCCCATCTTTCCAGGCTGGCTCCAGCGCCTGAGATAGATAGCTTGCCCACTCGGGACTAGTTTTTCCTTTCAGCAGTAAGGACCAGGATTCATTCCAGTTCACCCCAAATAGGAGCGCCTTAGAAACCTGCGTAAGGCGAGGCTCTTCACAGGCAATAGCTAGGGCGCTAAGAACCCGTGGAATTGAAGAACCAGCAGCTAGACCCGCACTTGCTAAATCTAGAATAACTGCCGGATCGAGGGTGCTAATCCGTTTTGGGGCGTTTGGGGTTACGCTGGCTGCATTTTGGGGTTTTTCCGGTAAAAACCAAGGTAGAGCGCCCAGGAAAAACCAGATGCTTAGATAAAACATGACTATGCCTTTTCAGCTTGGGAAACTAGACGAAACATCCAAAACATTCCCGCTAGCAAGGCGATAACCCCACCCAGCGCGCTAATCGTGGCGAGACCACCCGAAAAAATCGCTGCCAAGGGATTAGCTCCCAAGAGGACACCCAGAGCAATTCCTCCTAAAGGTAAGAATCCGAGTATCAGGGCGGAGGTTTTCGGTGCGGTCAAAGCAACTTTGCGGGCGCGAGCGGCGCGAGATGCTTCAGTGAGCGAGTCAGCGCAACCGGTGAGTACCTGCGATAGGGGCGCGCCAAGCGCCTGTGAAAAGCGCACAGCAGCTAGTAGACCAGTTAAAGAATTCCTTTCCCAACTGGTTAAATGGGGCTTAATTGCTGCCTGCAAATCGCTAGCATCAGCACTGACAGGAGGGTCGAAGCCGTGGCGAGGCAAAGTTTTTAACCAGGCACTTTCAGTATCTGACCCGGCATTTAGACGGCTAGCCACCTCAATTACTGCCGCAGCCAGGTGAGGTTTGGAGCTAAAGCGGCGCGAAAAGGAGGAACGACAATGCTGGCAAAGGTTAGCCACCCAGGTAAGTAGAATGCTTTTAGGAGTTGGATTAATCGGATTTACAGCATCCGGTAGATGCCAAGGTAAAGCCATCAGAAACAATAAAACAGCCAGAAAAATAGTGGTTTGCCAGTTCATTACGCCTCCGGTAGGTTCTCAAGATTAATATCGAGTAGCGCTGATAACTCGCGCCAATACTCCCCACGCAGCAAATTCCCGGCGGGACTAACCTGTAAGGCTAAACCGGCAGCTAGCCGTCCTCTATCCCAAAAAGGGATTCCAATCTCGGAAATATAGCGCCTGGTTCGCCCCTGCTCACTACAGCGACGAATCTGCAAAAATGCATCTATTCCCGCCACGACCTGCGCCCCAATAGTCGATTCCGGCATTAGAGCCAAGGCTCCCAGTGCCACCAGGCGAGCAGGTACATCGGTGACCGCATTGGCATGAACTGTAGCCCACGTGCCCTCATGCCCGGTGTTCATCGCTGACAGTACTTCACGAACCTCTGCACCTCGACATTCCCCCAGCACAATCCGGTCAGGTCGCATCCGCATAGCTGCTCGCACCAGCTGTGACATAGGGACGGCTCCCGCTCCCTGGACATTGGCTGCACGCTCTTGCAGATGAATTAGGTGAGGGTGGGAGGGGAAAAGCTCAGACACTTCCTCGATACACACGATTCGCTGATTCGCCGGCACCATTTCGAGCAGAGCAGACAGCAGGGTGGTTTTCCCGCTGCCGGTAGCGCCCGAGATAAAACAGGAGGCGCGCCGCTTAACCAACGCGGTGATTACCGGCACTAATGCTGGCGGAACGGTTCGGGATTTAACTAGCTGAGCAAAGTTGAGCCCCCTTGCCCGCGGACAACGTAAGGAAATTACCGGATAGGGAACCGCCAGGGGAGGTAATACTGCGTGTAGACGAATCCCGCCAGGCAACGTGCCGTCAGCAATCGGTGCCGCATCATCTAGGCGCTTTCCCGCTGCCCCCGCTAATCTAACTGCCAAGGATCGTAACTTAGAGGCAGAGCCGAAGTTAAGGGTAGTTTTGCTTAGACCACTGCCGCTATCAACCCAAACCTCAGACGGCCCATTGATTAAAATATCAGTGACTAAGGGATCTTGAATCAAGGGAGCAAGCTCGGGGCCAAAGCCAGCAAGCTCAGCATTTATATTCGCCAAATCGGAAATTAGATGGCTCATTCCGGCAGTGGGAGCACTTCCGGTACGAACTACCTCAACTGGAGAATGCCCCTCGGCTATTTGTAGACGTAAATCAGGGTTTAGGGTGTCGCGGTCAGGAGAAGTAAAAAGGGCGTTACCGATACGCAAGCGCAGGTTTTGAATAAAGCTCATTGCGCGTCCTCAAGAATCGTTTGTAGCAGCCGGGTTACTTGGTTTTGGAAAACACCACCCCAGGCGAGCCCTAAACCTTGCCGTTGAATATGTTTAAGTTCGCGGCAAAAAGAGAGAGTCCCTTGGCTTGGTTTTGATAGAAAAATCCTTTTGGGGGCGCGGTTAGTAACTATTAGCGCATCAGTTTTACAAAGTATGCGCAGGTAGTAGCGGTTTTCTGAAGCGTGGCGATAATCAGCTATCACCAGGTTCTTTCCAGTAACTCCCGGGCTTAAATCCCCAGATTTAAGCTGACCCCAATCCCATATAACCAGTGAAAACGCGCGAGAAAGTAGTGAAGTTACATAGGCGATATGTCGCGGATTTCGGCTGCCTAAGCTAAGAAAACGAGTTCTGGCTACCCGAGGTAAAACCTGACGTAGACGAGAAACCATCAGGTCACCCTCGATATTAATAGACGAAAAGTCAGGGATTGCGGGAAAACCCAGACGGCGTAACCCAGGAGAATAACCGGAGGGAGAATCTTGGGGACAGCTGCTGCTAGCATCCACATATACCGAGTTAGTAGCGCTGTTAGCCAGTCCGAAAGCAACCGAAGAACAGCCAGAGCCCGCTGTCAAACCAAAAACGTTAATGCAGGTAGCTTTAGGAGGATAGCAAAGGTAATCCACCCGCGCTAAAAACGAGTTTAGTTCACAAGGAAGCTGGAAAACCCCTGGTAATGGCACAGTATGGTGAGAGAAATCTGCCCTAATTACGGCTAGATTAGGGGGTAAAAATCCTAGGTTAGCTTCAGGAGGTGCAATCGCTAGGCTTAACTGGCTACTTTTAGGCAGAACCACAGTGGTAGCCCGAAAACTGGCAAGGGAAATCATTTGCGATAGAAACTTTAGCTGCGCAGGTGGAAATCCCCAGAGTAAACAAGTTGGGGAATCGGTCGCAGGCAGCGGCAGCCGGGCAGATGCTGATAGGACTGCTGACATCGCCCACCCCCATTTAGTTGATTACCGGTGCAACTCCAAGATTGGGATTTCCGGGTTATATAGGGCAAAAGTGCAGAGAATCTCTACAGGATTGTGCGGGATTATCTACCCTTGGGGACAGAGATATTTGCAGGTGGAAACGAAACTATCGGGATTACCCTATTTGCGTCCTCGGCGTTTAGATTGTTTCGAGCGTTTCCCGCTAGAAGTGCTCCCCAAATCCAGGTAGCTTAAAGCGCGCAAGAACAGATTACGGCAAAAATCACCGAAAGAACGCATAACCTGCGTCAACTTGTTCCAAATCGGGGCGACACGGGGATGCTTACGAAAGACCACAAATGAGGTTCCCAAAATGACCAGGATTATCAGGAAGCCGATTGCCCATTTTTGGTTCATAGTTATACCCGGATGATCCTGCCCGCGTACTTCAAAACCTTTAACCAAGACTTGCGGATTTTTCCAGGTGACAGTGTTTCCTTTCATGCTCGCCCCGGAATAGCTGTCAGTTTTAAGAACCGGACCGGGGAAAGAAATCGACAGGCTGAACTGGTCGGTTTGGGTATCCAAAAAATCTAGGCTCTGCACCGGGTCAAGTTTGACCACATAGCTGTCACCAACATGTTTAATGGTTACAAAAGGTTTTTTGGCTTGCGAAATATGCTGCGCCTTGACGGTAATTGTGCAATCGGAAAGCTGGTCAGTGGATTTATCGGTGATGGTCACTTGTGCAGTCTTGAGATAATCCTCGATTCCGGGAATCTGGTCTTTGCATTTAATATCTTGCGCAGTACGGGGCTGCATCAGGTGCGTGCTGAAAGAGTAGGTGTCGTTATCGTAAATCTGCATTTGAGTATAGGACTGGCAGGCAGAAAGAATCAGCGCCAAAGGCAGCAACGTTAAGGCTAGGAGCCGTTTACGATTCACAATCTGCCTCCCTTTATGCAAAATACCAATCCAGATACCCTTTCCCACTTTTCCTTACGCCTTTAATCATAGTGTAAAGGGCGCAAATGCTAGCCAAAGCCGCAATTTACTCTCTAGAAGAGTTTTTTGCGCGCTAAATCTGGCTTCGTTCTTGGTAGGGGTTATGGGTCGCCGATTTTGAGTAAAGACGGTTAGGAGGACGCATGGGGACTTGTCGGGGTGTCTGGGATTCATCGCGCAGTTTACCCCGATTGCGTAGGTTGGGTTCTTAGGGAGGAGGAAGGAGGGTCCAAGCTGAGGATGAAAAAGGTTGTTCGAGGGCGTGCTGGGAGGCGATAAGGAGGGTTTTAGACTGCGGAGTGCGTACCGGGGTGAGCGAGGCGCGGGAGCGTCTCTTTAACTAAAAGCCGGTTTTGAACATGGCTAACGGCCTAAAGTAGCTACTCTATGAGTCAGGTCACAGCTATTTTGGCTAACTTTTAGAGCTGCGCACTAGAGAATGCGGGAACTATGACAGACAATAGAAGAGTAAGAGCAACCACGTGTTGCCGTGTCTACTGCCGCAGGAGGCATTATTAAATGACAGTGAATGAGAAAGATATTCTGGCTGCTGCCCCAGCAAACGCACCTAAAGAAGTTGTTGATTGGGTGGTAAAGATTGCTGAATTGGCCAAACCCAAGGCTATCGAGTTCTGTGATGGTTCCGAAGCTGAATGGACTCGCCTAACCGATTTGATGGTAGAAACCGGGATGTTTACCCGCTTGAATCCCGAAAAGCGTCCTAATTCGTTCCTGGCTCGTTCCCTTCCCTCCGATGTGGCTCGTGTAGAGTCCCGCACCTATATTTGCTGCGAAAAGGAAGAGGATGCCGGTCCGACCAACAACTGGTATGACCCGGCTGAAATGAAGAAAATCCTGAACGAAAAGTTCGATGGTGCTATGGCTGGTCGCACCATGTATGTTATTCCCTTCTCCATGGGGCCGCTGGGTGGCCCGATTTCCCAGCTGGGTATTGAAATCTCTGACTCCCCCTACGTGGTCTGCAATATGCGAATCATGACCCGCATGGGAGCTAAGGCAATGGATTTGATTAACGAGGGTCGCCCCTGGGTTCCGGCGGTTCACTCCGTTGGCAAGCCGCTTGCCGAGGGCGAGACTGATGAAGCCTGGCCTTGCAATGACGAAAAGTACATCACTCACTTCCCTGAAACCAACGAGATTTGGTCCTTTGGTTCTGGTTACGGCGGGAACGCCCTGCTGGGCAAGAAGTGCTACGCCCTGCGTATTGCTTCCACCATGGCTCGCCGTGACGGCTGGATGGCAGAGCACATGCTGATTCTGCGTCTAACCGACGAAAAGAGCGGTCAGCAGTATCACGTGACTGCTGCTTTCCCCTCTGCCTGCGGCAAGACCAACCTGGCCATGCTGCAACCCACCATTCCGGGTTACAAAGTCGAAACCGTTGGTGACGATATTGCTTGGATGCGTCCTGGCGAGGACGGAACTTTGCGGGCTATCAACCCTGAGGCTGGTTTCTTCGGGGTTGCTCCGGGCACCTCGTACAAGACCAACCCGATGGCTATGGAGACCATGAAGGAAAACACCATCTTCACCAATGTGGCTCTCACCGATGACGGTGACGTCTGGTGGGAAGGCATTGACGGAGACACCCCTGCACATCTGATTGATTGGCACGGCAATGATTGGACTCCCGAGTCCGGCGAGAAAGCTGCTCACCCGAACAGCCGTTTCACTACTCCTGCCTCTCAGTGCCCGATTGTTTGCCCCGATTGGGAAGCTCCGGAGGGCGTTCCCGTTACCGCCATTTTGTTCGGTGGACGTCGCGCCTCCAATGTTCCGTTGGTTGCTGAACAGTATTCCCCGGCTCACGGCGTATTCATTGGTGCTTCGGTAGCATCGGAGCAGACCGCTGCCGCTGAGGGCGCGGTTGGCTCACTGCGTCACGATCCCTTCGCAATGCTGCCTTTCTGTGGCTACAACATGGCTGACTACTGGGGTCACTGGCTAGAGATGCAGGATAAGCTGGGCGAAAAATTCCCCAAGGTTTACCAGGTTAACTGGTTCCGCAAGGACGAGGACGGCAACTTCTTGTGGCCGGGCTATGGTGATAACTCTCGCGTATTGGATTGGATTGTGCGGCGCGCATCTGGTCAGGTGGATGCGATTGAGGGCCCGACCGGGTACTATCCTCGTTTTGAGGACTTCAACCTAGAAGGTCTGGATTTGGGTAAGGATGAATGGGACAAGATGTATGCCATTGATCCTGATGCCTGGTTAGCCGAGACTGACGACACTGAACAGTATTTCTCTCAGTTCGGTGACAAACTGCCGAAGGCCATTTCCGAGGAGCTAGCTAAGCTGCGTGAGCGCTTGCAGGCTCTAAAGTAGTTCTGTTAGCTAACAGAGTTCTTTAAGTTATAAGGGCGGGGTGACCGGAAACGAAGGTTTCTGGTCACCCCGCCCAACTTGTCAGCTAGGGTAACCAGAGGCTACCTTTCCCGGCCGCTAATAGATTCTTGCCAATCCCATAAGAGATAGCCCGATCTGCCAGCGCCACCACCTCCTCAGTGAGAGGTGAAACCCCGTAGAGCAGCTCAAAGGCTAAGCGAATAGTTTCTTCCCGCTCCATGCTGTTGGTGCGAGAAATCTGCCAGCGCAACGCATTTACCACCTCGGTTAGGGTGAGCGAGCCTAGTTTACGTGGCAAACCAATTGGGGATTGCAGGGCGATATTCCACTCATCCGGATCCACGTCCGCCGGCCAGACTGTCCGCATTCCCGGCTCGGATACCAGTTTCAAATCGGAAGATAGACAGCGACTAGCTTCGTCTGGGCGTTGGTCGTTATATTCAATCCGGTATTTTTGGCACAGCCGACGCGCCAAAAATGCGAGCGGCATCGGACCTTCTGCGCTAATAATACTTTTTGCAAAGGAAGCGGTAGAGCCAGCAACAGCCGGCTCGTCCAGGCTCTTCTTGGGTCGGGTAAAACGCGGCCGGTAATCAAAATATCCGCGCACGTGAATCGTAATTAACTTGGTTGAGGGCTGCCGGTCAGCCTCAGCTAGTATCTCTCGCTGTTTTGCAGGTGCCGATAGGGTGACCCGTGAGGGGGTGAGTGCGCTTTGAGCCGGTTTTCGTAAATCAGAAC
>OBRP01000051.1_pt1 | contig 18750 bp, 17 predicted proteins | sample 1475681 | NCBI WGS metagenome assembly OBRP01 (sample SAMEA3360695, study PRJEB22359) | human gut metagenome | biome: ENVO:urban biome; feature: ENVO:human-associated habitat; material: ENVO:feces | place: Bangladesh | collected 2011
CGGAGCTCGTACGTATCCTCGAAAAGCTGTAGGCGGGAAGGACACCTCTTGGGAGAAGACGAGATGGCACAGGCAACGATAACGCCAACGCTGCGCGGCGACACATTCGCGTCCACGTTCACCGAAGTGGCCCATTCGAACACGTTAGGTCTTCGAAACGACGAACAGTTACGCCTGTTCCATCTGTCTATCCAAAACAACCGCTTCGACCACACAGCCCTCATCAAGTTCCTCAAACGCAACGTTGGACGCTACGTCTTCTCCCGCGCCGAATACGAAGGTTACAAACAGCGAGACGATCTCGAAGAAGTTGCTCTCGACGCGGTAAACCGGATGCGTTCACAACAAGACGGCATGGGGTTGGGCGAAATCTTGCTCTACGTCCTGCTCGAACAAATCCTTGAAGCACCCAAAGTGATGAGCAAGATCGAGCTCAACCAGGCCCGAGGCCAGATCCACAGCCGCTGTGACGCCATCCACCTACTCACACCAGACGGTCAGCGAACCACCAGCAGCATCGTGTTTGGAACCTCCAGCGTTGTGGGCAACATTGGGGATGCCATCACTGCAGCATTCGAGCGCGTCGTAGACATCGAAAAGAACCGAACACGCGAAGTTCAGCTCGCCGAGCAAACTGTGTTCACCAAGACCCTCGAGCCAGCAACAGCAAACTACGTCAAAGATCTGCTAATCCCGAAGCCGGGTGGGGCACCCGTGTTCGATACCGCTTATTCGATGTTTCTGGGCTATGACATCGGTCTCGATCCGAAGAACTACAGCAACCAGCGATATCGGGCTGCGCTCGATCAGAAAATGCAGGGCGATATCGCAGCGCACGCCCAAATCATCGCCAACGAGATCAACACCCGAAACTTGGATAATTACTCGTTCTACATCTATGTTTTGCCACTCAACGAAGTAGACGTCGATGCGTGCGCGATCATGGATGGGCTCGTGGACGGGCCAGGTGGTAGCCATGTCTGACAAGCAAGTAACCGTCGGCGATCTCGTATTTTCTGACATCGACTCCAACGAATTCCTCAAACAGCTGTACGCCAACCTGCTCTACAATTACGGCTTACATCGGTTGGGGTTGGTGGATCGTCACCCATACGACGTGGATCTTGAAGCCGCCCTGCGGTTCGCAGACCTGCTGTCGAAATCAACCCACCCCACCAATCGTGACCGGCACAGGGTGTGGGCGCAAGAAATCGCGCTCCTGTGCCACATCCTCTACCCAGACGATCCGCACACGCAGGCATACGTTCCTGCAATCTTCACCACGCTAGGTAACTACCCAGGCCTGAAGCAGTTGGGCGTGACTTCCGATGCGGGCGTCCTCGACGCCGCATTCAACGCCTACCAAGCCGAGTACCTCACCGTGCCCGGTGACAAATCGATGAAGTTTTTCGCGCCGCAAAAGAAGATCTACGACCGCCTGAACGACGGCAAGTTTTCCTTCTCAGCTCCAACGTCGCTGGGTAAGTCCTTCATCATGCGCACCTTCATCACCAACCAGATCAAATCCGGGGTGACAGCCAACTTTGCGATCATCGTGCCGTCAAAAGCGCTGATCAACGAGACCCGCTCGAAACTGATCGCTGACCTCGGCGAAGACCTTGAACGGCACAACTATCGAATCGTCAGTGCCGCTGGTGACATCGTGCTCGAAGGCGATCACAACTTCATCTTCGTGCTCACCCCAGAACGCTTGCTTTACCTTCTGATCGGCAAACCTGCAATCGAATTCGAGTACGTCTTTTTCGACGAATCACACAAACTCTCAGGCAAGAACAGCCGCGCCCCGTTCTACTACCAAACCGTGACAATCCTTCAACACCGCCACAGACCACCACACTTCATCTTCGCTTCACCCAACATTCCCAACCCAGAGGTATTCCTAAGGCTGGTTGATCCAAACTCTGACGAAAATGAAACCAACGCGGTCGCAACCCAGTATTCGCCAGTCGCGCAATTCAAATACCTCGTCAACCTGCACGAGAACACCATTTCCAGCTACAACGACCACACCCAAGAATTCACGCACCTAGCCTCACTTCAAGCTCAGGACGCTACCGCACAGGGCGTAACCCGATTTGTTAGTGAATCATCACGAGGTTCAGATCATCGTGGGCAAACCATCGTGTTTCATTCTGCCCGACATCACGCAGTGCAAGCGGCGCGTGACTATGCCCAGGGTTTGGCAGACCTCAACGATAAAGACTTGGACGCTCTCGCAAAAGACATCGAACGCGACGTCCACGAGGACTACTACCTCAGCGGTCTCATCCGTAGAGGCGTCAGCTACCACATCGGCTACCTCCCGCCAGCGATCCGCGAACGCATCGAAGGCCTGTTCCGCGAAGGCAAAATCTCGACACTATTCTGCACCAGCACGCTCCTCGAAGGAGTCAACCTTCCCGCCGACAACCTCGTCATCACAACCAACAAAATCGGCAGAGCAGGAATGACAGCAGTCGACTTCAAGAACCTGATCGGCCGAGTCGGGCGTATCGAGTTCAACCTCTACGGCAACGTATTCATCATCGTGGGCAACCAACTTGCATCCGAGCAAAAGGCCAAGGAACTCCTACAAGCGAACGTTCCTGCACAGAAGCTATCCGTGCAAACTGACTCACAAATTATCAGCAAGAAAATGAAGCAAGGTGTCGTCAAGGATCTACAGGAAGGTCGCATCGAATTCTCCAAAGGGAATGAGAGGTATGAGCGTTATGATATGAAACGCAAATTCGGTCTCATGCTCTTGCGCGACATCACTACCGGACGTCAAAGCCTGGTGCGTGAAGAATTCTCTGACTATCTTGACGAACAGGCTACCAACAGCATTATTGCTACTTTCTCGCGACGCGAAGGCCAACAAGATGACGATATCAATGTCTCCGTTGACCAGGCAGAAGCGCTGACGCACGCAATCCAAGCTGGACTCCAGTATCCACAACTTTCTCCAAACGGAAAGTTCAGTTACGACGAGACCCTCGCGTTTCTTCAGCGGCTTGCCTCAATCTTCAAATGGCGAATTTACAATCCCGAGACGTTAGGGAGAACAACCAAGGGAAGTGACCAGCTCGCTATGCTGTCCTGGTACACCGTCCTCCTGTTGCAATGGATGGAGGGACACGGTTTGCGTTCCATCATGAATCGTGCAATCGAGCATCACCGGAAAACTGGAATTGTGTGGATCAATCGGCAACCGAATCGCTACCTAGATTCGAAAGAACACCGAAACCTTGTTTTTAGTGACACGCTTGAAGCTATTGAGCAAGTAATCCTTTTTGAACTATCGAATTACTTTCTTAAATTCTCCAACGAATACAAGAAGGTCCACGGAAAAGAGCAGTTCGACAACGACTGGTACGAATACGTCGAGTACGGCACAACGAAACAGGAAACCATCCTTCTCCAACGACTCGGATTCACCCGCGAGAGCGCCACTTACATTCGAATCAACGTCTCCAATGCAATCTTCCTTCACGAAGGAAAACCCCACCTGAACCCGATTCTCCTCGAAAGCTCGAACATCAACGTCCGCAAAGAAGCCAACGAAATCAGATACAACGTGCCAGAAGCCTTCTCGATGCCAGATTTCTTGTTCTAACACCCTCGTCTGATACCCGCTAACGCAAGCATTCCCGCAGACCCCCTCAACCAGAAACGTGCCCCTGCCGCGCGGACGTCATGGCGACGAGCACCAGATCACCGGACCTCCAGCGAGCCAACGAACAACCCCAGAAACGACAAAACCCCTGCTCAACAGGGGTTCAAGGACTCAAGCGGCTTTTATCATTTTCGACGTCTAAGTATCTGAACGTAGGTGCAAGCACAAGCGCGGAACGCGCTTGTGCTTGTGACCGGAGTGAGGAAGGGTCGTAGGGAGCGCAGCGACCGAGTAGCCGCTCAAAGTCTGACTAGAAGGGCTTGTCCCTGATGGTTATTTTGATGTTTATCTCGGCTAGGAGCCGGGCAGTCATTACATCGGATTTACTTCACATGCGACTAGTTAATCGCCTTCGTAGACGCTTGTTTTGCTTCACCCTCAATCCCTTTTATTGCTTTGAGATAATCTTTCTCAACTGGAGATAGGGTTTGAGTTTGGAATTTGCGGTACTCGCTGATTGCTTTATCCACAGCTTTCCGGTGACTAATCTTCCCAGCACCAGAAAGAATAGGTTTGCCGGTAGCAGTCAAGATTTTGTCGAGATGCTCGACAAAATCGACCATGCGCATAGGATGATGACTCATCGCCTGGACTTCAGCGAAATCGAAATAACCAGACACCAACCGGTTCAAGATTGTAAGCTCATTTTCACTCAGGTAATTCTTAGCGATTTTTACCTCAGCCAATACCGGTAAGTCACCTTTGAAAGTAGTCAGTCCCATGAATGGTTGATTGGCATCAGCACGCTCATAGATTACCTCAGCAGCCGTGTGCCCATGCGTGGCGTAATGAAGTTTGTTTTGCACCATTTTAAAAAATGCAATTGACTCAGCACTACGCGGGTCATAGTCAATACTCGTGGCATATAGGTCAAGAACTTGCCGGTACATGACCTTTTCTGAAGAACGAATGTCACGAATGCGCTCCAGCAGCTCACGCCAATAGGAGCCGCCACCAGAGTTTTTCAACCGCTGATCATCAAGAGCAAAGCCCTTGATCAAATACTCTTTTAGTCGCTCAGTTGCCCACTTACGAAACTGCGTTGCCGTTTTCGATTTCACCCGGTAGCCCAGCGAAATAATCATGTCTAGGTTGTAGTGGGTCACCAAGTAGCGTTTGCCGTCAGCGGCAGTTGTTCGGAATTTCCGAACAACTGAATCTTCGTCCAGTTCACCTTCTTCAAAGATATGCTTTATGTGCTCACTAAGATTGGATTTTGAGGACTGAAACAACTCTGCCATCTGTGCTTGAGTTAGCCACACCGTTTCCCCTTCAAGATACACCTCAATATCAGCGGCGCTATCAGGGTTTTGGTAAATCAGCACCTGCCCAGTATCAGCTTGGGGATTAGCCTCTTTCTCGTTTGGAACCTTATCCATCACACCCCCTACATCGCGCAAACGAATGACTGTAAATTGACAGACCTCTTTAGGAAGTTTATGCCATTTCTTTCCAAAGCCGACATGCCTACCCAAAACATCTGCAACTCGTTAGATATACCCCTGTTTGATATTCTCTAGGGTCGTAGGGAGCGCAGCGACCGAACCCCCGCTCGAAGCGAGCGTGATACCTACACTGATATACAGCCTAAGTGAACACCGTCAGAACACGCTAGCCACCATCGGATAGAATAACTCTGCCTCAGACTTTGGATTTAGCGCAAACGCGTACGGTGTTAAAAAAGGATACCAGTGGCATCATATTGTCGAGCAATCTACTATTAAGAACCGCGGCTTTAACGCGCGATGGATTCATAACAAAAATAGCCTAGTTCAGTTTCCTACTGCGGTTCACCAGAAATGTATTAACTCATGGATGTCAAAGAAAGGCGTTAGGAAGTTTGGTGCTGCTACAGGCAAGAATCAGACGCTACATCAATGGGCGCACTCCCAAAGATTCGAGAAGAAACCCAGCGTAGTGTGTCTATATTGGAGTACCGCGGCGTGTCGATTTAACTGGTAGGAGATGACCTATGATTCCTGTTAGTGGATTCAAAGAAGAAGTTACGAAGTGGCTTTCAAATCAGGGTGTAACAGGTCTTGTTCCTCAGCCTTGTTTTTTGTTTTCTGAGGCCTCCTTTGAACCAGGAGACGCCAGTTTAGCCGATTACTTCACCGGCGGCGCGTGGATTTCTTGGCTAGGAGCGGTGGAATCTCGGGTTAATCCCAAATAGGTATTAGCCCTCCTCTGTGGAAGTCTATTACTGCTACAGGACACAGAAGGATGCTTTACACCTGTTTACGAACTAGCGTAATCGTTCTATCCGCTTTTGCAGCGACAGAAGGATCATGGGTGACCAGCATGAGGGCGCAGTTACGCTGGCGAACCTGGGTAAGCAGTAACTCCATAGCTTCTTCGCGTAACTCTGTATCGAGTGCGCCGGTGGGTTCATCTGCCAGTATCAGCTTGGGGTTATTGATAAGGGCACGCGCGAGTGCTGTCCGTTGACGTTCACCTCCAGATAGCTGTTCTGCCATTCGAGATTCTTCCACGTCGAGTTCACTTAATAGTCGTGACGCTTCATCGTGAACGGTCGAATCGTTCTTGTCCCAAAGTAAGCGTGGCAACATAACATTATCGAGTGCGGTGTATCCGCTCATGAGTTCACCGTTTTGAAACACGACACCAATTGTGGTTGAGCGCAGACGTGCTAGCTGATTAAATTTAAGATTATTGACGTTCGTGCCATCAACTAGAACACTTCCTTCCAGCGGACGGTTCATGCCGAGGATTGTGGTCAAGAGGGTGGTCTTACCAACACCAGAACGCCCCATAATTGCCACGGTTTCTCCCGCATCAATCTCAAGATTAAACGCAGTAAACAGCGGGTTATTATAACCACACGAGAGATTACGACATTCTAGTATGCTCATTTTAGCTCTTTCCCGGCAGCCAACTAGCGGCTTCTTTATTAACTAGGACGTACATGAGAATTGCTTGGGTAAGAATAAAAACTAGGTAAATGATTCCCATACTGATTATGAACATCCAGGGGAAGAATTCACCAAACTTAAAAAAGAACTGGCTCGCGAGAAAGATGCCGACCCCTATGGAGGCTATTCCTGTCACCGAATTAACTACTGTGTTACGCATCGCCATGGTTCGGGCAATAACAGCAGATTTTCCAGTCAATGATGCCATAGAAGCGAATTCTCTGGCACGAGCAGTCGTTTCCCGCGCGTATTGCATCCATACTGAGGTCATTGCATAAATGAAACCAAGCACAGTAAATAACGTCAACCAGGTTGCCTGCTGTCTATAGGTCTCCGCTATCGCCCTTTCGCTCTCTCCATCAATAATTGACAGAGGGGTTATAGGGGTATCGAACTTAATTCCCTGGATTTGTGATAGCAAATCCTCTTCTTGCTCAGAAATCGTATAAATCCAGACCCACCGAGAGGATAACGATATTTCATCGAGTAGCGCACCATATTCAGGAACTAATCTATGCTGGACATAGTCTTGAAGATAATTAGGGTTCACCTGTCCTGCACTTATTTCTGCAACGCCTTGATTATAGGTCGCTACATAAACAGCCAGTTTAGGGTCACTAGAAGCTATATTAGATGCCGCATTAGCTAAACATGACGCGTAATCTCCAGAACAAGTCAGTGATGTCTTCACAACTTGGATACCTTCCGGAGGTCTGGGTGGAGGATCTTGAGCTCCCGAGATGATTCCAAACAAAGCTACGAGAATCACTCCGACAGCAACGAAACCTCCTGCCAAAGCACCAGTTCGAGAAGCTTCATAGGGGTGGTTACTTATCCAGCGAAAGAATATGCCAGTTCGCAGATTTATACCTCGCTTTTTCGTAACACAATCCGTCACGACGGTGCACAGAACTGCGAGAGTTGAATGCAGTCCCAAAATCACTAAGAAAACTGTAAGCAGGATTAAAGGAAGCACAAGGATATCTGGAATATTCAACCAGAACACCCCCATTATAGTTGCAATAACAATTCCAAGCCCGAAAAGCAAAAGTCTCGTTCCTGTACCGAAAGACCAACGTATACCGGAGTGGGTGCGGGTTTGGCGCAAATTCGGCCAGGCTAAGTAGAAAAAGGTGATACTTGTTGCTAGTGCAAGATATGCGATTAATCTTAAGGACGCATCAAGATAGATATCGGAGTGAAGCCGAAAACCCGTGAAAGGTAAACGCACATATCCTAGCACCAGAACAAGGATGACTAACGCAGCTAGACTAACCCCCAGCAAATACGGTTTATAGAGGTAGGCAACCGAGTGCCTAATGAGTTTACGGCGTGGAGCACCGATACTCTCAAGCACGAACCGTTCTCCAGCAAGTAACTCCGCTACTGATTCACGGGTAGCCCGCAGGTTGAGAATGAGGGGGAAAATAAAAATTAAAAGAGCCACCGGTAATAAGTACTGTGACCATTGCTCATAGTTCACGTCTCCAAAGAGGGCACCTTTACGGGTATCTTTGGCAAAACCTGAGGAGAAAAACACACCCTCTTCATTTCGCGCCAAATCAATAAAAGCTTTCCCATTGCTCGGTCGATAATAGACGACAACTTCGCCATCTAGAATCACCGTGTCATCAATTACCGCTTGAATCGACCCAAACTGGCGCTCCAAAATATCTGAATATTGTTTTGCAGCCTTAGACACTGCGATTGTCCCTGGCTCGAGCCATTTTGTTAATCCTGCAGGCAACTCACTGTCACCACTCAGCGGTTCAAGCTCCAATACCCCTACAAGGTGAGAATCAATATAAGTATTATCCACTCGATAAGCAAAGCTCGCGTTCTCCTCATCGGAGATATATACCGGTGAACGCGAGCTTGCTATCGATCCTCTTGAATCGAGCTCAGCATGAATCGCCGCTAAGGCGAAAAAACACATCACCACAAAGAATGAGGTTAGCCCTACAGCCACCCGCTGAATCCGGTGTGGATATGCCATTTACACTCCGAGAACTAGAAAATCCAAGCTCCGCACTAATCTCACTTCTTTCTATATAAGAGTTGATAGTAATTTTTGAGAACGCGAGTAAGTGTCACACCTAAGAAAAGTATGTCGCCTCACACCCCTATCCTAGTGGACGCTCCCTCTATCACGTCACGATTTCCCGAGGATAATTTCGGACGCTGAGCAATTCACGGAAGTTTTCTAAATCAATTTATTGACCCCTACACTTTGAGCAGCCAATAAAATAATGGCTCGCTATGGTATTGGAGAATTGATTTCACCCGGCGCGCAGAAAAGGCTCTGAGCAAGATTGACGCTACCTCCGCGAAGCGCATCCTAAAAGAACTCCATACTGTCAGCCAGCTAGATAACCCCCGCTCAAAAGGTAAAGCCCTAAAAGGCGAACTAACCGGCTACTGGCGTTACCGCGTGGGAAACTACCGGATTATCTGCGACATCGTGGATTCACAGATGCTGGTCCTCGCAATTGATTTAGGACACCGCCGCGATATCTATGAACGATGAAAAGCTAAAGTAAGTTACACTGACAAAACCTCTTCCAATCAGCATCACCCGCGATTATCTTCCAGCGAGGTTCTACCGTCCTACCCAAGGCAAAACAGGCGAAGAAGGCTTTTTAATCTTTGAGTCACGAACTAAGATAGCAATATGACAATCACGACCAATCCGGTTTCAGCGAGTGCTCCATCCCTAGAGCGGCTTCGTGCTGTCAAGGGGGACGTACGTGATGTCATTAAGCGCCATAAAGGCACTGGAAAATACTGGGTTTTTGGTTCGGTTGCCAGGGGCGAAGCAACCAGAGATTCAGATTACGACTTGTTGGTGGAGTTCCTTCCGGGTGCAAGCTACTTCAACTTGGCAGCTTTAGAAATTGAGTTAAGCAAGATGCTGCACAACCCGGTTGAGATTATGCCGAGCTCTTCTCAAGGGTACGTGGCAGAGCACGCACGTTCCCAGGCAATCGCGGTAAATCATGGCTCCAACTCCTGATCCAAAAGTTGTGGCTAAAGCGCTTGGCGAGCTCGCTGAGACGGTAAAGCATGTAATCAGTCAGGGAAGAGCCCTTTTCCTGTCGGATTCTCCCGACGCAGAACTCCTCTACCTTGCCTCTTGCCAGGTAATTATTCGGCTACAAGCAATGCTTGAAGACCTTCCGGCTGAGACCTTGGCTCAATGCGCAGATTTACCGTTAGCCGAAGTTCGCGGTATGCGTAATCGCATGGCACACGGCTACCTTGACATTGACAAGCCGATGCTGTGGGAGACAATGTCTCGCGAAGTAATTCCATTAATCGATAATATTCTTGGCAGGATTGCAGACTAATCAGTTTTCACTATTCACAGACATTTTGAGCGGCTGTGAAGCGCACCCACTCTAAGTTAGAATCGTGAATGTGAGCAGTGAAATCAATATGTTTTCAAAACAGTCGAGTGCCAGCAACGGCATTCCGTTCACGCCGCGTAGGGAAAATTCAGCCAACCTACTTGCTCGCGCTGAAGCCGAATCCCGCACCGGAGCTTCCTTTGACAGTGTAGCTGAGTTAATGGCGGACCTTAATGAAGCTGACTAGAGCCTTTCGCACCTCCAAGTTCAAACGCGATACCAGTTTTTTAAAAAAAGTTGGCACCGAAAGACGTATCCCCTTCGAAGTAGCGGCGCCAATATCAGATTACGTGCGCGCTTTACATCGAAATTCGGCAGCCTACCGAGCAGGACAGCTCGACACCGTTAGCTTAGAAGAAATGATGGCTCGCTATGGTATGGAAAATTGATTTAGGACACCGCCGCGATATCTATGAAAGATGAAAACTGCAGTAATCTACATTTCCAAGGTTCCGATTCCACTTAGTTATGATTCCGACGCCTCTACATCACCCCATGTCCACTTGACTAGTAAAAAGAGTAAGCACCACAGTCACGACTAGCAGCAAAATCTAACTGGTTTACACATAGGGTTAATCATTCTCCGCCGGGATCTTGACAGCTTACTCGTACTAAAGCCGATACTTTGAGCTACACTCGCTACCTAGCCTTTACCTGCGAAAAAGTTCATCGTGAGTTCCGGTTCGTTGAAAATAGGCAACCTGGTTGCAGGTTTTCCAAATCACCAACCAATCACCCGCATTAGCCACGTGACACTCATTGCTCCCACTCCATTGGCCAGAAAGCTTATGCATTCTGTGACGTTGCTTCAGGACAGCGAGCGATTCATGCGAATTTTCTAAAATCAAATCAATGACAGCTTCTAGTTCGGCGAGATTCCACCGCCTTTTAGCAGCTTTCTTCTTTAAATCCCTGCTAAAAGCAGAAGTGAACTTGGCTGTAAGCCTCCCACTCATGCTAACGCTGCTTCGATAACATCCCGGCCAGTTGCATAGCTTCGTCCGTCACCCTGCGAAATCATTTGCTCGGTTTCACGAATCGCTTCCAAACTCTCGGCATTCGGTCGCCGGTAATCAAAGGACAGCGGGATGGACTCAGTGTTCACTATTTCAGTGAAAAATGCGCGGATGACCGAAGATAAATCAAGACCGTAGTTCTCCACCACTTTCGCTGTTTCTTCTTTTAACCCGCTATCAATTCTGACAGTTAAAGTGCTAGCTCCCATAAGCCCCTCCTCTTAACGTTTGCACGTACATTTTAAAATAGCTGTCAGTACAACTTCAAGAGTTTTCCTTTGCTTCCCTTACGGAATCACCGCCAAGAATTGCACATGCCGGCAAAGACCAGAAAATTATGACTCGCTATGGCATGGAAAAATGATTTGGGACACCGCCGCGATATCTATGAAAGATGAAAATTATCGCAAGCGCTAACGGATATTGATTTTTCTACCTTGCCAATGGTTGATTAGCCACCGGTCATGGCTGGCTACCACCAGAGTTCCCGTCCACGCCTTCATGGCTTCTTCCAATGCTTGCATTGCCTGCAAATCCAGGTAATTGGTGGGCTCATCAATTATCAGTAAAGAGGGCGAGGCAGCCAGCGCTAACGCAATCTGGGCTCGCCGCTGGTTTCCGGCTGAAAGTTCCGGGATAGGCTTAGTCCACAAAGAAGGATGGAGGACGCCTTTCCCGGCCTCACCAATACCGCTTTCCCAAATGGGGATAGTAAATCCGGGGTCTCCCTGCCGCGGAAGCTGCTGAGGAACCAGCCCAACCTTCCGCTCACCGGAGATACTACCGCTATTTTGCGCGCTCTCGGGGGGCTACCCGCGATAAATCCAAGTCAAAAGGGTAGATTTTCCAGAACCGTTAGCCCCAGTAATCAGCAGATGCTCACCATAGAATAAATCGAAACTGAGCGCCGCCAAACGACCGGCAACAGCGGCATTACGCGCAGCTACCGCAACTCCGGTGCGCGTAGCCGGTTGCTTAAACTTGAAAGTCAGCTCGTAGCTACGGGGTCTACGCACTTCCTTTTCGTTAAGGCGTTCACCTCGTTTATCGTCATTCCGCATTCGGCGCTGCGCGGTGGCAGTGGCGCGATCTGTAAAAAAAACTTCTTGGCTTTACCCTCAGCGCTAGCCAGGCGCACTCCCCCGCGAGCTATCTGGCTAGCTTCCTGGCGATGTATTCTCAATAACCGTTTTTCGTCCTGCTGAGCTGCATGTAATTCCCGATGCTTGCGGCAGGCACTCGTTTTTTCGGCTAAATATTTCGAGTAGGCACCCGCGCAGCGATAAAGACCAGCAACCCGACTACTACCAGTAGCTTTAGCGAGCTCATTCCATACACTTACGTCCATATCGTAAATAACCGTGGCAGTATCCTCGATAAACGCCCGGTCGTGACTCGACATCAAAACCGCGCCTCTCCACTTATTAACGGTTTCTACTAGAAAATCGATTGCACGAGCGTCTAAATGGTTGGTGGGTTCATCCAAAATCAACACCTCGGGCTTCATGATTAGCGTGACCGCCAGTTGCAGTCTCCCCCGCTCCCCCGGGGACATATTGCTTAAACTGCGGTCATGTCCTGATCCTGTGAGCACCCCCAAGCCCAGCCTCGCTAAAACTTCAGTGAGCCGCGCCTCGAGCGACCAAATATCAAAACCGCTCATTAAGGAAAGCAGCTGGTCATAGCGGCGCTCGGCCAGGACATCGCCAATACCTTGACCAAGTCCAGCCGTTGCATCCTGAAACTGGGTAGCGATATTTCGCAGAGGACGCAACGCGCAGTCTAAGTATTCTCTGGCGCTGCCACAAAAATCTTCAACCGCCGGCACCTGGAAGAACTCACTATTTTCTCCTTCGATTTTCACCTTGCCTTCTTCAGGCAACAGGTCTTGGGAGGCAATCCGAAGTAGGGTGGTTTTCCCGCAACCATTTCTACCAATTAGAAAGGCACGCTCCCCTCCCTTACCTGTAAATTGATGTTTTCAAGCAGCGGTTTAGAGGAGTAGGAAAAAGAAATACTTTCGAGAATGATGGCAGGCATAATAATCTCCAGGACGCAACGATTAAGGGCAGCGTCTCAGCTGAGCTGAGCAGAGATTACAAAGTCATTGGAAGATAACTCCTTACTGCAATACCGGGGCAAATACCCGGCGCGTTACCTACTGCGATTTTAACCAATCCCTTGCCGATTAGCTATAGTTTGCCCAAACCTGAATCCCACAGGACGTCCCCTCCTCCTCTAGCGCTCCCTACTCGGTTTCAAGATATCTATGAATGGGCGGTAGGGGCAGCTCACCGCTCTTAGCTCCCGCCCTGCCTTAAAACCGGATTTTCACCCTTTTGGGTGTAAACAAGCTATTCACTTCTCGCTACCTTGATAATACGGGCTTTCTTAAGTAGCTAGACCGGAGAAATAAAAAGCGACCTATTTTCCAAGGAGTTATCATGACTGGCCAACCAATTCCTCCGAATATGAACGCATCTGGCGCGAACCTTAGCGCCCCTAACCCAGCGAACGTGCCCCCCGTAAACGGGTACGTACCCCCAGCCCCGGAGGTCGTTGTAAAAAAGAAGATGGCGTTTATAGCTTTAGGCTTGACTATTGCAGCCTCTATCTTGATAATCCTGGGCTATGTTCTAGCAGCTAAAATGGGAGCTAGCGCCATCTCAAACCTCGATTTCTCCGCAGCTCAGGCTGCCGACACCAAACGAATACTGTTCTTGGCGGTGGCATCTATCCTCAACCTAGTGGCATTCATTCTGGGATTAATCGCCCTGATTAAATCCCGCCCCAAGACCATGCCGCTAATTGTTTTCTTGGTAGTGATATTCCTGCCCTCTATCGCTATGGCGATTGGCAACGCGATTCAAAATAGCATTATCTCCTGACACTTGCGACCATTTTCCCTGTTAAACTCCTAAAACAGGGAAAATGGAATAGCAGTTTTATTCATTTCGATAAGGAAAAATACCATGGGATTATTTCAAGCAGTTTCCGGGGCTATTGGTGGCGCGCTACAAGATCAATGGCTAGATGCTATTAGCGCTCAAGATATGGGCGAAGGTATCGTATTTGTGCGCGGGCAGCAAATACGCGGTAATAACACCGGCACTGGGGCAATCATTTCTGATGGCTCTAAAATCTTGGTTTACGACAAGCAAGCTATGCTGATTACCGACTCCGGCAAAATTGTTGATGTTTCAACTGAACCGGGGGCTTACACCTACAGTTCCAGCACTGCGCCCTCTATATTTACGGGTGATTTTAAGGGCGCATTAAAAGATACCTGGGAACGGTTTAAGTTCGGGGGCGCGCCCTCGGGACAACAAAAAGCATTTTTTGTAAACCTGCAGGAAATCAAGGGTATTAAATTTGGTACCCCAAATGCGGTTCAATATTTCGATAATTTTTATAATGCGGAACTATTTTTAAGGGCGCATGGAACCTATTCCATCCGGATAGTAGATCCCATTAAGTTTTATATGGAAGCTATTCCTCGGGATGCGGAACGGGTACATATTGACGATATTAAGGAACAGTATCAAGCAGAATTCCTGGAAGCTTTTTCCGTAGCCCTAAATAAAATGAGTTTGGACGGGATTCGTATCTCTCAGGTGCAATCCCATATGAGCGAATTATCGCGTTATATGCGCAGCGTTCTTGACCAAGAATGGGAAGATCAGCGTGGTATCGAGGTGCAAGCCGTAGGTATCGCCTCTATTTCCTACGATGAACAGTCGCGCAAGATGATTGATATGCGCAACCAGGGCGCAATGCTGCAAGATCCCTCTATCCGTGAAGGGTTTGTACAAGGTGCAGTCGGTACCGGTATCCAAAACGCTGGTTCTAATCCTGCCGGTGCTGGTATGGCAATGATGGGGGTCGGCATGGGAATGAATGCTGCCGGAGGCTTTATGCAGGCTGCCTCCGCCTCTAATCAATCCCAAATGGCTGCCCAGGAAAAGTTCAACCAGCAATCCAGCGCAGCTAATAGTTTTACCGGGGGAAATAACTCTGGCAATGCTTGGGATTGCCAGTGCGGAGCCAAAAACAGTGGCAAGTTTTGTTCTAACTGTGGGCAACCCCAGCCAGCTGCCCCTACTCCCGGGGGATTTTGTTCTAACTGCGGTAACCGGTTAGGCGAGCCGAAACCGAAATTCTGTCCTCAATGCGGTAATCCGGTCGCTTAACTCAGTTGGTTCTGGGTGCTTGCAAAAAGTACCCAGAACCAACTTTAACTGCTGGTATCCAGGAGTAAATAGGCGTTAAAACAATGGAAGGAGATAAGTCGTGAGTGATGTGCAATTAAAATGTCCGGCTTGTGGGGCTCCCATCAATTTTGATGTGCCCAGTGGCAGAATGAAATGCAACTATTGCAGCGCCACCTTTTCGGTTCAAGAAGTAAACCAGTTTAACGGCATCAACGCCGCTAATCAGGAGCTTGAAAGTGCGCGTCAAGCCCAAAAAACCAATAATCAAAGCGAAACCGAACTTAATGCGGCGGCCGGCGGCGCAGAAAATATCGACACCTCCAGCCCGCAAAGCACTTCCTCTTTACCGCCTGAGACACCAGGATGGGTTGAACCTGACCCGACCTATCTTGATGAAGCTACCGGAGAAAAAATGGCGCAGTTCGAGTGCGGTTCTTGTGGGGGTGAAATCATTGGATCAGCCGATATGGTCAGCACCAAATGCCCCTGGTGTAACAATAACTTCGTGGCTACCGGTCAGCTTACCCGCACTCGAGTTCCCGATAGGATGATTCCTTTTGGAATGACCAAGGAACAGGCTTTGGCAGCTTTTAAGCAGCAAGCTGCCAGCTTAAAGCTGATTCCTAACGCATTCAAGCAGGTTAGCGTTAATGACATTCAGGGGGTTTATGTCCCCTATTGGCTCTATGATGCGTCCGTTGCGGGAGCGGCAACTTTTGAATGTGAACGTACCAGCAGCTGGTCAGATTCGGATTACACCTATACCGAGCATGATGTTTATAGCGTTTCTCGCAACGCCAATGTTGCCTACCTGGATGTTCCGGTTTCCGGAACCAGTAAGGTGACAGCGGAACTTACAGAAGCTATCGAGCCTTTTGATTACTCGACTTCGGTAGCATTTTCCCCCGCCTATTTGACGGGATTCGTCACCAATAAATATGACGTTGAGGCAGAGACAGCTAATCCGAGAGCATTGGAACGTATGCGAAAATCTGCCGAAGATGTTCTTCGGAACTCGGTTAGCGGTTATGACAGTATCCAGATGACCAGCTCAAATATCGAACCCAGCTTCGGGGAACTCGAATATGTATTTTTACCATTGTGGCTGCTAAATGTCAGTTTTGCCGGTCAGAACTACAACTACGCCATGAATGGACAAACCGGCAAATTCGTGGGTACTTTCCCGGTTTCTAAAGCAAAATACTGGGGCGGTCTATTAGGGATTGCAACTGCTCTAACCGTGGCATTGGGTGCGGTTTTTATTCCTTTCCTAGCACCTTGGTTACTCAATTAGGGGGCGAATGATGAAAAATATAAAAAAAGTTTTTTACACTCTATTGGCGACATCTTTATTAGCTTTTCCCATCACCCTCAGCGTGAGCGCACCCGCTTTGGCCAGTGAAGCTACTGGAGCCCACAGTAAGCTAGTAGCTCACTCTACGTGGCATTCAAGTATCCCGGCTAGCACCGAGGGTTTCACTGACATCACCGAGTTCCCCTCCGGACAAGAGGTTTCCTATGTGGGCGGTCAAAAAGATGTTGATTCCGCTGCCCCCTTCATTCGTGATCACGCTAAAATTTTTAGCCAAGATAACTATCCTAAATGGGAAAAGCAGCTTCGCGCCCTCGCCACTAAATACGGTATTGCTCCCTATGTGGTGACGGTAAACAGTTTCCAGCACTCGTCCCCCGAACAGTGGGGAGCCAACTATTACGCCGCCAACAAGCTAGGGTTAAACCAGAAAACCGCAGATGGGGTAATTATGATAATTAACCCAACTACCCGGGATTTATGGTTTTTAGGGCACGGTAAGGGCGAGGAAGCATTTACCCCCTACGGGATAGATAAACTCTACGATCACGTTAAAAAGCCTCTTGGCGACGATGATTGGGATGAGGGCTTTCAGGTATATCTGCGTGAAATCAGCGATTATTTACAGCAGTGGAAAGCTGGCACTCCTTACAGTAAGAACCATCCGCTTCCCCACCGGATGACTCTAAAATCTACTTTGGCGGGAGCCGGGGGTGCGGCCGGGATTGGTGTCATTAGCGGATTGTCGATTATGGGTTCTCTTAAACGTAAACACCATAGCGCCCAGCTTCAGGCTGGGGCTGCCAACTATATTGTCCCTGGCTCTAATCAAATCACCGGGAGTAATGAAGTATTCGTCAGGTCTTATACCACCCAGGTAGCAATTCCGAAGAGTGACGACAGTTCTTCTTCTAGCGGTTCTTATAGTTCGGGAGGCACTTCCTATAGTTCCGGAGGAGGAAAGTTCTAAAGGCTGGCTGCGCTATTTCATTTCCACGAAGGGCGCAGCCAGTTTTATTTAGAGGAGGTACTGCTAGGCATTTTGCTCTTATCTAACTTGGGCTGCTTGCACCGGCATAAACCCCTGTCCTATGAAAACCAGAGGGCTAGTTTTGGTAAACTTTGCGTAAATAGGAACAGTAACTCTCTCCAATGATGAGGGGATTTGGAGGAAATACCATTGAAGCGGATAACTATTGTTGAGGATCAAACTATTTTGCTAGATTCTTTGGCATCAGCCATTGATTCCGAAGCAGATTTTATGGTGGTGGATAAACTCACCGATGCCGCCAATATTCACCGCTCATTACGGCTACATCCTGCGGATTTGGTTTTAATGGATGTGGTTACCGAAAACTCTTCCGGTTTGAAAGAATCCGCAAAGCTAAAAGCAGAACACCCTAACCTAAAAGTGGTGGTGTTTACGGCCATGCCTGATGCTTCTTTCCTCCAAGAAGCTAAGGCAGCCAAAGTTGATGCTTTTACCTATAAAAATATCTCGACCTCGGATTTACTCTCTCTTTTACGGGCAACCGCTGAAGGTGGGAGCCATTTCCCGGATTCTTTAGCTCGACCTGGTTTTGGGGCTAACCAGTTTAATGAACGCGAAATGCAGGTATTACGTTTGGTTTGCGCCGGGTATCCCCGTAAAGAAATCGCTAAAAAAATGTTTTTAAGTGAAAATACCATAAAGTCGTATATTTCCCAGCTATTAACAAAAAGCGGTTATACTTCGGTAGCTCGACTGGCTTTGTGGGCAGTTTCCAACGGCTATGTGGCTTTCCAAGAAAACCGGTCTAACCCCTATTGCAACCAGTAAGTCTTTTCCCATGACTCCCCCCCCCGTTTCTAATTCCGCTCCCAACAGATTCCCCAGTTCTCCGGCGGTAGAATCTGTTGGTAGAACCTGGAAACAAGACTGGCTAGCCCATCTGCTTTTCTCCCTGGTTTTGACCTTAGCTGCTTTATCGCTGTTCTTGATTCCTTTCGGTACATCTGTTCACGCAAATAACGTTATCGCTGTGCCCAATGGTTTTGATTCCCGCCTCAATGATTATTTTGTCAGTCAAGGCTTGCGCGTCGAAGCTCATAGTGAATGGTCACTATTGAAACAGATACGAAGCGGAGCTAACTATGTGATTACCAATGAGACGATGGCTAATGCTGCGAAAAAATCAGAACCGGATGCCTCATTT
>OBRP01000052.1_pt1 | contig 18056 bp, 15 predicted proteins | sample 1475681 | NCBI WGS metagenome assembly OBRP01 (sample SAMEA3360695, study PRJEB22359) | human gut metagenome | biome: ENVO:urban biome; feature: ENVO:human-associated habitat; material: ENVO:feces | place: Bangladesh | collected 2011
CTTTAAGCTTGCAGCTTGCGGAAATGGTATTAAAAGATATTGTTTCTGACCCTAATGATCAAGAAATCACTCCCGCTCTAATCAAGGCACAAACCGCAGGATATTTTGAAACCACCGTTAATGATTTATGTTCGCCCTCGCGTTCGCGTTCGCTTACCGAGGCTCGTCAAATCGCAATGTATCTTTGCCGAGAACTAACCGAACTGTCGCTTCCACAAATCGGAAAAGAGTTTGGAGGACGCGATCACACTACGGTTATGCACGCGAATAAGAAAATCACCCAGATGATGAAATCTAAGCCCCAGATTTTTGATCACGTTAATGAGCTGACAAATCAGATACGGCAAGCAGCCCGACATTCTAAGTGATTTAGCTAATAAAGCAGCTTTATATCCTAATATTCATAAAGAAGGCATGAGAATTATTTTAAGTTAATTTTAGACTTCTACCACCAGCGAAACTACAAAAATGTAGTTCTCATGAACACAGGTTAAACCAGGTTTCTCCACAGCTGTTAATAAGCCTGTGTATATCTGGGGATTGTTAGTGACAAATTGTGTATATTTTGCGGGAAAACTACTTCATAGACCGAATAATCCTCAACTAATCCCCAGCCATCCCCACAATCATACACAGTAACAAATATCAATTAACCTGGGATTTTATCTTTTAATCCCAGTCATGCAAGGTAGTGATGATAACGATGAATAATAAAAAATCTATGTATAAACAACCCGCCAACATCTGAAAGCTGACCAAAGCAGAAAACTACTTATTTACCTTAAAATCAGCACTGAATCGCTATCTTGCTAAGCTAACCTGTACCTATGACGGATAAGTATTCATCGCGTGGCTCTAAAACTGGTGGACAGGAGTTTCCTAGCCGCAAACATGAAAAAGAGCAGTTACAAGCCAGAGCACAAGCGAACGCTCAGCGAACCGCTGCACCCTTGAACCCTGCTAAATATGTCCGAGACGTAAAACCTCTAAAATCGTCCTCAAAAGTTAGTAGCTCAAAAACAGCCGGCTCTAAAAATCAACAAGGTACACCCTCCTCAAAACTAAAACCAGCAGGAAAACCCAAAAAAATAGCTACCAGTACAAAATCCGCTAACAGTCAGCGTTCTAAAAACCTGAAAAAATTATCAAACCCATCAAAGGCTAAAAATCAAGACCCGAGCAAGCCAGGCAAGAAAGCCAAGAAAAATAATCGCCCTCCCAAACGCGCTCGCGCCCTAACTTGGGCTAAGAGAATCATTGGGATACTTACCGGATTAGTTTTAGTGGCAATCATCGCCGGATGTGTAACTTTCTTAATTGCCTACTACCGTCTGGAAGTACCAGAGGCTCAAAAGTTTGCTCATGCCCAGGTAACTACGGTTTATTGGGGTAACACTGACAAAATGATGGGAAAGTTTGCCGAAAGAAACCGCACCATCGTTGATACCAGGACTTTTAAAAACTCCTATATTCAAGATGCGGTAGTAGCCAGCGAAGACCGTACTTTCTATGAAAACAGTGGGATTGATATTAAGGGGATAGTCCGTGCCTTTTGGAATAACGTCAGAGGACGACCCACGCAAGGTGCATCCACCCTTACGCAGCAATATGTAGAAAACTATTACACCGGAAAAAATGTTGGTTATACCGGGAAATTTAAAGAAACCATATTAGCTTTGAAGATAAATCGGCAGGTTTCTAAAGAAAAAATTCTCAATGACTACCTAAATACCATCTATTTTGGACGCGGTACCTACGGGATTGAAGCTGCTGCAAACGCCTATTTTGGTAAGGACGCGAAAGATTTAAACCTGTCAGAATCGGCAATGTTGGCTGGAATAATTCCAGCTCCAAACGCTTGGGATCCACTTGTCAATCCTGACAAGGCTAAACAACGATGGCAACGGGTATTAAACCTGATGGTTGCCGATAATATGATTAAGGAAGAGGAAAAGGCTAGCGCCACTTTTCCCAAAGTAATAGAGAAGAAACCGGAACCCACCTACTTTAAAGGAACTACCGGTTACTTGTTGCAACACGTGCGACAAGAATTAGTCAAACAAATTGGCTATACCGAGGACGAAATAGATCGCGCCGGAATCAAGATTTATACCACCATTGATCCTAAAAAACAGAAGATGTTAGAAGATGCTATCGGGATACTTCCAGATAAAAGACCAGAGGAACTGCGGGTGGCTGCCAGTTCTGTAGACACTGCAACCGGCGCGATTTTAGCTGAATATGGCGGGTCTGACTATCAAAAAATCCAACGAAATGCCGTAACCCAAGATGTGGCGCAAGCCGGATCAACATTCAAACCCTTCGCCCTATTAGCCGCCCTGGAAAAAGGGCATAAGTTAAGCGAACAATTTGATGGTTCCGGACCGATGAAAGTCAATGATGCCTGGGTAGGTAATTATGGCGGTGCCTCCTATGGGAAAGTAGATTTAATAAGGGCAACGAAGCTTTCAATAAATACCGCTTATGTCAGACTCAATCGTGAGATTGGAATGGATGCGACCAGGCAGGTAGCAATCTCTGCCGGATATTCAAAAGATACTGTCGGGTTGGATAAAAACTCTATCCTGGGAGTTTTAGGAACCAGCTCTCCTAATAATTTAGATATTTCCGAGGCCTACACTACTTTTGCTACCGGAGGAGTGCGCAGACCTGCGCATATAATTGCCAAAATTACTGATTCGGCGGGCAATGTTCTTTATGAAGCTGACACTCAAGGAACCAGACAGTTCGAAGAAGAAAACATCTCCGAGCTAACCAAGGCCTTAGCGGCAGTAACTGAAAGCGGCGGAACAGGTTCTACTGCCGGAAAACTAGGGCGACCGGTAGCGGCAAAAACTGGTTCTTCAAACGATAACCGTTCGGCGCAATTTGTAGGGTATGTTCCTCAAATGGTCACTGCGGTCTCTATGTATCAGGTAGGAAAGGACGGTTCAGAACAATCAATTACCCCATTCGGGGGAGTAAGAGAAGTAACCGGGGGAACCTGGCCAGCAAAAATATGGCTGGCATATATGAAAAACGCAGTAAAAGATTTACCTGAAAAACCGCTATTTTCTGTTGAAAACGGCAAACAGAGAGTCATACCCCGACCCAAAAAAACTCCCTACCAGACAGTAGAAGTTCCCTCACCTCCGCCACCGGAAACTATAGAAACTCCGCTAACAGTGCCCTCTAGTAGTGCGAGCGAAAATCCGCCTGCTCCCTCTGAAGAACCAAGCACGAGTCCTAGCCCCTAGAGAACTGAGAAAGAAAATAGCTAGGAAATATAAAAGCTACCTACCTAATAGAGCGCGCTAGTGTCGAAAAAGAGCATTTACTAACAAAGTTGAGAAATAGCTAGAAAAACTGCCTTAACTTCGTTATTCTGTAACGTGACTTTCGGGTCAAATGCATATGCCCTCCTGCCGCGGAAGGACCGTGGCCGTTAGACCAAAGGAGGTGGGTTAAGATGCGCAAATACGAGATGATGGTGATCCTGAATCCTGAAATCGACGAACGCACAGTAGCCCCGGCGTTAGAAAAGCTACTAAATGTAGTTTCTGCAAACGGGGGAAGTGTGGATTCGACCGATATTTGGGGCAAACGTCGCCTTGCATATCAGATTGAAAAGCATTCCGAAGGGATTTATGCGGTTATTGATATGACCACTACCCCGCAGATTGCTGAAGAGCTAACCAGGCAGCTATCGCTAAACGAATCAGTTTTACGTACCAAGCTGCTGCGGCGGGATTAATTTTCGCGGAGAGGAACGAAAATGGGTGGAGAAACCCAGATAACGGGTGTTGGTAATCTGACTGCCGATCCGGAACTGCGCTACACTGCGCAGTCGGTTCCAGTGGCCTCATTTACCGTGGCCTCCACTCCCAGAACCTATAATCGCGCGTCCGGACAGTGGGAAGATGGTACCGCCATGTTTCTGCGTTGTTCCGCTTGGCGGGAAATGGCTGAAAATATCGCTGAATCTTTAACTAAAGGTATGCGGGTGATGGTTCACGGTCGCCTGCAACAACGCAATTGGGAACGTGATGGACAAAATCGTTCCTCAATAGAGATTCAAGTTGATGAAATCGGTCCGTCTTTACGCTACGCGCAAGCTCAAGTTACCCGGATTCCTCGTTCAGGCGGTGGATTTAATCAGGGTGGACAGAGCGGATATGGGCAAGCTTCTCCAGCTGGCAGTTTCAATCAAGGTGGCAGTTTTAATCAGGACATGAATCAGAATCTGGGAACGGGTTCTATGGATATGGCACAGCCTGAGGCAGCTGGGGTTGATAACCCGTGGGCTACCCCTGTTACCGATGATAACGGCGACAATCAAGCGCCACCGTTTTAAATATTTCAGGATTAGGCCTACAAAGTAGGTCGCACCATTAAGGAGTAAATATGGCGAAGAAAGTTCTTCGCGTTAAGCCGATAAAGAAAAAGGCTAACCCGTTACGGAATATGCCGGTTGATAAAATCGACTATAAAGATACCCCTTTCCTCAGGAAATTTATTTCTGATCGGGGAAAGATTCGCTCCCGGCGAGTAACCGGAGTTAGTGTTCAGCAACAGCGCGCTATCGCTAAAGCAGTAAAGAATGCCCGCGAAATGGCGTTGCTTCCCTATACAAGTTCTGGTCGCTGATAGGAGGGATTATAGTCATGGCAACAGCCAAAGTAATTTTAAATATGGATGTACCGGGGCTGGGTTCCTCCGGTGACGTAGTAACTGTAGCGCGTGGTTATGCCCGTAACTATCTGGTACCTCGGAAAATGGCTCACCCTTGGACTAAGGGTGCACAAAAGCAGATAGACGAAATGCTTCGGGCACGCAGGCGTCGGGAAATCTCGAATGTAGAGGACGCCCGCGCAGTTCGGGACGCAATCGAAGCTCACGATACCGTGGTAGTTTCCAAGCGAGCCGGCCATTCCGGTCGCCTGTTTGGAGCCGTATCCACCCAGGATGTGGTGGCTGCTGTTAAAGAACAGATTGGGCAAACCATTGATCGGCGCAAAGTCATTATTGAAAAGCCGATTAAAGCAGTTGGTAAATATCAGATACAAATCAATTTGCATGAAGATATTAGCGCCAAACTCTTTTTGAACGTTGAGGGATCAAAGTAAGTGGAAATCGCTTAATAACTGATATCACTTAGCATTAGGCGGGTGAGCCAGGTAAAAAACCTGGTTCACCCGCCTTTTTGTAAAATAGTACCTGCTCTATACTCGCATCCAAGCATCAGTGCGGATACGTAACCAAAGGGAAAGCGCCCTTCCTCCGATAAAGACCAGTCCATAAATAGCCCAAATTCCTACCAGGGAAATGACTCCTGGCGGAAGTAAACTAACCAACAAAATACTCGGTAAATAGAGAGCAAATACAATAGCCATGGACAGCGCCAAATATTTACTATCATCGGCTCCAATCAGATAACCGTCATAAATATAGGTGAGTGCCGCTAAAGGTTGAAACAGACCGACAGTAACCAGACCAGCAGTGGTGATAGCTAAAACCCTACTATCGGAAGTAAAAAGTTGCGGTAGCAAGGGCGAAGTCAAAATAAATAACCCTCCAACTATGCCTCCCAAGCCTAGCGCCCAGCCATTCAACTTTCTAATCAAAATCCGAATCTGAAGCGGGTCGCCCTCACCAAGCGCCCTCGCTAAAAGAGATTGCGCCGCAATCGCTAAAGCATCCAGCCCAAAAGCCCCCAAAGTCCAGATAGTTTTTAGAATCTGATACCCCGCCAAAGTGACAGCTCCGAAAGCAGCCGCCTGCCAAGTGGTGACTACGATAGCGGCTTGCAGAAATAGCGAGCGAAATACCAGTGGCATCCCGTGTAGACCAGAACGTAAAATCAGCTTAAAACTAGGGCGCGCCGACACTCCCTCTAAATGAAGCTTTTTCACTATCACCATCCCCAGCCAGCCTGCCATGATGAACTGACTAATGGCGGTGCCCGCCCCCGCGCCGGCTATTCCGAGGCCACAAGGAAAAATCAAGATAGTAGAAATAGGTACGTTAATCAGCGCGCCAGTGGTGGTGACAACTAGGGGAGTTCGAGTATCGAGAAGGGCGCGGAAAACGCCATTAGCAGCTAAAACTGAAAGCATCGCAACTAGGCCGGGCGCGGAAACTAAAAGATAGGTGCGAGCGAAACCTAAAACTTCTTCTTGCCCCTTAAAAACGCTAACAATTGGGGATGCGAAAACTATCAAGATGAGTGCCAGTATCGTTCCTAATACAGCTCCTAGCCATATTCCCTGAATCCCTTTTCTAAGCCCCTCCCGGCTTTTACCAGCACCAATGGCGTGACCGATGACCGCAGTGGTGGTGTAAGCCAAGAAAACACTCATCCCTACTATCAGGTTTAACACGGTTGAGCCAATAGCCAGTCCAGCCAATTCAAAAGTTCCTAGATGACCAACCAAAATAGAATCAGCCATAGTTAGTAGAGGTTCTGCAATCAGTGACCCTAGGGCGGGTAGCGCTAGCTGGAGAATACGGCGATTCAAACTGTTTCCCACTTTATCCACTAATCTAGCCTCCAGTTTCTATCCACAATTTGTGAATAACCCTGTTAGTAGTTTCCCAGTTTGTAAGCTGTTTATAAACTCTGCATCATTTACTGCCCACAATAACTCAGCTAGTTTCCACAGGTTTTTAACAGTTTATCCACCCTAATTTGCAAGTTTTTAACAAGCTAATTTCTAAAGCTAGTACCGGTATATGAAAGAATTAAAAAGTTTCAAATTCCTAATAGGAGGAATCAGGAGGTATCGGTGACAGAATTTGATCGCACCCCTCCCCAAGACATTGTCGCTGAACAATCAGTTTTGGGAGCTATGATGCTCTCTAAAGATGCCATCGCTGATGTGACGATGATTATCAGGGGAGAAGACTACTATAGACCGGTTCACCAAACCATCCATGAAGTTATCCTGAGCCTTTTCGGACGCGGCGAACCGGTAGATGCTGTCACTGTAGCTGGCGAACTTAAACGTCACGGCGATCTAGAGAGAATCGGGGGTGCGCCCTATCTACATCAACTTATCTCCGGGGTTCCCACCGCGGCGAACGCTGGATTCTATGCCCGGATTGTCCGCGAGAGGGCGCAGCTGCGTTCCTTGGTGCAAGCGGGAACTCGGGTCGTTCAGCTTGGATACGCTGATGATGGCGGAGATGTTGATGAACTAATAAATCAGGCGCAAAGCGAAATCTATGCGGTCAGTGAGCGCGGAAATGCCGAAGACTATCGCCAAATCGGTGATTTTTTAGATGAGACCGTTAAAGAACTGCAAGAACTGGAGAAAAACGGGGGAATGGCTTCCGGTATTCCCACCGGTTTTTACCAGCTAGATAACCTCACTCACGGTCTACATCCGGGGCAATTGGTGATTGTAGCTGCGCGTCCGGCTATGGGTAAATCAACTTTAGCTCTAGATTTTTGCAGAAATGCCGCTATCCATAATCAAATGACCGCGGTAATTTTCAGTCTAGAAATGGATGGGGTAGAAATTTCACGGCGCATGATTTCGGCAGAATCCGGGGTGTCCATGTCCCGGATGAGCTCTGGTGATTTAGAGGACGCTGACTGGACTAAAATAGCGCAGGTACTATCAAGGTGTTCCCAAGCACCCCTATATATTGACGATTCCCCCAATATGACCATGCCGGAGATTCGTTCAAAATGTAGGCGACTGAAACAACAAAACGATCTAAAACTGGTAGTAGTCGATTACCTTCAGCTAATGAGTTCCGGCAAAAGGGTCGAGTCCCGCCAGCAAGAAGTTGCCGAGTTTTCCCGCTCTCTAAAACTACTGGCTAAAGAACTCGATATTCCGGTAGTGGCAGTTGCCCAGCTAAACCGTGGTCCTGAACAGCGAATAGAACATAAACCAATGCTTGCTGACCTGCGTGAATCTGGTTCACTGGAACAGGATGCGGATGTGGTTATGCTGCTAAATCGCCCCGAGGTATATAACCAAGAAGATCGCCCCGGCGAGGCAGACGTAATCGTTGCTAAGCATCGTAACGGTCCTACCGCCACTATCCCCTTAACCTTCCTAGGACGCCTGTCTAAGTTTGGTAATCCTGCCCGCGAATAACTCGACCTGGTAGAGGCGGCATCACACTCGTTAACTTTCACCCTTTTCGCTAAAGCAAAAGCTAGTGAGCCTTCCGCGCGTCCTCTTTAAGAGGCAGTGATTCTTGGTGGTGATTGCTGTTTCCCGGCAGAGGCAGGCGCGAATGTAGAAAGTTAAGCCATTTTGGAGCCCACCAATTTGCCCGTCCGCAAATCGTCATGACTGCGGGAACTAGCCCCATACGTACCAGGGTGGCATCTAGGGCGACGGCGACCGCCAAAGTGAAACCAATCTGTTTAATAGCTTGAATACCTCCGGTAGTAAAACCTAGGAATACGACCAGCAGAATTAAAGCTGCGGAAGTAATCGTAGAAGCCGAATGGGTAAGTCCTTCTCGAACCGCGCGTTTATTATCACCAGTTTCATCCCAGATTTCTTTAACCCGAGAAACTAGGAACATTTCATAATCCATTGACAAGCCAAAACCGAAACAGAACACGATTGCTACTACATAAGATTCCACTGCCCCTAGGGAAGTGAACCCGAGAAACTTTTCCCCATGTCCATATTGGAAAACCCAAACCGCTATCCCTAAGGACGACATTAACGAAACCATGTTTAACACCAAGGCTTGCAGGGGAAGTAACAGTGCTCCGGTCATTAGGAACAACATTAAATAGGTGGTGAGGGCGACGGTAATAAAAACATAGGGAGCATATTCGAATAGGGCTTGCTGGAAATCTGTTTGTAGCGCAGCCTCGCCGGTAACCCAGGTTTCAAACGGAGCCGGTAAATCTCTTATCGCTCGCATAACCCGTTTAACGTCGGCGGCAAAAGCATCTTTTTCTTTAGTATAAATATCGACAGAAGCATAACGCTGACCAGCGATATTCAAGTCTTCCGCGGGACGGATTCGCTCAACATGAGAAAGTGGTTTCACTTTCTTATCCGCCCAATCTTGCAGATGGACAGAATCAGTTTTCGCTACCACCCGAATTTGCGGGTTAGCAGAATCTGGGAACCGTTCCCACATATCCCATAGCGCCCCAATTTGGGGTATCGAACGGGGCACGGATTCTACTGCGGATGAACGCATCTGCATATGGTAAAGCGGAATCGACATCACCACTAAAACTATGGTTACCGCTACCAAAACCGGCCAGGGGCGGCGGGTAACGAAAGTCGATACCGAGCGGAAAAGTGGGGAAGGGTCGTCCTCTGAACGTTTATTTTGGCGACGTAAAATATGCTGACGAAACCAGTTCACCCAGTTAGCAACATTCGAGGGCGAAGCCAGAGCTGGTCCGAAAATCATCATTAGCGCTGGTAGCAGCGTCATATTGGCGAGCATTGCCAAAAGAGTGACTGCCACCCCGCCAATGCCCATTAACCGCAATAAGGGGAGTGGGAATATGCAAAGCCCCAAAATTGCCATAGAGACGATCAGGGCGGAAAAGAAAACTGTTGCCCCCGCAGTATCCATGGTTTTATCTAAAGCCTGCATATAGGGTTCACGAGCTTTCAAAAGCTCTAAACGGTAACGCTTACGTGAAAGGATTGGGCTAATGCCGTTGCCACCTGGGCGCGAACCGATTAATAGTTGAACTGGGCGCGGATAAAAGATAAAAGTGTCTCCCTGCCCAAAAATACCGCGTTTATGCAGTTCCAGGCGGTAGCGAGACACTATTAGTAGCCCGTAGTCAATCGAAAGCCCCAGCCCCAAGAAAGAAACAATGTTTACCACGAAAGATTCCACAGTTACCAGATAGGTAAGCAGCAAAATCAACATTAAGGTAATCCCGATGGCTGCTCCCGCACCGATTAGTGGCATTAAAGCCGCGAACATTCCCCCAAAAACTATCGCCATGATAATCAGTGAAATCGGAATCGAGATTCCTTCTCCGCGAATCATATCTGCTTTAACCTGCCCATTGGCGGCTTCTTGCAGACCGATATTATCTACGATATTCACGCTGACATCGAGTGAAGAAGTCGCGAAATAGTCAGGTAAGCTGTCCAAAATCTCGGCAACTTGCTTGCGGGCGCTGGAATCAACCTGACCGTATTCTTTTGCCTGAAGCTGTACGTTTATTAGAAAAGTCGTTTCGTCCTTCGCAATCATCTGCCCCAGTTCACTGCGGTTAATAGTGTCCCAAACTGGCGGCAGGTGTGCCTGGAACTCTTTTTTCACCTGAGCTTTCGCAATTTGTTTGGCTCTTTCGATTTGTGAGCTGCTAGCTTGCTGAGCTTTCGCGGTTTCTTCAGCTTTTTCAAGCGCAATAGTCAATGCCTGGTTTAGGGCGCTGGTTTTGGCTTCCTCTGCTTTTTTGCCGGCAGGTAGCTGAGGGTCAAATGCGATAAATGGATCAAAAATTCCCTTAACTTTTTTGACTTTTAACAAGTCCGAATGGACAGGGCGCAGGGTTTTCGCTACTTGCTCAGCATTTTTTTGCAGGTCTTTAACTTTTACTACCGCGGTTAGGGGATAAGTATCTGCGTGTGCTTGCTCGTACAGCTTTTTGCCTATAGCTGATGGTGAGGACGGGTTTGAGGGTTGGGGGGTGACTAAACGTTCAAATAGGGGTTGGTCGCCAAGACCGGAAAATACCGCAAGTAAAGAGATTGCTACTGAAAGCAGCCAGATAGTTACGACAAAGCCAGGGTGTTTTCCCCACCAAAAACGCTTTATCGCCTTCATAATTCAATTGTGAGCCTTTGTAGGCTTTGGTGCAGCAGAATCGGGAATAGATTTGAAACAATTGAGAACCAGATTTTGTCCAAAATTTCCCCACCCTGTTTGGCAAGGAGATTATTGCAGCAGGCGGGCGTTTCTAGCGCACTTGCGTGATTTGATGGAACCCAGTTAGCTTTGCGCGTCCTCATCAGCTAAAAAATCCTCAAACCAGAGGGGGTGAGGCATTAGGAAATCATCTCCTGCCTGTTTTTGAATTTGCGTGAGCAGTTCATCGCTATCGGTGGCTAGCTGGAGTAATTGGGAAGCAACTTTACCGCTGCCTGGATCTATTTCCGCTGCTTTCCAGTACTTTTGCCGTTCTTTCAAGGCTGCCTGATTGCAGTAAATAAGCAGTTCAGCAGCCTTTTCTAGGGAAGAGCTTGGTTTGGATTCCGGCAGGGATTTAAAGCGGGTTAAAGCCAGATTGTAGTTTACCTGGCATCCTGCAAGTGTTGCTGGGGCTTCGGTCATTTTTGTTTCGAGTAGGAAAGGCATCTGGGTCGATGAAAGCGACAGATATATTTCAGCTTTTTGTAGTTCGGAGGTTTTTAGATAGCTGGTGCCGAGGTTGTAGTTTACCAGCCAACGGTCGGCAAGCAGCGAGGATTCGGTTTGTTTAAGACGCAAATTCTGTGCTTGTACGGTGTTTCCGGCTCTATCTAAACCCGCGGCCTGTTCCTCTGTTTTCCAATTCCAGGTTTGCCAACCGGATGTTACCACTAACGCACTCACCACAATCGATACGGGCAGAATCCACCATTGGGAACGCTTAGGCGGCTTGATAACTAAATCTTGGCGGTTGGTTAATGCCAGGGCGTGAAAATGGGTACGGAAATCAAGTTGGTAAACAACTGAGTTTAGGACAGACTTGTCACTGCCAGGTAAATTGGCTGAATCAGCGGGAGAGTTATAAAGGGTTGAAATCAGGTAGTAAAGCTCAGGCCAATCGGTAGCTAACAACTGTTCAGCTCGATACCGAGACCAGCCAGCCAGGCGGTAATACTGCTGAGAGAGATTTATTAGGATTTTCGCGAGGACGCGGCGTCGCTCTGTAGAGTCTAAGACGCTATAGCAGGGGTCGGTGACTAGATTCAAAATCCGCTGGCGGTAGGTTTCTAGGAGAGCTGGCGGAGGTTCTCTTGCCGGCGGGCATTAAAGGTTAAAATTGGTAGGCGCGAGGCACTTTGATAGAAAACAACTGTCCACACTATTAGCAGTACTGCCACTATAAGTAACGCTAAAGAACCTATTAGTGCAATTACCGAGTGCTCCATCAAAGGCTGGATAGGTAAGCTCGGTAATGAGTCTAAGAGCGTCACTTTCCCATTCATCTAACTGCCAGTAGGAGGTTGCGGAGGGGTAGACCGGGGGTTTTCCCCTGGGTAGGAGTTGTAAGGGGGCGTCATTTTGTCTCCCGGTGGGTACGGTAAATGCCTGTCTTGGCTATATTTTTCGCGCCAGCTCAATCAAGTCTAGAATTGCCAAAGATTCCAGGCAATAATTGTCCAGCATAGATGCCGGCGACAGCCTTACTTATGGTTATTTATTTCCGGAGTAAAACTGCTAATACGCAGGGAATAAGAATCCTAGCTAGCTAATCTGATTTTAAAATACTGACTTTTCAGATAGTTAGTTTTATCGCCAGATAGCAAAAACTAATCCTTGATATTCCAGTAGTTCCTCTGCCTATCTATCGCGGTTAATCTACAATTGCAACGGAGAAGTAATACAGGGAGGTATCACCATGACACAGCTTGAGCGCCCAATACCCAGTGACCATGAGCTGGAAGCGCTGCTTGCTGATACTCGCGCCCTGCTAGCTGAAAAAGCTCGCTGGGAAGATGGGCAGGTAAATCGGGATTTAGATGTGTTGATGCACAGGGTACGGGGAGTAAAACGAGGCAGCTATTCCCAGGTCTTAAGGGAGCGTGCTCAGTTGTGGAAACAGCGGAAATCTAAGGAAGCTATCGAAGGGAATAATCGGAGTGAGTCCCCTCATTCTGTTCCGGTTTTGCCACCTTGGATAGGAGGAGAAGATCGCCCTGAGCAGTTAGCCGACCACTTAGCGCGTGTAGAAGCGCAAATCAGTCAGTCAGAATCCGCAAATCAGATTGGCAGTTATGAGGACGAGCCCAACGCAGATTCAATGATATAGGCGCAGGTAGTCAGGTAATTCGATTTGGATAGCAGTTTGTAATAGTCATTTAGGAGGAAAGCAAGGATGCTAGTGCTAACCCGCAGACGCGGAGAAGAAATCGTCATCGGTGACGAGGTGGTAATAAAGGTAGTTGAATCCCATAAAGACTCAGTACGAGTCGGTATTAGCGCCCCTAGGAATTTGTCTATTCGGCGCGGGGAGCTATTGGATGAGGAAGCGAGGATGCGACTCGGTTTGCAAGGTCCAGAGCCGCAGACTAAAAAGCAAGAAACGGGTAAATAGGCTTTCTTAGGGAGTCGATACCGGGATACCATCCTAGTAGCCGGACTTAGAATGCGTCCTAAGTGGGACGCCGAGTACGCTAATAACAAGTTATCCGCTTCAAAATATGGATAAAAATGTGTTGGTATTTGAAAAGCCAAAACTATAAGGAGTAACTGTGCGAATTGGAGTTCCCAAAGAGCCCACGCCAGACCAAACCTTGGTCGCCGCCACTCCGGATACGGTAAAAAAACTCATCAAACTGGGATATGAAGTCCTGGTAGAACAGGGGGCAGGCGAAAAGGCCGCCTACCTGGATGAGCAGTATTCGAAAGCCGGAGCGCAAATCGTGGACACTCAGGCCGCCTGGCAGGCCGATATTGTCACCGTCTTAGATACGCCCCCCACCGACTACCTGAATCTGGTTAAACCCGGCGCGCTCCTAATCGCCCGGATGGCACCAGGTCGCCATCCCGAGACCGTAGATGCCCTGGTAGAGCGAGGCATTACTGGATTTGCGATGGATACGGTTCCTAGAATCTCTCGGGCGCAGTCCATGGATGTGCTCTCCTCGATGTCGAATGTGTCTGGCTATCGCGCCGTTATCGAGGCCGCAGAAAGTTTCGGTCGCCTCTTTACCGGTCAAGTGACTGCCGCCGGAAAAATCCCGCCCGCCAAGGTCTATGTGATCGGCGTCGGGGTAGCCGGCCTAGCTGCTATTGGCACCGCCAACTCGATGGGAGCCCAGGTTAGCGCCACGGACGTGCGCAGTGAAACTGCCGAGCAAGCCGAATCGGTAGGGGCAAAGTTTGTTCCCATCCCGATTGCGCAAGAAAAATCCGATGATGGTTACGCCAAAGAAATGAGCGCAGATCAAGCGGACGCTGCCACCAAGCTCTACACCGAGCAGGCAGCTGCAAATGACATCGTGATTACCACCGCGAATATTCCCGGTCGCCGCTCCCCGCTGCTAATCACCAAAGAGGCAGTAGCGGCCATGGCTCCCGGTTCAGTAATCGTGGATATGGCCGCAGCTGGTGGCGGTAACTGCGAACTGACCCGACCGGGCGAAAAAGTGGTTACCGAAAACGGGGTGACCATTATTGGCTATACCGACCTTGCAGGACGCTTGCCGGGACAATCATCACAGCTGTACGGACAAAATATTGTTAATCTCTTTAAGCTGATTACTCCGGAAAAAGACGGCAACTACGTCCTTAATATGGAAGACGAAGTAGTCCGCGGGATAACCATTGCCAAGGACGGGGAAAATATGTTCCCCCCGCCTCCCATTCAAGTACATGCGAGCCCAGCTCCCAAGAAAACCGAATCGGTAGAGGATGCGGCAGCCGCCGCCCGCAAGCAAGCCGAAGAAAAAGCCTCTAAAAAGCGTAAACGCTTGCTGTGGGCAACGATAGGAATTGTTTTAGGATTGACTCTGATTTCGGTCACCCCCAAACCGTTGATCCCTTACTATTTCATTTTGATGCTGGCGATTGTGGTGGGATTCTATGTGATTACCTCGGTTACCCACTCGCTACACACTCCCTTAATGAGTGAAACCAACGCGATTTCCGGAATTATTCTAGTGGGCGCAATACTGCAGGTAGGTAGCGCTAATCCGCTAGTTTCCGCACTTAGTTTTATCGCGATTCTAGTGGCTTCAATCAACATTTTTGGTGGTTTCTCAGTGACGCACCGGATGCTTGCCATGTTCCGGGGGGAGGAGAAATAAGAAATGAGTAATACGTTAGTTTCGCTAACCCCCATGCTGATTGCCAGTGTCTCAAAAAGCGAATTTTGGATTAGCCGGGGACAAAATATTGCCTACTTAATTGCTGCGCTACTGTTCATTTTGGCGCTCGCGGGTTTGTCAAAGAACGAAACCGCCCTTAGGGGTAACCGCTTCGGGGCTATCGGAATGTTTGTCGCGGTGGCAGCAACTATCGCGGTGGCACTATATAACGCGGGGGCTCCCGGTTACCAATCGACACTGGTAACTGCGCTGCTGATTGCAGTGGCGATGATTGCGGGTGCGATTATCGGTCTTTGGAGAGCCAAAACTATCCCCATGACCGGGATGCCGGAACTGGTAGCGATGCTGCACTCGTTTGTAGGTTTAGCGGCAGTGTTGGTTGGATATAACACTTTCATTCATATGCCCGGCGAATTCAAGAAAGCAGGTGTTGATGCAGCCACCGCGATTACGCCCGCCACCGTAGGTTTCCACCTAGGTGAAGTGGGAGTAGGAATCTTTATCGGTGCAGTCACCCTCACCGGCTCTATCATTGCCTACCTGAAACTGTCGGGGAAAATTAAGGGCGCGCCCCTAACTTTGCCGGGACGTAACTGGTTGAACGCGATTGCCATTATCGTATCCATAGTGCTCATCGGGGTGATGGTAAGGGGCTCGCACTTTAGCGCCACCGCTATGACCTTGACTTGGATGCAGTGGGTCGCCATCATCGTGATGACCGTGATTGCCCTGGTATTGGGGCTGCACCTGGTGGCCGCGATTGGCGGCGGAGATATGCCAGTCGTGGTTTCGATGCTGAACTCTTATTCTGGTTGGGCAGCGGCTGCCGCGGGCTTCATGTTGGGTAACAATATGTTGATTATCGCGGGGGCTTTGGTGGGCTCTTCTGGTGCCTACCTGTCCTACATCATGTGCAAAGCCATGAACCGCTCATTTGTTTCCGTGATTTTGGGAGGCTTCGGCTCTGACGGCGGACCGGCAAAGGGGGCAGATACCGATTACGGTGACTACACCGAAACCAGTGCGGCCGAGGTCGCGCAAGCGCTTAAAGATGCCTCTAACGTGATTATTACCCCCGGTTACGGGATGGCGCAGGCGCAAGCTCAGTTCCCGGTAGCGGATCTGACTGCCAAGCTGCGCGAGGCGGGAGTAAACGTGCGTTTCGGGATTCACCCGGTAGCGGGGCGGATGCCCGGACATATGAACGTGCTGCTGGCAGAAGCTAAAGTACCCTATGATGTGGTGCTAGAAATGGATGAGATTAACGACGACTTCCCCGATACTGATGTAGTTCTGGTGATTGGGGCAAACGACACCGTTAATCCCGATGCCACCAAACCGGGCAGCCCGATTGCGGGAATGCCGGTGCTGGAAGTGTGGAAAGCCCGCCAAGTAGTGGTGTTTAAGCGTTCGATGAATCCCGGTTATGCCGGGGTGCAAAATCCGTTGTTCTTTAACGACAACACTAATATGCTCTTTGGAGATGCGAAAGCTTCAGTAGAAGAAATCGTGCGCAACCTGTAAGCCCGTTTTTACCGGCAGCTTTAATAGCAATAACTTTGGGGGCGGGGTCGATAATAGTTTCGACCCCGCCCCCATTTCCATGCCGCCTTTAGATGGCAGTGGTGTGGATAGCGTTAATGCTCGGGTTAATACCTTGAGGGTATTAACCCGAGCATTAACCTAGGTGAAAACCGGCAACCATCACGCTGCGCTCGAAGAATCCCCAGTTAGGAATGCGATTTCTTAGGTAGCAAAATATCCTTACCTACCAGGTTAAAGACCAATTTATCGTCACGTATTTCAACCTTATTTAATTGCATTTGAGCAGGTAAATGGCGAATAGGGATTCTAATTGCGGGCAGCGACTGTGGCAGTTTAAGACGAGCTTGTAACTGGCGTGGTAATTGAGTTTTAAGGGACGTAGCTTTAATGATTAAGGAAAGCGGACTGCCATCCTTTGGGTCACTAAGCTCAACCTGTCCGTCTGCAAGAATCTCTTGACCCCACTTTTTAGCTGAAAAAACAATCTTTCCGTCCTGCAAACTGGTCTTTACCCCCGGAGCCTTAGCTGCCACTATTTTTTCTAATGCAGCTTGGGTTAGATTTGCCTGCGCCTTGATATGTCCTATTTTCTCGATATTCAACCGCCCGGTGCTGAGCTGCAGATTGTTAATCTGGGCGTGAATATCGGTTAAAGGCATTGCGCCCGATTCGGTGGGAAAATCCCAACGCGGAATCTCAAGGTTTACTTCCCCAATGTTTCCGCCAATGACCGAGGTCAAGAAGGGGAGGTCAGCGATTTTAACATCGGAGTTCTCGGCGCCACGCTTTTCTAAGACCTGAGCGCCCTCACTTTGAGCCCACCAGCAAGAAACCCGGTCTAGTGCACCCAATAACAGTGCCAGTACGCCTATTACAATTAATAATCGCTTTATGATTCGCACCAGTTAAGTATATAAATAACTCCGCCCTCTCTTAGCTAGTTAAGTGACTGTGGCTAAGAGAGGGCGGAAGCTAAAAGCTTAAAACCTGTCCTGAAGTTTTACCTAGACAAACCGGGGATTATTTATCTATTTCTTGCTGTAGAGGTCCAAGCAGTTCTCGCTTCGGGTTGGCTCCCAAAATACCTCGAGCTATCTCGCCTTGGTTAAAAATCATAAACATCGGGATAGAGTTAATGCCATATTTGGCTGCCAGTTCCGGGTTGTCATCAATATTTACCTTAACAACCTTCGCTTTATCGGCTACCTCAGCGGCAATCTCATCAACTACCGGTCCCATTTGGCGGCAAGGACCACACCAAGGTGCCCAAAAGTCAGCCAAAACCGGAACCTCAGATTTTAATACTTCCTGTTCAAAGGTATCTTCGGTTACATCAAGTGGTTTAGTCATTTCTTGTCCTCTCTTAATGGTTAAAAATCTGCGTTTAGTCGGCGAGGGAGCGCTCGGCATCAAGGGCAGCCCTACACCCTGAACCGGCAGCGGTAATCGCCTGGCGGTAAGTGTGATCTACGAGGTCACCACAGGCAAATACCCCTTTCAGGTTAGTGGCGG
>OBRP01000053.1_pt1 | contig 18050 bp, 11 predicted proteins | sample 1475681 | NCBI WGS metagenome assembly OBRP01 (sample SAMEA3360695, study PRJEB22359) | human gut metagenome | biome: ENVO:urban biome; feature: ENVO:human-associated habitat; material: ENVO:feces | place: Bangladesh | collected 2011
TGGGTGCGTAAATCGGTGGCGCTGCCTCCACAACAAATACACACATCAACTTTTTCGGAAAAATCTTCCATCTGCGAGATAGCATAAACCGGGGTTCCGGCAGTTTCTAAGTGTTCAGGATTCCGGCGAGTAAATACCGCGACTGCCTGCATATCCTTGGCGGCATTAACTGCTCTTTCAACCGCGCGTCCTAAATTTCCATATCCATTGATTGCTACTTTTATAGTCATAGCCAGATATTACAAGTTGTATCCTGGCAGATGTGAAAACTGCCCAAAACCTAGACAGGGAAGTGTCTAGGTTTTGGGCAGGACGGCAGTTAGGTAAGTATTTAGTAGCTGAGCGGCAAATCGGGGTATTCGGCTTGCCAAGTTTGCCGATAGTAATCGGTCAGTTGCAATTTGCTGGCGGCAGCTTCATCAGCGATGATGAATGCGTTTAAGTGGTACTGCAAAATAGAGGCAGGCCAAAAAGCGCTAACCGCGCCCTCTACCGTTGCGGCCACGGCATCGGCTTTTTGGGAGCCGAAAGCCAACAAAACCGCTTGACCCGATTTCATAATGGTGGATAGCCCCTGCGTGACTGCCTGCTTGGGGACATTAGCTTCATTGTTATCGAAGAAGCGGGCGTTGTCGGCAATAGTTTGGGCGGTCAAGGTCACCACATTGGTGGGGTTAGCTAGGCTGCCGGTCGGTTCATTAAAACCGATATGACCATCGGCACCGATTCCTAGAATCTGTAAATCAACTCCGGGCGCGATTTCTGCTTCATAATCGCGAGCTGCCTGGTGCGGATCGGAGGCAGTGCCATCGGGGGTGTGTAGATTTTCGTCCTTTAGACCGGTCTTGTCGCTGCCAACCAGTTCGCGGCGTAATACGTTACGGTAACGTTCGGGGTGGTCGGGAGCTATTCCTACATATTCATCTAAAGCCCAGGCGGTGCATTCTTCCAGGCTAAATTGTCCTTGCGCATGGGCGGCACGGAGCTCAGCGTATAGACCTTCGGGAGTAGAGCCAGTTGCTACCCCCAACCTAAATCCCGGTTTGACTTGGGGAATAATCAGTTTTGCCGCTAGTTTGGAGGCATCTTCGGGGGTGGGGGTAATCGCAATATGCATGTAAATCTCCTTTGGTAGGACTTTTCCATCGTTGGCTATTGAAAGTCCCTCCCATTATCTCACACCTGCTAACTTGGAAAGGATTGCTAGTGGCTAAGCTTAAGATTTCCGGTTTTCCTGTTACCGAGGTTGAACGTGAGAAAATAGGGTTAGACGGTAGTAGGAGGGCGAAATGGCGCAGCGCAAAAGAGTTACGTTAAAAGATGTTGCACAAGAAACTGAGTTATCAATATCTTCAGTTTCGCTTGCGTTGCGCAATGACTCGCGAATCTCCGAACCGGTGCGTGAACGGGTTAAGGAAGTTGCCCACCGCTTGGGGTATCAGGTGGATTTGTCGGGGGCGATGCTTCGCAGTTCTAAACCTAAGATAATTGGCATAGTTGCCCAGCTAGATCAAGAGTTACATAACAAATATGTCGAGAATATTAACCGTTGCGCCCAAGAAGCTGGCTATCGGACGATTACTCAAAACGCTTCCCTATTTAATGATTATCGGCAGGGATTAGAGGCTCTGTCTCAGCTGCGGATTAACACTTGTGTAGCGATTAATCCTGTTTTTAGCGGTGAGGAACTCCCGGCAAACCTAACTCCCGCAGTAGTGGTGGGGCAAAGCGCTCTGGCAGGCGCTGACTTGGTGCGTTCTTCCAACTATAGCGGGCTGCATGAACTGGTTTTGCATCTAAAATCTTTAGGTCATGCAGAAATAACTTACTTGGATGGTCCCAAAAGCTATTCATCTAAAATTCGTCGCCAGGCATTAATGCGGGCTGGCAAGGAAGCGGGCTTAAAAGTTAATCCGATTTTGGCAGGTAATACTGTGGATGATGGGTTTAAAGTCGTGCAGCAACTTTTGACTGATTCTTGGAGTCGCCAAAAATCTCGTAATGATTTGACTCGGGTTGCTTTATTGGGGGTTACCGCGCTGGCTTGTTATAACGATCAGGTGGCGCAGGGGGCTATGGTGGCTCTATATCGAGCCGGTTTTTCTATTCCCGCTGATATTTCGGTGAGCGGGTTCGATAACTCTCTGGGGGCGTCCTCCCTGGCTTTTAATTTGACCACTGTGGATAGGGGCGCGGCGAAGGTTGCCGAGCACGTGACTTCGCTGGCGATTAGAAGAGCTTCCGGTCAGGTGGTAGCGGCGCAAGAGCTCACAGTGGAGAGTTCTTTGGTAATTAGGCGCTCTACCGGGACAGCTTTCTTCTTGCAGAACTAGGAGGGAAAAAGTTATTAAAACGTTAAAGCAAAAAAATCTAAAAATAGCACTTTTGTGCTCTTATGGAAATTAAGACTGCTGATAAAACCTATTCAAACGTTTGACTTAATGTGAGGGATATTTTATTGTAGGGCTATGTGCTAAAGCACATCTAGGAATTATTTGCAGCAAAGGAGCTACGAATATGCGTACAAAGTTAAATACCCTGGGATTCACGGCGACTTCATTTCTGTCGCTGGTGCTAATCACAGTAAATGCGCAGTTAATTTATGCTTTTTGGGACATTCGGAACACCATTCCCAAAGATTTTCCTACCGCCATGGGGGTCACCGACGCTCAGGCAGGGAACCTATATTCAATGCAAGGTTTAGTTATTATCCTGGGAACCATTGCCTTGGGCTGGATAGGCGATCGTTTTGCGATTCGTACTATCATGCTGATTTCTTCTCTGGGTGCGGGAGGGATTTCCCTATTCATCACCGTATTCTCACCTAATCTCTCCCTGGGGACGCTGCTCGTATGCTTCTTCTTGATGCTGCTGTTTACCGAGGTATTATTCAAACCAGCCAACTTCAAAGCAGTTAGCCTCTCAACCACTGAAGAACATCAAGGCACTGCATTTGGCTTTTTCGAGTTTGGACGCGGTCTGCTCGCGTTCCTAGTTTCTTTGCTTTGGACCTTGATGCTGGCATCGGGAGCCAGTGCTCGAACCATCATGTACACTTCCTCGATAATCGTCCTGGTAGCCGGGCTAATGGTGTTCTGGGCGGTACCAAAAGGGCAAAAAGTCGGCAGTGAAGACACTCAAGCAGCTAACACTGTAGAGGCAATCAAAGGGGTTGGGAAAGTAGCTAAACTGCCGATAGTCTGGCTCACCGGTATCAACGTTTTTTGTATCTATGGCACTTTCGTAGCTGCCGGAACTTATTTTGCCCGCTTCTTACAAGCCGGATACGGAACTTCGGCAGTGGCTGCCGCCGTGTTTGCAACTACCGTAATCGGCTTGCGTATGTTGCCACTGGTTTCAACGATTCTGGTAGAAAAAGTATTTAAATCAACGGTAAAGTTCATGAGAACTATGGAGATAGTTCTGGTAGTTCTACTGTCGCTGATTGCGGCAATCTTCTTCACCAACAGCCCAGCTATCAGCTCTTATCCAGCTGGTCAAGTACCGGGTAACCTGATATCTAGTGGAATGTTCTGGGCGCTAATCGTGATGATGCTCTTGGCATCTGCCACCACCTTTATGATTCGGGGTGTCTACTACGCTCCCATCGGAGAGTTCGGGATCGCCAAGAAGAACTCTTCAGCCGCTATGTCTTTCGCAATCACTGTCGGATATATCCCGGCATTATTAGCTCCCATTGTGCTCGGTGGTCTGATTACTCCCTCCATTACTGATAGCAACGGAAAAGTAATAACCGAAGTGCTAACTTCCACCAATGTACTGGGGTCTGCATTCTTAGGATTGGCAGCTTTAGCTCTGGTTGCAGCGGTAATGTCACACCTCATGGTGAAAATGCAGCGCCGCCAAAAACAAATGAACTGAGGGCAAAATGAAAGCAGCTGTTAAACAAGCAGATTGGATGGCTCAGCATCCAGATTCAGTTCCCATCGGTAACCTGACTATCCCGGGAACTCATGATTCTATGACCGCAACCTGTCCGCAAAGATACTATAAAACTCAGACTCTCCTGCTTGCAGAACAATTAGATATCGGGGTCAGGTTTTTAGATTTGCGGATTCGCTCTAGCCTGGTTGCAGCTCACCGCGAGTGGATAAGCACGATTAAAGCTACGGAGATATTGCAAACTATCCGAGAGTTTCTAAAGAATCATCCGCAAGAGTTCCTCTTGGTTAGATTCCAAAACGCAAATGAAAATAAAGATGATTTTCCGCAGTATTGCCAGCAAATTACGAAACTGATTGCTGAAAATCGAGATTTATTCTTCCTATGGAAGAAAGAAAATCAGATTCCCATCAGTGAGCTAACTTTGGGGCAGTTACGCGGAAAAATCCTGGCATTGGAATGTGCTCCTAGCCAGTATGAATCCACGTATTTACCAGATTGTGTTTGGGCATATCCCTGGCATGAAGCCGAGAAAATACGGCTACAAGACTTATGGGATGGTCCCAGTCTAGAAGCTAAACAGCAGGCAATCTTGCAACTAGGGGAACAGTCTGGAACTGGTGAGCTACGGTTGAATCATATTAGCGCTACCAATGGGCAGTTAGGATTCCCCGATGCCTATGCCGCTCAGCTAAATCCGTGGATTTTTGATATTTATACCAAGGAGGAAGCTAGATGCAAGCAAAGGGCGCAGGTGCTAATTTTTGACTATCTTACCCCTGAGATTGCTCAAACTTTGATAGATGCTGGGCTAAGTAACTGCCAGAACTAGGTGAGGAACATGGAAAAGCCGGAATTGCTGAAACTATTGGATTATGCAGTAGCTACCGTTAAAAAAGCCGCAGCTATGGCGCTTGAACCGGGAATGGAACTAAATATTAGCGCTAAAAGTAGCCGTAATGATTTAGTTACCGATGTTGATAAAGCAATAGAGCAATTTATTGCGAATCAACTACTGGAATTTAGTGGCTACCCAGTGCTCGGAGAGGAAGGACACCAGGTTGATTCTTTCGAGGGACTGGTATGGCTGGTAGATCCCATTGATGGGACGATGAATTACATAGAAACCAAGCGAGATTACGCAATTTCCTTGGCATTATGTGAAAACGGAGTTCCGGTTCTGGCAGTAGTACAAGATGTGGTGGCTGATAAGACCTATACCGCAACGGTAGGAGGAGGGGCTTATTGCAATGACCTGCCCTTAAGGGCGGTGAATTCGGATATAGATTATCGCCAGGTAGTTCTGCTAACCGATTTAAAGGAAATCCGAGCGCTTCCTCGCTTAGCTCAAGTTTTAGAGGAATCACGGGGGCATCGGCGATACGGTTCTGCCGCACTAGAAATGGTGGAAGTAGCAGCCGGTAGGGCAGGGGGATTTATTCATCTTTGGGTATCCCCCTGGGATATAGCGGCGGCGACTTTAATCTGTCGGGAAAGCGGATGCTTAGTTTCCCGCTTTGACGGTACCAGCATGGATGTGCGCCAGAAAGGATCTGTTTTGGCGGCATGGCCTACCGTACATTCCGGGCTGCTGTATCGTTTGGTGCAAGCTCCTGCCTAGCGGGTTAGCGCAGTCGCGTGCCAGGGCAGCGGATTTGTCCTGGGAAAACCGGATAGAAAAATAGTCGCGGGGTGGAAGAATCTTTCTTCCACCCCGCGACTATTAGCTATTGACTTATCGCCAAGAATCCGCTTCGTCAGCTAGATTTTTTGTGCCTGTATCTTCCAAACCTCTTTAGCGTAGTCAGCTATGGTACGGTCAGCGCTGAAGCGTCCGGATTCACAGATATTAATCCAGCATTTGCGCGCCCACTCCATCTGGTCAGCATACTCGAGGGCAGCCCGGTCGCGAACCTCACGGTAATCGGCAAAGTCACCCAGCACATAGTACACATCAGCTGGTTCATAACCATTTGAGTCTAGCAACGAGCCCAAAAGGTCATGGAATAGACCAGTGCCATCATCATCTAAAGTGCCATCAACGAAAGCATCTAAAGTGCGTTTAAGTCCCGGCACGGTTTCATAGAGATGGCGAGGATCGTAAGTGCGCCGCAGTTCGGGCAGTTCTTCCTCTTTCGCCCCGAAAATGTAGGCGTTTTCTTCCCCAACTGAATCCACAATCTCTACATTTGCACCATCTAGAGTTCCCAGGCAAAGCGCCCCGTTCATCATGAACTTCATATTGGAAGTACCGGAGGCTTCTTTGCCGGCAGTAGAAATCTGTTCGTGAATATCAGCAGCCGGAATAATATGTTCCGCCGGGGAAACATTGTAGTTCTCAACGAACACAACTTGAATAATCTCGCGAACCTGCGGGTCGGAAGCAATTAGTTCCCCAATAGTATTGATTAACTTGATGATTGCTTTAGCGCGTACATAACCGGGAGCTGCTTTCGCCCCGAAAATAAAGACCCGATGAGGCCAGGGCTTTTGCGGGTTGTCTTTAATCCGGAAATACAAATCCAAAATATAGAGCGCGTTCAGCAACTGCCGTTTGTACTCGTGTAACCGTTTAATCTGCACATCGAAAATAGCGGAAGAATCTACCTTAACCCCGCTACGCTGCTCCAACCAACGCGCAAAATCCCTTTTATTATCGGACTTTACTCCCAGCAATTGAGCCATCAAATCAGAATCGTCAGCCAAATGCCGTAAGGATTTCAGCTGATCCATATCATTAACCCACTCGGTGTTGCCCAGCTTTTCAGAAAGTAGCTCAGCTAGGCGGGGATTGCACTGTTTGAGCGCCGAGGAGTAACCCCGTTGGTCTTGTTATTAAACTTTTGTGGCCATATCTCATGCCAGTCTTTCAAAGTCTGCCGCTTAATAATCTCGGTGTGTAACGCAGCTACCCCATTGATAGAGAAAGCAGCGTAGCAAGCAATCCAAGCCATGTGGATACGACCGCCATGAATGGGCGACATATAGTCAATGCGACCCGCATTAAAGCCAAGGGCTTCTAGCTCCATCCGGAAACGGCGGTCAATCTCCGTTACAATCTCTAGGATTCTGGGGAACAAGCGCTGGAAGATTGAGTATTCCCAAGTTTCCAAAGCCTCGGCTAGAACCGTGTGGTTAGTGTAGGCAAAGGTGTTCTGTACGATTTGCCAGGCGCTTTCCCAATCCATACCATGATCGTCAAGCAAAATCCGCATTAGTTCTGGAATCGCCAGCACCGGGTGGGTGTCATTCAGCTGAATACAGTTGTACTTAGCGAAATCATGTAAATCTTGACCATGGTGCTTAATATAGTTATCTACCATGTCTTGCAAGGACGCAGACACGAAGAAGTACTGTTGGCGCACCCGCAGTACTTTCCCCTCGAAGGTGGTGTCATTCGGGTACAGAACCCGGCACAGGTCAGCAACCCGTTCTCGTTCGATAATCGCATCAGTGAACCGCTGAGAGTTGAAAGCCTCATAGTCGAACTCTTCCATCGGTTCTGACTTCCAAAGACGTAAAGTATTTATGTTATCGGTGCCGTAACCGGTAATCGGCATATCATAGGGAACCGCCCGCACCTGCATATCCGCAAAGTTAATAAAGCGGGGTTCTTCCTCACGGCGGAGGACGAACGGATAGCCTTCCTCCATCCAGGGATCAGGGTGTTCACGCTGGTTTCCGTTTTCGAAAGACTGTTTAAACAATCCGTAACGGTACAAGATTCCATATCCACGAACTGGCAGGTTCATAGTGGCGCAAGAATCTAGGAAACAGGCAGCTAAGCGCCCTAGACCGCCATTTCCTAAAGCGGCATCATGCTCAGCTTCCAAAACGTCAGTTAGAGAAATACCGAAAGCATTGGTTGCTGCTTTCGCGTCCTCTAAAAGCCCCAGGTTATCTAGGTTGTTTAGCAAAGCCCTGCCCATTAGGAACTCTGCGGAGAAATAATGTTCTTGGCGTCCCGCCGCATACTTATCGGTAGTTTTTTCCCAATTTTCAGCGATTCGTTCAACTACCGCTTGCGACATTCCCGTCCAAAACTCCATAGGAGTGGAAGCCTCAACGCGGCGTCCAGAAATTGAACGGGTGAAAGACCCAAGAGAATCTGTAAGGTTGTCTGCCATTTTTAAACTCCTTGCAAAACTACGGTTACAGGCTACCGGTTGAGACGCAAATAGCAGTGCTTAAAATCCCTATTTAATAAGTGGCATTAGTTACATCTGTCCTCAGACTTCTTAAAACGGCTTTCACCAGGCTCTATTTAATGCGGCTATGGGTAAGCGGATTAAATCTCAATCCATAGGGTCTGCCCGGGGCCAATCCCTCTATCCCGGAAACTGCACTCTGCGTCCTCGGAAGTGATTGTCGAGGTTTGCAAAAGCACCTTCGCTCCCTTAGTTAAAGCCAGTTGAGGGAGCGGGCGATAACCTACTGCCAGGTTGGTAGCAACTATTACTTTTCGTCCACAACTGGCTGTAACCAGCAGTGATAGTACCTCCAGGTCGCTCTCCAACCAGGTTGATTTTCCCATTCCCAGGCCGAGGCTACGGCGGGTAGCGAGCATTTTCCGGTAAAAATTTAAAGGGGAGTTGGGATTGGAATCTTGCATCTGTACTGACAGTTCTCCCCAATCGGCGGGTTGCGGTAGCCAAGGGGAGCTAGCTCTGGCAGGCGAAAACCCAAAGTTAGAGCTGGAATCATTAGACCAGGGGAGAGGTACGCGGCAGCCGTCCCGTCCGCGTACTCGATAACCGGAACGTTTCCAGGTAGGGTCTTGGCGGGCGTTATCAGGAAGCGTAGTAGCTTCGGGTAGTCCCAGTTCTTCTCCGTTATACAGGTAAATTGATCCGGGTAGCCCCGCTAGGAAAGCGGTCGCTGATAAGGCCCGGGTCAGGCCGATTTCCCGATCAGGTTGCGGGTCGGTTACCCCGATTCCATTGTCAGTGTTTGCCCCGGTAGGATAGCCAAGCCGGGTGCTATGGCGCACCGTGTCATGATTGGAGAGTACCCAGGTGGCAGGAGCCCCCACTGATGTCGAGGCGTCCTGGGTGCGGCGGATAACTTTACGCAGCGCTGCCGGCTCCCAGGGGCAATTAACCACTGAAAAGTTGAAAGCCTGCGACATTTCGTCTTCGCGCACATACATAGCTTCTTGCTCGGGGGTATTCACCCAGGCTTCGGCCACTAGCATCCGGTCGCGCCCATATTCATCTAGCACCGCCCGCCATTCTCGATAAATATCGTGGACTCCTGGCTGGTTAAAGAATGGTCCCACATCGAGGGCGCGACCATTTTCGCTGTTCGGTCCTTCATAGTTAAGGCGATCTGCTCCCACCTCATCATCGGGTAGCGCGGGGTCTTTCACTAATCCATGCGCCACATCTACCCGAAAACCATCTACCCCGCGGTCTAGCCAAAAACGCAGGTAGGAGCGGAAAAACTCGTGAACTTTCGGGTTTTCCCAGTTGAAGTCAGGTTGGGAAGCGTCAAAAATATGCAGATACCACCAGTCCGAATCGCTTGCTTTGCCACTTAGGGGCTCAACCTTTGACCAGGCAGACCCGCCAAACATAGAACCCCAGTTGTTGGGAGCGCCACCGCTAGATTTGCGGAACATATACATATCGCGTGCCGGATCTCCCGGCTGGGCAGCTAGCGCCTGCTTAAACAGGGGGTGCTCCCAAGAGGAATGATTAGGAACCACATCAATGATGACTTTTATCCCGCGGGCATGCAGCTCGGCGAGAACCTTATCGAAAGTCTCCAAGTCACCATATTCGGGATTAATATCCAGGTAGTTGGCTACATCATAACCGGTATCATGCTGGGGAGAGGGATAGAAAGGCGAAAACCAGACGGCATCAATGTTCAACTTTTCCAGGTAGTCGATTTTTTCTAGCACGCCGCCCAAATCCCCAATTCCATCCCCGTTGCTATCGGAAAAGGAACGCGGATAAACCTGGTAAATAGCAGCGCTACGCCACCACTGATTCCAGTCATTTCTGTGCAACTGGCTCATAGCGTGCCCCTTTTTACTCTTCGCTACCTTTGCGCCGTCGGCTTCGATTTCGGCGAGGACGAGGCTGCCGTTGGGTTCCAGCCCCCTGGTGGGTATCGCGCTCACGGCGTCTGTCACGTCCCCCGCGCCGTTCTCGTCCTTTCCCACCGCGAGAATTCCTTCCCCGCCCTCCGTGATTGCGTCCGTTACGCCCTGCACGCCGGCCACCGGTTTCCCCTAAATCTTCCAACTTTTCAGCGGATAAACCCGCCCGTTTACGTTGAGAAATAGGTAAACGAGAACCCGCGTCTTCGGGAATATCTAAATCGGTGTATAGGTGGGCGCTAGTGTGGTAGGTCTCTACCGGTTCTTCCGCCCCCAAAGAAAGTTCCTTATTTATCAACCGCCAGCGGGGAACATCATCCCAATCGACAAAGGTAATCGCAGTACCGGAATGACCAGCCCGTCCGGTACGCCCAACGCGGTGAATATAGGTTTTTGCGTCCTCGGGGCACTGATAGTTAATAACATGGGTAACATCATCAACATCAATACCGCGGGCAGCCACATCAGTTGCTACCAATACATCAACTTTTCCATGCCTAAAGGCACGTAAGGACTGTTCGCGCGCTCCTTGCCCCAAATCCCCGTGTAGGGAAGCAGTCGCAAAGCCGCGGCTATTCAAATCATCACTAACCCGTGCGGCGCTGCGTTTAGTGCGGGTAAAAATAATGGTAAGACCGCGTCCACGCGCCTGGAGGATACGCGCGACCACCTCAATTTTATTGAGGGCGTGGCAGCGGTAAATAACTTGCCGAGTAGTTTTAACCGTCGCTCCCTGATCATCGGGATCTTGCGCCCTAATATGGGTGGGATGCTCCATATAACGCCTGGCCAAAGCGATTACCTCTCCGGGCATCGTGGCGGAAAACAGCATCGTATGGCGGTTAGCAGGAGTGCGGGAAAGTAACACTTCCACGTCGGGAAGAAAACCTAAATCAAGCATTTCATCGGCTTCATCTAACACCATGGTGCGAACTGATGAAAGGCTCAAAAGTCCCTGTTTCATCAGGTCAATCAGGCGACCAGGGGTGCCGACCACCACCTCAACTCCCCGCTTTAGAGCCGCAACTTGTGGCTCGAATGCGCGTCCTCCATAAATTTCACAGATTCTAACGCCGCGACGAGAAGCTGCCTGGGCGGTTTCCCTCGCTACCTGGATAGCTAGCTCGCGGGTAGGGAGCACAATCAAAGCTTGCGGATGTCCAGGGTCTAGGAGCTGTTCGTAACCATCCTCACCCGGAGCCACCACGTCCTCCAAAACCGGGAGCGCAAACCCCAAGGTCTTACCGGTGCCGGTCTTGGCTTGCCCAATAATGTCATGGCGCTCCAGCGCCACCGGCAAGGTAAGAGCCTGAATGGGGAAGGGATGGATAATGCCCGCCTCAGCTAAAGCTTCACAAAGCGGGGCGCTCACCCCAAAATCGGCGAAAGTTTTATCGCTCAAATCCATTGAGGCTTCCCCCACCACATCGGCTTCCACCTGCTCGGTAGGAAGCTCGTGGGCAAATGAAGTATCAGCGATTCCGCTAGTTGGCTGGTTAGACTTTTCAGCTATCAATCGATTACCTTTCACGGGGAAAACTTCCCCTACAGTTGGAGGTAGCCGATCGCAAAAAATCTTGGCTTAGCGCTTCAAGGCGACGCCACGCGCCCTTGGAAAAAACTTCGTTCACGAAAACGATCGGTCAACCCGTTGTCGTCGAAACCATCCTATCCCACGCCTGCTGAAAGCAAACAATGAGGGTAACTAAACTTACAGCTTTTTTGAGGGTAAATAATGCCCAGTAAGTGCTCTGCCTTTCAAAAGCTAGTATCGCAGCGCCAGGCAGGATAATCTAAGAGGGTGAGTGACGCACAAAGACTGGGACTTATTGGGTACTTCACCTTGGCAATGCAGCAACGTCTAGCAAAGGACGCTTCCCTGTGTCCCACGGTGGAACAAGAAATCGCCCTCGGACAGATGTCGGCTTCGGCGTGGGAAAATTACCAAAAAGTGGCTCAGGTTAGCCAACACGCAGCCGTTGATTTACCGGAAGAAATGAAACAGTATCTGGGGCTCACCGTCCAGTTAGAGGAGCGTTTGCGTCCTACTGACTGGTATGAACGCCTGGTGAAAAGTTACGTAACTATTGGCGCTATGGCAGATTTTAACCACAGTTTGACTACCGGATTATCCCCGGAAATCCAACCCCAGCTGGCAGAGGTTTCTTGGGGCTGTGGGCAGGAAGAATGGGCGGTTCCGCTAATTACCCAAGCTTGTGCTACCCAGGTGACTGTCCCCGCGCGGCTTTCGCTTTGGGGTAGGCGAGTACTGGGGGATGTTCGCTCCACTATGCGTCAAGCAATTGTGGGCTACCCGGAACTGTCGGGGCAGGGCGCAGAAGATATCCCTGAGGAAATAAAAGCACGTCACCGGGCACGAATGGAACGTGCTGGTTTGAAAGCCTAGGCGAGTTAGTTTTAACTAAAAACTAACTAATTGTCGATTGCCGAAAACGGTTATCGCCTTGGGCTAGCCATCGGGTATCGGCTCTGTTAAAGGGGTGCTACCCGATTCCAAATCCAACCCGTTTAGGTTCGGGTTTACCTACCTGGCAGTAAGCAACTAAACGCGGATTAATCAAAACCTGCTGACCGTGTTTGTCGGTTAGGGTAAGCAGTTTTCCTGGTTCATTTAGGGCGGTCTGTAAAACAGATTTTACCTGTTCAGAATCCATTTCTACTTCTAAATCTAAAGATTTGGCAACGCCTTTAAGTCCCAGGGAAATATTCACAGTATCCTCCGTTTAACTTCGTGTTCTGCTCCCCATCCTACCTGCCTTAGCTAAGGCTTTTCCCGATTGCTTGCTGAGAGCAAAATATCATTAGCTAGATTTATCCTAGGAGCTAGTTATCCCTATTATTTTTCTCGTTTATTTTGAAGCTAACAGGATAATCGGCCGCTTAGGAACTGGTCTTTGTTACGGTTAAACAGATAAGGACGCGGCGGGAGAGGGCTGCTCCCTATAATTGTCCTCATGGCTTCTTTTTCTGTTCGTCCCGCCCCTTTTCCTCCTGAACTGGAATTACCAGAGTTTAGTGAAGCTGGAAAGCAACTGCTTTCACGTTTAGAATCAGCTAGCTCCCTGGTAGTTGCGGGCGTGGCTGGCAGCGGGAAAACCGTCCTCGCTTTGGCAGCAATGCAGCAATTACGCAAGCAGGGCGATACCGTGCGGGGACTGGTTCCCTCACGGTTACGTGCCGATTATTTGAACACTTCCCGCTGCGCCCGGAGTCTGCCGATAGCTCGTCCTTTTATTACCCCGAGCGCTTTAGCTTTCCAGGTTTTGCAGCAATTTGCGATGAAAAGACGCCAAGCTCTTCGTGAACCGGTGTTACTTACCGGCTCTGAAGAGGAAGCCAGAATCCGGGAGCTTTTAGAAAAAATAGATGCCCCCTGGCCTAGCTACATTAACGCCGAGCTTCGCAGCAGCGATTATTTTTGTTCCGAGCTGCGTTCCCTGTTCGCTACCTGTGCCCATTGGGGACTTAGCGCTCAGGAATTAGATGAGCTAGGACGCGAACGTAAAGTTGCCCAGTGGCAGGCGGGAGCGGTCATTCTCAGCCAATACGAGCCATCTTTTAAGGACAACAAATGGGATGCTGCCAGAATGCAAGACCGGGCAGCTAGGTTGCTGCAAAACTGGGAGCAGGATGCTGCCATCTTAGAACCGCCGCTTTTGCCGGATTGGATAGTTGCCGATGACCTGCAAGACTGTCCAGCTTCAACTATCCGAATGTTAAGAGAAATGGGCAAGCGGGGAACAAAAATTTTCGCCCTATTTAATCCCAAAGTAGCGGCAGAAACGTTCCGAGGGGGATACCCGAGCGGAGCTAAAGAACTGTCTGAACAGCTAGGATGCCCACTTGTATCCTTGGAAGAATCATTTCGGGAAACAGCTGGCGGTCTAACCCTTAGCGATCCGCTCAGTCAAAAAGTCGGCGGGGACGGTGCGCGCGATCAAAAAATCGCCCAGTTTTCCACGATTTCTTCGCAGGCGAGGGCGGTCGCGGAATACTTACGCTACCAGCATCTAAAACGGCATGTGGCATGGAATGACATGGCGATTATTGCCCGTACTCAGGGGCAGCTTGATGAACTTAGTGCCTTGCTACAGGGCTTAGAAATTCCTATCAATCACCGGCGGCGACCCATGCTGTTTAAAGCTAACCAGATTAGCGGATCCTTGCTTCGCTTTTTCACTATTGCCGGGCAATCAGAGTTAGCTAAATCCATTTCCCCTCAAAAAACAAAACAAGATGGGCAAGGACAGATCCCAGCTTATGACCTAGATAGTGGACACTGTTGGGACGAAAAGTTGATTACTGTGCGCGGTAAAGCTATCCGCCAGCTGCTTCGCTCCCCACTTTTTGCCGTGGATTCTTTACAGATGCTTCGTTTGGAGCGTTCCTTAGTGGGGGCGCAGATTGCGGTAGATACCAAACTAGAAGAGTTTTACGCGCTGCTAGGTACTCCTCGCTTTCCTCTTAGCCAACTTCAAATGGTAGAGGGAGCGCAGGTTTTGATTCGCTGCCACCAGGTTTTTACCGCTGCCGTGTCCGCTTTGACGCTTCCTCCCACGCAAGCCTTAGAGAAAATCTGGTTAGAGCTACAGTTAGAAGAGCAATGGCGTCACCGGGCCTTAGCGGGAGACGAATTCGCAGACCAGGCATTAGATGCGGTGATTTCTTTAGTTAGACATGCGGAGATTTGGTCACAGCGGCATTTAAGTGCGAATATGGCCGACTATTGCGAGGTGCTTTTGCGGCAAAGGCAAGCCGAGGACGTGCTCAGCGGCAGTCACGGTCTCAAACCTGCCGTAGCTTTAGAAACTGTGTTCTCGGCAGCCGGACGTACCTGGGACACCTGTGTAGTAATTGGAATGCAAGATGGGCAATGGCCTTTACTTTCCGAAAGTGGCTCGCTACTTAGAGTTGGGGAATTATCAGAGTTAATGCACGCGACTGCGCTGCTTAGCCCCTCGGGGAAACTTCAGGAGGTTCCCGGTGGCTCCAGAAAACGCGCCCTCGAAACTGAACGTTCCTTAGCGAGGTGCGCCCTGAGTCGAGCCCGAGAGAAAATGCTGGTAACCGCACGTTCAGGTAATGAGGACGTGCCTTCGATTTTTTTCATTAACCTCGGTGAAAAAATCAAAAATGGAGATTTTAATACTGCGCAATATCTAGGAAATAGCTGGGATACCTTAGGGGGAAATGATTTAACGGACAGCTCAAAGCTAAGGGATAAAAACCATGAGGAGCAGCAACTATTTCCCTCTGTGCGCTCTTTGGTGGGGTATCTTCGTGCCCTACTTTCGCAAGACAATCCAGTAGATGCCCCTGGGGGTAGAGCAGAAGATGCGGATAGCTACCGGCGCAAAGCCCTAGAGACCTTGGCATATCTAGCCACACAAACAGTAACTGCCGCAAACCCACAAAGCTGGCGACAAGTGGGCCGGGATGCTAGCTGGTGGACAAATCCGGCTCGATTAAAGCCCGCTGGTAGTAGAGTCGGAATTTCTCCCTCCACCTTGGAACAGTTAAATGATTGTGAACTTCGCTGGTTACTGGAACGTCGAGGCGGTCAAGAAGTCGATGCTACCGGCAGTCTTTCTTGGGGGACCCTGGTGCATCAGATAGCGGAGGAAATGGGGGATAGCAGTTTAAAGGAGCGTCTAGATTTCTTTTATACGCACTGGCCTCAAGATAAAGAGACGTTTTATTCGCGAACCGAACTGCAAAGCAAAGAAGATATGATTGTTCGCCTCTCTTACTATCTGGACAATCATAAAGCACCGGCGGTGAGCGAGATTAGTTCTACCGCATTTGTGGGAGAATCAGCGCTGCTTAATGCCCGGATTGACCGCCTGGAAGCCGGAGAGGACGGGGTGCGAATAGTTGATTTCAAAACTATGAAAAACCCTCCCAGTGCACAGGAGGTAAAAAATCATCTCCAATTGGCTTGCTACCAGTTGGTACTGGAAGCCATGCTAGCGGGAGAGGATTCTCAGGCGGCTAAGTCTCTTTCGCCCGTGCTTAAAGCAACCAAAGCTCAAGTGCAAAGTTCCAGTCTGGTTATCGTCTCTAAAGCTAAGGGAAGCCGGGAAGCAGAGATTCCCAAAGAAATGTCCCAGGATCCTTTAACCGATGAACAGAAAGACCAGTTAGCGCAAACCATAGTTGATGCGGCGAAAGTAGCGGCGGGAGCGGTCTTTAAAGCGGTAGAAAACGCTAAATGTGACCACTGTAAACTGCGTTCTTGCTGTCCATTGATGAGCGAAGGAGAGCCAGTCCTATGAGCATAAATCCCGAAATTAGCTATTCCCCCGCGCAAATCGCCGAGGCAATCGGGCAATACCGCCCCAACCCGGATCAAGAAAAGGTTATTTGCGCCCCGGTGGATAAACCCATGCTGGTGATTGCGGGGGCGGGAGCTGGGAAAACCGCGACTATGGCTTTCCGGGTGGTCTACCTGGTGGCAAACGCTTTGGTATCTGCCGAAAGAGTTCTGGGGCTGACGTTTTCAAACAAAGCGGATCGGGAGCTATCCGAGCGGGTCAATAACTATTTGCGTCAGTTAGCCAAGCATAAAGATTTCTCTAAGGTTGCGGAGTTTTTAACCGATAGTGAAACTGGTGCTCTAATGCGACCGGTAACTTCTACCTATAACGCTTTCGCTAACCAAATTGTGCGCCAATATGGTTCTCGGCTGGGGATTTCCCCTGCCTGTGTCCTGCTGGATGAGGCGCGGCGTTGGCAACTAATGTATCAGGTTGTTAGTGAATGGGCTGGGGATTTAACCACTGAACTAGGTATCGGGGCAACTGTAAAAAACGCCTTGGCTGTAGGCTCTCAGCTACGCGATCAACTAATTGAATCTGAGGACGTGCGGGCTGGTTTAACTCAAATGAAGCAGGTGTATTCATCGGGTCAGCCTGGGAAACGTTCTAATAAACCCAATAAAAATATGCAGACTTTTCTTGATTCCCTAACCTATAGGGGAGAGCTATTAGATATTTTTGCTGAATATGAAAAGTTAAAGAAACAAAACGGCTATCTTGAATACTCTGATCAGATATATTATGCCGCGCTTTTAGTAGAGAAATTTGACGATATTAGAGAACAGATTCGCGCCCGCTATGACGTGGTTTTATTGGACGAGTTCCAAGATACTTCTGTGGCACAGCTAAAACTGTTTTCAACTATTTTTACCGGTAAGGGCGTGATGGCGGTCGGTGACCCCAATCAAGGTATCTATGATTGGCGCGGGGCTTCAGATTTATCTATGCAACATTTCTTGAGTAGTTTTGGAGTGCCAGCTAGCGAACACGCTGCCCATATTCAAGATATGCCGGTGACCTATCGTAACCGGGAAGCAATTTTAGAGGTAGCTAACCAGGTGGTTTTACCTTTACGGAACCTGTCTGCGGGGAAAAGCGCTAGCCAGGTTGAAGACGAGGTTCGTACCAAGCTAGCGGGACCGGAACCAGAATACAAACTTGATCCTGCGCCCTCCCCAGATCAATTCGCCGCGCCCTCATTAGGGGTAAAAGCAAAAGAGCTGGTTACCTGCCCGCAAAAGCGAGATGACCCCGGTGAAGTCCAGATGTATTTTGTGGAAGATTCCCAGCAAGAAGCAGAGTTGGTTGCCGATTTCTTTGCTGAACGTTGGGCGGAGCGCGAAAAAATAATAGCTAAAAATCAGCAGCTACCTCCACAAGAACGACAAAGCGTTCCCACCGGGGCGATTCTAATCCGGAAGCATTCCCAAGGGCCACTCCTTACTCAGGCGCTACGTAAACGAAAGTTGCCGGTAGAAGTGAGTGGGGTAGCGGGACTAATCTACGATCCGGCAGTAGCCGACGTGATTGCGGCGTTGCAGGTGTCGGCAGATGCCGGACGCGGAGATGCCTTAATGCGTCTAATAACCGGGTGCGGAATCAGTCCGGCTGATATTGATTTATTGTGGCGTTGGGCAGGGCATTTAGCCAACCCCGAGGGCGTGCAGGACATTCGGGTACAACCCTATTTAATGGACGCACTC
>OBRP01000054.1_pt1 | contig 17673 bp, 13 predicted proteins | sample 1475681 | NCBI WGS metagenome assembly OBRP01 (sample SAMEA3360695, study PRJEB22359) | human gut metagenome | biome: ENVO:urban biome; feature: ENVO:human-associated habitat; material: ENVO:feces | place: Bangladesh | collected 2011
AGGAGTACCAGCACACTTATCAGCAGCATCCAAGACACCATCACCATCAGAATCCTTACTAGGATCAGTAATAGTAGCAGTCGTATTCACCGGGATACTACCAGCAGGATTACTAGTATCATCACCATCTTGCGGATCATAATTCACACTAACAGTAACCGCTTTGTCCTTAACTTCCTCACTAGGAGTACCACTAACAACACAAGCCTTCTTCTCCGCAGAGTACTTAACACTCAAACCAGCCGGCAAAGAATCAGAACTACAAGTAACAGTAGCCATACCCGGATTACCAACCGGAACCACCACTACATCAGTAATCTCCTTACCCTTCTGCCCACTAATAGCAACCGGATCACCAACCGTCGGCTTCACCGAACAACCATTAGTAGTATCAACCTTCGCGCCCGCAGGCGTACCAGCACACTTATCCTTAGAATCAGCAACCCCATCATTATCGCCATCGGCTTCAGCGCTAATAGTTGCTTTAGCAGTGCCAGTAACCTCTCCCCCCTTATGCTGGTCAGTCTTATCAACCGGCTCATAGCTGACTTTAACAGTTACCTCTTTATCCTTGGCTTCCTCACTAGGAGTACCAGTAATCACGCAACCGTCTTTTTGCTCATTCAAAGCAATAGCCAAACCAGCCGGCAAACCCTCAGCCTTACAAGCAGTCAGCTTAGCTTTACCAGGATTATCAACCGGAACATTCACCGGAATAATTTCCTTACCAACCTGACCAGCAATATCCGAAACCTTACCCACAGAAGGCGCAACCGAACAACCGGCCCCATCTACCTTTGCGCCTTTAGGAGTTCCCGGACACTTGTCCTCGCCAGCAACCGGGTTGGCCGGATCCTTCGGATCAGCAACCCCATCACCATCATCATCCTTAGCCACAAAGACACTACCGCTCTTCTTAACCGTGCCAGCATCTTTAGCCCCATCAGCACGCTTAAAGCCAACAGTTAAATCCACCTGCTTATCAATACTCTTCGTAGGAGTACCACTAATAACACAAGCAGAAGAAGCCGCATCAAACTTAACAGTCAAACCAACAGCCGTCAGCTCATCAGCAGAACAAGACAAATCACTAGCCTTACCATCATTAGTAACCTTCACACTCACAGGAGAAATAGCCTTACCAACCATCCCCTTAACCGCGAAATCACCAACAACCGGAACTACCGCACAACCATTAGCATCAACCTTAACGCCCGCAGGAGTACCAGCACACTTATCAGCAGCATCCAAGACACCATCACCATCAGAATCCGCATTCGGGTCTTGGACGGTAACCGGAGCTAGAATTATCCGCTCGTATGCGTCTTTCCCGCTTCCATATGTCATCTTGACTGGAATCAGGTAACTGCCTGCAGTTACGCTTCCTGCCTTAGGGTTCAGGGAAATTGTGCCATCAGAGTTAACTTTTGCCCATGTTTGAGTACCTACCGTAACCTTTGACTGGTCTACTCCCTCAAGCAGGGAGGCTGGAACGTCACCGGCAGCAGCAGCGGAATAAGTTGTATCGGCAGGGGATCTAGTGTTGTTCTCTTTATTAATAGGCGTCGCTACCGTGGCTGTGCCATCCAAATCTATAGTCGTTGTTTTATATTCAGGGGTAACCTTGACAGCAAAACTATCTTTCGCCATTGCCCGGTCACGTACTGGCTTGTCGAAACCGCCAGGGTAGATGGACGCGGTATAAATCTCATCCTTGGCAAGATTAGCCGGAACAGTGAAGTCACAGGACTCCACAACGCCGAGGTTAGATGCCTGGGTTGTACAAGTCTTTACCTCATTACCGTCACCATCAGTCCAAACAATGTCATAGGTGTTACTTGGAACGAAACCAGTAGCCTTGATAGGAGCGGTATCGCCCGGTTTTGCCGGATTTGTGGTCTGGTCATAGGTTTCAATATGGAACTCACGTCCCTCTATCCGGAGGGCGAAGTTCACGTTTTCGACGTTTGATATCGAACCAGTAGTTGCATTTGGAGTCCAGTTCAAACCGTCTTGGTACATATTGTCACGGAAGTTGTTAAGCGAGCCGCCAACACCATTCGGGAGTTCAGGAGCCACATACATATATTCTGTGTTTACGTGGCGACTGCGCAGGTTCGCCTTAGCCCAAGAAGCATTTGCACCCTCGGGAACCAAGTCTCCCCAGGTACCGGCATTCATAATTCCTTTGGCACTGTAGCTATTTCCCCACAGCCCCTGGAACTGCAGATGATATTTACCCTCTGCATCAGTGGTGTCGTAAACGGTTTCAGCAATCGCGGATTTACCGGTTTCAGCCTCATAGGCTTTCATAATCTCGCGTTGCGCTGCCTTGAACTCGTCACGCTTGTAGTTTTTATTGTCTTTTTTCCATTGGTCAAAGCGGCGGGCTACTTCATCTTGAACATAAGCTCCAACTACCTTAACTCCTGGAATTTTCACTTCACCGAAGCCAGCATTAAAAGTTGGAACGGCTTCAGAATTTCCTTTAGATTGTCGCTCTTCATACCAGACTTGACCGGTAACGTCGCCACCCCCCCCTTTGCGACTGCTCTGCTTCCAGGTGTTTTCAGCCGGGAACATCTGATCAAACTGGGGGCGCTCTTGGAAAGCGATATTGTAATTTTCAGCAAGATTACGCCCAATCACCCCGTTCCAAGTGCCACGATAACGGTCTAGCGGACCCCCAAAGGTTGAATCGCCTTCGACAAAGGCAAGCGTATATTTGCTGGGATCTGGATTATCTGCCCAAATCCGCAGGGTCTGACCCGCCGTAGCCTCCCATTTGTGAACCGTGCCAAATGAATCTGTCCAATCTGGCAGCTGGATAACGTAGGTACCGTCAGGCCGAGCCTGGCTATAGTAGACCGGCGACAAGGTGCCTTTTTGCCTTCGGTTGTTGTAATCAGTCCATTGCGCGTAGACCGTAGCTCCACCAAGACCGATGTCGCCATCTGAAGCACCCTGTTTATCATCTGGCTCCATGTATGAGCGACTACCACTGCGATCAAGAAAAACCCTCCCGCTCACGGCGTGTGCTTCCCCCAGCTCTTGCCCGGGGGAATGAATCGGGTCATCCGCAAAAGCGGTGCTGACCGTAAATACAGGCAAAAGTGCAATTACCATTGCGACAGCTGCTAAAACTGCCCACAATTTTTGCTTGAAATCAAGCGAGCACTTGCTCGCTACGGAAGTGCTGACCTTGGTCATTAATCCCCCAGACATAAGGCTTATTAAGTGGAGAGGCGACTAAAAACTACCCGAAGCCGGCAGATAGAATGCCCCCCCCCGACTTTTGACAGACATTTTCCTAACATTTCTATGATACAGGGGTGCATCTACCGTTTCAAAGGGTATTTTAAGGAAATACTGCTGGTTGTCCCAGGAAAGAACCGCAGCAGCTGGACTTTAATCTTATTAAGCACCCTAGGCTTTAAGAATCATCACAACCTCTTAATTTAAAACTAAGGGCAACTTTACACCCGTACAGCAGACCCCAAGATGGATACTAACCTGGTATTGTCCCCCGACACTCTTCCCAAAGTCACCTATCCTCCGATTCCTGAATCTACAGAACGCATAAATATACAAGGCGGGGTTCGAGAGAATCTCGAACCCCGCCTTGAGGTGTATGAACGCTCAGCTATTTAACTGTTTGTCAAAAGATTTAAACCCCAGACAAAACCGCTTTGCCGAGCTGACGGTTTAGCACCGCGATAAAGTCCAGCGGAACCTGCTTCGGGCAGACCGCCGCACATTCACCAAAGTTAGTGCAGCCGCCAAAGCCCTCTGCACTCATCTGATTGAGCATCCGGGTCACCCGCTGCAAATTCTCTGGTTTACCCTGGGGCAATAGCCCCAAATGAGTTACTTTCGCAGAGGTAAACAGCATCGCTGAACCGTTCGGGCAGGCAGCGACGCAAGCTCCACATCCGATACAGGCCGCAGCCTCGAAAGCCCGATCTGCGTCCTTCTTGGGAACCGGAGTGGCATGCGCATCCGGAGCAGCTCCGGTATTCACCGAAATGTATCCGCCAGCCTGAATAATACGATCCAAAGCGTTACGATTAACCACCAAATCCTTGATGATAGGGAAAGCAGCTGACCGCCACGGTTCAATAGTGATGGTGTCCCCATCCTTGAACGAACGCATATGCAACTGGCAAGTAGTGGCGTTATCCTTTGCCCCCGGCTTGTGATTGCCATGCGGAACCCCATTAATCACCAGACCGCACATACCGCAAATACCCTCGCGGCAGTCCGAATCAAAGGCGACCGGGTCTTCACCCCGGGCAAACAGGTCTTCGTTGAGGATATCCAACATCTCCAGGAAAGAGGAGTCCTCGCTGACACCATGCAGTTTGTATTCATGAATAGCGCCCTCGGCATCTGGGGCAGACTGACGCCAAACTCGCAGAGTGATGTTCACTTGTAGCTCCTTGTCTTAACCTCGATATTGTTGTAAATCAAATCTTCCTTGTGTAGGACAGGAGGCTGATCCTCCCCTTTCCATTCCCAAGCACCCACGTACATGAAGTTTTCATCGTCACGCATAGCTTCGCCCTCAGCAGTTTGATGCTCGGTGCGGAAATGGCCGCCACAAGACTCTTCACGATGCAAAGCATCGATACACATCAATTCGCCAAGTTCCAAGAAATCAGCAAGACGACCAGCACGCTCCAGCGACTGATTCATCTCACCCTGGGACTTACCTGGGATACGAACGTTAGTCCAGAACTCTTTACGCAGATTCCGAATCAGACCAATAGCTTTCTTCAGACCCTCCCGGTCGCGGGCCATACCGCAGTATTCCCACATAATCTGACCAAGTTCCTTGTGAATAGAATCCACCGAGCGGGTACCATCAATGGCCATCAAGCGGTCAATACGTTCTTGCGCCTGGGCTTTAGCAGCTACCACATCCGGATGATCTTGCGGAAGATCTTCCCAGGCCAAAGTATGTGCCAGATAGTCATTAACCGTGTTTGGCAATACGAAATAACCATCAGATAGTCCCTGCATCAAAGCAGACGCACCCAGACGGTTAGCACCATGATCAGAGAAGTTAGCTTCCCCGCCCACATACAGACCCGGGATAGTGGTCTGAAGGTCATAATCAACCCAAACCCCACCCATGGTGTAGTGCACCGCCGGATAAATCCGCATCGGAACCTCGTAAGGATCATCATCAGTAATCCGCTTGTACATATCAAACAGGTTGCCGTACTTGGCAGAAACCGCAGCCTTGCCCATACGCTTAATCGCATCCGCGAAATCCAAATAGACCCCGCGCGCAACGCCGTCAATCTCGGGACCTACCCCGCGACCCTCGTCGCACATATTCTTGGCCTGGCGGGAAGCAATATCACGCGGAACCAAGTTGCCGAAAGAAGGATAGATACGCTCTAAGTAGTAGTCGCGATCTTCTTCCGGAATGTCACGGGGATCCTTTTTGCAATCCTCTTTCTTCTTGGGAACCCAAATACGTCCATCGTTACGCAAGGATTCACTCATCAAAGTGAGTTTAGATTGCTGGTCACCATGCTGCGGAATACAGGTAGGGTGAATCTGGGTGTAGCAAGGGTTAGCGAAATATGCGCCCTTACGGTAAGCACGCCAAGCAGCAGTACCGTTACACCCCATAGCGTTGGTGGACAAGAAGAAAACATTCCCATAACCACCGGTAGCTAAAATAACAATTGAGGCAGTGAAAGTTTCCAGCTCACCTGTTTCCATATCGCGAGCCACAATCCCGCGCGCCCTACCATCAGAAACAATCAGTTCGACCATTTCGTGACGGGAATGAGGAACCACAGTTCCGGCATTAACCTGACGCTGCAGCGCCTGGTAAGCGCCAATCAGTAGCTGCTGACCGGTCTGACCCCGGGCGTAGAAAGTACGGGAAACCTGCACCCCACCGAAAGAACGGTTATCTAGCAGACCGCCGTATTCGCGAGCAAAAGGAACACCTTGCGCTACACACTGGTCAATAATGTTAGCGCTGACCTCGGCCAGGCGGTAAACGTTAGTTTCGCGAGCCCGGTAGTCCCCGCCTTTAACCGTGTCATAGAACAGACGGTAGTCAGAGTCGTTGTCATTGCGATAATTCTTCGCCGCGTTAATCCCACCCTGGGCAGCAATTGAGTGCGCCCGGCGAGCAGAATCCTGATAGAAGAACGCATCAACGTGATAGCCCATTTCGCCCAGCGAAGCGGCAGCGGCGCCACCGGCTAGACCAGTGCCTACCACGATAATCTTGATTTTGCGGCGGTTAGCCGGATTAACCAGCGCCGCATTAAACTTGCGTTGCTTCCAGCAGTTTTCAATCGGTACATCTAGCGGGGCTTTCTGGTCAGCGATTGGCTCGCCAACAGAATATAGACCATCAACTAGGTTTTCTTGTGTAGTCATCTTACGCATCCTTCCCTAACTAACACACCACTGGAGCGGGGTTGGTGATTACCAAATAAAGCGGCGGAATAGCGAACATGGCGAACAGCAATAGCCCCACAATCCCAGAAATATAAACAGTCGCTTGATGCGTATTTTCCCGAATCCAGCCCATAGTTTGCAGAGCAGACCATACGCCGTGTCCCACGTGCAAAGACACAATAGCTACCGCACCCAAGTAAATAATCAAGGTCCACCAGTTAGCTGGCGAGAAAGTAGTAACCATCATGTTCCAAGGAGCTACCGGAATCATTTCTTCGCCAACCTTGCAGGTAGCAGAGCTATAGGCTTCCCCGGCGCCAATCTGTACCCACTTCGTGGTGAAGTGGAAGATATGGAAGAAGATAAACAGTGCTAGTAACACGGAGCCGACACGTACAGTTCGAGTCGCGTAGTTGTTCACCACGTTCTGTTTGACTGCGTACTTCTGAGAGCCTCGTCCCTTGCTGGCGCGATACCACAGGTGGAACGCGCATACCATATGGATAATCACGCAGGCTAAAAGCAGTACGCGCAGAATCCAAAGCAAGCCTTCATAAGGCAGGATAGGGGCACCGAAGACCCGCAAGTGGTGGGCATAGCCGTTATAGGCATCAGCACCCGCCAGAATCTTCAGGTTGCCGTAGGAATGCATTAACACAAACAGCACAAAAAATACGCCGGTAACGGCCATGCACTGTTTCGCGAAGACCAGGGTGTTCCAGCTTCGCTTCTTCTGAATTTCTTTTGTATTGGCCACGGTCAATAGGCTAACTCACCGGTTTGGACTCACCTAGGAATTAGGGTCTATACGCAGACAACTAAGGAAAATCATTCAGAAATAAAAAACACTAAAACCGCTTTTACCTGCTCCTTTAATCTACTAATTCAGGAGAGGAAACCGAAAACATTTAGGAAAAAAGAGCTCTCTTTCCAAAAAAGAATCAGATAATTGTGTTGCAATTGGGAAAGCGTAAAGTTTCAAAATACCTTCCACCCAAGGTTAAGGGGCGGTCACCTCCGCCCCAATAGGCCCAGGAGAAGGACGTGCCAGGCGTTTTTGCATTACCAAAGCATCTTCGCGGGGATGGGAATAATATCCCCGTCGCACACTCAAAGAAACAAAACCGGCACGTCCATAAAGCGCAATCGCCGCCTGGTTAGAGCGGCGCACTTCCAGAAACATTTCAGTTGCTCCCCGGCTCCGAGCCGCGCTCAGGGCAGATTTTAAGAGGACGGCTCCTAGCCCTTGGCGACGTTTTCCGGGTAGCACCGCCAGGGAATGTAACTCAGATTCCGGAACCAGCACTTCCAGCAATGCTGCCCCCAGCAAAAGAGAATCCTCCCAAATCCCAATAGCTACCCCGTAACGGGCAGATAGCAATTGCCGCAGCTGCGTGTCACTAAAAGCCTCTCCCCCAAAACAAGAGCGCTCCAGGGCAAGCAGCGCAGGCACGTCCTCGACACTTAAAGGAACGCAACCAGTCACGAAGCTATTTCACCTGGCTAGGAGGCTGCACATCCGGTCGGCGCAAATACAGCGGAGAAACCGTTTCCAATAACTCCGCAGGTAAAACCCGGTTAAGACGAACCTTGGCAATGCGCCCCAAGACCGCTGCCTCCACCTGGGTAGGCAGCCCCGATTCCGGAGGTAAATCTTGCGGATAAAGATTTGCACCCGCACCAGACACGATCAAACCTGGTTTAGCTGCCCGATTAGCAAAATCACTGGCTGAACCCACTTCCGGTCCCCAAAGTAGGCAAACATCATCCGGTCCATCCGCGCGATACTGGGCGCAATAAACCTCTTTACGACGCGCATCAGCAGCCACTAAGACCTCTTTATCTGGCGACACCAAATCTAAAACCGCTCGCGCAAGCGCATCCAGCGAACTAATACCAATCACCGGAATTCCCAGCGCAAAACCAATAGTACGGGCAGTTACTAACCCAGAACGCAACCCGGTAAAAGGAGCCGGGCCGCGCCCTACTGCCACCGCCTCAATACCGGCTTTCGCGAGGGCGCACCCACAAGCCTCCTGTATTACCTGACTTACCAGGTCAGATAGGTGCTCTGCGTGAGAACGCGAGTCAGTACTAGAACGGGAAGCCAAAAGCGGAGTAGGCGAACAGTCATCCCAAAGCGCAACCGAAGCCCCCAACGAAGTATCAATACACAATATCCGCATATTTCTAACCTACTTTTCTTAACCCTTAATTAAACTGGTAAAACACCTGTTCCCAATCAGTTTCTTGCCAACGCTCACCCACAGTTCGGATAGTGATATCTCGTTTACCATCATCCATTTGCGCAAGGTCAATCACGCCATTATCACTGATAGCGCTCCCCCCCTGTTGTCGGTTAATTGCAATCTCCAGCCGAGAACCCGACAGCTGCTCGGTTTTACCCTCTCCCCACTCGATGACGGTGATTGCTTCGTCCAAAGTTGAATCTAAATCAAGAGTCTCCAAATCGGTCAAATCCTTGATTCGATAGGCATCGGCATGAATCAGGTCAGCCCCACCCACCAGGGACGGGTGTACCCGTGCCACAATAAATGTAGGGGACGAAATCCGCCCTTTAACTTGCATACCAGCACCGATACCCTGAGTAAAAGTAGTTTTACCGGCTCCCAGACCTCCCGAAAGCATCACTAAATCACCGCGCCGAAGCTGCTTTGCCAATAGTTCTCCTGCTGCGCGCGTTGAATCAGGTGAATTGACGCTGATAGTAAAAGGCACGCTTCCTCCTAAATATAAATTCGCGGTACCCGGGAATTAAGGGCAGTAACAATCGTATAGCTTATGGTGTCGGCAGCCTCAGCCCAATCATCGGCAGTAGGCTCCCCCTGAGAGCCATCCCCCCAAAGCCGTACGGTATCTCCCGTCTTTAATGGTGGCTGCCCGTCCGGAGTGTTACCTAAATCCACCATAAACTGATCCATACATATCCGTCCTACCTGCGGATATTTCTGCCCATTAGCGCCAACCCAGATTTTTCCGGAGGCATGGCGGTCAATTCCATCCGCATATCCCAGCGGCACAATCCCGATATAGGTGTCGCGGGGCGCAACCCAGGTACCACCATAGGAAACCGGGTGACCTGCAGGCAGTTTCTTGACGCTGATTAAATCGGCTTCGACGCGCATAATCGGGGTGAGCTGCAAACTGGCGGTAGTGGCGCGCGTCGGATTCGGGGTGAGACCATACATGGCAATTCCATACCGCGCCAAGTCAAAATGTGCCTGTGGATACCACAGCAGTCCCGAAGAAGCCGAGAGGTGACGAACGACCGGCGTAAAACCACGTTGGCGGGCAAGTTCGCACGCCTGCTGGAAGTCTACAAGCTGGCGTGCAGTCGCTTCTTCTCCCGCCCCTGCTTCATCTGCACGCGCCAAATGCGACCAGATTCCGACAATCTCTACCGTTCCCTCGTCACTGGCGAGCTGCGCCGCCGACAGCAAGGGAGATAGCTTTTCGGGCAGCGCGCCCTCCCGCCCCATCCCGGTATCAATAGTTAAATGAACACGCGGCATTTTACCTACCGCACGGGCAGCAGTGACAAGACGGAGTAAAGTTTCAGGATTTGATACTGCAATATCCAAATCAGCTTTGATTGCGGTTTCTAAATCCGCGTCCGGACTGAAAATCCAAGTAAAAATACGGGCTTGCGGAAAACCAGTAAGACCTGCCCGCAACTCGATAGCTTCCGCCAGCTGCGCCACCCCGAACCATTTCACCCCGAACTTAAGGGCGGCGCGAGCAATCTGCACGCCTCCATGCCCATAGGCATTGGCTTTCACAATCGCCATTGCCTGCACATTCGGGTCACATTTGCGCAGCTGCTGCAAGTTGTTTTCCAGTGCCGACAGGTCAATAACTGCGCGCGCCGGAAAATCAGTACCCATGACCATGACTATACCGCGCTAAACCCTGGCCAGCGCCCAAGCAATCGCCTGCGGAATCGCCCTAGCAATATCGCTAGCCACAATCGGCGCCCCCAGAACAGTTAAACCCTTAGCCTCAGGCTCCTCTGATAGGGAAAGCCCCGCCGCATTTCGCGCCGCCATAGCATGTACCCAAGCCGCAGCGGCAACCGCAAAAGAAACCTGAGAAGCAGACATATGGTGACCAGACTGTTCCACGCGGGCTTGATGCTGAGCCAAAACAGAGGCAACTATCCCCGCAAGCACATCCCCCGAGCCAGCCGTACCCGCCCAAGGCGGGGCTCCCGCCTGGCTAAACATAGTTTCATTAGCGCTGGCAATCAGAGTTACCGCCCCCTTAAGCAGCACCGTAGCCTGGGTTTTATCAGCTAAGAACTGCGCCCAGGCAGCCGGAGAAGCCTCCACCTCGGCGCGAGTAACCCCGCCACGTCCTCCCCCAGCACCAAGCGCTGAAAGTAGGCGCGCCGCCTCCCCCGCGTGCGGGGTAAGCACCGCGCGGTGGTTGAGGGTTCCGCCCGGAACCTGGGAGATGATTTGGGGATAGAGGTCGATGGCTCCCGCATCCAATACCAAAGGAATCCCGCTGGTAGCTGCTTGAACAGCCTGATTTACCGCTCCGCGCACCCGAGAAGCATCTTTTGAATCAATACCCGGTCCCACCAGTAGACACTGATACTTCCCCGCGCCTACTACCGCTTCGGGAAAACGTGAAAGAATCGCGAAAGCCGCGTCCTCGGGGCCTACATAACGCACCATCCCGGCTCCGGCCCGACCCGCGCCCTCCACACACATCACCCCGGTTAAAGGGAAAGAGGATGAACCTGCCACGACCTGCACTACCCCGCGGGTATATTTATGATCTTGCGCCCGAGGCAGAGCCCAAAACTCACCCACATCCCTAGCTTGCAGGCGAGCAAGCCGGGGTTCGCTGAGCTGTAACCCCAAATCCACTAAGCGCACCTGCCCAAATTCGTAGGCTGCCGGTGGCAGTAAACTCGCAGACTTGAGCGCCCCCATAGTTACAGTGACATCTGCCCCCAAACATATCCCAGGAAGGCGACCATCATCTGAGAAAACACCAGAGGGAATGTCAATAGCAATCCGTAAAAACTGGTGAGGATCAGATGTAGAAATCCGGGTAAGCTCCGCAACTACCTGCGATAACGGTTCACGTAGTTTCCCGTTTACCCCGGTTCCTACCAGTCCATCAATCCATACCTTGGCGGCGCGGGCACGTCGAGCAGCCAGGCGCGCGACCTGGCGGGCATTGCCAGCTAAATCCACCTGCTCTATAGTTACCTCCGCTTTTTCGGCAGCGGCCATCGCTTTTAGGTGTGGATTATCGGAAAGAATCAGCGCTAGACAGGGGTAACCTAGTTTTGCCAGGTAGGACAGGGCGTACAGACAGTCTCCGCCATTATCTCCGCCTCCAACTAAACCCAGAATCGGGCTCTCCGCTACCTTTGCTCCGCGAGCAAGCAATAATTCGATAACGGTATCACTGACCTCGCCAGCAGCTTTTTTCATCAAAATCCCGTGAGGATGTGCAGACACCGCCTGGGCTTCAGCCCCCCTCACTGTCTGTTTCTCGAATGCCTCAATCATGCTGCCCGTCCTTTACCTTGCCTTTTATTCTACCGTCACCGATTTGGCAAGGTTACGCGGCTGATCTACGTCATACCCCTTGCTCTTAGCCACCTCACAGGCAAACACCTGCAAAGGAATCACGCTCAGCAAGGGCATATATAAGGTAGGAGTAACGGGAACCCGGAAAATATGGTCGGCATATTTATCGACTTTATCGTCGCCTTCTTCCGCTACTACCAAGGTGATTGCGCCGCGAGCGCGTACTTCCTGCAGGTTGGAAAGCACTTTTTGGTGCAGCTCCGGGCGGCGCGGGGTGGGAACTACCACAAATACGAACTGTCCCGGCTCGATTAGGGCGATAGGACCGTGTTTGAGCTCTCCGGCAGCGAAGCCTTCCGCGTGTGCATAGGCGATTTCTTTAAGTTTCAGCGCCCCCTCCATGGCCACCGGGTAGCCCACGTGACGTCCTAAGAAAATCGTGGATTTCAGGTTCTTGCCGTAACGTTTAGCGACCTCGACTACCGGCTGAATTTCGTTTAGGAGCGTCTGCATTTTACGGGGAACTTCCGATAGCTTTTCCAGGTAATCTGCGATTTCATCAATATACTTGTTGCCGCGAACCTGTGCTAAATACAGTCCCAACAGGTAGCAAGCAGTGATTTGGGCAGTAAACGCTTTCGTGGAAGCCACCGCTATTTCGGGGCCGGCATGGGTCAGCAATACCGCATCGGATTCGCGAGGAATCGTAGAACCGGGAGTATTCACAATCGCCAGCACTTTCGCACCCTGTTCGCGCGCGTGGCGCACCGCCATAATGGTGTCCATAGTTTCCCCGGACTGACTAATAGCCACCACCAAGGTACGCTGATTAACTACCGGGTCACGGTAACGGAATTCGCTGGCCAGCTCTACCTCTACCGGAATCCGACACCAATGCTCAATCGCATAGCGGGCAACCTGTCCAGCATAGGCAGAAGTGCCGCAAGCGATAATCACCATTTTGTTTACTTGCCGCAACACATCTTGACTAATGCGCAGCTCATCTAACGTCAGATACCCTTGCGAATCAGTTCTATCTTGCAAAGTGGCAGTAACTGCCTGAGGTTGTTCATGGATTTCTTTTTCCATGAACGTCCCCCACTCGCCCTTAGAAGTACGATCTACCGAAAAATCTACCGTGAACCGTTTGGGGGTTAAAGCCTGTCCCCGATTGTCAGCTACCTGCACTTGATTAGCAGTCACCATTACCAGTTCATCTTGCCCAATTTCCAGGCAATCCTTGGTGTGATCAGCAAAAGCTAAAACGTCTGAACCTAGATAGTTGCAATCTTTGCCCACCCCAATTACCAGCGGAGAGGAACGCCGCGCGGCAACCACCATGCCAGGGGCATCTCGGTGAATCGCCAAAATCGTGAAAGTGCCTTTAAGCTTGGCTATCGTAGCCAAAAGCGCCCTGGAAAGACGCGCCGCTGCCCGGTGTGCCCCCTGAGCTACTTCGGCACAAACCTGCGCATTATCGAGGACGGGAGCAGGTACCTCAGCTGCGCCCTCTCCGAGAGACGTACCTGCGTCCTCATCAGCTAAATACGACGCTGCCAGCAGGTTCGCAATTACTTCCGTATCGGTTTCAGAAACAAAGCTGAACCCCTGTTTTTCGAGGACGCGGCGCAGGCTATCGGCATTTTCGATAATGCCGTTATGTACTACCGCGAGTTGCCCGTCGGAAGAAATATGCGGATGGGCGTTAATATCTGTTGGGCCGCCGTGAGTAGCCCAGCGGGTGTGCCCAATCCCCGCAATCGCCTGAGGCAGGGGATTTTCCTGCAAATCTGCCCGCAGATTCGCAAGCTTTCCACTCTTTTTACGGATTTGTATCCCGCCGGGGGTGGAAAGACCAATCCCCGCCGAGTCGTAGCCGCGATACTCCAGGCGAGCCAAGCCCCCGATAATCACTTCTTCGGCATCTTTAGTGGGCTCTAGCCCTACCATTCCTAAAATTCCACACATGAAATTGATTTTTGCACGACTTCATCCGCATTGCTATCCAGCCAGTTATCCCGCCCGCATTAGCAGCGATAATCGAAAATAGTATCCGGGGTAGATTACCGAAAAGCATTGCTGTCTCTACGGAGAGTCAATCAGGTCATTTCCAACATAAAATAGGTTAGTCTTACCATTGTTTTTTACCAAAGTCACTGCTAACCTTATCCCAATAACATATCACAATAAGGTTTTTCTAACCCACAACGAGGGAAGGTTAAAGCAATGGAAAACATTCTAGAACCAACATGGTTTGAGCTATTCCTATTTTTTGGGGGAGTTATATTTTTCGTCCTATTGACCATTGTTTTAATAGCAACGTTAATAACAGCGTTAAAAACAATTCATTTATGTAATAAAACGATTAATCTGCATAACGAAGAAACAACGCAAGCAAAACAACCCCAATAATTGTGCCAGACCAACCAAAAGAAAATAAGTAAAGCTTTCAGGTGGGGTAGGCTGAGAAAGTCAGATTCTGCTAGTTGAAAGACAGGTAAAATGGGCAGACTTTTTGGAACCGATGGAGTACGCGGTCTAGCCAATCAAGAGCTAACCCCCGAATTGGCTTTAGAACTAGGGCGAGCTGCAGCGAAACAAATCCGCAAAGACGCGCCTAAAGGTCGCAAGCTGCGAGCAATCGTTGCCCGCGATACCCGTATGTCCGGTGATTTTCTCGACCACGCGATTTCGGCGGGTCTTGCTTCCGAGGGCGTAGACGTAAACCGTATCGGGGTAGTCACCACCCCCTGTGTCGCCTACCTGACCGCGAAAACCGATGTTGATTTGGGGGTAATGATTTCCGCCTCCCACAATCCCATGCCTGATAATGGCATCAAGTTCTTTGCCCGCGGCGGCTACAAACTGCCCGACGCAATTGAAGACCAAATCGAGCAGCTGCTAGGAGATGAAACCGACCGCCCTATAGGTGAGAGCGTAGGGGAAATCAATACCGAACGTGAAAGTGCGGAAAAGTTATACATTAAACACCTGGTACGGGCGGCAGGAGACCTATCTGGACTGCGCATAGCGGTAGATTGCGCCAACGGAGCAGCCAGCAGACTCGGCCCGGAAGCACTCCAAGAAGCCGGGGTAGACACGGTAGTAATAAACGCCTCCCCCGATGGACGCAACATTAACGATAACTGCGGCTCTACCCACCCTCAACAGCTACAAAGCCAAGTAGTGGCTGCCGGATGTGATTTTGGGGTGGCTTTCGACGGAGACGCGGATCGCTGCCTGGCGGTAGATTCCGCCGGTAACTTGATTGACGGCGATAAAATCATGGGAATGCTGGCGGCTTCTTTCAAAGAAAAGGGCAAGCTGACAGGAAATACCCTGGTAATCACGATTATGTCGAACTTGGGGTTAATCTTGGCGATGAAAGAAAAAGGGATTAACACTGTGCAGACCGCTGTCGGTGACCGCTACGTCCTCGAAAAAATGCGCGAGCAAGGTTTTGTCCTGGGCGGGGAACAGTCCGGTCACGTTATTAACGCCAACCACGCCACTACCGGAGACGGGATTCTGACCGCGCTATGCATTGCCCGTGCAGTTAAAGACGCTGGTCAGCCCCTAGAAAAGATTTGCGAGTTTGTAAAACGCTTACCACAAACCCTGATTAACGTGCCGAACGTGGACAAGACGCGCACCGACGATGCCGGACTGCGGGCAGAAATCGCGAAAGCCGAGGAAGAGCTAGGCGATACCGGACGGGTGGTGCTGCGCGCTTCCGGAACCGAACCGCTGGTGCGGGTAATGGTAGAAGCCGCTACCCAAGAGCAAGCCGATGCGGTTTGTGAACACCTAGCGGACGAAGTAAAGAACCGCCTATCGTTATAGGACAGTACCATTCCCGCCACTGCCGGGTTTCTTCTATCAGGCAGTGGCGGGATAGGGATTAAAACAGCGCCAGAAAGCATTGCGGAGCCAGAAATATGACGGCTAAATCCATTTACGAAGAGTTTGACCGAACCTCCTGGCGCGCCCTCGCTACGAAAACCCCAATGCCGCTGACCGAAGCGGATTTACGTTCCCTGGCAGCGTTGGGTGATCCGATTGATTTAGAGGAGGCAGACGCAGTATATCGCCCGCTGTCAGCGTTGTTACGTTACCGGGTTTTACATTCTCGCGCCCTCGCTCAAGACCAACAAGATTTTTTTGGTCGCCCCCATAAACGCCGTATTCCCTTCATTATTGGGGTGGCCGGTTCAGTAGCGGTTGGTAAATCAACCACTGCCCGCATTTTGCAAAACCTATTAAGTCGCTGGCCGGAGACTTCTCGGGTAGCGCTGGTAACTACTGATGGATTCTTGTATCCGAACGCCGAGCTGGAACGAGCAGGATTAATGGCTCGCAAAGGATTCCCCGAGTCCTATAACCGCCGCGCCCTCCTGAATTTTGTCAGCCAGGTGAAAGCGGGAGCAGAAGAGGTAGAAGCCCCGGTTTATTCACACGTCACCTATGATGTGGTTCCGGGGAAGTTTATCAAGGTTGCCAGCCCTGATGTGTTAATCCTTGAGGGCATAAATGTGTTGCAGCCCGCCTGGGTTTATCGGGGACATCAGGACCTACCTAACTTGGAAAAACGGCTTGACCAAGAGGACGGACGCAGCGGGTTAGATGACCATAAATCTTTGGCGGTCAGTGATTTCTTTGATTTTTCAATCTACGTAGATGCCAAAACCTGCGATATTGAGAAATGGTTTATTGAGCGGTTCGTCTCGCTTAAGGAATCTGCTTTCCAAGACCCAGAATCTTATTTCCAGGTTTATGCCGGGATTTCCGATTCGGTAGCCCGCCAGATTGCTCACGATATTTGGACATCAATAAACCTGCCCAACCTGGAGCAACAGATTCGTCCCACCAGGGGGCGGGCGACATTGATATTGCGTAAAGACGCTTCGCACCGCCTAGAAAACGTCTACCTCCGCAAAATCTAATCAGCTGCCGTACTCCCGGTTCATGATTTCATCGACCTCGTCTGCAGAGTATGATTCGCCCGAAAGAATGGAATCGTGACCTTTCTGCAGTTCGGCATTTAGCTGCTCAGTCGTGAGTTTTTCCAGGGAAAGTGGCTCTTTTGCAGGAAGTTTAATTCCGAAAGGAATACTTCTAGTTAGCTTAATCTGACTGTAGAGCATTTGCACCACCGAAGAGGGCGTAACCCCTAGACGCGAAAGAATGTCCTCAACGTCCGCTTTAAGCTCCGGATCGATGCGGGCATAAACTGCAGCTGTATTCGCCATACAAAAACCTCCCAATTCTCAAATTAGAGCCTAGCATCACAAACTAGATTTGTATAGCATTTAGCAGACATTCGCAAGCAGTCATAAATAATTGAGGCACCTCTGACTCTGAAACCTCTAGTCTCATTTAGATATAGTTTTGCCCGGTAAGGACGGAATAAACCGCCTTTACCGGGCAAAATATATAAGCGTAAAAGCTTAGCGCTTAGAGTATTGCGAAGCCTTACGTGCCTTCTTGAGGCCGGGCTTCTTACGCTCAACGGCGCGCGAATCGCGGGTTAGGAATCCTGCCTTCTTTAGAGCAGGACGGTTCGCTTCCCGATCGATTTCATTTAGTGCGCGGGCAATGCCCAGACGGACTGCTCCGGCTTGACCGGAGATTCCGCCACCAGAGACCCGAGCGATAACGTCGAAACGCCCCT
>OBRP01000055.1_pt1 | contig 17214 bp, 9 predicted proteins | sample 1475681 | NCBI WGS metagenome assembly OBRP01 (sample SAMEA3360695, study PRJEB22359) | human gut metagenome | biome: ENVO:urban biome; feature: ENVO:human-associated habitat; material: ENVO:feces | place: Bangladesh | collected 2011
CAATACATCCCTAAAAAATCTGATTTCTCTGACTTCGACGACGATCGACTATTTGAAATCCAGACTTTACTCAACAACAGACCCAGGAAGAAACATGACTACATCTCCCCTTTCAAACTTTTCGCCCCCTTCTTCCTCCCTGTTGCACTTCGTCCTTGAATCTACGTTCGCAACTAACTTGCCGTATTTTTTTGTGTTGTCAATTATAATAGTTACTATTGTATGCTCGCTTAAGCCAGACGGGATAGGCTTTATGGTCCAATGAATCTCTGTGACGTGAGCAGACGAAGACTGTCTCTTGCGATGCCCGCTCTTAGGCGACAATACTTAACCCTATAACACTTAACATTATGTTACAACTCAATCCACATGAGCTTCTTCATCTCAGAGGGGGGTCCGCTTCTGCTTCATGGAACTGCTCTCAGCTGCTGCATTATGAGGCCGCTACTCACAAAAAGTCTTCTAATAAAGATTGGGAGAATAAGTATTGGGATGACTGGGGCAGACGTTATGAGGAATGCGTAGAAAGTCTTACATGATTACTGCAAGCATTCTTAACTAAATCTGATTATTGTAGAAGGTGTGCATCGGGTGGTTTGGTTGACATTCCTCTGACTGCACCTCTTCTACTTTATTACCATTGACTTATGAAGAAGAGGTTACTGACACTGTTTGCTTTATGTGTCTTTCTCCCTCCCCATTTAGCGGGTCAGATTATCAAGGACTACAGCGATGCAGAGCTGGAGGTGTACTACAATAAGCACTTAGAGATAGACACCACGCAGATGGGAGCCCAGGCGCAGGACACCAAAATGTCGCTCCGTATCGGGGGTGGTCATGCCCTCTTCGCCTCGACTAAACGAATGTGGGCTGACTCACTGAGGACGTACAACTTTGCGCTACACGAGACACTTTACTACAAGCTCAATCCTATAGGTGGCAATCAGCCGTGGAGACCCTTGGGTAGTGCGGAGGGAGAGTATCTCTTCAAGAATATGCCGGAGGGGAAGAATACGGTATACCATAATTTTGGCTTTGACAACTATGTATACGCGGAGGATATCGAGCCGCAGGGGTGGATCCTCGGTGATAGCGTCCGTTCGATCCTCGGGTACGAGTGCCGACTTGCGGAGTGTGACTACCGTGGTCGTCACTGGATTGCCTGGTATGCTCCTGAGATTGCGGTGTCTGAGGGTCCGTGGAAGTTGGGTGGTCTGCCGGGTCTGATACTGGAGGCGTACGACTCGAGGCGTCACTATGTCTTCACCGCTTTCGGGATGACTTCAGAGGTGCCTGGCAAGGTGGGGATTCACATCTTCTCCAAGAGTGATCTGAGTGAAATCTCGCGAGAGAAATATCTTCACTTTCGGTGGAAGCGTATGAATGAACATCAAGATCCCTCTGAGAAGCTACGTACTGCCGGCATCATCAAGTCGAAGAGAAGGCAAGAGAAGTCGGAGGAGACGATCTACCAGTACTACGACTTTGAGGAAACAGACTATCCGCATGTGATGAACTTGTGATAGATAGGTCTTTGACGGTTGTCAAAATATATTCGCAACTAACCTGCCGTGTTTTTTTGTATTGTCAATTATAATAGTTACAATTGTATGCTCGCTTAAGCTAGACGGGATAGGCTTTCTGATCCAATGGATCTCTGTGACGTGAGCAGACGAAGACGGTCTCTTGCGATGCCCGCTCTTAGACGACAGACGCTTAACCTTTTTGCTGATCAAAAAACTCAGTCCGTATCTACTTCTTCACTTCCGGAGTATTGTAGAGCCCTATCTGGTCTCTGCTGTAGGAGGGGGATACTTGTCCGAGTCTTCAATCCCAAATGAAAACTAGAATCTTTTTTTACGCCATTCTGCTGCTTCTGCTGAGCTTGTCTGCACGGGCTCAGATCATCAAGGACTACAGCGATGCGGAGCTGGAGGTCTACTATAATAAGCACTTAGAAAAGGACACTGCACAAATGGGTACTCAGGTGCAAGACACCAAGATGTCGCTTCGCATCGGGGGTGGTTATGCGCTCTTCGCCGCAACCAGAAATATGTGGGTCGACTCGCTTGATGTCTACAATCATGAAAAGTACCTCGAGCTTTACTTTAAGCTCAATCCCATAGGTGAACCCGTATGGACACCCCTTGCGAGCTTTGAGGATGAGTATCTCTTCAAGAACATGCCGGAGAGGAAGAATACGGTCTACCAGGGCTTTGGATTCAATAGATATACCTATGAGGAGGATATCGAGCCTCAGAAGTGGATCCTCGGGGACAGCGTCCGGTCGATCCTCGGATACGAGTGCCGACTGGCGGAGTGTGACTATCGTGGCCGTCACTGGATCGCCTGGTATGCTCCTGAGATTGCGGTGTCGGAGGGTCCGTGGAAGCTTGGTGGGCTGCCGGGGCTGATACTTGAGGCATACGACACGAAGCGCCACTATGTCTTCACTGCCCTCGGGATGACCACCGACGTACCGGGCAAGGTGGGGATACACATCTTCACAACGCTCGATATCTCGACGATTCCGAGGGAGGAGTATCTCCGCTTCCAGTGGCGGCGGATGAATTCCCACGAAGATCCTGCAGAGAAACTGCGTGCCGCCGGCATCATCAAGTCGAAGAAAAAGCAGGAAGAGCCTGTGAAAATGATCTACCAGCACTACGACTTTGAGGAGACCGACTATCCGCATGTGATGGATCTGGAGAAGAAGTAAATCGCATCTATGAGCTTTGTCCCAAAAATTGACTTGGTTCGTTAATATTAGCACGAGTCATCTTAGTGAAATAGAGGCTTATTTTTCGTTCTTGAAGTGTTTTGGCATTTCGGTTCGGCTGTTTCAGCAGCCACCTTTTGTTTTAGTCAATAAAAGTAGTTATAATTGTATGCTTACCTAAGCCAGACGGGATAGGCTTTACGATCCATAGGATCTCTGTAACGCAAGTAGACGGTATATGACTCTTGCGATGCCCGCTCTTAGGTGACAAACTTTAATCTTATTACAATTAACATTATGTTACAACTGAATCCACATGAGCTCCTCCACCTTAGAGGAGGCTCCGCTTCTGCCTCGTGGAATTGCGCGCAATGGCTGCAGTACGATGCTGCAACGCATAAAGACTCAGGGAATCCCGACTGGGAGGATAAGTATTGGAAGAAGTGGGGTGATCAATTTGAGAAGTGTGCCAAAGAAGGGCACCTTTAATTGAACATCTAAATCATTGTCTTTATGGAGGGGCAGAGAGACGAAGAGTATGTCTTAGAACAGTTCTCCCTATCCCCTCCATTTTTTTTGAGTTTAGTGTGAGGTAATAGAAGTCATGAAAAAAATATTGTTTGGAGCTGTATGTGTTATTTTGTCTGCAATTACAACTGGTGTGCAGGCTCAGATCATCAAGGACTACAGCGATGCGGAGCTGGAGGTGTACTACAATAAGCGAGATATTAAGGACACCCTGAATATGGACACAAGGTATCAGGATACTAAGATGTCGCTACGCATCGGAGGGGGACATGCCCTCTTCGCTTCTACAAAAACAATGTGGGCAGACTCTCTGGAAATCTACAATCATGACTTGTATATGGAGATATACTTCAAGCTTAATCCCTTAGGATCCGGTGTATGGACCCCTATGGGTAGTTATGAGAGTGAGTATCTCTTCAAGAACATGCCTGAGGGGAAGAATACGGTCTATCAGAGTTTCGGGTTTGACAGATATACCTATGAGGAGGATATCGAGCCGCAGGAGTGGATCCTCGGTGACAGCGTCCGTTCGATCCTCGGTTACGAGTGCCGACTTGCGGAGTGTGACTATCGCGGACGACACTGGATCGCCTGGTATGCTCCAGATATTGCGCTGTCGGAGGGTCCGTGGAAGCTGGGTGGACTGCCGGGTCTGATACTGGAGGCGTACGACTCGAGGCGTCACTATGTCTTCACTGCCCTCGGGATGACCACCGATGTGCCGGGCAAGGTGGGGATACACATCTTCACAACGCTCGATATCTCGACGATCCCGAGGGAGGAGTATCTTCGTCTCCGGTGGAGAAAAATGAACTCCCGAGAGGATCCGTCCGAGAAGCTTCGCGCCGCCGGCATCATCAAGTCGAAGAAGCAGGAGAAGCCTGTTAAGCAGAATTATTGGCGCCAGGACTTTGAGGAGACCGACTATCCACATGTGATGTATCTAAAGAAGAAGTAATGTGTGGTGCTTAGCACCTTATGAGTCAAAAAGTAAGACGATGAATACAAGAGCTCTATTACTTGCTACTCTGCTGCTTCTGCTGAGCCTCTCTGCACAGGGACAGATCATCAAGGACTACAGCGATGCAGAGCTGGAGGTGTACTACAATAAGCGAGAGGTTCAGGATACCTTGAATATGGATACGAGGTTTGAGGATACTAAGATGTCTCTACGCATTGGAGGAGGACATGCCCTCTTCGCTTCCACAAAAACAATGTGGGCAGACTCGCTGGAGATCTACAATCATGACCTGTATAGGGAGATATACTTCATGCTTAATCCCTTAGGGTCAGGTGTATGGACCCCTATGGGTAGCTATGAGAGTGAGTATCTCTTTAAGAACATGCCGGAGGGGAAGAATACGGTCTATCAGGGATTTGGGTTCAATAGATACACCTACGAGGAGGATATCGAGCCTCAGGAGTGGATCCTCGGGGACAGCGTCCGGTCGATCCTCGGATACGAGTGCCGACTTGCGGAGTGCGACTATCGTGGTCGCCACTGGATCGCCTGGTATGCCCCTGAGATTGCAGTGCCTGAGGGCCCGTGGAAGCTGGGCGGTCTGCCGGGGCTGATACTAGAGGCATACGACACGAAGCACCACTTCGTTTTCTCCGCTCTCGGGATGACCAACGATGTACCCGGAAAGGTGGGCATACATATCTTCACAACGCTTGACATCACGCCGATCCCACGAGAGCAGTACCTCCGCTTTCGGTGGCGGCGGATGAATTCCCACGAGGATCCGGCTAAGAAATTGCGTGACGCCGGCTTCATCAAGTCGAAGAAAAAACCGGAAAAGCCGGTGAAGCAGCTTTATTGGCGCCAGGACTTCGAGGAGACCGACTATCCGCATGTGATGGGTCTGGAGAAGAAGTGAGTCCTGATAGGGATTCTATTGCAGCTCTACGGCGAGTGACAATGACCAATGGTCTTAATATGCCTTTAAGTCATATATACGTATGATCGAGGAAGCCCTTTACCTACTGAAGGTCTATCGCTCGGAAGTACCGAGCCGAGTGTTTCGCCTAGCTCTGGAGACCTCGCCGTTTTACCCCTCCGCACTGTCTCTCGAGCGAACATTCTCGTTCTTCGGCCTTAATGTTATGGTCGGGAAGGCAGGTGCGAATGATCTTGACCGCATGCCTCCTTATTTTCTTGCCTTTGTGGACGTGAATGGGAGTGCCGAGACGATCCTGATCCACCGAAAGGTCTCGGGTGCATTGGAGCTGTATCACTCTGCCGATCGCAGCTTTAAGGATCTGCCTTACGACGAGCTTAAGAGGGTGTGGAGGGGCTACGTGCTCTACATTACCGATGAGCCCTCCGGATCCATTCGTCGGATCGATCAGAGACCACTCAGGATGACTGTACTCATTCTTGTATTTCTCTCAGCCCTTACAGTCTGTGTTATTGAAGAAGGTCTGTTTCTTGGGCTCTCGGTTGTTGGCTTGTGGCTTGGGCTTAGTCTTCTCTATGCCCGGAATGGTAGTCCTCCTCCGTTCTGTAAGATCGGCTCCCGAGTCGATTGTCGCGAAGTAGGTGACTCTCGGTACTCTAAGATACTTAGGATACCACTAAGTGTGTATGCTACAGCTTTCTTTGCATATGTTTTGGTAATGCGCTTGTTCCTCTTTCTTGGTGACGTAGATCCCGCAGTCCATTATCACCTCATCGGCAACATCTTGCTTTTGGTTTCGCCCTTTGTGGTGGGGTACTCCCTCTTCGCCCAGTGTAGGGTCGGTAAGGTCTGTCTATACTGTCTCGGTATCCTTTGTGTCATTATTGCGATGGGGTTGTCTCAGCCGCCTGTCTGCTCCCGGGTAGGTGTTGGACTGCTGATTTCAGAGGTCGTAGGGTATTTGCTATCGTTAGCTCTTGTGTATATGGTTAGTGCTCTGATGACCTCTCGCGGAGAAGTCTTACTCCATAAGACACAATCCTATCGCAGGCTAAGAGCCGAGACTTCCGTGTCTCACTTCGCACACTTCCCATATAGAGCAGAAAAGGGTACCCTGCGGCTCTATCTGTCTCCGCAATGCAGAGCATGTCGGGGAGTCTTACGAGACCTTAGGGATGTCTCGCGGCTTACGTCGGGACGGATACGGATGAGTATACGACTGATCCGGGGCAGTGATGATGGGGAGAGAGCATTTCGTTGCATGCTCAAGGAACTAAAAGTGAGCTCAGAATACATCTCAATGGACACAAAACCACTGAGTAAGAGTGAGGGGATCACGGTGGAGAGAGTCCCCCTTATGGCAGTGGATGAGTGGATCCTACCTGAGGGTACAGACCTCCTCAGTGCTGCTCTTATTGTATGGGATAAAGATTATTATGACATAGCATGAGATCACTACTGACTAACATTATCCTTTCTTCGCTTCTCCTCTTGGTGCTGCCGATGACGGTGTCTGCGCAGGTGCGCGGACGGGTCATCAGCGCCTCGGACGGGGAGCCCCTCCCCGGGGCAACCATCCTCCTGGAGAGCGCCTCGAGGAAGCACCTCGCCTACTGCATCGCCGGGAGCGATGGGCAGTTTTCGTTCAAGTCCACGCCCGATGGTGCGACGCAGATCTCCGTCTCTCTGATGAGCTATGCCACTGAGCGGATCCCGCTGGAGGGGGTCTCCTTCCCCCTCACCATTCGCCTGAGGGAGGAGGCGTTTCAGCTGAAGGAGGTGGCGGTCCAAGCGAAGAGTATCATCGCCGATGGAGACACGGTGACCTACTTAGTCTCCTCTTTTTCCCAGAAGAGTGATCGGAACATCGGTGATGTGCTCAAGCGGATGCCGGGACTCCAGGTGGAGTCCTCCGGGAAGGTGCTCTATCAGGGCAAGGAGATCAATCGATTCTACATAGAGGGGCAGGATCTCCTCGGAAGTAAGTACGGTGTCGCCACGAAGGGGGTCTCTCCGGACGATATCGGTGCCGTGGAGGTGATGGAGAATCATCAGCCGATGCAGGTGCTGCAGGGGATCTCCCTTTCGGATCAGGCGGCACTGAACCTGAAGCTCAAGGAAGGACGCAAGTCAGCCTGGCTGATCCACGGCTCGGCAGGAGGCGGGTATATGAGGTCTCCTCGACAGGGGCTGTGGCAGGGGGATCTCTTTGCGCTCCGCGCCGCTGCGACGACGCAGACACTCCTGTCGCTCAAGGGGAATAACACCGGGGTCGACTTCTCCGAGGAGCAGATGGAGTTTGGGCTCGCTCCTCGTGCCACCGCGCTCCACTCACCCTTAGAGCTGAGCCTCCTCCCGGCAGTGTCGCTCCTCCCTAAGCGGACCCTGCTCAATAAGGGCGGGATCGCTTCCGTCAATCATCTGTGGAGCGTCACACCGACTCTGCAGGCGCGCCTGATGGGAGACTACCTCGAGGATCATCGTGTCGCCTCCGGTGAGGTACGGACCACTTATCTTAGTCCGACGGGAGACCGGGAGTTCATCGAGAAACGGGACGACCGATCGACGCACAGGATGCTCCGCGGTCGTCTCGTGCTGGAGGCCAATCAGCCCGCCTATTATCTCAGCAATACCGCAAGGGTGCAGCTGGACAAGGAGCGCCCCGACCTGCATACCTCGGGTACCTTTACCAATAGACAGGTGGGCGAGCTCTCGGACCTCTACCTCTCTAATGACCTACAGTGTATCCGACGGATCGCCGGGGATCATCTGCTCTTCCTCCGCAGCCGAAACGAGTGGGAGACTCTGCCCTCTCGGCTTCTCCTGACGAGTGGGGGAGGGGAGGGTGTGGAGCAGATCAGAGATCGTGCTCTCGCAACGGATGAGACCCTCTCCTACGACTACCTCCTCGGACAGGTCTTCATCGGCGTGGAGGGTGGCGTGAGAGGACTCTTCCGTCGGCTCGAGAGCGAGGGATCGGGTGCTCTTCCCGTAGAGATCACCGCTGCTCAGAGGTTGGATATGGTGGCTGTCTCCCTCTCGCCAAAGCTGAAGTGGCATCGGCAGTCCACAGAGATTACACTCGGTCTGCCCCTGGAGTACAGCCACTATGCCTTCGGCTCAGCCCGTCCCTCGATCCACTATATCCTCCTGTCGCCCTCTCTCTCCCTAACGATGCGCCCGCTCTATGGCCTCTCCCTCTCTCTCCGTGCCGGCGGGGGTAGGAGCCCCATCACGCCGGGAGATCTCTTCGAGGGACAGTGGATGACCGACTACAGGACGGTCTCATCGGGGTACGAGGAGTTGCTCCTCAAGCCCTCCTATAGAGTATCCGCCTCCGCCTCTTACAGAGACCTCTCGCGAGGACTCTTCTCTCACCTCATGATCATGCATCACGGGAGCGAGTCTCCATATAAGACACGCCGAGAGCTGGAGGATAGCGGGCTGATCCGTCTCTACAATGACCGGGAGCGGAGTCGGATGAGGTCGACCATGGTGAGCGGTCGGGTCAATCTCGCCATAGGAGCCATCCACGGTGGTGGCTCCCTCACGACGGTCTACTCTCACACGGAGAACGAGGCGGTCGCTGAGGAGGTGGCTGTGCGCTATGGGACCGACCTCCTGACGATAAAGGGAATGCTGAACTCAAATATCACCTCCCGCCTCTTCCTCCTCTACGAGATGAGCTACAATGGCAACCGCCTCTCCCTCCCCATGGCGGATCGGAAGCCTACTCGACTATACGGCATGACTCATGCGCTCGAGGCAACCTATACCCCAGCCGACCCACTCACGATGACCCTCCGAGGGGAGTACTACCGCTCCCGGATCACCTCCGACCTGACGAAGCAGATGGTCATGCTGGATCTCGACCTTACCTGGAGCATCAGCCGGAGGATCGAGCTGGAAGCCGGGCTGCACAATCTGCTCAATAACGACCGCTGGGACTACACCACATATGGGCTCCTGACTCGTCAGACCGTAAGTCGACAGCTCCGCGGCCGCTCCCTCCTCCTCACCCTCCGTCTCAAGTGACATGCAATTTTGTGCTTAGCCGTCAGAAGTGGCCGTTTCTGAGTGCTGATGACCCTATATTAAAAGAGGGTTGTATAAGGACTATACAGATATCACTCCGGTGAGTGTTCGTGAAAGTTGCCACGGAAATAGGGATACCTGTGCACCACCTTGCAGAGAATAATAGTGATGGAATGGTATCCATTGATCATCGTTGACGAAATGACCAACGGACTGCTACATCTTTCATGACCATTACTTTGGCGATTTGATATGATTGCTTAGGTGGTATGTCAGGGGTGACGCATTTGAGCTTTACATAAGTCATTCAACTCATCGCAAGAGTGGGGTACGAAGCACCCCGATAGGGGTGCCCGCTTTTTAGCCCGGATGTCGAGGGGCGCAGCCCCGAAGACTCCGGGTTACGATGAGGCTCTAGCCCGGCGACCCCGCTAGGGTGTCGCACTGATTGAGTGACTGGTATGTGCGACACCCTGGCGGGGTCGTGCATATTAAAGAGCGTCTTCTTACCCGGGGTCATCGGCACTTCGTGCCTTGACCGCCGGGCTAAACAGCGATGATCCCTCCGGGGCTTTGCCCCTGCGGGATCGGCAGGCGGTAGCAGCAGGGGAGGGATCAGTCGACAGGATTGCACAGCGACACAGGGATTATCACTTCATTGCTTTAATGCTCAAATGCGTCACCCCTTAGTTGGTATGTGATTTTTCTAAGGTACTCTCGAGAAAATTTGCTACTATTGTACACTTACCTAAGCCAGACGGGATAGGTGCCGGGACTTTGTCATCCCATGTGACGTGATGAGGTGGACTCTTCCTCTCGCGATGCCCGCTCTTAGGTAGGGAGTGCCTCAGCAGGGAGGCACCAGATCATACTTAACCACATTAGTCAGCAGACATGAGGTATGCCACCAATAGTTCGGCTTGAGTCACGCCGTAGCGAAGAGGTACAGACCTATGAGTAACAACAGCTATTATGAAAACCATTGATCAGATCCGATGGGTGATCGTCCTGCTTTCTGCATGGATCGCCCTCTCTACCGCAAGCGCACAGGAGATCCGGGGCGTTACCCTGCGCGAGGATGGTGCCCCTGTCCCCTACGTGGGTGTCGTCCTCCGCGCGACTGCCGACTCTACCCTCATAGCCGGCACCTATAGCGATGAGGAGGGGCGCTTTGTGCTGACACCAAGTGGAGACTACCCGGAGGGTGTCCCTCTCAGTCTCTACTGCTCAGCGATCGGCTACGAGTCCCGCACGCTGCCTGTCACGCGCCTCGATGAGCCGATCAGGATAGTACTCCGAGAGCAGTCTGAGACCCTCTCCGAGACGGTGATCTTCGGAAGCCGTATCAAGCGAAGTGCTGCAGGGTACGTGGCGCAGGTCAGCGATGACCTGATCACCAAGGGGGTCAATATCGACAAAACGCTCACGTTCCTACCCGGCATCACCCATAATCCCACGGGGTACTATCTGAATGGTATGCCTATTGCTCAATTCTATATCGATGATCGCAAGGCTTCTGTCAGTGAGCTGGAGACGATCCCCGGAAGTATGGTACAGTCCATCGAGGTCTCCTTCATCGACCGTACCGGGGTGGAGAAGACCGGAAGTGTCGTACACATCCGCCTAAAGGCTCCGGAGACAGGTGGCTACTATGGGAACGTGCGTACTCAAGCCATTGCAAGGGGAAAGTACTTTGACGGGGTCTACCCAGGGGCGATACTCAATCTCCGCAAGGGGAAGACAGAGGTCTATGCCAACGTCAGTGGATTCTATGGTTATGACACAAATAAGCAACGAGACGACACTGACTGGACAAATGGGAAGTACCTTCACACCATTACGACCAAAAAGGGGAAAGATGCCGGGATTAACTCCGAGCTTAATGTGAATTATAACTTCACTGACGAGCATCGTCTCGGGGCTGTGATCTCAGCATCCTATGGTAAGTGGGATCTCCGGTCGGAGGAAGTGAATAGCTCGAGCGACAAAGCTCACGAGTATGATGCCTCGACGACCGGGGATAATCATCGCACTATATGGCAGGGGAGGCTGAAGTACAGCTATTCCCCCAAGAGCAATAAGTTTGACATCCAGACGTGGGCAGAGATCCTAAGCAGAGATCGCGACATGAGTAAGCGGTACAGTGCTCCGTCCCGGATCGGCAGTGGCGATGAGGATCTGCACCAGGATACTAAAATGTGGGAGCTGGTCGCCACCTCATCACAGAGATGGAGTGACCGCCTCTCCTCCGATATTGCGCTCGTGCTGAAAGGGTCTCGGGAGCAGATCCTCTCTCAGTCCACACTCCACCAGAGGCAGGAGGCAAGTACAACGGCGCTGGTCCAGAATCCCTATCTCATGGCGGGAGTCTCCTATGACTTAGAGCAGCTGTCACTCTCCGGACGACTCTCGTACCAGGGCTCTTTTGTGACGTATGAGGATCGGAAGAGTGGGGTCGTCAGCCACCACAATACTCAGGGGCCGGAGGTGAATGTCAGCAGCTCCTATTACTTCAGTCCCAAGAGGGAGAGCGGTCTGACACTCAGCTATGCCCATAGGGTCTACACCTTTAATTACGGTATGATCAATTCGACCAAGACCTGGCAGGATCGATACCACTACTATATGGGCAATCCGGATATCAAGGCTCCCATGGATGATGACATCAGACTCTCCGGGAACTATCGCAACCTCGTCAATGCATGGATCGGTTACTCGGTGGAAACGAATCCGGTCACCGTGGGGACATTTATTGACCCGGATCACCCTGAGCTCTCCTACACCACTCCCGTCAACGGTGAAACGGAGCGGTGGTGGAACTTTGGTCTCCAGGCAAGCTATAGACCGGCTTCTTGGTGGCAGACTCGGCTGAATCTCAATGGTGGGATCGGAAGACAGTGGGGTGAGATAACGCCGGGAGAGAAGATCAGTGTCCTCAGCAAGCGTCTCTGGGCTGACTGGAACCACAACATCTCCCTCCCCCGGGACTGGTCACTCTTTGCCATGCTCTACTGTGAGCCGACTTACCGAACCTATAATCAAGAGTATGTTGCTGTCTATGGGTTTGACACAAGTGTCACAAAGAGAATAACTCCGGCCATAGAGGTCTCCCTCTATGCTTCCTATGGAAACTTGCGAATACTTCACACCTACCTGACAGACGCAGTGCAGACCTATGAGAACCTCATCCCTCACCCATATGTTTCACTGACCTTCCGGTGGAGCTTCCGAAAGGGCCGAGATGTCAACGTTCGGCGCGAGTACACCACCCAGAGGTATCAAGGCTGGCAGCCCCGCTGAGTTGGTCATCTGCAGCTGTCTGGTATTGATCAAAGAGGTGATTTAGTCTCGTTTTTCTCTACATTTGTCGAGTACTTGATCTAGTGATCATCACGTGTGGGCACTACATCAGTTTGAAGAAGAATAGACGCTTTTATAACGTTCAATCATCTTTTTGTTACTATCATATTTATGAGAAGATTACTATTGTCGGCAGTTTTTGCCGTATGCCTTACCACTCCCCTCTCGGGGCGAGCTCAGGTAGTATTCTTGGACGATGTGACGTCATCCCCCATATCGGAGGTTGTGCTGATGGGTGGAGACGGACACCTGATCGGGCTATCCGACCGAGGAGGCAGGGTACTGCCGGATAGCTATCCGTCCGGTTTGGTTACCGCTTCCCACATTGGCTACGCTGATCTAGTGACCTCGATCCATCCCGGTGATACACTACGGATGACCCAGAGTGCGTACTCTCTACCGGAGGTCTCTGTCACCGCTCTTGATCCGAAAGCAGACTACACGGAAATGGAGGCTCTCGTCCGGATCTACCAGTACATCGATGAGATCCCGACCTACTATACGGAGGCGGTTGTGGCATTTTTCCTGCCTCGTCGAGGCGACAAGCTCAAGTACAGTATCCGATCTCTCCGAGCATACTCGGACGAGGAGTTTATCAAGCAGGCTAAGACGGAGTCCGGGAGTGTCTCTATGGGTAAGAATGGACTGAGTAACTTCCTGCTCAATACACCCTTGCCCCTCGGTAAAGGCTATACGATCACCAATAATGGCGAGGTGAGGAGAAATGGTGCTCCGGTGGGAGAGATCAGGAAAACTGAGGATGGCAGCTACCAGGTCTCTATCGACTGGCTTGGAGAGAAAGAAGGTCGTCCGAGGACCCTCTTTGGTAGAACCAATACTATTACCATTAAGCGACTGATCCAGACGCTCCCCTCTTATGTCCCCGGGGAGGAACTGTCGGCACGAGACTTTCTGTCGATGCGCACACTTACGGGGTTGACTACTAAGTATAAGGACGGACCGGAGAAGGATCTTGTCAACATCAGCGACATTTACGTCCTTTCCCTGAGAAGCCTCTCCAAGAGTGAGGTGAAAGCCCTAAAGCCCTCAGGGGACTTCGGCAATGTGGAGCACTCCGTCTCTCCTAAGTCTGACGTATGGAGCCGGATGCCATCCAATATCCCACCGATCCCCGAGGTGATCTCGGCATCTCTCGGCAAGTCTCTCCGAATGATGGACTGACAAAAAGGGTGTAATCGGACAGCCGATCTGTGACCTCCTCAGGCCATTGAGACTCAGCCCTCAGTCTATTACCAGTAATAGAAATCTGTCTTAGGGACCAACCTCCGAGACCTCTCCTCAGAGGCCTATATTCAGTAACAGATTGCAGTGTCTGCCGCTTCCCTTGTAGTCTGGCTGCGGCAGGGGTGACGCATTTGAGCTTTAAAGCAAAGGAGTGATAATCCCTGTTGCTGTGCAATCCCGTCGACTGATCCCAGCCTTGCTGCTACCGCATGCCGATCCCGCAGGGGCGAAGCCCCGGAGGGATCATCGCTTTTTAGACCGGGTGTCGAGGCACGAAGTGCCGAAGACCCCGGGAAACGATGACGCATTCAAGGTATACGACCCCGCCAGGGTGTCGCACATACCAGTCAGTCAATCAGTGCGACACCCTAGCGGGGTCGCGGGATCGCTTGCAACGCCTGATCCACGGGTCTACGGGGCTACGCCCCTCGACCTGTGGCTAAGAAACGGGCACCCCTGTCGGGGTGCTTCGTTCTCCACTCTTCGCAATGAGCTGAATGGTTTCTGTACCACTTAAATGCGTCACCCCTGATGAATAGGGGGGGCTTTACTTTTTAGGCTCACTTTCCGCGTTAAAATGGACGCAGACGTTTTATAACACTTCTTTTTGTGTAGATTTGGGGAAAGGGAGGATGAGCCATACACTATGGGACGGAAAAGGATAAAGCTTAGGCGACAACGGGATGCGATGGACTGCGGACCGGCCTCGCTGGCGATGATCGTCAGCTACTATGGTCGGGAGCCGGACATCGACCGGCTGCGTGATCTCTGCGCCCTCGGCAAGACCGGTGTTTCCCTCCTCGGCATCAGCAAGGCGGCAGAGGAGATCGGGCTTAAGACGATCGGTGGGCGGGTCTCCCTCGACACCCTTGTCGAGGAGGCCCCTCTACCCTGTATCGCTCACTGGGATCAGAGCCACTTTGTCGTCATCGATAGGGTGACTCGTCGGCGGGGTGGAGACTACACGATCCACATAGCTGATCCGGGCAAGGGACTCAGAGGCCTTGATCGTAAGACTTTCTGCGACCACTGGGTCAGTACCGTTACCGGAGGTGAGGAGCGGGGGATCGTTCTCCTCCTAGAGCCTACCGAGGCCTTCTATGCTCCGGAGGAGGATGGTGAGCGACGAGGTAAGAGGGGGAACCTTCGCTTCCTCATGGGCTATCTGAGACGCTATCGCCGCTATTTTGTCCAGCTGATCCTTGGTCTCATCGTGGGAGCACTGCTGCAGCTGATATTCCCCTTCCTCACTCAGGCAATTGTGGATGTGGGGATAGGGAGCCGGGACATAGGATTTATATGGACGATCCTCTTGGCGGAGCTGATGCTGCTCCTGAGTCGGACAGGGATCGACTTCGTCCGATCGAAGATCCTTCTCCACATATCCACGAGGATCAATATCTCGCTGATCAGCGACTTCTTCATCAAGCTGATGCGTCTGCCGATGCGCTTCTTCGATACGAAGCTGATGGGCGATCTCCTGCAGCGGATCGAGGATCACCGGCGGGTGGAGCAGTTCCTCACCTCGAGCAGCCTGAGTCTCCTCTTCTCCCTCGTCACGTTTGTGGTCTTCGGTATCGTCTTAGCCGTCTATGATTGGCTGATATTTACGGTCTTCGTGGTGGCGACGCTGATCTATGCGGGGTGGATCCTCCTCTTTCTCCGCAAGAGACGGGAGCTGGACTATGCCTACTTCGAGCAGGCGGGGCGCAATCAAAGTGTCACCTATCAGCTGATCAATGGCATGCAGGAGATCAAGCTCCAGGGATGTGAGCAGAGGAAGCGGTGGGAGTGGGAGGACGTGCAGGCGGATCTCTTTGGGGTCAATCTCAGGGCGCTCAATCTCCGCCAGCTCCAGCAGATCGGCAGCGTGACGATCAATGAGCTGAAGAACATCCTCATCACCATACTCGCCGCCACCGCCGTGATACGCGGGGACATGACGCTCGGTATGATGCTGGCCGTGCAGTATATCATCGGTCAGCTAAATAGCCCTGTGGAGCAGCTGATCAACTTTATCTACTCATGGCAGGATGTCAGCATCAGCCTGGAGCGCATGAGCGAGATCCACGAGGAGCAGGATGAGGAGGATGCGCACCGGATCCGTCGCGCATTCCCCTCAAAGGACAGGGCGGGGTACTCCATCGAGCTGAGGGACTTGGCCTTTAAGTACGATCCCTACAGTCCGCAGGATATCCTGTCGGGCATCAATCTCTCGATCCCTAATGGCAAGGTGACCGCCATCGTCGGCGCCAGCGGCAGCGGTAAGACGACCCTCATCAAGCTGCTGCTCGGGTACTATGAGCCGCTTCGAGGCTCGATCCGGGTGGGCGGCGAGGATCTGAGCGGGTATAGTCTCGAGTGGTGGCGACGGCAGTGTGGTGCCGTGATGCAGGAGGGGTACCTCTTCTCCGACACCATTGCCCGCAATATCGCCATCTCGGATGAGGAGCCGGACATCGATCGGGTGAGGGCGGCGGCGCGAGTGGCAAATATTGCAGACTACATAGAGGCGCTTCCGCTCGCTTACAATACGATGATCGGTCAGGATGGTCAGGGCATCAGTCAGGGTCAGCGTCAGAGGCTTCTGATCGCCCGGGTGGTCTATAAGGATCCCAGGATCGTCTTCCTCGATGAGGCGACCAATGCGCTGGATGCGAAGAATGAGCGACTGATCACGGATCGGCTCCGGACGTTCTACGCCGGGAAGACGGTCGTCGTCGTGGCTCACCGGCTCTCCACGGTCCGTGATGCCGACCACATTGTCGTGCTGGACGGAGGACGGATCGCCGAGGAGGGCACGCATGAGGAACTGACGGCAATGAGAGGGAAGTACTATAACTTGGTAAGAAATCAGCTGGAGCTGGGTAGCTAATCATGGATCAACGGAATGAAGAAAAAGCGGATGAGCGCTATCAGCTCCGGAGCGAGAAGGTCCGAAGCATCATCGGGCAGGTGCCGCCCCTGCTGACCCGCTACGGCATAACGATGCTGGCGGTGGCAGTCGCTGCCCTGCTCCTGGCTGCAAGACTGATCCCCTATCGTCAGGTCTATCGCGGAGAAGCCATTGTCTATGAGGTGCCGCCCTGTGACGAGGACTCTGTGACCCTGAGGGTGAGATTGCTCCTTGATGGTGAGCTTGGTGGAAAGGGTAATATCGAGCGTATAGTCTTATCCGATCCGACCCGGACTGTGGAGGGGCGTGTGATCTCCCTCTCCTTGCGCCGAGATACTCTGGGCTATAGGGAGGCCTCCGTGCGCTTCCCCTGCGCAGAGGTGTCCCCGCTGGCTGCCACCACCCTTCCCTGCACCCTCACCACGGACGCCGGTCCCTACCTCCACTACATCCTCAGAATGTGATAGGCACTTCCGGCTAATTCGCATTTTGATGTGCTGGGATGGGGAGGATGGTGAAAGGGGGGTTGT
>OBRP01000056.1_pt1 | contig 17044 bp, 14 predicted proteins | sample 1475681 | NCBI WGS metagenome assembly OBRP01 (sample SAMEA3360695, study PRJEB22359) | human gut metagenome | biome: ENVO:urban biome; feature: ENVO:human-associated habitat; material: ENVO:feces | place: Bangladesh | collected 2011
GCCTGGACGAAACTTTCACCTGCCCTTCTTGTCAGTGCTTCCGCTTCTCTCGCTGACCCTGCCCTTGATATTCCGAAAGCCTACCCCTCGGCATAAAACCACCCCCGCACTTCCTGTAGCTAATCAGGGAGGGTAGAAAACTAGGCGTTGATGCGAGAAATGGCAGCTAGCTTGATTTCTTTTCCAGCACGGGGCAATGCCTCAACGCGACCAGACTGAGAGTTACGGCGGAAGATAACATCAGAAACCCCAGATAGTTCAACCGCAGTAACTACTACTGGCTCCGCGAAATAACCCTCTGCAGAGGGCGCAACCCCGGCATGAGGGAGCACCGAAACCTTGGTTCCAGCAGTCAAATTTAGACCCGGCTCAACGACACAGTCATCTCCCAAAGCAATACCGAGTCCCGAATTAGCACCCAACAAACACCGTTTACCTAAGGAAATCTGTTTACCACTTTCACCAGGAATAGTGGTTTCGGTAGCGGCTCCACCACCTATATCGGAGCCATCCCCAATGACAACTCCCTGAGCAACCCGACCCTCAATTAGGCAAGCCCCCAAAGTGCCAGCATTAAAATTCACAAACCCGGCATGCATAACCGTAGTACCCGGTGCCAAATATGCACCTAAACGGACTTTGGCGCCATCGGCGATACGCACCCCCGAGGGAATAATATAGTTCACCATCGGTGGGAACTTATCCACGCTGAGCAAGTGAATAGGATGTCCGTACTGCAAACGCATACGCATCCGGGTTTCCTCAAAGTCTTCAATCGAGCAAGGACCTTCCGTAGTCCACGCCACCGTTGGCAGACGAGCAAAAATACCATCTAAGTTGATGGTGTTCGGTTTCGCTAAACGATGCGACAGTAAATGTAGACGCAGATAAGCATCGGCAGTAGAACGGGCAGACTCATCCAAATCAATAGTTACCACGGTGACGGTACGGCTAACGCCTCGCCCCTCATCACGCCCCTCAATCTGGCTGAGTTTAGCTATTAAATCATCATCGATAGGTTGAGGTTCCTCGCCTAGATAAGGACGCGGATACCAAACATCCAAGGTTTGCCCGTTTTCACTGACGGTAGCCAGCCCTACTCCGCGTGCTTTTCGTTCATTCATAACTTAACCTTATCCTTTGGGCTTTGAATAGTAGCTTTTACCATAAATTTGGCCAAAAAATCCCAAGTTCGTTTAATAGTTTACGAGTTAATGGCAAAGAAATACCAATGATACCGTGAGGGTCACCTTTAATTGAATCAATAAATGCTCCCCCTAAACCATCAATGGTGAATCCTCCGGCTACCTCCAAGGGCTCTTCACTTTCAGCATAGGCTCGCGCCTCCTCCTGGGAAATATCGCTAAAGTAAAGGGTTGCTTCAGAATGCCCCTCAGCCTCTTTTTCAAAGCTAAAACCGTTTTCAGTGCGAAGTAAAGAAAGTGCACAGTGACCGGTAAATAGAATCGGGCAAGCCCCGGAAAGCTCCCTGATTTGGGCGAGGGCGCGCTCAAAAGTATGGGGTTTACCCCGCAGTTTCCCGTTCAGTAACAACATCGAGTCACACCCCACCACCACCAGGCGGTCACCGACCGAAATACGGGAAATCGCTTGCCGGGTCGTAGCCTCAGCCGGTAAAGATTCCAAGTCAGAAATACTGGTCACAGTTAATAAATCTGCTATTTTATGGGCTTTCGCGTGCGCCAATGCCGTAACCACCTGCGAAGGGGCAGCCTCACCCAGTCGGGCGCGCACTGCGTCCTCATCAATATCGGCCGCCCAAACCAAAGGGGAAATCCCCGCCCCAGTTAGGACTTTTACGCGCGCCGAGGACGCAGAGGCTAAAAGAAGTCGATCAGTCATACTCTCTATCATAAGAAGTTGGCGCGTGCGGGGGAGAAGGTGGGAGAGAGGACGAGCGGGATTACTAGGGAGAAGATGAGAAAAAAGACGGAAAAACGCAACCCTGCGTGAACGACAAAAGCAAAAGCACAGGAAAAATTACGAAATCAAAACACATGCTCCCGCTGCGAAGACCGAAACGTCAGAAAACTGCAGAATATAGAAAAGACTTTCAAATAAAGTTACCGAAATACCGCGTCTGTTAGGAAAAGTGAGGTCGTTCACCTTAAGGTTGAAGAGTGAGTGATTTCATGTCAGCTGCCCACCTCGCGCGAAATACCGTGATGCGTCCGGTATGGAAACTTATAGGGGGTGCACCCACTATGACCATGCGGGAAATGGCAGAACAATTAGGGGTCGAAATTGAAGTAGTTGATCGGTTTTGGACTTCCTGCGGTTTCCCCAAAGCTGACCCCGACACCTATATGTTCACCGAGCAAGATGCGCAAGCAATTAAAGAATGGAATCAAGAAGTCGGGGAGGGGGCTCTCGCCCGCAATACGGTAACGTCCCTGCTACGCGCGCAATCATATATGGCCGATCGCCTGGTGTTGTGGCAACTAGAAGCAATCGTGGCTGACTTTCAGGAACGAATGCAACTGGACGATACCTCTGCCCGCCTAGTCGTCTTGGACGAGATTGACCAATATATAGAGCTGCTGCAATCCCAACTGGGATATGCCTGGCGCAGACAAATGGCATATCTTTTGCTCAACACCAACCGAGAAGTTGAAATGCGAGACGCGAAAGCCGCGATATCTGATTCCTATCCTCTCGATCGCTGCATGGGATTTGTGGATATGGTTGCCTATACGCGCCGCTCCTCAACTATGAGCGGGGCGGCGCTTGCGGATTTAGTGCAAAGTTTTGAAATGGCTTGTCGGGACGTGATAACCACTCGGGGAGGACGAGTGGTCAAGACCTTAGGGGATGCGGTTCTGTTCGTTGCTGACGATTTGCTAGTTGCCGCCGATATTGTGTGTGCCATGGTTGATTTCTTGAACTCTCGCCCCGAGATTTTGCCGGTGCGTGCTTCCCTGGTGCATGGGCGGGTGGTTTCGCGTTCTGGAGATATTTTTGGCCCCCCAGTTAATCTGGCTTCGCGCCTGGTTGATATTGCTCCTCGCGGGCAAATCTTAATGGATGCTACCTCGGCGAAACAGCTTCGCGAACTGGATAGACAGGGACTGTTTACGGTCAAACAGGCAGAGACTGCCGACTTGCAGGGGTTGGGGGAAGTGGAAGCTTGGCAGCTTACTCGCGGTAAAACTGACGGTGCTTCCAAACCTTTGATTCGTCGTACTATCTTAGAGATACTTCCAACGGTGGCAAAGGAACAGTAAAGGTATTATAAATCTAAGCCGCTAGCGCTAAAGAATTGTTTAGATTACCATGGAAATATGACTACAGTTTTACTTGTTGAAGATGATCCCGCAATCTCCGAACCGTTGGCACGCGCCCTAGGGCGTGAGGGTTACGAAGTGCGTTCCCACGGTACCGGCAGGGGAGCGCTCGGCGACATTATCGGCGCTGATTTAGTGGTTTTAGACCTAGGATTACCGGATATTGACGGTCTAGACGTAGCTCGGGAGATTCGTTCCCAAGGGTCATCTCTGCCGATCCTGGTGCTCACCGCGCGCACCGATGAGGTCGATATGGTAGTCGGGCTAGACGCGGGAGCAGACGATTACGTAACCAAGCCTTTCCGCCTAGCGGAACTGTTAGCCCGGGTGCGCGCCCTTTTGCGCCGTGCCGGTAGTGACTTTCAAGATGACACCCTCGAAGCACAAGACATAAAAATTGATGTCTCCGCTCATCGAGCTTTCCAAGATGGGCGAGAATTGCAGCTGACCGCTAAAGAATTCGATTTACTGCGGATATTGATTAAAGAAGCTGGTAACGTGGTTTCTCGCCAAGTAATTATGCAAGAGGTGTGGGGATCGGATCCCGCTGGCTCTACCAAGACCTTAGATATGCATATATCCTGGTTGCGGCGCAAACTTGGTGACGATGCAGCCTATCCCTATTACATTTCCACGGTGCGAGGGATGGGTTTCCGTTTCGAGACTGAACGAAAGTAGCCAGCGATGCGCCGCCGCGCGTTGCTAATGGTTTTCCAGTCCGTCCTGGTATCCCTGACTCTACTCGGGCTTCCCCTGGCGGTATTGGCTCCCTCCTATGTGTGGCAGTCGGCTCAAAGTGCTCAAAACGGTCAGGTCGCTACTTTGTCGCGTTATCTCGACCAGATTGGGGTGCATGACCTAGAGAGGATGCGTCAAGCGGTATCCCAATGGCAGAAGGTAAATGTTCCCGAATCCCAAATCATGATTGACCAGCGAGAAAAACGAATATATGATTCTGGTTCTATCGCTAACAGGTGGAAATTACAGTCCCATACCCGCAGCGCAGGCGGTCTGTATATAACTATCCGATCCTCCGCTGTTCCAGTAATCTGGTCCTCTATCGGAGCCGTCTGCGCAGTTCTAATCTGTGCAGCAGTGGCGCTCGGGGCAGGTACTGCTTTTGCATTCCGAGGCTCTAGACGCTTGGCAGCGCCCCTAATCTATCTGTCTGCACAGGCAGAACAAGTAGGCTCAGGGGCAGTTCAAGCTCGGATTGAACCCACAGGGATTGAAGAAATTGACCTGGTTAGTGAGGAGCTTTCCCGCTCAGGGGAACGCATTATCGGCAGAATTGCGAAAGAACGTCAGTTCGCTTCCGATGTCACCCACCAGCTGCGTACCCCGCTAACCGCGCTGTCAATGCGGATTGAAGAAATCGAGTATTTAACCGACAATGAGGAAGTAAAACACGAAGCCGAAGCCTGTCTAGAGCAGATAGAACGGATTACTCAAGTAGTTGGGGACTTGAAAGAACGAGCCCGACAAGCTACCCATGGCAATACTCAAGCCGTAAAAATAGAGGAAATTTTCCGTCAGCAAAAGGACGAATGGGCAGGTCAATTCGCGGCAAAAGGACGCGAAATTCTGTTTATTAATCAGGTGAGTGACCGTTTACCCCTAGCCACGCCCTCCTCATTGTCGCAGGCGATAGCTACCTTAGTGGAAAACTCCCTCAAATACGGGGCAGGTACAGTTACGGTTTCGACCCGCAAAGGAGTGTCAAAACGCTCGATTTTCGTGGAAGTTACTGACGAGGGCGAGGGCGTGAGCGAAGAAATAGCTCCCGATATTTTCCGGCGGGGAGTTAGCGGTCATGGCTCTAGCGGAATAGGTCTGGCGCTTGCAAAAGACCTAATAGAAGCGGATGGGGGACGGATTGAGCTAACTAGCCGTAAACCGGTGATATTCACGATTTCACTGTCGGCAGTTTCAGAATCCATGTCCCCAGACCGTCTGCTCCCAGAAGGCGGTCTGGTAGTAGTGGGACGGCGGCACGGACGGCATTAAGACAGTCAGCGCCTTTAGGTGCTCATTCAGAATCCATGAACCCTGCCGAATCCACAGGGGCCGTCAGGGGCATAGGTAGCACCACCTGTTCATCAGGACGGGCAGCTAGTTGGGTGCGAATATAATCTTTCACGGCTTTGCGGGTATGTACATGATGTCCAGCTTTTTCTGACATAAACCAGCGATGTTCTAACACTTCGTGGAAAATCTGCGCAGGCTGAAGTTTTGCTTGCAAATCATCGGGAATCGCGCTGATGGTGGGCAGATAAATCCGATCCATCCAAGTGTTCGCCACCAGACGCAGCGGGGTTTTCTCAAGTTTTTTGCGACGCTGATAAGTCAAAATATCGGTGTAAATGCGTTTTGCCTGTTCCTCTTGAACTTCCAAACCAGTTAAATCTTTTACGCGACGCTGAAAATGCCCCGCCTCGACCACGCGGGGTTGGAAACGAAGAAAATCGCCGTCCTCATCAGACTCAATATCAACCTGACCGATATCGAAACCCAGCTGCCCAAGTCTTTCCGCCCGAGCCCCAACCCGCCAAATCTCATCGGCGGGAATACGCTCAGAACCGGTTAAATCATTCCATAAATCCTGGTAGCGCTGCTCTAGATAATCGCCGATTGCGGTAACGTCAATATCGGCGTCTACCAGACCCCCGGCCTGCAAATCCATCAATTCTCCGATGATATTCATTGCACCCAAGGAAACATCATATTCGCGAGACCGGTCGGACAGATTATCGTAAAAGCGTCCCGTTTCCGCGTCTACCAGGTAAGCGGCATAGATACCCGCGTCCCGACGGAACAAAGTGTTAGACAAAGATACGTCCCCCCAATAAAAACCATTCAAATGGAGACGTACCAGCAAAACTACTAGAGAATCCAAAACCCGTTCCAAGTTATCCCTAGATAAATGCTTCGATAATAATACCCGGTAGGGGAGAGAGTATTGCAGGTGATGGGTGATTAAGGCGGCGGAAAGCTCTTCGCCATTCTCCTCAACCCTCCCGGCAATCACGGCGGCAACACTGACGGAAGGGAGTTCTTTTTTGTGCAGCTCCCGCAACATTTGGTATTCGTGAAGCGCGTCCTCTTCCGGTATCTCTTTTACCGCGAAAATCGCCCCGCCAGCCTTAATGAAACGCACCACGTGACGTGAAATACCGCGCGGTAGCGCAGCCAACAAGTCATTAGGCCAGTCCTTTAATGGTAGTGACCAGGGCAGAGAGGGAATCAGAGAATAAAAAGAAGAGGTCCCCGAGGTAGTGACTCGCAGTTTTTGTTTACCTGGCATATTTCCTCCTCTTGCCTAACACCGGACAATTGTTTCACAAGTGGTTGGGTAAGTGCGAACGCGGTTAGCTAAACTCGATTTAGGAACATTACGAAACAGGTGGGGAAAGCGTGGTCGAGCAGCAAATAGGCGGATACCAGGTTCTTGAAACCCTGGGGGCAGGGGGAATGGCTTCGGTCTATAAAGCCCGATCTGCCGATGGTCACCTAGTTGCTTTAAAGTTCCTGCATCCGCAGATAGCTAATGACCCGACTGCCCGAAAACGCCTGGAGCGGGAAGCAGACGCGATTAACCGGGTCAGCTCCTCCGGAGTGGCAAAAGTTATTGAAGTAAATATCGATGGTGATACGCCCTATGTGGCAATGGAGCTAATAAAAGGGGTAACGCTGGCCGAGGATGTAATCAAGCATGGTACTTGGGACTTACCGGATTTGATTGACTTGGCAAAATGGTTGGCGCGGATTTTGCGGGAACTACACAGTGCGGGGGTTGTGCACCGGGATATAAAGCCGGCAAATATTATGATTGCGGCACAAGGACCGGTGCTTATCGATTTTGGAATCTCCCAAACTGTTGGTGAAGAACGGCTAACCGCTACCGGTTTGGTTACCGGGACTCCGGGATATATTTCTCCACAGCTGATTCACGGTGAAAATGCCCAGGAGCAAGATGACTGGTGGGCGTGGTTATGCGTGTTGCTCTATTGCGCAAGTGGGCATCCTCCTTTCGGGTCTGGATCTATTGAAGCAGTCCTAGGGCGAGTCGGTGCGGGTCGCCCAGATTTGTCGGAGATTCCGGGGCAGCTAGCAACCGTGTTTGCTGCCGGTTTTAAAGTAGATCCCGCGCTTCGTCCTTGCCCGCAGCAACTAATAGCGGCTTTTGAGGCGGTTAATAAAGGGGAAAGCCCTACGTCCTATCTGCCAGTTACCTCCCCGGATTCGGTGGCGCTAGATAGCAACGATTCCGGTTTTGCTAACAATGGGGCTCTCCTTGGGGAACAGGCGGCGACTGCGCTTAGTGCTCCTGGCGGTGGCGCAGCGGTGACAGGTAGGCAAAGCGTGCTTCCCCCCAGTTACGCTCCGCGGAATAATCAACCGGTAAATGGGGTGGCTCTCGATACAACCGCAGCTTTGTTACATGAAAATAATGGGTACTATCCTGCTCCGCCTAGCAATAGTGGGGGACAGTTACAGGGAAGGAACGAGGGCGAGCAGGTAAAACCTATAGGGGCAGGTCTAGGTACGGATTTCAGGGCTCAAGGTCAAGATTCGCATTTACCCACTTTTGGGGACAGCCAAAGCGAAGCCGAGAATCTTTCGGCTCCTGCCGAGTGGCAGCCTCGTTATATCCCCCACAAATTACCTCTAGCCTGGTTGTCCTGTGTGCTATTGATGCTGGCGTTATGCCTGGGGGTGGGGGCAGTAGCTTTGAAGCCAAACTCCTTGGTCAGGGACTTAAATTCCTATGCTTATGCCACGATTTTGATGGTTACAGTAGGGTTCTTCTGTCTATTTGGAGTATTCAGGGCGCGGTTGCGTGATGCGCAATTAGTTTCCGGGCTGCTTAAACCCCCGCGTGCAGCCCTTAAATCCCAACCCGTCCTCACTCCCTTAATAGGGGCAGCGCTAACTACCATCGTGGTGGGAGTGGGAGTGACTTTGATAGGACAGTATGGGTCTCAAACACTTATCGAGATTGCCAACTCGCTGTTACCGGCGGGAATGCGGGAGATGCCCGAGGTGCAGCGCCTCTGGTTATATTTAACGTATTCCCTGTTCACGGCAATCATAGCGCTGTGTTCGCGGGCGTTTAGGGTAGGATTCGGCAGTGCTATGCGAATGTTTAGCGGCCCGGTTAGCCGCGTGTTTTGGTTATTAGTAATGGTAGGGACGGCAGCCACGGCGCAATATATGGTGGTAAATGGAAACTGGTAAGCGAGGAGTGGGGCGAGCGGATACCCAGATAAGCCCAGTGGCATCACTGGGCTGGGAGGAGGGCGCGTCCTCGTCTATGCTTGAAACAATAAACCAGGAAATTTGCGGAGAAAACGATGACACAGAAAAAAGGAAAATTCCAAGCTGGAAAAGCTAATAATTCGGCTCAGAACCAGAAAGCCCGGCAAGAAAAGCTCTGGAAACAAGTAGAGGCGCAACGCGAAGCCGCGCGGCGCAAACAGACGATGAAACGCATGCTGATTGCGCTGGTGGCGCTGGTAGTGGTGGTGGCGGTCGCCCTCGCCGGATACCTGATTGCACAGAGCGGAAATAAGCAATCGGCAGGTACACAAGGTGGTAGCGGCGCAGTCGTTTCCGGTCAGAGTCCAGAAAAAATAGCTGCCCTGTCGGGTAAAGAAGCAGTAGAGGCTGCCCAAGGGATTTTAGTTAGTGATAAGGGTGTATATAAGGCAAAGGCGGGCGTGCCCACGGTTGAAATGTGGTACTCCTATGCTTGCCCGGCCTGCTTAAATGTAGAAAAGCAAAACGGTAAAGAAATTTTGAAACTGGCTAAAGATGGGAAAGCCAATCTGGTTTTACATACAGTGGTTACTCACGCGATTCCTTGGACAGTGATTGCGGGAGAGGCGGCGATGCAGGTTGGTGCCGAGCAGCCCGATAAGCTGCTGGATTTCCATGAAAAGCTAATGGCATTTGCCTGGGAAACCATGTTTGCTAAAGGCGAGGAGCAAGGCTGGAAAGACCAAGGTCAAAACACGATTATGGCTGATGCCGGGCAATCTTTGGCGAAAATCAAAGAAATTGCTAAGCAACTGGGAATCAAAGATGAAGTGATAGCCACCTTTGCTGCCGATACTGAATCTAAGCGACTAATCGGCTGGCAACAGCAGTGGGCTGACGCCGCCGGAAAACAAACTAAACAGGTGGGAACCCCGATGTTTGCTTCCAATGGCAAATTGGTTGAAAAGCCCTTCAATAATGATGGTTCTTTGAATGAAAGGGCGCTGTTGGGTAAATAGCTGTTATTCATATGGTTTCCGTAGATTTTCAAGCCGAGAGTTAGCTGCGGTTTTGGTCATCTACGGAAGTCATGGCAAACTAAAGGACGTGCCTTTCCAAAGGCGCAAGGGCGGTGCTGGTTACAGCGCTTCCTAGGCCGACTTAGCTCAGTTGGTAGAGCAGCTGTCTTGTAAACAGCAGGTCATCGGTTCGAGCCCGATAGTCGGCTCCAGGTTGGGGTGGTTGTTTTTGCCGGGTCAGGTTGTGATTCTGGTATTTTTCCCATTAAGAGGGAAACCTGCTGTCGGGTAAGTTTCCTGTCTCGCTTGGGATTTAGTACCTGTGTGAGAAATAGTCCAATATCGGGACATTTTTGTCTATCAGGTAGTTCCCGATACCGGTTTCTATGTGACCGCGTTTCAAATCTTCTGGTATTGATTTAAGAGGAAACGCTAGCACGAAGCTTCTGTCCCACGATTGCTTGAGCTTATGAAGGATGATTCCTGACGTGGTTCGTTTACAAAAATGGTTTTCTTCGTCCTTTGGAATGTCAAAATTGATGTCGTTACTTGTCGCTACCACTCCCAGGAAACCTTGGTCGGTGAATTTCATCCATACCAAGTCTTGACAGTTTCCTCCCGAGTCACATATTGGTGAGTACAGATTTTCCTCCAGATAATCTTCAATCTCGTCATTGGTTAATTTGGGCGGAATTTCTATTCTGGGGGATTCAACTTTCGGCATCCCTAAGGCTGCTAGAAACTCATTCGTGTATTTAGCAATCTGTTCTGGTGGTACGGGAGTCAGTTTGGCTTGGTTGCGAGCCTCGACAATTCGGCAGGCATTTTCACCACCCGAGCGAACGGAGGCGTTTTTCCCCATGGGTCTATAGGTGTTGCCTATGAAATTTTTTCTAGCATCCTTGGCAGATAGTATATTTTGTTCACTCATGTTCTAAAAATATCAGCTAGCTGAGAAAGCGGAAGTGTCTTGCTGGGTTCCCGTGAGTGCTCCCTAGCCATTTCTCATTATTCAGTCGAGTGGGAAAGGTAGCGCAGCAAGAATGATTCATATGCATAAGAGCGGCGGATAGCGATAATCACTCATAGTGACTTAGAACGCGTCAAGGTCGTGCTGCTTATATCACCATCGGAGAATGTTCATTTTTGAAGATTGTTTGGGGCAAATCGTAGCTTATGGGTGTTGCTGATGATTGCTCGTTTTTAAAAACTTCGGTCTCCTACGCGGTAACACTTGGGTTAAACAGCAGAAACGTAACAAATAAACTCTACAACTTAACGTTGCTTAACTCCTAGGCTTGATGTGAGTATGAGCATAAGCGTCCAAAAAGGTCTCAGCAAAGAAGCGAGCCTTGGGCGTTACAAGGAGAAATGCATGAGGGTTAATGAGAACCATAGTAGGGCTACCCGCGGATCGGCATCTGATATCGCCCAGGTGTTGGGAGTGTCGAAGGCAGCGGTCTCCTATGCATTAAATGGGAAGCCAGGAATCTCTGATGAAACCCGGCGGTCAATAATCGAATTGGCACGTGCTTACGGCATAGAAGTACCAGAACGTGCTACAAATATGCACACTATCCCCTCGTTGGTAGGTTTGGTACTTGCGGATCTTTCCAACCCGTTTTACCAGGAGCTAGGCGTTGCTGTAGCAGAGGTAGCTCGGTCACATAATCTAAACACGCTGTTAGCTCATACCGGCGACCGTCCTAAAGATTTGCTCTCGACCGTGCAAACCATGACTCAGCATGGAGTTAATGGAATCATTCTTACCGCAACACAAGACGGCGATGCTTCGGTAGCTCGCCTATTGCGCAATGCAAACCTGCCTTATGTACAGGTATCACGCAAAATGCCAACAGTACGTGCAGCTTTTGTGGGAATAGATAACAAGAACGCGGCAAAAGATATGGCTCTACATATGGTGAGCCACGGATATAAGAAGATAGCGCTGGCTATTGGACCCCGGAGATCTTCGGCTTCAAACGAGCGTCATGTTGGGTATCTTGAAGGTCTAATCGAAAGCGGATTATCCACCCCTACCGAGTGGATCGTGCGTACCGATCTGGGAACTGGGGGCGGGTATAACGCCGCAAAACATTTTCGTTCGCTAAAACGTGGGTTACCAGAGGCAATTCTGTGTGGCTCAGATGCCATTGCTTTCGGGATAATAGAGGATTTTAACGCTCATGGTATTAGCGTTCCTCACGACGTCGCTGTGGGAGGTTTTGATGGTGTTACCCCAGCGGTATGGCCAGGATTTTCACTTACCACTATCGTGCAACCAATTCGTGCGATGGCGGATCAAGCTGTGGTGCAGCTAGAAAACCTGATGCGTAACGAGCGGGTCAAGCAAACGGACATCGTATGTCCATATGAACTACATATCGGCAATTCTTGCCGCTGTCAACCTATTTAATCTAATGAAAGGTATAAGAATAATGGATTCGATATCGCTAAACGGCAGGGTTGCGGTAGTAACCGGAGCCTCGCAGGGGATTGGTAAAGGCATCGCGCTAAAACTTGCGCAGCGCGGAGCCACCGTGGTTGTTGTAGATATTAATGGTGAGGCTGCCAAGGTGGTGGCTGAACAGTGTGGAGGCAAGTCACGATCCATTGCCTTGAATGTTGCCGATCGTGAAGCTGTGGATGCTGCCATAGAGCAGGTGATTGCGGAACTGGGCAAGATTGACATCCTGGTAAATAATGCCGGAATCAACCGTGACGGCATGCTTCATAAGATGACCGATGACATGTGGGATGTGGTGCTCGCAGTAGATCTTTCTGCCGTTTTCTACTTGTGTCGCAAGGTAGGAGCCCATATGCGTGAAAACCAGTATGGGCGCATTTGTAACGTGGCCTCCGAATCTTGGCAAGGAAACGTGGGGCAAACTAACTACGCGGCAGCAAAAGGTGGAGTTGTCTCCCTAACCCGCTCTATATCCAAGGAGCTGGGTTTCAAGAATGTGACCGCCAATGCAATTGCTCCTGGCTTTATTGAAACGGATATGACCTGCAAGCTTAAGGAAATTCCTTCACGTGCTGGATTCGAGAACCTCTATGAAGAGCAAGTCGCAAAGGTGTCCCTCAAGCGTGCCGGAAAACCAGAGGATGTAGCCAATCTGGTTGCGTTCCTGGTATCTGACGATGCCTCCTACCTGACCGGTGAAACCATTCGCATCGGAGGGGGATACAAGCTATGAGCTTTAAACAAGTGACGCCTGAAGAAGTGGCATCACTGATTCCGAACGGGGCTACTGTAGCTGCCGATGGTTTCACCATGATGAGCGTAGCTGATGAAATCTATGCGCATATCGAACAGTCATTCTTAGAAAAAGGTACCCCGAATAATTTGACATTCGTACATGCAGCTGGGCAGTCGAACCGAGTGGATGGGTTAGCTCGCCTGGCACACCCAAAATTACTAAAACGCGTAGTGGGTCCACACTGGGGACTAAACCCGCCTATGGCAAACCTCTTGGGTGAAGACGAGGTAGAAGCTATTTGCTTACCTCAAGGTCAAATATCCACGCTGTATCGCACGATAGCAGCCGGTAGACCGGGTCAGCTTTCTACTGTGGGTCTAGGCACTTTCATTGATCCACGGCTGGATGGGGGGCGAATTAACGATTCTGCCCGCGCAGTCACAGCTCCTGACGAGTATGTGGAGCTGGTGGAACGAGACGGAAAGGAATATCTGTTCTACAAGTCTTTCCCGATTGACGTGGCGATTATACGGGGAACGAAGATAGATCCAGATGGAAATATATCGCAAGAAGATGACGTGACGATTCTGGATTCACTGGCAATTGCGCAATCTGTTCATAATAATGGCGGAATCGTAATTGCCCAGGTGAAGGAGCTTGTGGAGCGTGGTGACATTCCGGCTCGTCTGGTGAATGTTCCCGGTGTACTGGTGGATTACGTTATGGTGACTTCTGATCCAGCGAAATACCACAAGCAAACTAACTCCGCGATTGAGGTAAATATGGATTTGATCACGGGGTATGCCTCCTCTGAGGAACTGGCAAAGTCCATCCTTGCCCACGAGGTGGAACCAGTTCGGGTACGCATTGGGGAGAGGGGCGCAAAGCTGGTACGCGACGGAGACATTATTAATCTGGGTACCGGTCTCCCTGGTGACTCCATAGGTCGGGCGCTCGCGGTTAGCGGTAAGCTCGCCAAAGTTACCTTAACGGTGGAGTCCGGCACATACGGAGGTGTCCCGCTAGGGGGAGTGGACTTTGGGTGTGCAATTCATCCGGCAGCTATTATCAGCCATCCGCAACAGTTCGATTTTTACAACGGTGGCGGCGTGGACATCACCTACATGGGTGTGGGGCAAGTAGATGGTAAAGGCAATATTAACGTTTCGGCTTTCGGTGGCAAAGCCATCGGTTGCGGTGGCTTCATGGACATTGTGGACGGTGCGAAACGAATCTGTTTCCTGATGATTGCCGATTCGAAACATCCCAAGTGGGTAGATGAAGTAGACCAATTAACTTTCTACGGTGCTGCCGCCCTAGATAAAGGGCAAGAGGTCTACTTGGCTTCTGAACATTACATGGTGCAACTAACCACCGAAGGCTGGAAGATTCTCGAGGTTGATGACAATGACGCTGCTCGCCAAGCAGCGGCGCTTATTCATACGACGCGTTAAGTAAAACACTGGATTCCGCGAAGGCGGGAGCGGTTCTATTAGGAAAGGTAAACAATTGGAAAAAATAGTCATTATTGAGGGCGCAAGGACTGCAATCGGCACATTTGCTGGTTCCCTGTCCACTACGCCTAATCACGTCATGGGGGCAACCGCGATGAAGGCGGCAGTGGAACGTTCTGGCGTTCCCATGGATGCAATTGATGAAGTAGTGGTTGGCTGCGTGGGACAAGTAGGCGGGGATGCCTTCTTGGCACGCCGAATTTCCTTAGAGGCGGGAGTACGCGAAGAGTCCACTGCTTTTACAGTAAATAGGTTATGTGGATCGGGGTTGCAGGCAGTTCAATCCGCAGCACTTGAACTGCGTGCTGGAGATTCGAAATTCGTAGTTGCCGGTGGTTCCGAAAATATGTCGAATCAGCCCTTTATGGATTTTCAGGCGCGTAACGGCTGGCGCACTGGAAACCATACCTTGGTTGATGGAACCATGTCGCTAGTAACCGATCCTTTTGGTGGTTACCCGATGGGTGTTACCGCAGAAAATGTGGCGGATAAATTTGATATTTCCCGCACGGATCAAGATGCTTTTGCAGCACGTTCACAAAGGTTAGCCGCAAAAGCTCAAGCTGACGGCATGTTCCAAGATGAGATTGTGGACATCACAGTTAAGGAACGTAAGTCGGAGCGTGTGTTTAACACCGATGAGCATTTGCGACCTACCTCCAACGAGGAGAAGTTGGCCAAACTACGTCCTGCTTTCCGCAAAGGTGGATCCGTTACCGCCGGTAATTCCTCCGGCATTAACGATGCTGCTGCCATGTTGGTGATGACCACTGAATCTATTGCCAAGGCGGAAGGTTTAAAGCCGATTGGTGAGCTGGTCAGCTTCGCCAAGGCCGGCCTGGCCCCCGAAATCATGGGCTTCGCTCCTGCGCTGGCGATTCCGCGGGCGCTCGAGAAGGCTGGGCTGTCCCTGGCCGATATCGACTGGATTGAGCTCAACGAGGCCTTCGCCGCTCAGGCACTGGCCGTGATCCGGGATCAGGATCTGGATATGGATAAGACCAACCCGCTGGGCGGCGCTATTGCGCTTGGCCACCCGGTTGGAGCTACCGGTTCCATCCTGACCCTACGCACCCTGTACAACCTGCGCCGCACGAACACCGAATTTGGCATGGTAACCATGTGCATTGGTGGCGGTCAAGGGGTAGCAGCAGTATTCCGTGCGTTATAAAGGAGATCCTAATGAAAATATCAAAGGTGATAGATCTAAAACCAAATCTGGGTGAAGGTCCTATATGGGATGTTAAAAACCAAGAGCTGTGGTGGATTGATTCTCAAGATGGAAGGTTGTTCCGCCACAACGAAGACACTAGCAATCTACGAGTTTGGGACGTGCGGGAAAAAATTGGTTCCATGGCGTTGTATCAAGATGGAAACTCGGTTCTGCTAGCGCTTCAAACTGGACTTTACAAGTACAAACTGGAGGCTGATAAAGCTGAATTAATTTCAGATCCAGAACCTGAATATCCAAAAAATCGGCTCAACGATGGAAAGGTAGATTTCCGCGGACGTTTTGTTTTCGGTTCGATGGATACCATGGAAGAAGCCCCGACTGGTCGCCTGTATTCCTATGAAGAGGGCAAAGAACTACGGGTGCTTGACGAAGGAATCATTTGTTCGAATGGTCCATGCTGGTCACCTGATGGATCAATCTTCTATTTTGCAGATACCTGGACCGGGGACATCTGGGCGTACGACTACGATTTGGAAACTGGTGACGTTTCTAACCGACGAGTGTTTGCGACCGTAGATCAGTCGGATGGGGGAGCATGCGATGGAATGACTGTTGATGCTGAAGGATTCGTCTGGCAAGCACACGTGTATGCGGGAAAGCTGAATCGTTACGATCCTGATGGAAAACTGGAACGCCAAATTGAAATGCCAGTAAATAAGGTTACCTGTCCGGTATTTGGTGGGTCGAATTTAGATCGGCTTTTTGTTACCACCATGGCGCGTCCTCCGCTTCCCCGTTTCCCCGAAGACGGTGCTGCGCGCGGAACCTTGTATGTGATTGATGATCTTGGAATTAAAGGCTACGAGACTCCTCGATTTGGAAAATAAGGAGAAGAAATGAAACATAATCGAATCAGCCGCGGTTCTGCCCCTCTTAGGCTTATCCCGAAAGGATCTTGGGTTGCCCTTGGCGTAACCTGGATTATTTGGGCTATTAACGCTTTCGATCGCGAAGTAATACTTCGCCTTGGTCCAGTGATTTCTCACCACTTCAAGCTGAGTCCGGAACAATGGGGAACAATCACTGCGATTATTATGTTCTCACTCGCAATATTGCCCATTGCAGCCTCGCGTATGAGCGATAAACACGGTGTAGGGTGGAAGAGAGCAGCTTTCCAGGTACCTCTGGTAATCGGTTATAACCTTATTTCAGCCTTCACTGGAATAAAAGCGATTGCGCATAGTCTGACTGTATTTATTGCCCTGCGTATCGGAGTAAATCTGGGCGCAGGCGCAGGCGAACCTATCGGTATTTCTAACACCACAGAATGGTGGCCAAAGGAACGTCGCGGATTCGCGTTAGGCGTACATCATACGGGTTACCCAATTGGGGCGTTGTTCTCTGGTTTGGCTGTAGCTTGGATCTTAAAGACATTCGGTGATGAAAACTGGATGTATGTATTCTTCATAGGTCTAATCGTGTCAGTACCAGTGATGCTTTTCTGGCACTGGTATTCTACTCGTGACCGTATCGTTGCTACTTACAAAGAAATCGAAGCTAACGGTATGAC
>OBRP01000057.1_pt1 | contig 16694 bp, 9 predicted proteins | sample 1475681 | NCBI WGS metagenome assembly OBRP01 (sample SAMEA3360695, study PRJEB22359) | human gut metagenome | biome: ENVO:urban biome; feature: ENVO:human-associated habitat; material: ENVO:feces | place: Bangladesh | collected 2011
ACAGGTGGTGCATGGTTGTCGTCAGCTCGTGTCGTGAGATGTTGGGTTAAGTCCCGCAACGAGCGCAACCCTTGTCCTATGTTGCCAGCAAGTTGTGTTGGGGACTCGTGGGAGACTGCCGGGGTTAACTCGGAGGAAGGTGGGGATGACGTCAAATCATCATGCCCCTTATGTCTTGGGCTTCACGCATGCTACATTGGCGTCTACAAAGGGTTGCGATACCGTAAGGTGGGGCGAATCTCTTAAAGGGCGTCTTGGTTCGGATCGGGGTCTGCAACTCGGCCCCGTGAAGGTGGAGTCGCTAGTAATCGCAGATCAGCAACGCTGCGGTGAATACGTTCTCGGGCCTTGTACACACCGCCCGTCACGTCACGAAAGTTGGTAACACTCGAAGCTTGTGGCCTAACTCTTTTTGAGGGGGAGCGGGTTAAGGTGGGGCTAGCGATTGGGACGAAGTCGTAACAAGGTAGCCGTACCGGAAGGTGCGGCTGGATCACCTCCTTTCTAGGGAGATTATTGTTTATTATTGCGCAGATAAAACAGGGAAACACTTTCCCCCCAGGGCTTTGGGGTTTTGGGGGGCTATCGGGTATAGGAGCAATCAGGCTTTTGTTGGGTTTGTTTGTTTGACTCATTGACTTTTGAAGGCTTTTGGGTTTTTGGGGTTTTTTGGGTTGGTTGTTTGTTTTTTGGAGAGTGGATGTGAGTGTCTTTGTGATGCTTTGTTTTTTGTAGAGAATCTTGTTCGCGGTCACCCATTTTTTTGGGTGATGGTGTTTTTTTGTTTATTGGTTTGTTTTTTGTTTTGAGCGTTTGGTGGATGCCTTGGCATCGTGTGCCGATGAAGGACGTTGTGGCTGGCGATAGCCTCGGGGAGTTAGCGAGCGTGCGTTGATCCGGGGGTTTCCGAATGGGGTAACCTAACCATAGTTGTGTGTGGTTGGCGCGCATTGAAGTTTTGATAGGTGCGTGTTGGTAGGGTGGGAAGTGAAACATCTTAGTACCGCCTTTTGTGAGATAGTCCGTGTGTAGTGGTGAGCGATAGCGGGTGTTGGCTAAACCGTTTGCGTGTGATACTCGGCAGGGGTTGCGCGGGCGGTGTTGTGGGACGAAGTCGTTGAGAATCTGCCGGTTCTTGGAGCGTTTTTGTGTGTGAGAGGTGAACGGGTTGGGATGCCTGGCCGTAGACCGTGATAGTCGGGTAGCTGGTTTTGCATGCATGGCGTTGGGTTTTGTTCCCGAGTAGCGCGAGGCTCGTGGAATCTCGTGTGAATCTGCCCAGACCATTGGGTAAGCCTGGACGGGCATGGTGACCGATAGTGGATTAGTACCGTGAGGGAATGGTGAAAAGTACCCCGGGAGGGGAGTGAAATAGTTCCTGAAACCAAGCGTTTTTAAGCCGTCAGAGCCATGGAGCCTTCGGGTTGGTGTGGTGGTGGCGTGCCTATTGAAGAATGAGCCTGCGAGTTATGTTGCGTGGCGAGGTTAACCCGTTGTGGGGTAGTCGTAGGGAAACCGAGTCCTGGGGGCGTTTTAGTTGCGTGGCATAGACCCGAAGCGGGGTGATCTACCCATGGCCAGGTTGAAGCGGCGGTAGAACGTCGTGGAGGACCGCACCCACCAGGGTTGAAAACCTGGGGGATGAGCTGTGGGTAGGGGTGAAAGGCCAATCAAACTCCGTGATAGCTGGTTCTCCCCGAAATATATTTAGGTATAGCGTCTCGTTTTAGCTTGCGTGTGGTAGAGCTACTGGTTGGTTGATGGGCCTTGTTGGTTACTGAGATCTGCTAAACTCCGAATGCGCGTTAAGTTGGCGGGGCAGTCAGACAGCGGGGGATAAGCTTCGTTGTCGAGAGGGAAACAGCCCTGATCATCGGTTAAGGTCCCTAAGTGTGTGCTGAGTGGGAAAGGATGTGTAGTTGCGTTGACAGCCAGGAGGTTGGCTTAGAAGCAGCCACCCTTGAAAGAGTGCGTAATAGCTTACTGGTCGAGTGATTGTGCGCCGATAATGTAGCGGGGCTTAAGCATGCCACCGAAACTGTGGCTGTAACACTTTTTGTGTTACGGGGTAGGGGAGCGTCCTGCATGGTTATAGCGGTCTGGTAACGGGTCGTGTTTTGTGTGGGAGTGAGAATGCAGGCATGAGTAGCGAGTCCAGCGTGAGAATCGCTGGCGCCGATAAACTAAGGGTTCCAGGGGAAGGTTTATCCGCCCTGGGTTAGTCGGGTCCTAAGGCGAGGCCGTCAGGCGTAGTCGATGGTTGAGCAGTTGATATTCTGCTACCGGGACAGAACCGTTTTTTGGTCTTTATTTCTTGAGCTTGACACTTCTTTTTACTGTTTTTCCCTTTCGGGGGTTTAATGGTTTGTGGGGTTTCGGGTTTTTGGTTTAAAGGTTTTAGCTTCGTGGTGACACAGTGAGATTGCCTGGCGCGGTGGTGGTTTACCGTGTTCAAGCCTGTAGCCTGTCTTCTAGGCAAATCCGGGAGACGTATATGGTGAGGGGTGATGGTGGAACCCATTATTTTGGGTTGATAACAGGGTGGGTCTGTACTGTCAAGAAAAGCTGCGTTGTGAGGGTTTGTTCCGCCCGTACCCTAAACCGACTCTGGTAGTTGGGTAGAGAATACTAAGGCGAGCGAGTGAATCGTGGTTAAGGAATTCGGCAAATTGCCTCCGTAACTTCGGGAGAAGGAGGCCCCACCCCTTGAAGAGCGTTTTCTGTTCTAGGGGGTGTGGGGTGCAATAGCAAGATGGAAGCGACTGTTTATCAAAAACACAGGTGCGTGCGAAGCTGTAAGGCGATGTATACGCACTGACGCCTGCCCGGTGCCGGAAGGTTAAGAGGAACTGTTAGCTTTGGCGAAGCGGTGAATTTAAGCCCCGGTAAACGGCGGTGGTAACTATAACCATCCTAAGGTAGCGAAATTCCTTGTCGGGTAAGTTCCGACCTGCACGAATGGCGTAACGACTTCTGTGCTGTCTTAACCGCGAGCTCGGCGAAATTGCATTACGAGTAAAGATGCTCGTTACGCGCAGCAGGACGGAGAGACCCCGGGACCTTTACTATAGCTTGGTATTGGCGGCTGGTTGTGTTTGTGTAGGATAGGTGGGAGACGTTGAAGCAGGAACGCTAGTTTTTGTGGAGTCGACAAGTGAAATACCACTCTGATGTTGCTGGTTGTCTGAACCTGGGCCCATTATCTGGGTTAGGGACAGTGCCTGGTGGGTAGTTTAACTGGGGCGGTTGCCTCCTAAATGGTAACGGAGGCGCTCAAAGGTTTCCTCATCCTGGTTGGTAATCAGGAGGCGAGTGTAAGTGCACAAGGAAGCTTGACTGTGACACTGACGGGTGGAGCAGGTACGAAAGTAGGAACTAGTGATCCGGCAATGGCTTATGGAAGCGTTGTCGCTCAACGGATAAAAGGTACCCCGGGGATAACAGGCTGATCTTGCCCAAGAGTCCATATCGACGGCATGGTTTGGCACCTCGATGTCGGCTCGTCGCATCCTGGGGCTGGAGTTGGTCCCAAGGGTTGGGCTGTTCGCCCATTAAAGCGGTACGCGAGCTGGGTTCAGAACGTCGTGAGACAGTTCGGTCCCTATCCGCTGCGCGCGTTGAGACTTGAAAAAGGCCTGTCCCTAGTACGAGAGGACCGGGATGGACGAACCTCTGGTATGCCAGTTGTACCGCCAGGTGCACGGCTGGTTAGCTACGTTCGGAAAGGATAACCGCTGAAAGCATCTAAGCGGGAAGCCTGCTTTAAGATAAGGTCTCCACAAGGTTCCCAGCAGACTACTGGGCAGATAGGCCAGAAGTGTACACGTTGTAAAACGCAAAGCTGACTGGTACTAAACAACCGGGAAAAACAAAACCAATACACAAAACTAACAAGACCATCCACACCAGCAAGGTCTTACAAAGACGCTCACACTCACTCTCAAAAAGAATAGTTCCACAAGAACACCCCCCAAACAAACAACAACAAAAAACAATAGAGGGGGGAAGATTAAAGACTTGTGGTGGTCATAGCGCCTAGGACACGCCCAGCCCCATCCCGAACCTGGAAGCTAAGCTAGGCAACGCTGATGGTACTACGCACCAACGAGCGCGGGAGAGTAAGAAACCACCACAACCCCATTAAACAGGAGACCAAACCCCAAAAAAGGGTTTGGTCTCCTCACATATACACACCAACAACAACCCAAACACCATCCGGGCAATAACCCGAAACAACCAACCCAAACAGCCCGCACTAGCAAAAACAAAAACCCAAAACCCCGTAAGATATTAGCCCTGAAGCGTACTGGTTTTTGTTCCTGCCTATTTTTGAGAGGATTGAAGCGTCCCAGGTTATAATCCGCTCCTTATGCGGGTGCTAGTTATCTAACATGGGTTCGATTGTAACGGGCTACCAGCACCTGAGGGTCGGAATAGGTCCGGCACTCATGCAGGGAAGTATTATCCCGCCAGAAAACCCAAATAAATATAGCCATACCCAACATTGGCGAAACTTTTCAGGCTTCATGCTAAAAAGGACAGTTTAGAGCAATGGTCTTTATCCCGGCTTTACCGTAAAACCGTCTAAACAAATTAGAACCTCTAAAAAATCGCAGCAAAAATAAGCCAGTTATCCTCGCCGCCGTCCTAAAACTAGAAAATATATTAACCGCGTTTACGAGGTCCTTCGTCCTTGCGAATACGTAAACGCCGACCGGCAATCCGGGCATTACTAATTTTACGTAGCGCCGCCGCAGACAAAGGACGCTCAAACTCGACCAAAGAGAAACTGGGCAAAATATCAATATGCCCCACATCTTTACCAGCCAAACCACTCTCGCCAGTAATCGCTCCCACAATCGAACCCGGTTTAACCCGATCTCGGCGACCTACCTCAATTCGGTAACGGCAGCCACTACCAGCCTTAAAATGAGGACGCGATTTCCCCTTACCAGAAACCGGTTTCTTCGAGCCTTTTCTAGCGGAATCGTCCCCTCGTCCTTCCTCAAAACACGCGGAAACAAAACGCCCTAGTTCATCAACCTTTTCTTCGTAGCGAACCTTAAAACCAAGATGCTGTTTTTCGGGGCCGGTATCTCCACAAGCCAAAGCCAATAAACCAGCGGCCACATCTCCAATATCAAGCCCGGTAGAGGTCATTAAATCCTGGATAGCGTCAAAATAAACATCCATTTCCCCCTTATTTAACCGCGGGGTGACCTGGGAAATAAGGCGCTCAGCGCGCGAGAGGCGTACTTGGGTAGGGGAGGGAATAAAAACCTCCCTCATTTTTTGCCCAGTCAAATCCTCAATTAAAGTTAGGCGACGCTTTTCTCGCGGAGTAAAGAAAGTAAGGGAAGTGCCCTCCCGGCCGGCGCGCCCCGTACGTCCAATCCGGTGCACATAGGCTTCTGCCTCCCGCGGCACATCATAATTAACCACCAGTCCGATGCGATCAACATCTAGACCGCGAGCAGCCACATCGGTAGCCACCAACACATCTAAATCGCCCCGGCGTAAACGCTCAACAATGTTTTCCCGCTCCTTTTGCGGAACGTCCCCACTAATTGCGGCAGCTAGAAAACCAGCTTTCAACAGTTCTGCACCCACCTGTTCGGCATCTATGCGGGTACGCACAAACACGATAGTGGCATCAGATTCGCTGAGAGCCAAGACCCTGCCCAAAGCCTCAGACTTAAACTTAAAGGGCACCACTGCATAAGTCTGATCAACTGTATCCACAGTAGAGGATTGAGGGGCAATCGCAATCTCAACCGGATTTGTTAAATGACGCTGCGCAATCCGTTTGATCGCGGGCGGCATGGTTGCCGAAAATAGTGCCCTGACCGCCTCACGGTTAGCGCTGGTAGCAATAGTATCAACGTCCTCGGCAAAGCCCATGCGCAGCATTTCATCTGCTTCATCTAAAACAAAAAACCTAAGCGCAGACAAATCGAGCTCGCCGCGTTCCATTAAATCCATGACCCGTCCCGGCGTGCCCACCACGATTTGGGCTCCTTCGCGCAACGCCGCAATCTGCGGGGTATAGGAAGCGCCGCCATAGACGGCGACTACCCCCAGGTTCATGCCCTTCGCAAAATCGGTAATCGCGCTGGCAGACTGGGCAGCCAATTCCCGGGTAGGAGCCAAAATTAAGGCTTGAACCAGTGGTTTCTTTGCCTTGCAAGTAGCTAAAATAGGCAGACCAAAGGCGGCTGTCTTCCCGGTTCCGGTTTGAGCAATCCCCACCACGTCCCTACCGGAGAGCAGAGGAGGAATAGCTTTTTGTTGAATCGGAGTAGGGTGGGCGAAACCCAAGCTATCCAAAGTTTTCAAAATAGTTTTCGGCAAATCCAAGCTGGCGAAAAAAGCTTCCTGAGCGATTGACTCATCCTTGCTGGCAATACCTTCAGCTTCGGTGGTTAAACAATCGGTGGTGTCCTCGGTGGGGTGACCCTTAAAATCAGTCATATATAACCTGTCTATAGTATTTATCTCGCCCTCAACGTTACCGGAGAGAGCAGGCAAGCAGAAAGCCCTGGTCAGTGAATCGCAACACCTCGACAAATAAGCAGGAAATGAAATCTGGAAGAGCCGGTCTAGCGCGGTAGACTTGAGAGCAGTGAAAGTTACCCGCTGGGTTTTCTTAAAAGAACAGTGGGACAGTAAAGAAAGGAACAAATGTGCTCAGAACGCATGATGCGGGAACTCTAAACCGTGAACACGTGGGACAAACTGTTGAACTAGCGGGGTGGTTAGATCGCCGCCGTGACCATGGGGGAGTCTGCTTCATTGATTTGCGGGATGCTTCCGGTCTGGCTCAGGTGGTTATCCATGACGAGGACGTAGCCCACGAACTGCGTAATGAATACGTTTTGCGGATAGTAGGCAAGGTTCATATTCGCCCCGAGGGAAATGAAAACCCGGATTTACCTACCGGTGAAATCGAAGTTTACGCTGATGAAGTCGAGGTATTAAACCCGGCAGCTGCGTTACCTTTCCAAGTTTCGGTACATGCCGAAGATTCCGGGAAAGTGGGCGAAGATGCCCGTTTGAAATACCGTTACCTGGATTTACGTCGCTGCGATATGCAGCGGCGTATCCGCTTGCGTTCAAAAGTGTCGAAAGTTACTCGGGACGTGCTAGATTCCTTAGGTTTCGTAGAAATCGAAACCCCCACCTTGACTCGCTCTACTCCCGAGGGAGCGCGTGACTTCCTAGTTCCTGCCCGCTTAAACCCGGGCTCTTGGTATGCGTTGCCGCAGTCTCCCCAGCTTTTCAAACAGCTGTTGATGGTTGCCGGAATGGAACGTTACTATCAGATTGCCCGCTGCTATCGAGACGAGGACTTTAGAGCTGATCGTCAGCCTGAGTTTACCCAGCTGGACGTGGAAATGAGTTTCGTGCGTCAAGAGGACGTAATCGAAGTGGCCGAACAGGTATTAAAAGCGGTGTTTGCGCTAATTGATGTGCAGATTGAAACCCCGATTCCCCATATGACCTATGCCGATGCGATGGCTCGTTTTGGCACGGATAAACCGGATTTGCGTTTCGGTCTAGAACTGACTGACTTAACTGAATACTTCCAGGACACTCCCTTCAAAGTCTTTGCCAGCGCCGAATACGTGGGGGCAGTGGTTATGCCCGGTGGGGCTGCACAACCACGGCGTACTTTCGACAAATGGCAAGACTGGGCGCGTTCGCGCGGAGGCAAAGGTCTTGCCTATGTAAAAGTTGAAACCGATGGAACCTTATCGGGACCGGTAGCAAAAAACCTCACCGATGCTGAACGAGATGGGCTGCGGGAAGCTACCGGAGCTAACCCGGGGGACTGTATTTTCTTTGCTGCTGGTAAAACCGATGAAGCGCGCGCCCTACTTGGGGCAGCACGTCTAGAAATCGGAAGTCGTTGCAATTTGCTAGATCCGAATGAGTGGAAGTTCGTGTGGGTAGTTGATGCACCCCTATTTAAACCCTCCGCAGCTGCTAAAGCTGAAGGGGACGTGGCTTTAGGGGCATCGGCTTGGACAGCGGTACATCACGCCTTTACTTCCCCTAAACCGGAGTGGCTAGACCATTTCGAGGACGACCCGGGCAGCGCCCTTGCCTATGCTTACGATATTGTGCTTAACGGTAATGAAATCGGTGGTGGTTCTATCCGTATTCACCGCCGTGACGTGCAAGAACGTATCTTCAAGGTGATGGGATTGTCCAGCGAACAGGCGCAAGAAAAGTTTGGTTTCTTACTGAACGCTTTCAAATATGGTGCGCCTCCCCACGGGGGGATTGCATTCGGATGGGATCGCATTGTGGCTCTAATGACTCACGCAGATTCGATTCGGGACGTAATCGCCTTCCCCAAGTCTGGTGGTGGCTATGACCCGCTAACCGATGCTCCGGCACCAATCACGGATGAACAGCGCAAAGAGGCTGGGGTTGATTACGAGCCCGAGGACGATGAATAATCGCCTAACCATAAAGTAGGGACTTAAAATGTTTTGCCCGCTGGGTTTGCTTATTCTGCGCAAACCCAGCGGGCAAAAATATAGGGTTAATACCCAAAATATATAGGTAAGAAAAAATATTTGGCGTCAGCCCCAAAAACGGGTTATTCGTCAGCGAACGTTCCGATTACTGGCTGCCATTCCCGCACCGTAATACTATTTACGATGCCAGCCTGAATATAGGGGTCATCATGTAAAACTTCTTTAGCCTCTTCCGGGGTGCGTGCCAACATAATTGTCATTGAACCTTTATCCGGTAAATCAGCAGTTCTACCGGTAGAAAGCACAGTTCCTAAAGCGTTCAAATGACGCATAAACGCGCGGTGCTGCGGGCGGGTTTGGCATTTTAATGAAAGCTTTTCTGAATCGTAGTGGTAATCAACAACATAAACACTCATTGCGAGATTGTCCTCATGCTCGGGGGTAGCCATCTTTCCCTCCCGTTATCTGTTGGTAGCTGAGACTGGCTCACGTTTACAGTTCTTCTCCTATTCTACCTTAGGAAAGTCGCGGTGGCACTAGCTGCCCGATAACTCTTTATCGCGTTTAACAGCGGCAAACACCGCCGAGCGAACTGCCGGAGAAAAACCCGCATCTTCCATCGCTAACAGTCCCGCCACCGTAGTTCCCGCCGGGGAACAAACCTGATCTATCAAAGCTTGAGGATTTAATCCCTGAGATAGATTCTCAAGGACATTCAACGCTGAACCCGCTACTGCCTGTGCAACTATCCGGGTCGCTTCCTCTTTCTTTAGTCCCTCAGCGACCCCTGCCTGAGCGAGAGAATCAATAAACCGGTACACCCAAGCTGGGGAACAGCCAGCGAGAGCCGAAAAAATCGCAAAGTGTTCCTCTGCTACCAGGGCGGTTTTCCCAATGGATTCAAACATGGCGCGTACCTCACTCAAAGCTTGCGCACTCACGTACTGGTTGTCAGCAATCCCCGACATAGACTGTCCAATCTGGGCATTAACATTAGGCATCACCCGCACAACCGGGGTTTTTTCCGACAGATGTTCTTCAATCTTGGCTATTGGGGTTCCGGCCGCTATCGAAATCACCACCGGTTTATGGAGTAAAGAATCAGCCAAATCAGCTAGCAGTGGAGCAATCCCATAAGGTTTTACCCCTAGTAACAGGTAATTAGCTTCCTGCGCAACCTTATGGGCATTAGGGGCTACCGGCAAGGAGAACTCTGCTTGCAGGGACTTCAATCGCTCGCGGCTGCGGTTAAAAGCCAAAATTTCGCCAGGAGACAGTTGCCCTGAAGAAAGAATACCGCGAATAATCGCACCCCCCATAGAACCAACCCCAATAACCCCTAACTTGACCATTCGTCCTCCAAAAAGTGAGATTTATTAACTGCTTAGAGTCTATCGCGGACAAAATTTAATGAGAACGCCAAACCGGATATGCTTTATATAAAGGCATTGAATCGGCAATCACCGAGGAGCCGCTGGAAGAACCCCCACCTATGGGACAGTAGAACCAGACGGGTAAGCCCGTAACAGCAGTTAATGAGGCCCACATTTTTGGGTAAAGCGGGGTGGTACCGCGAGGCTGAAAAGCCTTCGTCCCGGCACTGACAGTAACGACTCTAAACAGGTGAGGTTAAACGTGGGCTACTATCCTCGGCACAAAGATGGCGACGTCCCCGCCAATCCGTCCTTCCCCCAAATGGAACAAGAAACCCTGGGATACTGGGGAAAGGCAGACACTTTCCGCAAGTCAGTTAAGCAAAGGCAAGCAGGTGAAGCCGGCTCTAACGAATTCGTGTTCTATGACGGCACGCCATTTGCAAACGGATTACCCCACTACGGGCATCTCCTGACCGGTTACGTAAAAGATGTGGTAGGGCGGTATCAGACGATGCAAGGGCGACGGGTAGAACGTCGCTTTGGTTGGGACACTCACGGATTACCTGCCGAACTGGAAGCAGAACGCATCCTGGGTATTGACGACAAATCCCAGATTGAAGGTCCAGATGGGGTAGGAATCGCTCGCTTCAACCAAGAATGCCGCGACTCGGTGCTGCGCTACACCAAAGAATGGGAAGAATACGTAACCCGCCAGGCACGTTGGGTAGATTTCGAAAATGACTATAAAACCCTCGACCCCTCCTATATGGAATCGGTGATTTGGGCATTCAAAACCCTCTATGACAAAGGACTAGCCTACGAGGGATACCGGGTTCTCCCTTACTGCTGGAATGATCAAACCCCCCTGTCAAACCACGAACTGAAAATGGATGACGATGTCTATCAAGACCGTCAAGACAACACCGTGACCGTGGGGTTACGTCTAGAAAGTGGGGAACTTGCCTTAATCTGGACAACCACCCCCTGGACATTACCCTCCAACCTGGCAATTGCGGTCGGTCCAGATATTGAATACCAAGTAATACAAGTAGAAGCAGATATCGATTCTCCTTTGGCGGGACAAAAAGTAGTAATCGCCGCCGCACTAGCGGCAAACTATGCTAAAGAACTAGGGGAAAACCCGAAAGTTCTGCAAACCCTGAAAGGCTCAGAACTGGTAGGACGAGCCTATACCCCAATCTTTGACTATTTCGCCAACTGTGACGCAGATACGCCCGGGCCTCACGCCTTCCACATTATTGGGGCAGACTTTGTATCTACCGAGGACGGAACCGGGCTAGTACATATCGCTCCCGCATTCGGCGAGGACGATATGAACGTATGTGTCGAAGCCGGAATTAAAGCGGTAGTCCCGGTAGATGAAGCCGGTCTGCTCACCGAACAGGTACCAGACTATGCCGGAATGCAGGTTTTTGAAGCTAACAAACCCATAATTTTGGATTTGCGGCGTGCCCATGAAGAAGACTCCGGTCCGCTCGCACGTACCCCGAAAGAAAAACGGGCAGTACTGGTGCGACAACAATCCTATAACCACTCTTACCCCCACTGTTGGCGTTGCCGCAAACCCCTAATCTACCGGGCAGTATCCTCCTGGTTCGTAAAAGTAAGCGCCTTCCGTGAGAGAATGGTGCAGCTAAACCAGGAAATCGACTGGGTACCATCCCACATTAAAGATGGACAGTTTGGTAAATGGCTAGAGGGAGCCCGGGACTGGTCGATTTCACGTAACCGCTATTGGGGAAGCCCCATCCCGGTTTGGAAATCAGATGACCCCGCCTATCCCCGGGTAGATGTATATGGTTCATTTGAGCAACTAGAAAAAGATTTTGGGGTGGAAGTTAAAGATTTACATCGCCCCTTTATAGACACTCTGGTGCGCCCTAACCCAGATGACCCCACCGGTAAATCCATGATGCGGAGAATCCCTGATGTGCTGGACTGCTGGTTTGATTCCGGATCCATGCCCTATGCACAGGTGCATTATCCCTTCGAGAATCAAGACTGGTTTGAAAATCATTACCCCGGCGATTTCATCGTCGAATATATCGGGCAAACCCGCGGCTGGTTCTATGTGCTACATGTTTTAGCCACCGCCCTGTTTGATCGACCCGCTTTCCGCTCCTGCGTATCCCACGGGATCGTACTGGGAGATGACGGTCGTAAAATGAGTAAATCCCTGCGCAACTATCCCGATGTTAATGGGGTATTTGAACAATATGGTTCAGATGCGATGCGCTGGTTCTTAATGGCTTCCCCCGTGGTGCGCGGGGGGAACCTGGTCGTAAAAGAGGACGCGATTCGCGATACCGTGCGCCACGTGATTTTGCCCCTGTGGAATATCTACTATTTCTTCGCCCTATATTCCGGAACCTGCAATAAAGGGGCAGGATATTTAGCTAAACCAATCAATCTGAGCGATGCAGAACAGCTGAGCAAACTAAATGTGATGGATCGCTACCTGCTAGCACGCACCGGACGGCTAGCTAACCAGGTGTGCGCCCTATTAAATTCCTATGATTTAGCCGGGGCATGCGAAGCCGTCAGCGAGCATCTAGATTTGATGACCAACTGGTACGTTCGTACCTCACGGGAACGGTTCTGGAATGAAGAGGACGCAGCCTACGACACCCTCTACACCAGCCTAGAAATGCTAATGCGAGTTATGGCTCCCTTGGCTCCACTGGTCAGTGAAGAAATCTGGCGGGGATTAACCGGGGGAGAGTCCGTGCACCTATGTGACTGGCCCCAGATTCCCGAGACCGTTGATGCCCCCGAGCTAGTATCCGCAATGGACATGGTACGCAGCGCAGTGTCGGCTGCTCATTCTCTGCGAAAGACTCATGGACTGCGGGTACGGCAACCCCTGAAATCATTAACAATCGTTGATGATTCCGCCGCTAAACTAGCAGATTTCACTGACCTCATAGCTGGGGAAGTAAACGTGAAACAGGTGAAGTTACTAGCATCTAGCGAATCTGGTTTGCAGCTGCAACGGCAACTGAAACTCAACCCGAAAGCATTCACCCCTCAAATCCGCAAAGCCACCTCTGAACTGTTCAAAGCGGGCAAGACCGGGCAATGGCAAGAAGTAGCTGACACGGTAGTTTTCCCCGAAGTTTTGGTAGACGGGCAAGCAGTTACTCTCAGCGGCGAACAGTTCTCCCTGTCCACCTCGGTCGAGGTCGAGGAGGGGCAAGTAGCTACCGTACTGAGCAGCGGGGCAGTAGTGGTCCTTGACACCGAGATTACCGCCGAATTGGAAGCCGAAGGCTATGCTCGGGACTTAGTGCGTGCAATCCAAGATGAGCGCAAAGCTCAAGATTTGCACGTTTCTGACCGTATCGAGCTAACTTTGTATCTGCCTGAAGCACGCCTTGTATCCACCAGGAACTATGCCGATATGATTAGCCACGAAGTGCTCGCCACCCAGCTTCAAATCGAGCAATCCCCAGGAAAAGAGGTAAAAATCGAGATTACGGCGGTACATCCGATAGAAAACTAACGGAAATAATCGGGAGAAATCTTTGAACACTCAAGGTCACCTAGAGCCAGAACTCAATCCGTATGAACAGATTGCTAAAGAGGCGAAAGGCGCTCGCGGGCAAATTGACCCGGAACTGCTGCCCTACCTACAGGAAGCAGATCGCAAAGAACAGATTGAGTTACCGGTCAGTGATATCTCGACTGCTGAGCCAGACTTAACTCGTCTACGCGAAGTTCTAGCAGCAGGTGGGATAGAGATTCCCGATGCTATCCAATCATTTATTGATGAGAACGAGGACTCCGGGACGCAAACGGCACCGAATGATACCTTCGCGGTAGATAGTGAGGAATCGGACGGAGTCGCTATTGCGCCCTCGTCCTCATCAAAATCGGATGAAACTTTGAGAACAGATTTTCAAGTAGCCGAAATCTATAGTCAAATCCTCACTCGGCGTCCCGAACATAACATTTCGCCGACCAAGGCTCGCATTGAGCGTGCCCTCGATTATCTTGCTAATCCCCAGCTTTCCTATTCCAGCTTGCATATTGCCGGTACTAACGGGAAAACCTCTACCGCGCGGATAGCGGATAGTCTGCTGCGCGCCAGCGGACTGCGGGTAGGGCGATTTACCTCTCCCCACCTGGTAAGTGTGCGCGAACGTATCTCTATTGATGGCGAACCTATCAGTGCGCAGGCATTTTTAGAAGCCAATAGGGACGTAGAAGCAATTATTGCTCTTGCCGATAAAGAGGGGGAGGAGCTAGGGCAAGGTCGCCTATCGTTCTTCGAGTACCTGACCGCGCTCGCATTTCAGGCTTTCGCGGCGGCTCCCATTGAGGTGGGAGTAATCGAAGTCGGTATGGGGGGCAGATGGGATTCTACGAATGTTTTGGAATCGGCAGTACAGGTAATCTGTCCTATTTCCTTTGACCATGAACAATGGTTAGGGCACACCCTAGCGGAAATCGCCAGAGAAAAAGCTGGGATTATTCGCCCCGGTGCAACCGTTATTTGCGGTTACCAAGCCCCAGAGGCGCTAGCAGTTATCAGGGAAGTTTGCAGACAAAAAGATGCCAACCTACGCCTGTTAGGACAAGACATCAAGATTAGCGACCAAAAAATGGCAGTTGGGGGACAGATGTTTACTGTGTTCACCCCGGCAGCTACCTACCAGGATTTATATCTACCGCTCTTTGGACATCATCAAGCCGAGAACGCGGCGTTAGCAATCGCGGCGGTGGAGGCTCTGGGAGCTGGTAAGCCCCTATCTGAACAGGTGATAGAAACCGGTTTACATAGCGCGAGTTCTCCAGGACGTTTAGAGGTACTCGCCGGTTCTCCTACCATTATTGTGGATGCCGCCCATAATCCGGCAGGGGCAGCTGCGCTGAGAGCAGGTATCGAGGATGCTTTCGGATTCCAAAAAGTTGTAGGCGTTTTTTCTGCTATGGCTGATAAAAACGTGGAGGGAATTCTGGCAGAAATGGAGCCGCTGCTCGATGCGATTGTAACCACTCCGATGGAGGGGGAACGAGCAATGGAAGGGGCAGAACTGGGCAAAATTGCTAGCGAAGTGTTTGGGGCGGAACAAACTTTCGCTGCCCCGAATCTTCTTGATGCCATTGACCAGGCAGTAGCTTTAACTGAAGAGGGCGACCTGCCTGCTGACACGGTAGGAGTCGTGGTTTTCGGGTCGGTAGTTTTAGCGGGGCAAACCCGTCAGTTGCTGGCAGGTCGATTGCAATAGTGACCCACAACTTAGAGTCACAAAACCGGATAAGTAAGCAAGCAACAAATAAATATGACAAGATAATTACGTGAAATTAACGGTTGCGATAGATGCCTATGTGCTTGCTGACGCTAACCTTGTAGGTTGGTCGTGGGTGATTGACCAAGACAATTGGGCGTGCGGATATGTTGAAGATTCCGTATCTATGGCGCAGGCACAATTTCGGGCGCTCTTTTCATATGTGCGCAGAACCCGCGGAGACCAAGAACCACTACTGGTTTTAACCTCCCTAGAATATGTGGCATCCGTGCTCCAGACCTGGCGGCATCAGTGGCGCAATAACGGTTGGGCGAAACTTGACGGAATGCCTCTGGCAGATTTGTCCTTGATTCGCGGTATCGATGCAAATTTAGAATCGCGGGAAGTGGAAGCTAGGCGCATTAACGTTGATGAACACGACTTGTTAAGACAAGCGCATATTTATGCTCGGGAAACGGTTTATAGCTATCGCGATCAAGGCGCGGGAAAACCGGTCGGAGGTATTGCCGAAAAGGTCACCAGTAAAGATAGGGGAAAGAAAATAGAACACTTGACCCCCAAACTAGGATCACGTGTGGGAATCGATGATTCACTTCCAGATAATGTGACCGAATTTCCTCGAAAATATCAGTCGGAACAGCGGATAAGTGATTTCGTGAACTCCCAAAGTCCCGGTCCATCTGGCGTGGGAGGTTTAGGCTCAGCAGCCAGGGGAGCTGCCTCTAATCTGCGACCTATTACCCAGGTAGTTAGAGACGAGGATTTACGTTTCCAAAAGTATTGCTCCAGTGCTGACCGGGTGCATATTTGGGAAATGATGCACCCTGATTTCATATCCATAGGAGAATTGGGGGAGCCTATTTCTAGGACTGAGGCAGCGGCTTTACTAGCTGAAGATCCTCCCTCTCCCTCCGAAATCGAGGTAAGGGAACTCGGTCCGCACACTGCTCAGGTTATCTATTTTGATTCTGTATTAGTACAGTCCTGGATTTGGACACGCCATCAGAACAGTCAAGCTCGACTGATTTTCCAGCAGGTTACTAAGCGTCCTGCCGACGTGTTTGGAATGTAAAAAGTTGTGTGGCTTCAACTTTTGTTGAAGCCACACAACGATTACCAGGTATTTAACTAATTAGGTTAGTTAGAGATTACATCCCGACTTCCGCGGCAAAATCTCCCTCTTCCAGGCGATTCTTGACCGTGGATAGATAACGAGCCGCATCTGCACCATCAATCAGGCGATGATCATAGGACAGGGCGAGGTAACACAAAGAACGTACCGCAATAGTGTCATTACCTTCGGAATCTTTTACCACCATGGGGCGACGCACAATCGTTCCCAGCCCCAAGATAGCTTCCTCTGGATAATTGACTACTGGGGTGTCAAAGAGGGCTCCGCGTGAACCAGTATTAGTTATTGAGAAAGTACCTCCACTCATTTCGTCAATACTGATGTTGCCGGAACGTACCTTGTCAGCCAATTCATTAATCTTGCGGGCAATAGCCGCAATAGTTAAATCGCCACAGTTCTTGATTACCGGAACCATCAGGCCTTTCTC
>OBRP01000058.1_pt1 | contig 16675 bp, 10 predicted proteins | sample 1475681 | NCBI WGS metagenome assembly OBRP01 (sample SAMEA3360695, study PRJEB22359) | human gut metagenome | biome: ENVO:urban biome; feature: ENVO:human-associated habitat; material: ENVO:feces | place: Bangladesh | collected 2011
AGGGCAGATTTTGCGTCCTCTACCTGTTTAACGCCTGGGGTATCTGTAGATAACAATTGCTTAGCTGCTGTCAATGCAGTTTGGAATTCTTTCCAAGATTCACTGGTGAAACTAGCTTTCTTCAGGTCCTTAGTTGCATCGACTGCTGCTTGTAAACCTTCTTTGTCTGCTTTTGCTTTCGCGGTTTTTACTCTAACTTCTCCAGCAGAGGCGAATCCTGATTTACCGGCAACTACCACTAGACGAAGATGTCTAGCTTTATGCGGAGGGAAAGAAACCGTCTTTACCTGGGTATTATCTTCCCATACGCCCTCGGAAATATCACTGTAGGTGTTTCCGTCACTACTGACTTGGATTTTATATCTGGTTACATTGCCATTGCCTCCACCCGGACGGGGAGTGTACTCAAATCCGCTAACTAAATTTTCCTCTGGTAATTTGAGGTTCAGCCAGTATTGGGAATCCTTCTTGTTCCAAGCGCTATGCCAAATTGTTGAGGGATTACAATCAACCGCATTAGCAGCTTTGTTATTTTCTTGGGCAGTTTCTTGACTAGATGCGGTTGCCGTTAGCTGGTCACATTGCAGATAATCGGCATTCTTGCTCACATCAATTTTTAGAGCAGCGCGAGCTTGCGTAACGGCATGTTCATATCCATCTACCGTTGCTTGCATAGCTTTGGGTAGTCCGCGCCGTACTCGCTTGAGAGCTTGGTTAAGATTAGCAACCGATTCGGCAGTATATGGTGATAAATCTGCTGGTATTGCTTTACTAATTTGATCTAGACGGGAATAATCAGCCTTTTCATAATCTTGTTGCGCGATTTCTTTCTTAACCTTTGCCAATGCTTCATCAATATCTGCCTTATTGGGAGCATACTGAGCAATAACCTTTTGAGCCTGTTTAACCGCAGGGTTCTCCGGATTGATTGCTTCCAGGATTGCGCTCAGATAATCCAGTTCCATCGTAGAGTTAAAACTATTGTTTTTACCTAGACGAATATCATCTATATACCCACTAAAAGCATTACCAGTTTTGGCACCAATACATTCTAGCGGGAACATAAAGGTAGCAATTAAGCTGTTACCTTTAACTGATTCATCGTCTCCGATGGTATCTACCAAGCTGCCGTTTACATACAGTTCGATACGTTTATGATGATTTTTGAACTCCAGCTCAACCCACTCGTTGATGGGCAGAGTATATGCGAACGAGTAGTCACGATTTTCGCGTGAAAACCCGACTTTACCAGTATCTTTTTGTACTGCTTTCATCTGTCCGTAACTACTAGAGAAAAGGACTTGTTCTCGATTTGAGCCATCAGTGCGTTTAACTTTTACTCGCAGGTCATTACCAAGCCCCACAGTGTCTAATTTGGTGGGAACGCAAGTGCTGTTACCTGCAAGTTTCAGTGCTTGGTCGCCATCAACTTTCTCGAACTTAGTATTATCGGCAAGGCCATATCCGTTTCCAGATTTATCTGCTGTCTGCTCCATATCTAGGTGCATTATCTGATTACCCTTACTGGCAACCTGATAGTTGAAATTGGTCTGTGGAGCATCTCCTAATGTTTTGCGGGTCTGATTAGCCTCTTGAAGGTTCTGATTGCCTTTGCCCCACAGTTTCGCCCCCATCAAAGGGAACGCATTCTCGGTTAGTTTATAAACATCGTATTGAGTTACTCCGTTTTCGTGCGGACCAGTCATATCGTTCCATACCGCAAATGCCGCCCCTAACATTTGAGGGTCGCCAGCTGGAATTTGCGTTCCCGCCATATTGTTGATTGCCTGGTTATACAACGTTCCTTCGTCGAGTCCATTCGGGTGGTAATAGCCACTGTTAGGGACAATATAGTAAGACCCATCTAAAGAATTAATCAGGTCAAACCCTTGGTCATACATATCCTTTGGGTTAGCCCATCCGGTACTCCAGATATTCATTTGCACCCCTTGGGAGGTAACTGGAGTTGTTCCGTTTAGAGCGTTTAGTGACCCCCAAATACGAGGAGTGCGTCCTGATGCTTTCACATATTTGAGGATGTCGTCAGAAAATTTTCTATAGGCTTCTTTATCGGCAGTGTATTCATCTGCTCCCACATGAATGGTAGTATTTCCATCAAATACCGGGTTATTCCCATTTATGTACTCGTTGAATACCTCTTTTACAAATTTAGAGGATTCGTCATATTGGTTCTTTAAATCTAGATGATCATTTTCCCGTCCGTTAGTTCCAGTACGTAAATCTGGACGCACCTTGGTGAAAGCTAAGGAATGCGCCGGAGTATCAAACTCGGGAACAATATTTACGCCGTAATTACGGGAGTCTTTAATAAAGCTACGGAAGTCTGCCTTAGAGTACCAGACATCTTTTGAGGTCAGGTCAGCTTTATTCTTTCCGCCATTTCCTCCAGCTTTGATATCGGACTCTAAACGGAATCCGGAGTAGGCTTCCATCGGTTTTTGTAACTGCTCTAGGAAAATATAGTTGTCGTTAAGGTGAACATGGAAATCATTCATCTTGTACCAGGACATTTGCTGCACTATTTCTTTTAGGAAATCTAAAGTGAAGGTTTTACGTCCTACGTCCAAAATGAAACCGCGTACTTTATAGGTTGGGTAGTCTCTAGTGACACCTTTGGGGAGGTTTCCAGTGGCTTTAATGCTTTGTAAGATGGTGCGAGTTGCCCAGTAGGCTCCGGTATTTTCGCTCGCTTCCACTGAGAGTGTATCTGCCACATTCATCAGGTAGCCTTCAGTTCCCAACTGGGCTGCTTTGCCAGTATTTAAGGAGAGGAAAACATCTCCTTTTTGAGTGCTAGTTCCTTGAATAACGGGTATTTTCTTCCCTGTTAGTTTGGCGTAATCATCGGCTAAAGATGTGGCTACATTTTTTAGAGCTTGATCTTTATAAACTATGCGTCCCGTAAGGGTAAATACACCGCTATTACCTTTCCATTCTTGCAGTTCAGGTAAAATCTTGGGAGCCGGATTATCGCCGGGAGCAGCCTCGTTGCTACCGGGTACGGTTACTGGGATTTCTTTTAATAGGTATTTACCAGTTTTCTTTTCAATAATTTTGAAAGAAGCTTTAACTGTTTTAGCTACTATCGGGGTGTAGATGGTTTGGTCTGCCGCTATTACCTGCTCTAAATCAGTACCGTTATATTTTATGGTGAAAGCATCATCGCTTGGCGCGGTGAACTCTAGCTTTTTTTCACCTTTTTGGGGCTGCTTGACTGTGATGCCGTTTGCTACTTCTTCTAATGTGCGGGGCATCTGTTCAGGAGCTCCCCCGTATGCTTCCAGTTCGTAAATCGAAATGGTGTTCCATTCGACTGCCCCGTCTGGATCCGTAGCGGTAAAAGCGGGAATAAAGAGCCTGAGATATCGAGCTTGTTGGGCATCTTTTAAGGTAATAGTTTCGTTCAATTGCTTAGGACGGTCGTTAGCCTCGTACACATTAGTCCAATCGCCTTCATTCATAGGCGCACTTAGCTGGGAAGCTATCTGTATTTTGTAACTGGTGGCTTTGCGGGTTTCCCAGAACACCTTGACAGTTTTAACCTGTTTAACTGATCCAAAATCTACGTAAATCCATTCTGGTCCGCTGCCGGTATTACTGCCCCACCGCGACCCTCTATCTGTGGTGTTGCCGTCTACGGCCAGTGCGGGACGTACACTTTCGGCTTCTTTGGAGGACGCGAACGCGGTTTTGTTCCTAGCAATGTTTTCTGCAGGGTCTTGCGCTCCGCTGCCACCTGGCTCTGCTTGAGCCAGAGGTAACGAAAGTGTGGTTCCTAGAAAAACCGCTAGAGAAGCCACTGTTGTTAGCAGTGTCCTCAGGAAATATTTGCCTGGGATTCCAGTTCTATTATTTTCCGCATCGTACATGAACATATTTCCTTGTGTAATTGATTTCTTTCCTACTTTTAGCCGCAATCGTCTTTGATCTGCGCTATTTTGTAGAGCCAATGCCCATTTTGTAAGTTCTAAAGCTATCAATATTAGAAGCGGATTTCCATAGACTTAGGTCCACCTGTTTATCCGGATTAACTATTTTCGGAAGGTTTAGCGAATGAGGAAATCGCGGCGAAACTGTTTCTATCCGGTGCATCAGTGGCGAAACATATTGCGAATGTGTTCATGACGTTGGGTTTAACCCCAGATGAACCCAATCGCCGGGTGCGAGCCGTCCTCGCCTATCTGACCGCCACCGGTTTGCGTTAGCTAGGCGAACCGGTGGTTGCCGTTTTGAGCAGTGGAAATAACCTTAAATCAGCTTAGCCAACCGTTTTTAATCCGCTATTGTGGCTGGCTCGATTTCTTCACCCTGCCTAAATAGCCGTTGTATCTGATAGTCAGAATCTAAGAGCATAAAGCTAGGTTTGCAGCCAGCAGTAAAACGGGTAGTTACCCCGGGAGCGTCCTCGGGAATAGAGGCTGCCTGTACCGGCGTGCCCACGCAGGCACGAATCAGTTTCGCTAGGGGGATTTGTCCGCGCCGGGCAAAGAGGGCGAACTGATTGAGCAGGCAGGAAGCCCCACCCGAGAGGGTATTGGTCCCATCCAGGTAGCAGGCTCCGTTCTTTACTTCAACCTTTAATCCTCCCAGAGTGTATTTACCGGGAGGCATACAGGCGGCCGCCAGCGCATCGGTTACAAAGAATAGGGAAGCGTCGGGGAAAGTAACGAACATATCTTCCACCAGTTCGGGTTTCAAATGATGCCCATCAGCGATAACCTCAACCCCAGCTGTTCTGTCTTTCGCCGATCGCAAGAACTCTATAATCGGACCGGGAGAACGATGATTAATCGGGGACATGGCGTTAAACAGGTGAGTAACAGTTTGCGCGTATCCCTGCCAGTTGAGTTCGCTGGCGGTTTTAACCGTGTAATCCAAAGCTAGGCGGGCTTGATCCTCGTTACAGGAAGTGTGACCCCAGGAGGGAACCGCTCCATATTTGAGTAATAGTTTCGCCGCCTCAAGGGCATTATCGGTTTCCGGGGCGATAGTCATGGTCTTAAACCAGCCTTGACCAGCCTGAAGCCAGGACTCAAGCTCCGTTAAATCAGCTGGGCGGATAACTTCCGGGTTTTGCGCCCCACATTTTGCTTTCGAGATAAAAGGACCTTCTAAATGCAAACCCGCAAGCTCGCCCTTTTCACAGAAAGGAACCAAAGCCTTGATATAGGGCAGGGGGTCAGCCAGAGAAACCAGGGAAGCAAATAGGGCGGTCGTGCCCCCGCTGCGGTGAGCTTTAATCGCGGTAGCTATTTCCTCGGGGTTAGTGGTGTCGGGGAAAGAAAACCCGCCGCCTCCATGGCAGTGAACATCGACAAAACCGGGAACAATGAGCGGCCAATTTTCATCAGGAGTTCCCGGGATAACCTCTGCTAACTGGTTGCCATCTAGAACTAGACCGCTTCCAACCTGGTTTCCGAAACCATCAAAAACTCGCCCTTTTATCGTGGTCATTTCGGTTGCTCCCAACGCCGCTGTTAAAGTTCAAACACTCTAACTTTACGCCGGCTGCTGCGCCTTAACAATGCGCTTGGTTAAATAGACCGTAGCATTTGCGAGAAATAGTTATTGTCAATCGAGTTTTTTGTGCGCATAGATATCGTATTTACCTACCCTCTCTCGTGATTCCGGCACTCTTAGCTTGCTATTATTGAGCAGTCTCATTTATTCCGATATTTGACTTCAAAGGTGATTTTTATGGCGGTTACTAAAGCAGTTGTTTTGGCTCGGGGGCTAGGTACCCGGATGCGCGCAAATGACGAAACTACTAATCTATCTGGCGAACAAGCCGCCGCAGCTTCGGCAGGTACCAAGGGGTTAATTAACGTTGGGCGACCCTTCTTAGATTACGTAATCAGCGCATTTGCTGATGCTGGGATTAAAGAGGTCTGCCTGGTAATCGGTCCAGAACATGATGCGTTCCGTGACTACTATGACAACGTAGAAAAGAATCGGGTAACCATCACCTATGCGATTCAAGAAGAGCCGTTGGGAACGGCAAATGCGGTCGCGGCTGCCGCAGATTTTATCGGTGAAGATCGCTCCTTGGTTCTAAATTCTGATAACTACTATCCTGTGCCGGTATTAAAGCAATTGGTGCAAGCCCCAGGGCTTGCGGTAGCCGGGTTTTCGCGGGCAGAGCTAATCGCAAACTCTAATATCGAGGCAGAACGGGTGAAAGCTTATGCGATTATGGATGTTAGCGACGGGGTGTTGAAGAACATTATTGAAAAGCCCTCTGACGTGGAAATGGCGGCACATCCTGACGCCCCGGTCAATATGAATTGTTGGCTATTTGACCAAAGCATTATTACCGCTTGCGAAAATATTGAGCCCTCGGTGCGGGGAGAATACGAACTGACGGATGCGGTACGTTACCTGATTCAAAACGGCTCTAACATTGAGGTCGTTCCAGTGGCTTGCGGGGTGCTGGATATGTCTTCCCGTAAAGATATTGGCGCGATTAAGGACGCGTTGCAGGACGTGAGCGTTAATCTTTAAGCAGTTCAGAGCTTCCGGAAATTGCTTCGAGGTTTAGCAACTTAGTTTATAACATTTTGGATACGAAGATATTTCATTTTCATATCAAACTCGGAATAATTTCAGGGATAATCCAGTTTTGCTATAATCCTTAATGAGTTTTCAATGACTCGCGTTGTAGCGGGTCAGCTCGACGAGGAGGTTTGATTTGTCTCGTAAGCTAAAACGAAGCATTGCTCTAGCTGGCGTAGTCGCAATGGCATCATTGGGGCTAGCTGCCTGTGGCGGTGCTGATAACAAAGCTGGTTCTACCGACAGCAACAGCAATGAAAAGGTAGAAATTGAATACCTACACCGTCTTGACAATGCCGATAATGCGGTAAAAGTTCAGACGATTGTTGATAAATGGAATAAAGAGAACCCAAATATCAAGGTAACCCCGAAGAAATTTGATGGTAAAGCTCAAGAGCTAATCAAGAAAGTACAGACTGACACCGACGCAAAGAATGCGCCTTGTTTGTACCAGGCTGGTTACGCTGACTTGGCTGAACTATACGTAAAGGGTCTGGTACAGGACGTTAGCAAGTATGCTACCCAGTACAAAGACAAGTACCTGCCCGGTCCGTTTGAATCAATGGCAGTTGATGGCAAGTACCTGGGTCTTCCGCAGGATACCGGCCCGCTGGTTTACTTCTACAACAAAGCAGAATTTGAGAAGCTGGGTCTGAAAGTACCCACCACTTGGGAAGAGTTCACCACCACCGCAAAGGCTGCTGCTGCAAAAGGCAAGTACATTGTGGCCTACGAAGGTGACGAGGGCGCACAAATCTTCTCCGCTATGACTGCCGCAGCCGGTGGTCAGTGGTTCGGAGTAGAAGGCGATGCCTGGAAAGTTGATACCACTGACAAGGGCTCCGCTTCCGTTGCTGCTTTCTGGCAGAAACTACTTGACGAAAAGTCTGCAAAGGTAGTTGGTCGCTGGGCTGATGAGTGGGCTCCTGCCGTTCAGAAGGGTGAACTGATTGGCACCATCGGTGCTGCTTGGGAAGCTCCGCTGATTGCTGGCGACGCTCCTGATCAGGCCGGTAAATGGGCTATCGCTCAGCTACCTGGTGGTGCTTCCGGCCCCGACGGTGGTTCTGGCGTAGTAGTTTCCAAGACCTGTAAGCACCCTGAACAGGCTATGAAGTTCAACGCTTGGTTCAACGAGCAGGTTGATGATCTAGCCAGCCAGGGTCTGGTTGTAGCTGCAAAAGCAACTCCTAAAGCTCCTGAATATGCCAAGTTCTACGGCGGTCAGGACGTAATCAAAGAGTTCACCACTGCTAACACCAACATGAAACCGTTCACCTTCCCGCCCTCCTGGTCGGTACCTCAGGGCTACCTCAGTGGTGAAGGCGGCGCTGCTGCCGGAGACGGCACCATGAAGGTTGCAGACGTGTTCAAGAACTCGGGCGATCAGCTCAAGGACGCTTTGAAGAAACTGAATCTTCAAGTTAAGTAACTGAGCTTGAGTCTTAGTTGATGTTTTCGATACAGGATGTATCCGAAAGCATCTGGGAGGCACCTACCATCCCGCAAAGTTGGTAGGTGCCTCCATTTCTATATCTGATATACCTTTGATTGCTATATTTTCGGTTTATTTTTACGAATTTCGAGCCGTAACCGTATATTCCAAGCTATTGAATGAAATAAAATAGACACATCCATTCTGTGGTGCATACCAATAATCTTTAATACAGATACGTGGGGATTTAACCATGAGTGCTACTAAAGTAGAAAAGCGTAAACCAGCAGGTGATGCTGATGCGCTCCCACCTGGGGCTGGGGTCGCAAAGGAGCGAAAGACGCCTCGAGCAAGAAAGGAAGCGCTTACGGGCTGGGCATTTATGGCTCCGTTTACGATTCTTTTCCTGCTGATTTTCATTTTGCCGATTTGCATATCGGTTTATTCAAGTTTTTTCCAAGTTAAAACGCAAGGTGGCGGCGCATTCGGCGGGGGTGAATCTCATAACGTATTCGTCGGCTTCGAGAATTATCAATATGTTATTTTTTCCGGAGCTTTCTGGACGGGAATCGGCAGGGTAATCCTGTACACCATCGTGCAAGTACCAGTGATGATTATTTCTGCTCTTGCCTTGGCATTGCTGATTGATTCCCTAATCGTTCGCCACGTAACTATTTTCCGTCTAGGTTGGTTCTTGCCCTACGCAGTACCAGGGGTAGTCGCCGCTATTATTTGGCTATGTATCTACACCCCCGAAGTTTCTCCGCTTAACTCCTTGGTAGAGGCTTTCGGTGGAGAACTAACCATTAACTTCTTTGGGAAGAAAATGATTTTGCTGTCCATGGCAAACATGACGACCTGGACGTTCACCGGCTACAATATGCTGATTTTCCTGGCGGCTTTGCAAGCTATTCCTCATGATTTATATGAGGCAGCTCGCCTTGATGGTGCTAGCGGATTCCAGATTGTTACCAAGATTAAAATCCCGATGGTGCGGGGGGCAGCGCTGCTAGCAATCCTGCTATCCATTGTGGGAACGATTCAGCTGTACAACGAACCAGCGGTGATGGAAACCAGTCAAAAGTGGATGGGGTCAGCCTATACACCGATGATGATGGCACTAAATACCGCAAAGGGCTATATGTCGCCCTCAGGGGACGGGCCGGCGTCTGCAATCGCAATCGTTATGGCGCTAATAGCCGGTATTTTGGCAGTTGCTTATTTCTTAGCCGATCGGAAACTAGGTGGTAGTAATGACTAAGAAAACCGCTGTAACTCCCGGTGGAGTCGAGTATCGCCCCTCAATCAAGGGCTTACAATCACGTTCTTTGAAACCGGCGATGTGGGCAAAAATCCTGACCATTTTGGTGATGATAATTGTCTTGTTCTATTTCATTTTCCCGATTTACTGGGTAATCATCGCCTCCACCAAGACTAACGCCGAGATTTCCGGTTCGTTCGGTTTCTGGTTCGCTCCGCACGACGATTCTGGATCCGTTTGGGAAAGCACCAAGGCTAACTACTTCGGGTTGCTCGGCTGGACCAAGAATATGGTTTGGCGCTGGATTGGTAACTCCCTGTTCTACTCAGCTGTTGCTGCTACTATCGGTACTCTGGTAAGTGTCATGGCGGGCTACGCACTGGCGAAGTTTAAGTTCCCCTTCAAGAACGGTACTGCCGGAATCATCATGGCAGGTCTGCTGATGCCGGTTTCGATTCTGACCGTTCCTATGTATGTGATGTTCTTGCACATGGGACTGAATAACACGATGGCATCGATTATTGTTCCCTGCTGTGTATCTCCATTCGGGGTATTCCTAGGGCGCGTATATGCCCAAACCTCGGTACCAACTGAGCTGCTAGAAGCAGCCCGGATTGATGGGGCAGGAGAATTCCGGATCTTCTTTGGAATGGTATTGCGCCTGTTGGCGCCCGCTATGGTGACGATTTTCCTGTTTATCTTCGTGGCAACATGGAATAACTTCGTGCTTCCGCAGCTAATGATTTCTTCCGAAGAGCTAAAACCAATCACCTTGGGTCTATACGGTATGGCTTCCTACTTCTCGCCGCCCTATGGACAAATGATGATGGCATCGCTATTCGGTATTATTCCGTTGATTGCACTGTTCCTGATACTGCAAAAGTACTGGCAGTCCGGTCTGGCAGCGGGTGCGGTAAAGGGTTAAACAGATTAGTCCCTTTTAGCATCTGCCAGATGTTCATCTAGACAGGGTGGGAGGCTCGAAAATCGAGCCTCCCACTTTCTTTTTACAGTGATAGCTAACAGAACCAAGCAAAATAGCGCCCCATCGGTAAACGCCATCATTGCGGAAGTTGCCAGATTGAAATGCCAAGCGACAAAGAAACCAATCGTAGCGGTAACCACCGATATTAAAACTGTCAATGCAATCACTCGTGACAGGGAGTTCGACAATAAAATGGCAGTTGCTGCCGGGGTTACCAGCAATGCGATTACCAAGATAGCCCCAGCGGTCGAAAAAGCAACTACGATAGTCAAAGCCACTAAAACCATAAAAAGTGTCTCTACCAGGCGAATTGGGAAACCAATAACCTTTGCAGATTCTCGATCAAAGGTCCCCAATTGCATAACTTTATAGGTAAACCCGAGAAACAAAGCGTTTAATAAAAGAACAATTAGTAACATCCACATGGCGTGGGGACCAAAATCAAGATTTCCGACAACCAGGCGCTCGGTATCGAGCGCTAACAGGTTCAAGTCACCGGTCAGTACCGTATCCTCACAGATATGCACTTCTGCTAGGGCGGTAGATAACATAATTACGCCCCCGGAAAACAGTAACGGGAAAACTACGCCCTGACTTGCGTCCTCGGCAAGCCGACCTGTGGATTGCAAAAAGTTTGCGCCCAGAACCACGATTAGCCCGAAAATGGCAGCCAATAACACCATGATTGGAGAGTAAGTAGACCCCGATAATAATGCCCCCAGCACAATCCCGGGAAGAACTGCATGGCTCATAGCGTCCACTAACATTGCTTGACGGCGCAGCACTAAAAAAGTACCCGGAAGTGCGCAGGTTAGCGAAGTGGTAATCGCCAACAGTAACGCTGCAAATACAAAGTTCATTGCGTAATCCTTCCGTTAGTAGATTTAAGAAATCCGCGGGGGGACGGTAGAACCGAACGGCGCGGGGAAAACAGTAAAGAAAACAAGAGAACAATCGACAAAATCACGACAATCACTGGACCAGTCGGAACTTTGCCAATAGAAACTGCAAGATAAGAACCGACCGCCCCTCCTAAAGCGCCGATAAAGCCAGAAACAGCAAAAAGAATCCGCAAATCATCTGTCCATTGGCGGGCACTAGCGGCCGGGATAATTGCAAAAGCTACCATCAGCACCACTCCTACTGATTTCACCCCGATTACGATTCCCACGGTGGTACAAACGGTGATAATACTGTTCAACACTTTTCCAGAGAAACCGGCAATCACCGCCCCGGGCGCATCGAAACTAAAAAGCGCGATTTCCTTCCAAAACAGCATCACTATCGCTACGGCGAGTAAACCCAAGATAGCGACAGTAAATACATCCACCAGGCGCATAGTGGCGGCATTTCCAAACAAATACTGCGCAATGCCTGAGCGACCAGAGAAAGATGAAAATGATAGTAAACGGAGCGCTACCATGCCTCCGCCATAATAAATAGCTAAGGAGATAGCCATAGCCGCTTCCACTCCAACTTTTGAATTATCGCTAATCAGGTTGGTGGTAGTTACCGCTAATAGACCAGAAACTGTCGCCCCAATCGTCAAAATAAGAATTGAGTTTCCATCAGCTCCCAGCAGGGAAGCAATCACGAATGCGCCAACAATACCGGCGATAGAGCTATGACCAATAACGTCTGAAATTAGCGATCGTCGGCGTACATAGAGAAGAGACCCTAATGCTCCCGCAAAAAAACCCACCAATACAGCTCCGAATGTCATTACGCGAAAACTGTAGGTTCCCCAAAAATCACTGAACGAAATGAGAGAAAAAGACAGTTTGAAGGTCAGAACGTTAGCGGAAAGACTCATGAGGTTACTCCCTCAATCCCATAAGCATAAGCAATATTTTCAGAGGTAAAAGCCTGATCCAATGATCCGGTAGCTACGAGTTCTCCCTCTCGTAGCAGTAATACGCTGGAACAAAAACTGCGAACAGTTGCTAAATCGTGGTGTACCAAAATGATGGTTTTTCCAGATTCAGCCAGAGACTGTAATACCCTCAAGATTGTTTTTTCTGTCTTCATATCAACGCCAGCAAACGGTTCGTCCAGTACTAATAACTGCGCATTTGCGGCGATAGCACGCGCTACGAAGGTGCGTTGTTTTTGTCCCCCGGACAGCTCTGAAATCTGACGATTAGCTAAGTCAGCGATATCTAGCTGTTGCATTGCGCGAAGCGCTGCCTGATGCTCACTTGCTCTAGGGCGACGCAACCATCCTAGCTTTGCGTAGGTTCCCATTAACACTACGTCTTTAACCCGAGCCGGAAAATCCCAATCAATAGAGGCTGATTGGGGCATGTATGCGATTTTTTTACGGGTTTTGCTGAGTTCTTTGCCAAAGTAATGTACCTGCCCACTTCGGCGGGGAATCAGCTCTAGCATTGCCTTAATTAGAGTGGATTTCCCGGCTCCGTTTGCCCCCAGAATAGCCATGATTTCACCAGGTGAAACGCTAAAACTTACCTGATTAACGGCAAGACGGTCACGATAGGCGGCACTGATGTTATTTACTACGCAAGGAAGCATGTGATTTGAGACTCCTGTGGAATCAGGTCAGGTTTTAGAACAAATTTAGGCGCTAGATTCCGCGGTAAGCCGGTGAATCTGGCGCTATTGGCATCTAGGGGTCGTAAGGTGGGCGCTAGGAGAGGAGACAGTAACTCCTAGCGCCCACCGGTAATATCTGGGTTTTGGCTACGATAGTGCTTTTATAATCGCCGAAACGTTGTGCTCGAATGCTCCTAGATAAGTATCGGTTGGAGATTTCTCGCCCAGGGTGTCAGCGTAAAGTTCAGTATCGGAGAGCTTTACATCCCATCCTTTAGATTTCACAATTTCTTTCAAATGTTTTACCACTTCAGGGCTTTTTAGATTGTCATAGAAGATTACTGGAACTTTCTTTTTGGCGATGTTATTCGCTAGCTCTTCGAGCTGTACGGCTGAGATTTCTGATTCAGAAGAAACCATATCGGTAGCCATTATTTCTAGTCCATAGGTTCGACCGAGGTAGTTAAATGCATCGTGACCAGTTACTAAGGTACGGCGATCAGTGCTTATCTTCTCGAATTGTACTTTTGCTTTCTCGTGCAAAGCCTGGATTTTTGCGTTGTACTCTTTGCCGTTCTTAAGGTATTTTTCCGCGTTTGCTTTATCTATTTTGGCAATTTTTTCTGCTGTGGCACTAACCGCATATTGCCAGGCAATAGGGTCGTTCCATACGTGCGGGTCATGACCTTCAATTTTCCCGTCCTCTTCCCAGTCGAGCAACATTTTTTTCGGTATGGATTCAGCTGCCGGTAAGGACTTATCTCCTAGTCCGTCAAACTGTTTCATCATCTTGTGTTCCATATCGTGACTGGTCCAAACAACCAGGTCAGCTTGTTGGATTTTTTCAGTATCTTTGGTGGTTAGTTCCTGAGTGTGGGGGTCTCCGCCGGGAGCTACCAGAGTGGTGATTTCACTTTCCGGGGCAATGTTTTTTATGGCATCGGCTAGATAACCGGTGGTTGCCACAATTTTAAGTTTGTCCCCAGTTTTGCTGGTATCGGCAGCGGTACTGGCTTTACTACACGCTCCTAGGGAGGTTGCTAACGTTAGTACACAAATGCTTGCAAGAACTGATTTTAGTTTCATTTATCCTCGTTTCTGTTAGGTTTCGGTCTACCGAATAAATATCTTAGGGTTAGGCGTGCCTAAGTTCAAATCTGGATATTACTGCCCCATCTCTCGTATCCTTATCTGGTGCACACTGATAATCACGCAGATTTCCCGCAAATCCTACGTCGCTCAAACCCCGAGGTACTGGCACCAGCCGGTAATCTCGGCACCCTAAAAACTGCTATCGATTTCGGGGCAGACGCGGTTTATTGCGGCGGGAAAGCTTTCGGGATGCGGGCGGCTCCCCGCAATTTCAGTCTCGAAGATTTCGAGGACGCGATCAGCTATGCTCACCAGCGAGGAGCGCGGGTTTATGTAACCTGCAATATCTTGCCGGACAGTGATGAAGTTGTGGCCATGAACGAATATATGGGACAGCTAGGCGAAATTGGGGTAGACGCCCTCATAGTTACCGATATTGGGGTTTTAATGGCAGCACGTCGGGTTGCTCCCCATACGGATATTCATATCTCCACTCAGGCAGGAGTAACCAACTATCAGGCAGCTGAAGCCTTAGCAGCCCTGGGGGCTAGCCGGGTAGTCCTGGCACGCGAACTTGATTTACCGGCAATCCGGATGCTGCGCGCTCACGTTTCCCCTGAACTTGAGATTGAAGCATTTGTGCACGGCTCAATGTGTATGGCGTTTTCTGGGCGCTGTCTGATTTCTCAACACACCACCGGGAGGGACGCTAACCACGGGGATTGCGTGCAAGCATGTCGCTACAAATATCACGTGGTGGAAGAGAAAAAATCCGGGAACTTTATTCCGGTTGAAATAACCGATCAAGGTACATTCCTATTCAACTCCCAAGATATGAATATGGTGGAACACGTAGCAGACGTGATAGATGCCGGGGTTACCAGCCTAAAAATAGAAGGACGCGCTAAAAGTGCCTACTATGTGGCCGCTATGGCGAACGCCTATAAATGTGCGGTTAATGAATATATGCTGCAACGTGGTTTTGAAAATGCACAAGGGCAAGAACTTAAACCCTTTATCCCCGGTGATGAACCAACCGATAAGGTAGTTCTGCCTGATTGGATTGGCCAAGAGCCCTATAAAGTTACCCATCGTGAATACTCAACCGGCTTTTATTATCCCGAGAACCCGGCTAGTGAATCCATTACCAAGGGCGGATATATAAATACTTGGCGTTGGTTAGGTAGCGTTCGCGAACACCGGGCAGATGAAGAACGGGTCTATATATTAGCGAAAAATAAAATAACCCCCTTAATGCCTATCGAGTTTTTAATTCCTGGTGCGGAGCCAATTGAATACCAGATTCCTGACCATGATTTACGAGATGAATTTGGACATGAAGTACCAGAAATTAATCATCCCGCACACGAGTTTTCCTTTCTTTGCTCATTGCCCCTGCCAGCCGGGGCAATGATTCGTGCCAAAGTGCGTTAAAGACCTGAAATCCTTTTACTGATGTCCCTAAAATCTCTCATGGTTTGCTACCCATAGCTACTTTGAAAGCCTGGTAACAAAACATGGGCATTAGTCCCCAGAACATTGAAAATGCGGGTTCGGAAAACCTTTTGTTTTCCGAACCCGCATTAGAGGTTTCACTAATTATTTATTGCAGGTATTACCCCGATAAGTCAGGCAAAAAGTATATTCTTGCGTGACTACAACGTCCTGATGATTAGGCGTTCTCTACGTCGGTATCTACCCACTCGAAGGTGCGGGTGACCGCTTTCTTCCACAAGCGATAGTTGCGGTCGTATTCTTCGCGATCTTTACCCGGCTCCCAGCGTTTGCCTTCTGCCCAGTTATCAATTACGTCCTGTTCGCCATCCCAGAATCCTACGGCGATACCGGCAGCATAAGCTGCGCCCAAGGCAGTAGTTTCTAGTACCTGAGGACGAACCAGAGGCACACCCAGCTGGTCAGACTGGAACTGCATAACCATTTCGTCCTTGGTCATGCCACCATCAACCCGCAGCTCTTTCAGCTCAACGCCCGAGTCTGCCACCATCGCGTCAAATACTTCACGGGTCTGATAGGGGGTTGCTTCCTGTACCGCGCGCGCAATGTGTCCCTTGTTGTTGTAGCGGGTTAGACCCACAATCGCGCCTCGGGCATCATCCTTCCAATAGGGGGCGAACAAACCAGAGAATGCGGGCACAAAGTAAACGCCACCGTTATCATCAACTGTGCTGGCCAGCTTTTCAATCTCATCCGAGCTCTTGATCATTCCCAGGTTGTCGCGTAGCCACTGTACCAGCGAGCCAGCAACCGCAATTGAACCCTCCAAGGCGTAAACTGGCTTGTTATCACCAATCTTGTAAGCCACGGTAGTTAGCAAACCATTTTCAGAAAATACCGGTTCTTCACCAGTGTTCATCAGTACGAAGCAGCCGGTACCGTAGGTGTTCTTTGCCATGCCTTTCTCAAAACAAGCCTGACCGAAAGTAGCAGCCTGCTGGTCACCCAAAATACCCGAAATCGGGGTGTCAATCAGCAAGCCGTTCTTACGGCCATAGCCGTAGACCTCGGAAGAGGAGCAAATCTCCGGCAGCATCGACATGGGAATCCCAAAGTCTTTGCAGATGTCTTCGCGCCACTGGAGGGTGCGAATATCCATCAGCATAGTCCGGGAAGCGTTGGTGACATCGGTCTTGTGTACCCCGCCGTTCACGCCGCCAGTCATATTCCACAGTACCCAGCAGTCGGTGTTACCGAACAGCAGGTCTCCGGCTTCTGCCTTCTCGCGTGCGCCCTCGACATTATCCAAAATCCACTTGAT
>OBRP01000060.1_pt1 | contig 16591 bp, 35 predicted proteins | sample 1475681 | NCBI WGS metagenome assembly OBRP01 (sample SAMEA3360695, study PRJEB22359) | human gut metagenome | biome: ENVO:urban biome; feature: ENVO:human-associated habitat; material: ENVO:feces | place: Bangladesh | collected 2011
TGGCATCTCCTAATGCACGACGAGCGCGTCTCTCTGCGGGGCGTTGGTAGCGCTCCGCTTTTAATTTATGTAATTATCCGCAAACATGCCTCATGCATTCGATGATATTCGCGCTGTCGATCCGGTCAAAGTCTCCGCCCGAGATGTGCCGCAACTCTTCATTAAATGCGGCTATTTGCCCATCGCGGCACATTTTAGCGTTCAATATAACCGTATAAGATCCGTCGGGGTTAGCGCGCGTAAACGCCTTTACTCTTGACGGTAAATCGTATATTTTAACGACAATATCCATATATATCTACCTTTATTACTCGATAAAATCTTCGTCGGTTTTAGCGAGTTTTTTTATCATATCAATTACAAAGTTTACGTCATCGGCCGACAAGTTGCGCGACGCCTCAAAAAGTACACGGTAGCGCGGATTATCCTTGATCATATCCGCAAGCGCAGCCGCGTCGGGGTCGTGGTAATAGTTTTCGTCATCGTCGCTCCAGCCCATAATTTCCGCAGGCGAAACGCGGTAAAGTTTTGCCAACTCTTCTATTTTGTCCAGCGGTATATTTGTAGTAATACCAGTCTCATATTTATATATTGCTTGTTTGCTAACACCGATACGCTTTCCCACCTCATCAAGAGTTAGACCGACTTGTATTCGTAATTCGCGCAATCGTTGTCCAATTTCATTTGTTGGCATTTCGCGTTCCCCTTTCTTTTCTTCATTGTATAGCAGTGTAACCAGAAAAGCAACAAAAAAGTAAAAATAATTTACAAAAATAACTTGACAGTATACTTTTTGCGTGATAAGCTTTAAGTAACCTAAGAGGTCACGGGAGGTGAAAAAAGAGATGGATACAAACGCATTGCGCGGCGCTATCGTTGCTAAAGGAATGACGCAGAAAGAAGTCGCGGAACACTTGGGAATTGCGCCTAAAACGCTTACATTAAAGCTAAAACGCGGCGTGTTTGGCACTGATGAAGCGCGCAAGTTGACAGTATTGCTTGATATTAAAAACCCAAGCCAAATTTTTTTTGGCAATTAAGTAACCTAATAGGTCACAAACAAGGAGGTGAAGCATGAACGAGTTAACCGTTAAAGAGTTCGCCGACTTGCCGGCAAAGATTGAAGATTTAGCAAAATTCGTACTGTTCGGGCGTGAAAAGCTTAAGTCGGTACGGGCAGAGATAAGCGCGATTGACCGCTTAACGCTGGCAAAAGACGTACGCGAGCAGAAGTTAGCGGAGGCGCAAATGTTAAGCGGCGCACTGCTAGACGCGGAGCGCAAGATCGGCGAATTTACGCTGACAATGCCGACTAATGTCGGCGTTGGTCGCTGGAACAAAGAACGAGAAAGGCAAGCCGAACAAGGGGAAAAAGAAACCGAAGAACATCAACGGTTCACCGGTGAACCGTTGATAAAGAACAAGACAGAGCGGATTCAAGAGCTGGGATTTAACAAAATGCAGGTTAAGCGTTTTGAAGTCCTTGCCAAGAATCCGGAAGTCGTCGAGCAGGTCAAGCGAGAGGCACAGGAAAACGACGATATACCGACGCGGTCGCGCGTCTTGCAACTCGTAAAAGAGAAACGGTCGCCCGACTGGCGGCACGAAGCAAGGCGCGGAATTAATGACGCGATATTCAAGCCGTTAAACGCCCGTATTGACGAGGAGCGTCTGGGCGTATGGTTCGAAAGTTTAACGGCAAGCGATGAGCCGAAATGGAGACTGTCGGACATCGACGCAGCCATCAACAATTTGTACATCATTCGTAACTATTTAAATCGAAGATTGAGGGAGGGATAAACATGTTAGAACGCAAAGCAAGAGAGGCCATTTTGGAAGAGATCAGAGACCGTCCGCGCATTTCCAAGCAAGAGGTGTTTGATCTGGTTAAACTGCACTATTCGCCGGATATCGGGCGGCTTATTAATAAGGACATTCGCCGACTGGCAACCAATTTAACGGCGCAGGTACGAGACGATGACGGACGGCGGCAGATTTTCTCCGTACGAGAAAAAGGCGATGACCGCTACGTCAATGTAGATCTGACAGAAAACAAGCTCGATTTGCAGATAGTGAAAGAACAGCTGGTCGCACAGCGCGACTCTCGAGATCAGTCAATCGAGAAAGTAAAGGCGCGGCTGGACGAAGTCGCGCCGAAGAAACTCAAACGTGCGTTGGCGTAGGGAGGCGAAGCAAATGGCAGCAACAGCCGAGCAATGGAAGATGTATCAAGCCGTGAAAGCGTCGCTCGAGCAAGATCAACAAAACGTGTTATCAGAAATTGAGTTTTACATGGCCCACACGGGACCGAGGGTTACGCTCGCAGAAGTTGATGTTTCTAATGACCGTGTGAGCGATTGGCGCGGTCGAGACTATTCGCCGGCAACAAATCATCGTTTTTTAGCCAATTTAGGAAAAGTCAATATCGGCGTCGATGATCAGGCTACCGTTCAAAGTTTATTCGACGAGGTGCGGTTATATCGCGGGCTCGATGGGTGGAGACTTGTAATCCGCCTTTCTGATTACTTTTCAGAGGTTATCGGCACGTATATTCGCGATAGAAAGGAGGCGTAAAACATGGCAGACGTTCAACTGATAGACGGTCCGGTGCTTATTTCCGCCAGCGATACCTGGTGCAAAACGAGCGGGCTTCAAAAGTTCGTCGGCATCGGCGCATCAACAATCCGCGAACACGCGGCGATGATGGAGGCCAGCGGAAAATATGACGATAAAATCATCAGCTATCCTGGCATGCGGCTTATCAATGCGGGCGCGTTCATTGATTATCTTGTGGAAACGCAAAGCCTAAAGGCGAAAAAGAGGTTGGAAAAATGACATTGTCGTTACTGGATCTGATTTTTATTCTACTTCTCTTTGGCGCATTTTTTATCGCCGCGGTGACTTCCGTAATGCTGGTGATAAAAAGCGAATGCGAGCGCCGGGGGATCACATATAAAGGCGATGAAAGAGGTGAAAAGAAATGAAAAGGCGTAGAAGGCTGACCGCCGTTCAAAGGCTGGTATTAGCGCTGATTTTCATTCATGAGCATTGGCGGACTATCGGGGCGGCTATCGGCGGGGCGCTTATGTTGATAGGCGCGGCGAACTTAATCACGGCCGACGTGGAGCTATACGTCGATTACTCGGTAGCGCTTAAGTATTTGGCGAAAAGCTGGGGCGCGATTATCGGTGGCGGTATTCTAACGAGCCTATGCGTCGATCTTGAGGAGGTGACGAGATGAAAGAAGCCGAGAATCCGATGGTGATTAACCATCCGACAATTCCAACTCCGCACGTTTACAAGCTGAAAGTGACGGCTACTGTTGAGGCTACTATTGAAGTCACGGCAGACGATGAAGAGTATATCGACCTCATCATCGACGATTATACGGATAGCGTCATAGCGGAGATGGACAACTGCGAAATAGATGACTGGGAAGTAATAAGTGTTGAAGACGCGGAGGACGAATATTATGACTGAAATAAAAAATGCGCCCGCGGGAACGGACGCAAACAACAATACTCACCAAAATTATAGCATAGAAAAATTAATCAATCAAAAAGCGGTCGGTCGGTCAATAGCCGGCGAATTGGCCGCATGGAATGCGATCGGTCTGCACTTAATGGAATTTGAGGGTAATATGGACGTCTTTGACGATAGATCGCTGGAGTACATTCGCGGACAAGGCGAGGGAATGCTGAAAGTCGTGGAGGGTATGGAAAAAATGATCTCCCGACTGATTGAGGGCGAACAATGGCGGGCGAAACGTGAAAGCGAGGCGGGCAACAATGCGCATGTATGAATTGACGGAAATGTACAAAGACTTGCAGGCCGCGCTGGAAAATGAGGAAGTCACGCAGGAAGAAGCCGCTGATACATTCGAGGCTATCAATGACGCTATCACGGCGAAAATAGACGCATTATCGGCGATCTATTTAGAAGCAGAGGGCGATGAAATCAAAATCGCCGCGCGCATTAAAAAGCTAAAGAAATTGAAAGCACGAGCAGGACGGACGAAAGAACGAGTAACTAACATAGCCGCTAATTTTCTGGCGGCAATGGGCAAAGACAAAGCAAAAGGCGATCAATTTACATTCAAGCGCCGGAAATTTCGGCCGCACGTTGTAGTAGCTGATGAGAAGTTACTGCCTAAAGAATACATCAAAGAAAAGATAACGACGAGCATCGACAAGATTGCAATAAAAAAAGCCTTGCAAAACGGCGATGAAGTCACGGGCGCAAGTTTGGAACGGCGACAGGGGGTCGTGTTTGAATGACGGCACGAGAAATAAAAGAGCGACTAGCATTCGCGACTGAGATACACGACAGTCTTGTAGCCGCGCGGAAAGCAGGAGTACGGGAAGAAATAAGAGGCCTTGAAAAGGCAATAAAGATATTAACTGATGTAGTTATGGAAATGGGGCGAAACGATGAAAAAGGTCGCGGAAAAACTTGCGCAAGTACAGGCGAAACTTGCAGTACCAAAGGGGCGTGAAAATACGTTTGGCGGCTTTTCGTACCGTAGCGCGGAAGATATTTTACGAGCGGTCAAGCCGTTACTTGCTGAACACAACTTATTACTGACGTTAAACGACACTATCGAAATGTTAGGGAACAGGTTCTATGTAGCGTCCAAAGCAAGCCTTATTGATACAGAATCAGGCGAGGATATTACTGTTAAAGCAATGGCGCGCGAGCCTGAAAGTCGTACAAAAATGGACGATGCGCAGGTAACAGGTAGCAGTAGCAGTTATGCGCGGAAATATGCGCTATGCGGTCTGTTTGCGATTGATGATAGCAGCGACGATCCCGATACGCGTGACAACAGCGAAACGCACACGGCGGGTATCACGAACGGTACACTCGGACAAATAGTAGCGGTTGCAAAGGCTAAAAATATCAATCCACAGAACATGACGGCGATTATGCTATCGGAATTCAAAGTAGAACGGAGCACGTACTTAACGGAAGAACAAGGGCGCGCGCTACTTAAAATCTTAAATGAAATGGCGGCCAACTAGTGGATAGTCCACAAGTAACAATGAAGCGCTTAATGGCGCGCATGAATACACTACTAGACGAGTTAGAAAAGCTAGGTATTCAAGCCGCACAAGCGGAGTACGAATACAGGGTCGAGGAAGCGAAAAAAACGCTCGTTTTACGCGATGACGGCTTTCAAGCAACACTTATACCGACGCTAACAAAAGGCGATGAAAAGGTAGCAAAAACGCGGTTAGCGCGTGACGTTGCAGAAGTGCGTTATAAAGCGGCACAAGAACGTATCAATGCCGTTAAGAAAGAGATTAGCGTGTTGGCAGAAGAAATCAATAGGGAATGGAGTAATTCAAAGTATGGGGTTTAAGCGTTTAACGCCTTACAAATATTCAAAATTGCGGCGGGAAATATATGAACGCGACGACGGACGGTGCGTTTTATGCGGAGGCGCCGGCGCGCATATCCATCACATTATTTTTCGGTCGCAGGGCGGGAAAGATGAGCCGCGCAACTTGGTTACGCTTTGCGGTCATTGTCATGAACGGGCGCACGGACGCGGCAAAGGCGCGTATACGCAGAAAGAAATTCGGGAAATGCTATTGAATTATGTTGGGGGCGAACAAAATGACTAAAGATATTTTACAAGAGGCGTATTTAGCGGACAGTATCACGGTAAACAAGCATATTATGAGCGAGTTAGGAGTGAACGCTGCCCTGCTATATGCCGCCGTGTTAGAGCAATATGCCAGCGTTAAAAGCGGAAAAGACGTAACAATGGGAACGGTGTTTGAGGCGTTACAAAAATACGCGCATCTTTCTCTGCTTGAAATGGTACGCGCAGCCGAAACGCTTGAACGTGCGGGCGTTTTTGGTAGAAGCGGCGATATGGTTAATGTTCGTGTTGTGGATAAAACTAAAGGGGGCAATGCTTATGAATGAAGAAGTCAAAGAGCCGCAAGGCACAGTCACAGTAGACAAAAACATGATCTATCGTTGTGGCCCTAAAGCGGCGATATTTTATGCGGAAGCTAAACAGCAAAAAGAAATACGCCAACAGGAGGGCAGAGTTCTAGAAGACGGCTTTTTTTCGCTAACTCTTGATGACATCAAAAGCGAGTTAGGGTTTAGCGCGCATGAGCAACATAAAATCGTCGAGATATTAACTTTCGACGGCGCATTAAAGGCGAAACGGGCGGGAAGATCATCACAGCGTCATATCCTGCTAATTAAATAAAAGGAGGCTTATACCGTGGGTCGCCAAGTCAAACAAGGACTCGACTATTTCACGGTGGACGTAGATTTTTTTGACAGTATTAAAATCAGAAAAATAAGAAAAGCATGCGGTACTCAATCCATCACTCTACTGATCGCGTTGCTCTGTAATATCTATCGCGAAAATGGCTATTACGTGGGTTACGATAGCGATCTGACGTTCCTTATTGCTGAACAGTTCAGCGTAAGCGAGGGCGCAGTAGAGGAGACGGTTCGAAAGGCTGTATCTGTGGGGTTTTTTGATACCGACATGTTTAATAAATATAACATACTCACGTCACACTCAATTCAGGAACGCTATTTTATAGCAGTAGATAAGCTGAAAAGAAAGCGTGTGGCGGTCATAGGGGACTTTGTGCTTAAAAGCATTATCGAGTGTGGCTATATTGATAAACTCGGAGTAAATGCTGTTTTCCACCGTGATAAATCGAATAAATCATTGAATAAATCCGACTATGTAAAAGTAAAGGTAAAAGGAAAGGTAAAGGAAAAGGTAAACGTAAATAAAAGCATAGTCGAGAACGTCATAAAGGACGAGGAAAGCGAACGAACAAGAGCGATCTGTTCAGAGGTCATTGAATATCTAAACCTAAAAGCGCAGACAAGATATCGGGCAAGTACGCCAAGGACTAGGCAGCTAATACGCGCACGACTATCGGAGGGTTTTGTTCTTGATGATTTCAAAATCGTGATAGACAAAAAGGTTGCCGACTGGAAAGGTACAGAATGGGAAAAGTTTTTGTGGCCAGAAACATTATTCGGTACTAAGTTTGAGGGTTACTTAAACGCGCGGCAGACTGTAAAGAAAAGCACTAACAAAAATGTAGAAATGTATGAGCGGGCGTTAGCGAAAGCGAGGGATCTAAATGAAAGAAATAGACTTTGAAAGAGTTTTGAAAAGTCTTGAGCCGCTTGTTTACGCTTATCAAAAAGACGTTAAAGAGGGAACGTTTGAGGCTTATGTCGCTTATTTAGCAGACGTGCCGCCTGAATTTATCCGTGCCGCCGTTGATGAATTAATTAAAACGTCTAAATGGTTGCCGACAGTCGCGGAAATACGCGAACAGGCGCGGGCACTATGGATAAATAGTAAAGGTCTTGAGGAAGAAACGGCAGAAAGAGCCTGGATCGCCTTATTACAGATGGTGCGAAAACACGGCTTTGTTGAACCTAAGCGCGAGGCTTTTACATCGGCGGCGGCGTATCAAGCTATGCGCGCGGTCGGTTGGACGGCGATCTGCATGGCTAAAAATAATGAATTGAGTTTTTTACACAATCAATATGTAAGCGCCTATAACGAGTTTAAGGGCGATAAGCCTGTACTTATTAAAAAGTTGGAGGCGATCGACCATGCAAAAGTGCGCCTGCTCGACGGTTGAGAAAGCGAAAAAGACAATGAATATGCCCGCACTAGCGGCAGAAATAACTGACGAGTTAAGGGCGTATGCCCGCGGTTATTTTCCTGAAATTACAGACGAGCAAATTATAAAAAATTATATCGTGCTGCAGTGCCTATGTAGCAATGAGCGTAACAAGTGGGTGAAATTCAGAGATGGAACGGCGGAAGAAATAGTACCGCTAATTCCGATCATGGATAAATACACGGGCGAGATACGACCTGTATATAAGGAGGCGTAAAAAATGACGGCAACAGCTGAGCAATGGAAGATGTATCAAGCGGTGAAAGCGTCACTCGAGCTGGAGCAGCAAAACGTGTTGACGGCTATTGAGGGATACATGGCGAACATGGAACAGGGGGTTACGCTCGCAGAAGTTGATGTTTTTAATGACCGCGTGAACGATTTGCGCGGGGGAGAATATTTACCGATCGAAAATCAGATTTTTTTGATCGAGTTGGGAATTGTTGATATTAGCGCCCCGAACGAGCCTACTGTTCAACGTCTGTTCAAGGGGGTGCGATTATATCGCGGGATCGACGGGTGGAGGCTTAAAATCAGTCTTTCTGATTACTATTCAAAGGCGGTCGGCACGTACATTCGTGATGAAAAGGAGGCGTAAAAGTGGATCTTAATAAAGAGCGGAAACGACTCAATTGGGCGTTGAAAGCAGTTGTCCGCGGCACTGCGCCGTCGTACGCGTTTCAAAATTTATATAGAGTGTGGTTGGCGTTATTAGACGAAAGCGATAACGAGCAAGAGATAGCGCTAATGTGTAATGAAATGGCGCGTTCCTGCAGGAAACGACAGGAAGATATTTTTATGGCGGCGATTAATCAGGGTATTACGTGCCGTATAGCGGTAGATATGGAGGAACAAGACTATGAATGAGGTTACATTAGTAGGCGCTATTGACGGGGAAATTAAAGCGTTTAGCGGGGAACGATCCACAAAAGCGTCGTTCAGATTAGTAACGTCGCGCAACTATAACGGGAAAGAGTTTAGCGACCGACATAACATCGTACTTTGGGGCGATAAAGCACAGGCAGCTGCCGATCATCTGACGGCGGGCGACGTAGTAATGGTGAAAGGGCGTATCGGTACGCGGAAATATACCAAGAAAGACGGAACAGACGCGTATATTACGGAAATTACAGCCTATGGAATTTATAAGGAAGTTGTCGGTACGAATACTAATCGCGACGAGGTAAAGGTAAAGGCGAGCGGGCTGCTAAAAGTTAACGATGAGGATATTCCATTTTAAGGGGGCGGACAAAATGACAGAGTTATACATCATTGAACGGGTACACGTTGGGGTAGACGTGGAAGCGCTATATATTTTCGAGGACAAAGAAAAAGCAATAGCAAAATACCTTGAAGTAGAAGACGCCTATAGAGGAGTGGATAAGTATTTTATTAACCTTTGCCGCCTGACGATCCTTGACGGTAGGGTCACGGCACAAGATTATTACGAATTTTATTCTCAGGACTTTGAAAATGATCCACCCGAAAATCAGGTGCGAACAATCCTCGGGGAGATTAATAACATAATCAACTTCCAAAAAGAAGAAATGCTTTTAATGCTTAATAAATGCGGCGAGTTGCTAAGCGAAAACGAGAAGTTAAAGGGAAAGAATGATTAACGAATGGGGGGCAACATGGAAACAAGGGCGTTAAACAAAGGGCAATTGGCACAACTAAAAGAGTTATTAAAAGGCTTTTATGTTCGCCAAGTGTGTGAAATTTTTTTCGGTCTGGAGCAAGGCGTTGATGTATCCATTTACGCTAATACTAAGTATAACCATGAGCAAATGTGCCAATTGCGACGTGGACTTGTTAATGGTGTTGACGCGTCCGTTTATGCTGATCCGCGATTAAATTACCAGCAAATGCGCTTGATCAAGGTCGCTCTTGAAGATGGGCTCGATGTGTCTGCTTTAGCGAATCCTCTATTTAATCAGAGGCAAACGGAAGTAGTTTACATTGGTCTTATACAAGGTATTGATGTGTCTATCTTTGCTGATCCTAAATTTGACTGCTTTCAAATGGAAGAGATCCGTTGCGGCCTTTCAATGGGTTTTGATGTGTCATCTTATGCCGATCCTGAAATTGGTTGGCTTGAGATGAAACAAATACGCAAATCAATCGAAGAGGCGGCGAGGAAATAAATGACAGGAAAGGGGCGGTCATATGACTGATGGTAAAGGCGATTTTGTGTATGTAATTAAAAGCAAGTTCACTGGAAAAGAGGCTGGAATTTTTGAAGATAAAGACGAGGCTGAAAAGACACTGATGTATTTGAACAGAAACATAGATGCATTTTTTATAACTGAGTTTTATCTAAAAAAAGAAAAGACGGAAGCGAGCAAATGACCAACGGTAAACAAAAAGGCAAGCGCGGCGAGTTGGAGTTTGCAAGGCTTTGCCGCGCTAATGGCTGGGAAGTGCGCCGGACGGCGCAATATTGTGGAAATACAGGGGAGGCCGCCGACGTGGTCGGTCTTCCTGGGTTGCATGTTGAGGTCAAGCGGGTAGAAAAGCTAAATATATATGACGGAGTCGATCAGATGAAGCGCGACCGTGACGCGAAAGATCCTGACCTGTTAGCGATATTGGCGCACAGACGGAATAATCGGGAGTGGCTAATCACTATGACGGCTGAAGATTGGTTCAAACTATTTCAAGAGTACAGCGACGGGAGTGGTCAAAATGACTAAAAATAAAGGCAAAACATTGGTAGACGAAATACAGTACATTACCGACTTTTATGTTGATATGCAAGAAAATAAAGAGGCTTACGGCTACGGCAAACGTAATATTCAGGAAGATTTTGCAAAAGACATTATGCGTGCCGTTCACTGTTGGCTGATGGAAAGATACGGCAATCCTAAATATATCCTAAATGAATTAGTTGAAATTTTAATTGATAAAGACGTGGTTACGCTTTTTATGGAAACGCAGCGGCTAGAAAAACAGTTAGGGAGTGATCAAAAATAGCGGCTACTAATATAATTATGCTCGTTATTATTCTTGGGGGAATGGCGTGGGTAGCCTATCAAGAAATGGACGAAAAGGAAAAGAAACGATGAAACAACTAACCTTTATAGACTTATTCGCAGGTATCGGCGGTATGCGTTTAGGCCTTGAACAGGCGGGTATGAAGTGCGTTGGATATTGTGAATTTGATAAATACGCGGTAAAGAGTTATCGCGCAATACATGATACGGAGGGGGAATGGTATGGATCAGATATTACCAAAGTGCGAGGAACAGAAATGCCGCACGCGGACGTCTGGAGTTTCGGATTTCCGTGCCAAGATATTTCAATCGCTGGTAGACAACAAGGACTTGACGGAGCAAGAAGCGGGTTATTTTATGAAGTTATGCGCCTCATCGACGAAAAAGGTGAAGATAAACCCGAATGGCTTATCATTGAAAACGTTAAACGTCTTTTATCAATCGATAGTGGGCGAGGGTTCTATGAGATATTATCTCAACTGGCCCAAAATGGGTACAATGCGCGGTGGGAAGTTCTCAATTCCAAAGATTTCGGCGTTCCGCAGAGTCGCGAGCGAGTGTTTATTATCGGACGTGCTAGAGAAAGAAGTAGAGGGGAGGTATTATCTCAGTCAAAACATGGTGGATCGCTTGTTGGAAAAGGAAGCGAAAGCAAAAAAGGGGTTAACACTGACGTAGAGCGTAAGGTCAATCAAGTAGGGCAGCTATACGACTCTGAATATTTTAACGGCAATCCGCAGCGCGGACGCGTGTACGGTGATGGAGTTTCGCCGACACTTACCAGCATGCAAGGTGGCGGCCTTGTGCCAAAGTTGTTGATCGATGGCAAATGCCAAGGCTATAAAGTTTATGGCACGAACGGCGTGACCCGTTCTATAGTAAAAGGCGTGCGTTCTCTTTGCGCTATTCTTACGCCTGACAGAATAGATAAACGCCAAAACGGCAGGCGGTTTAAGAGTGACGGTGAGTCGATGTTTACGCTAACAACACAAGACCGTCACGGCGTGGCGATGATTGACGGTAATAAAATGGCCATTCGTAGGCTTACGCCTTTGGAGTGTTGGCGGCTGCAGGGTATGGACGATGAGCGTTTTAAGAAAGCACGGGCGACGGGGGCAAGCGACACGCAGCTGTACAAACAAGCTGGAAATGCCGTTACCGTTCCCGTTGCAAAAGCGATCGGCGACGCAATTATGAAAGAGGCTAACAATGATGAATAACGACATCATTAATCACCCGTCGCACTACACGGACGGGAAATTTGAAACGATTGAGGCCATCGAATCGTGGCAGCTGGGGTATCACTTAGGTAACGCGGTTAAGTATATTTCGCGAGCCGGTAAAAAGTCTAAAGATACCGAATTAGAGGACTTGCGAAAGGCCCGCTGGTATATTAAGCGATATCTTGATTATCATCCCTTCCCACCCAAAAGCATCGGCGCGATGGAGTACGCCGCGGATAAGGGGCTTGATCAAGATCTTACCTTGGCCTTGATATGCTTAGCCGCCCCGCCGCCGCTGTCTGACAATTCGGAAGATATATTTGTGAGTCAGGCCTTGGTGGCGCTGGAACGGGCGATCGGTGTCAGAGAGGCCCGCGCGAATGAGTAAAGGCAACCGTCCGAATCTTTGCTGGAATTAAGTAGGAGGCGTACATGGTAAACGAGCAAGCGCGGGCAGAACTCGAAAAACTTCGGGAGCTTAACATTCGGATTGATGCGCTGATTGAAGAAAAAGAGAAATTAGCGGCGCGAGTAACAAGCCTTGCCCGTCCACTTTCTGAGCCGGTATCGGGAACGCGCCATTCAGACATAGCCAACGCGGCGGTAAAATTGGCCGACATGGACAAAGAAATAGACAAAGCTATAGATGAATATAGCGAACGCAAAAAGCGCATTTTGATACGCATCAACGCAATTACAGATATACGATATAGAACGTTGCTATTTCTGTACTATGCGAATACCGTGCCGCTACGTTTGCATGAAGTGGCTAAAATAATGCATTATCAGTATTCAACAATAAAAGTCATGCACGGTTATGCGCTTGATGCGTACCAACGAAAGTATTTCCCGCCGTAAGTATCTACCAAAAACTACCTTGCTATGAGGTATACTGGTATTGTGAAATTATAGGCACTCTTCCGGGGGTGCTTTTTTATTGCCCTAAAGGTGGTGAAACCAATGGCGGAGGCAAAAAAGAGACAAAAGAAAAAAGACGGTCGGCCGCTTGCGGTGACGCCGGACGTTGTCAGGAAACTAGAGAAGGCTTTTACCGTGGGCGCAAACGTCACTCAAGCCTGTGATTTCGCGGGAATTTCCCGTGAGACATATTATAAACATTGCGAGCGAAATGCGGGGTTTACTGACAAAGTAGCGGAATGGAGCGCGCGGACAGGACTGCGGGCAAAATACAACATTCATAAAGCGATCGAAGCGGAAGATGTTGAGGTGTCTAAATGGTATCTCGAACGGACAGACGACGCATTCAATCCTAAAAAGCGGGCAGAGATAACCGGAACAGACGGCGGCGCGGTACAAATAGAGTTTGGCTGGGCAAGCGATGAGTAAAGTCGTTATACCGTATACGCCGCGCGCATTGTGGAAAACAGAAATACACCCGGGACTGGAAAAAGCGCGTTTTTCTGTTGTTGTTGCGCATCGTCGTTTCGGCAAAACCGTCGGAATGATTAATCATATGCTAAAGCAGGCGATATTGTGCGATAATCCGTCGCCGCAATATGCGTACATTGCGCCGTTTCGAGTACAGGCGAAACAAATAGCGTGGGCGTATTTGAAATATTACACGTCGCCGATACCGGGGCGGCTGGTAAATGAATCGGAGTTGTTTGTTGAATTGCCTTCACGGCACGACAATCGACAGGGTGCGCGCATATATATCAAAGGCGCGGACAATCCTGATTCATTGCGCGGCAGTTACTGGGACGGCGTTGTGTTGGACGAATACGCGCAAATAAAACCGGAAGTCTGGAACGAGATTATTCGTCCGGCGTTGGCTGATCGTTCCGGTTGGGCAACATTTATCGGTACGCCAAAAGGGCAAAATGCTTTTTATGAGATGTACCAGCGGGGACTGCAAGATCCGACGTGGTATACATGCAAATACACGGTGGCCGATAGCGGTATTTTGCCGGCAGAAGAAATTGAAGAAATGAAACGTGATATGTCCGATGACGCAATTCGGCAGGAGTTATATTGCGATTTCACGGCGTCGGCGTTTAATGTCCTTATTTCGATTGATTTGGTAGCGCAAGCAAGGGCGCGGCGTGTTATTGAGGAAGATTTAACAGGTGCGCCGGTTATCTTGGGTGTTGATGTCGCGCGGTACGGTGCGGATCATTCGTGCATCGTGCGGCGGCGTGGCTTATGCATGTATGAGCCGGTCCTGTTTTCGGGCGTGGATAACATGAAACTTGCGGACATTATCGCGCGGGAAATTGAAACGCATAAACCGGACGCGGTATTCATTGACGCGGGGCGCGGTGAAGGCGTAATTGACCGTTTGCGCCAATTAGGCTATACAGTGATAGAAGTACCGTTCGGCGGGAAGGCGGTTAGAGATGACAAGTACGTGAACCGTCGGGCGGAGATGTGGGACGAGATGCGCGCATGGCTACAACGTGGCGGAAGTTTGCCGGAACATGAACGACTGCAAGCGGAGTTGTCCATACCGGAATACGGTTACGACGCCAAGGGGCGCATTTTGTTAGAAAAGAAAGACAGAATTAAGGAACGTAGCGGCCGATCTCCTGACGTGGCAGACGCGGCCGCTTTAACGTTTGCGGCGCCGGTGGCGAATCGGTTAGCCGCGGCGCGGAAAACACGCGCCAACACGCAATATTCATTTTTTTAAGGAGGAGAAAACATGTGTAAATTTATTGCTAACGCTTTGGGATTTCGTGCGCCTCGTATGCCGGAAATTAAACAGCCGGAACAGCCGGCGCCGACGGCGCAAGCCGTCAACATGACGGACGACACGACGGGGGAAGAAATGGCGGCCGAAAACAGACGCAAAAAACGCGGATTCTTGTCGACGCGGTCCATGGGGACGATTCTCGGAAGTTCTGACGTAACCGGCAAAAAGACATTAGGGTAAATCATGGAAACGATATTGGCAAGAAGTCCGACTGCAAAATACAAGGGACAAAAGCGGCCGGCAAGAGAAAAAGCGCAAAAACGGTTTGATCGGTTATTCCGTAAACGTGAACCGTATGAGCGGTGGTGGAAAGAGATCCGCAAATACGAATTGCCGTTTCACGGTGATTTTGAGGAAAACAAGGCGCGGGGCGAATCGGAAGAAATTTACAATTCGACGGCGCGCGATGCCGCCGCAATTTTCGCCGGCGGTGTGATGAGCGGTTTAACGCCGCCTTCGCGTCAATGGTTTAAGTTGGCGCTTGCGGGGAAAGACACGCCGAAAGAAGCGGGGATTATCCTTGACGAGCGACAGGCGATTATGCAAAACGTTCTGGCGCGGAGTAACTTTTATCATGCTGTTTATAGTTGCTATCATGATCTACCGTTCGGGCAAGCGCCGCTTGGTATCTTTAGCGCCGCCGACGGGGTGCATTTTATGCATTATCCTATCGGCAGTTACGCGTTAGATACTGATGCGACGGGACAGGTCAACACGTTCGCGCGCAAGGTGCGAATGACGGCCGCGCAGATTGTTGAGCAGTTTGGCGAAGATAACGCGCCGCAGACGGTGCGCGACGCGGCAAAGAATAAAAGCGATCGAATGTTTGTCGTGTGTTGGCTGGTAGAGCCTAACACGGAACGGCGGGGCGGGCGTCTTGGTCCGCAGTCAATGCCCTATCGGTCTTTATATTGGGTTGAAGGGTCGCCGACTGATGAATATTTAGCGCTTGGCGGTATGGAAGAATGGCCCGTGCCGGTCGCGCGGTATCAAGTCATCGGACTAGAACCGTACGCAAAGGGCGCCGGCTGGTACGCGTTAGCCGATAGCAAGATGTTGCAAGTCATGGAACGCGACATTTTGACGGCAATTGAAATGGGAATTAAGCCGCCGATGCAAACGAGCGGGGCGACGTCGCCAAGTGTGAACATGTTCCCCGGCGGTGTCACGGTGAACGCCGTAGCGGACGGCGTGCGGCCGTTGTTTGACGTGCAGTTAAATGTGCAAGCGGTGCAAGCGAAAATTGAACAGACAGAGCAAAAGGTGCGGCGCTCGTATGCGGCGGATCTTTTTTTAATGCTGGATCAGATTGAACGCGGGCAAATGACGGCGCGGGAAATTATGGAACGTACGCAAGAGAAATTACAGCAGTTGGGGCCGGTCGTTGAGCGGTTGCAATATGAATTTTTGAATCCGACACTCGAGCGCGTATACGGGATATTGGATCGGGGCGGAGTGTTCCCGCCGTTGCCGCCGGAGTTGGCGGAACAGTTGGGCGAAGAGGAAGTGCGCATTGAATATATTTCGCCGTTAGCGCAAGCGCAAAAGATGTCCGGACTAATCAATATTGAACAGACATTGGCGTTTGCCGGACAGGTCGCGCAAATGTTCCCGGAAGTCCTGACAAAGATAGACGCAATGGCAATGCTTGACGTTTACCATGACAATATCGGCGCGCCGGCGGCAATGCTCCGATCAACAGAAGAAGCGCAACAGATTATTGCGGCGCAACAGGAGGCGCAACAACAGGAAGAAGCACAAGCGGCGCAAATGGCAAGTATTCAACAGGCGGCGCCGTTGGCGCAAGCGGCGAAGAATTTGACCGACGCGGCGAACGACGGCAATCCGGCGATTCGTGAATGGCTTGGAATGCCTAATGCCGGGGGTGGCGCTCCGTGATGACAAAAGAAGAACGGCGCGCACGCCGGGAAGCGGAAATGGTGAACCGGCTGGACCGTGAGGCGTTGCAAGACG
>OBRP01000061.1_pt1 | contig 16495 bp, 22 predicted proteins | sample 1475681 | NCBI WGS metagenome assembly OBRP01 (sample SAMEA3360695, study PRJEB22359) | human gut metagenome | biome: ENVO:urban biome; feature: ENVO:human-associated habitat; material: ENVO:feces | place: Bangladesh | collected 2011
CTCCGAGTTGCTATCCATCAAGCTGTGAGCCCATTCCCAAAAACGTCAGCCCTGAAAGGGGATTTTGGGGGTAGAAATAGGGATTTTTGTAAAAGGAGAAACGGAGGTCAAGTCTTTTGTATGCTCTTCATCTGTCTGACTGATTGGTGATTAGCATAAAATTACGGAAGATTCGCACGTCCGTTATGCAAGTGAAATGCACGTTTTTGCAGTGCTTGCGCTCGGGAAGGCATTCCTATCCTTGACCGGGACTGCAAGTCGGAAAATTGCATATCTGTGTATAGAGCACCTGTTTTTGCAGTGTCGCTGTCTGATGACCACCTAACCTTTGGATAAAAATACTGTTACATCCATCAATATATGATACTCTATGAAACCAGACGTAACCATCAACTTTTGTGTAAGAAGTAATTTTTGCACAAAGGAGAAGACCCATCCCGTTTTCGTATCGGGTCGGGTGCAGAAGACCCGAGGATACATCGGTAGTACCGACATACAGATACCCTCTGATATGAAGATTGTGAACAACCGCTGTGTGGGGGGGTCACCGACCCAGCGCAGGCGGCTCAACGTTCAGATTGATGAGCAGCTGGAGCTCCTTGCCGAGTGTGTGGATTACCTGAAAGGTAGGAATTTACTTACTCTCCCCCACCTCAAGGAACTATATCAAAAAGGAGGTGCATCCCGCCTCACATTTACAGACCTTAGCGATGACTTTCTACGATACGAGAAGTCTCGTGTAGGAGGATTGATTACTAAGCAATCCTATGGTGTGTATGCGAACGCCGGGAGAAACTTCGGAATGTTCTTGGAGAGTAAAGACCTTATGGGGCTTCCTCTTGACGAGATTACAAAAGAAACGATCGAGCAGTACATCACCTATCTGTCTGTAGAAAGAGGGTTGAAACAACAGTCTATTAACAGTCTGATAGGAATCCTCAAGAGCTATTTTCTTTACGGTGTAGAGAAAGATTTGGTCCGTAAGTCACCGATGACGCACTTCGCTTGGAAGCGAGAGCCGAGTCAGAGGGTCTTCTTGTCAAGGTCAGAGATCTCTATGCTTTCCCATTGTCCACTGACGGATCCTAAGCTCATATGTGTCAGGGACAGCTATCTCTTTGCCTGTCTCACCGGACTGTCGTTTAGCGACCTGAGAAGTCTGTCTCTGATGGAGCTGGTCACTATATCAGACAAGACGTGGATTTATAGATCGCGAAAAAAGACGAAGCGTCCCTTTGAAGTTCCGCTTTTGCCACAAGCACAGGCCTTAATAGACAAGTATGCAGACAAAGACCATCCGAGCCGTCCCATCTTCAGCCAATTGCCCGACAATTATAAGAGCAATCAAGCCATCAGAATGATTGCTGCAAAAGCGGGGATAGCCAAGCGTCTCACCTTTCACACCGCGCGTCATACCTTTGCCACCCTCGCTCTATCTGAGGGAGTTTCCATGGAGAGCGTTAGCAAAATGCTTGGGCATGCCTCCATCAGTACCACAGCCATCTATGCCCGTATCACCAACACTAAGGTGGCGAGGGAGATGGCAGAGTTTGAGAAAAAATTAGCTCCGCAGGAACTATGGCAACCGTAGTAGACAAGGTACTCTCCAAGGAAATGGTTAAGAACCTGCTGGGGATCAGCGATCGAGAGTTCCGAGAGCTGAAGCGTAGCGGTATGCTGAAAAGCTATGGCTACTTCTGCGACATGCGACGCAGACACTACAGACTATCCGACATCGTCCGGGAATTAGAGTGTGGTCGTCTCGGTGACTACTTAGGTTGTCGGACTTACTTTGTAATCCCTCGAGTTAGGGATATGCAATCCTATGTTGAAAATATATGTGGCAAGAAAAACCATCTCTATGATAGATAAGCGACTGATACTATCACTGACCGACCAAGGGCTGGAGGTCTTTCGACACTACCTCCCTCCTTTTGAACCTCGGAGAAACTTCCGCAATCCACTGTATGATGACCATAAGGCCTCGTGCAACGTCTTCTTTGACAAGCGAAACAGCTGTTGGCGGATGCATGACTTTGGTGATCCCAGATACTCAGGAGACTGCTTCTGGCTCGTAAGTCGTATCTACGGATACGATCTAAGGAGTGATTTTGTACAAGTGATGAAGCAGATCTCTCATGATCTCTCATTAGGTCTGTATGACGATGATGAAGTGATTCTTCGTCAGCCACTTATTGAAATCAGCAGAGAGGAAAAGAAAGATCTCAGTGAGACAACCACCCCTGTTCCTGATGTATCCAAGCCTCGCCCATACTGTTACTCCACACTCCCTTGGGATGGGGTCACCCTCCGTTATTGGGAGGATTATGGCATCACTCAGGAGGTCTTGGAGAGGTACGGAGTACTGGCAATAGACGACTTTTCTTCATACTCCCGGGCGGATCGGTTTTACACCATCCGCTGGGATGATGACACCCCGATCTATGCCTACAATCTGGGCAGTGGTCTGAAACTCTATCGTCCTCGAGGAGGCGGACTGAAATTCATGTACGCCGGGCGAGTGCCAAAGCCCTACATCTTCGGCCTGTCACAACTACCTGAGAAGGGAGACCTGCTGATCATAACAGGCGGAGAGAAAGATGTGCTTACGCTCGCCTCAAGAGGCTATTCTGCCATCTGCTTCAATTCGGAGACCAAGACTGTGGGAGACGACACCATATGTGAGTTGGCCGGTCGCTTTGCTCAGATAGTCGTCCTCTACGATATGGACGAGACCGGCATCAAGAGCAGTAAGGCAATGGTAGAAAAGCACTCTGCCTATGACCTGAGACGACTCGATCTTCCTCTGACAGGCAATAAGAGCAACAAAGATATATCGGACTTCTTTCGCAATGGCGGGACGGAGGACGACCTAAGAACGATCATAGAAACAGCATTACAGATATAAGTCATGAAAGAACATGAGTTGCTTGAAGAAAGCAAGAAGACGAACTCCCTCCTTGATAAGATATTCAAGGAGATAAAGAAAGAGAAGGTTTCCGTCATTCCTGTGACGGTCGACCGGGATCGATACTAAGATGTCTCCGACATGGCGCGAATGTTTAACGTGTCCCAGCGGACCATCTACAAGTGGTCACAGCTGGGGAAGCTCCCGAAGGTAACGTTCTTCGGCAGACTGCTCTTCCCACGCAAAGAGATAGACGATCTGTTGGCCAAGATACAGACGGCAGGAAAAGACTGGTATGAGGAATTTATGGCAGAGTGAGTGTATGAAGTTATTTTTAAGGGATTACCCCTCTGTATACTTTAAGGTCGATATGGCTCATGAAGAGACCGCCTCTCGGGGAGGTCTGTTCAGACACGAGTTTGGAGGTCTGGGATTTCTCAGAGGCTGTTGTAGTAAGATGAGTTCCGATAATCGCCAAGTGCTTCAGGAGGCCACATGGTCTCTCATCGCCGCCTACATATATCGACTGTCTTGGCAAGGCTTTGAGCCGTCTCCCGGTGCCTTTGACAAGTTCCTCAAGCCCGGAAGCTGCCTATACTTCGACCTTGTCCACCACGACAAGGAGGTGAGGGATTGGGTATCGACCGGCATTCGAGACTACCTTGATGACTATGAGCGTCAGTCTGACAGAAGCTTCTGCTTCTGCGGAGTGCCCTACATGCTTGATGCCGACGGCAACATATCAGACATGCAGAGTTTTATCGACGTATGCGACCGAGCTTGCGACCATGAGACGGTCGATCTTTTTATCATAGATGGTCTGGAGGATTTCACATCTGCCTGCGAGTCAGCATTCATTGACTTGGCAAGGAAGCACAATCTGCACATTTTATTCATCAATCAAATAACACCTGTAACACCATGTTTGATCTAACATCCATCCATCCCCTCGTAAAGGACGGTACCACCGTCATCACCTCTCCGGTACGCCTCGTTAATGGAAGCATCTTCTCTCGTCAGACCGACGGAGACTTTGCCTCAAATAAGTATGAGGTGACCATTGCTTTCGACAAAGAGAAGTCTCCCGAGCTGTATCAGGCCATAATGGGAGCACTCCGTCAGGCGGAAGAGACAGGAAAGACCAATCTGTGGGGTGGCACGACCCCATCTAATCTCCACTGTTGCCTGCGGGCGAAAGCGGAGTATGACGACAAAGGCAATGCCATTGAGAGCAACACCTATTACCTCACTGCAAGGAGCGACTTTGAGCCGAAGCATTTTGACGCTTCACGCAAGAAGCTCACTTCCGAGAATGAGTTTTTTCCCGGCTGCTATGTACGGATACAGGTAGAGTTTTACCCCTGGCATCGTACAAATGAGGAGAAGAGTGGGATCTCTGCCTCCCTGTATGTTGTGCAGAAGCTGCCGTCTTCATCTGCTTATGTAGATATGGACGACTTCTTCATTCCGGAAGTTGAGGATTTCCAACCCCGTACGCCGTCCCCCGAGGATCGTCTCGGTGACGATGGAGCGGAGTTGCCTTTATGACCAATCATCGCTCTAAGGTTTTGACTGTTATGAAAGTGAATTATATACTTAGCCATTCTTTGCTTGATCCTGTGACCGAGCAAGTGACCACGCTCAAGCAGGACCTAGGAGTAGCCGGCTACGGCACTCTCTGGTCCCTCCTTGAGATGCTTATAGCATCCGAAGGGCTGTCTCTATCGCTTGACTATGCGGCACTCTGCAACACGATAAAGTGTGATCGGGCGACACTCCGCTCTGTGGTGGAGGACTATTCTATCTTTACTTTGTCAGGTAATAATCTATCTTGCACCTATATTACAGAGGAGGTAGAGCGACAGAATGCTCGTAGCATAAAGCGTCATGAGCGAGCCAGGAAAGCAGCGAAAGCCCGCTGGGGATCGCGGAAGAGCGAGAGTGATGCTACAAGCATAAGGGACGTATGCTCTAAGCATAAGAATAACAATGCTTGTAGCATAACATCCTGCAAGTCAGATGGATCAGAGGCCCAAAATGCTACAAGCATTACCTCACGTGCACACGTACGCCCTCGCGCGCATGCGAAGAGGAAGAATAACAGCTATTCGGTTAGTCAGAGTAGTAAACCTGAAAAGATAAATTATCCCCCCTATACCCCCCTTCTTTTTGCGGGCGGCGAAAAAGCGCGGCAGTATGTGACAAGCTCGGGAGCGGGGGGTGACCCGGTAACGGATACCCTCCGTGGCGAGCTTCTGGTCGTCCGCAGGGAGCTGGAGGGGCTGAAGCGCAAGCTTAGTCACCCGGACAATCCAAAGGGCAGCAGGTCTTGTGTGCCATCTACCGAAGCCACCGATGAGATCGTCGCCACACTGGAGAAACCATGGCAGGAGCTGGTGCAGGAGTGGGTTACCTATCGGAGGGAAATCGGATCTCCGATACGTGGCAGGCTGGCCATAGGCAAGTTCTACGACCGTCTCCACCAGCTCTCCGGAGGCGATCCCTCCACCGCTCGACAGATCATAAACCGCTCCATGGCAAATGGCTACAAGGGGATTGACCTGCGCACCTCGAGGTACACTTCCGGCAGTGATCCGTTCCGCACGGATGACAATGGGAGGGTGGTCGACTCCACAGTGGGCCAGGACTACAGTCGTAACCTTTCCATTCGTGATTGTTTCAGACTAAAGGCTGAGGGAAGGCTATGAATGCGCAAGATTTTTTTGAGCTTGTGCGCAAAATGCGAGTTGCGCAGAGAGGATACTTTGCCACCCGTGCACAAGGGTACCTTGCGGAAAGCAAGGAGCTGGAGACACAGGTGGACAGAGAGATCAAGCGGGTGGATGACCTCCTGCTTGCGAAGCAATGTCCGAAGCTACCCTTTGAGTAAGTGGCGTTTCACTAATACCGGTAATAGTCTTCGCTAATATCGGGTTTAGTCGTCACTAATAACGGGTTTAGATTTCACTCACTCCGAATGGAGAAAGTAGATGAACTATCAGGAAGTCATACGCACCCTCAGAGAGCGTGAAGCTCGCAGAAGAGCCTCTACTCGGAGGTATCCCGAGAGCCGGGAGAGCGTACGGACACAGGTGGAGATCTTTCGTGAGATAGGCAATATCCTGCTGCATAAGCAGGGGCGATCCTTTGTGATTGATGAGGACAATCTGGACGTGATCATTTACCTAATCAGCTACGTAAATAGCTGGGAGGACAGCTTTCGTCAGACAGCCCTCACTCTCACAGGAGAGGAACAGAGCCTCGACCTGCCGATCCTCCTTTGTGGGGATATGGGTGTCGGAAAGACCCTTCTTATGCAGATCCTGAGCGAGTTTTCCAAGGCTCTCGGTCTAACGTCAAGGCAGTTTGTAAACGTCAGTCTCACTGAGTTGTAAAACTACTTCGCCACCTTCTCCAACATAGATTACTACACCTACAATGTTGACCGCAAGCTTTTGGATCCGACCAATCCCTACTCGGGCAAGCCCTTTAGCGTATGTCTCCACGACATCGGTCTGGAGCAGGATCAGCGACTCAAGAGCTACGGCACCGATCTCGGAGCCATCGTAAGCTCGTTTCTGATGGCACGGTATGACCTCTTCCAGTCGGAGGGTCTGAGGTGCCATATGACGACCAATCAGACGGCGGAGTGGATCTTTGATCACTATCCGCCACGGCTGGTAGATCGCTTCAAGGAATACAATTTCATCACTCTCTCCGGTAAGGGGAGACGGTAATTTCAATAATTCAGACAATGACAGATCACAGAACATCAAGGCAAAATGCAGTGAAGCACGCACTGTTTGTCACTGCGATGGGAGAGGAGTTTGAGTGTGTAGCCAGCACCGATCATCCGCAATGCTCATACGGCAAAGCTGTTTGGGTAGACGTGAATACCGGTGAAGCAATTTGCCAAGTGGGGCTACCTCTACCAATAGGTTATACCATAGAGAGGATATGGAGTGATGAGCAAGAGTGATAAGATCTTATGATAGGCAATAAGGAGATAAATAAAAAGTACTACGAGTGCAGAGTTGCAGTCTGCACCTTCAACGGCAAAAAAGAGTGTGAGATGAAAACCTCTTACGTTGTGCTGGCAGACGATACAGAAGAGGCCTCTGCGAAGGCTCTATCGTATATTCCCTCGGCCGTACGAGTAATCACCGTGCGAGAGACTAAGATAGCGGAGGTCTCTGTGTCAGATAAGACCGATGCAAGTGAGGTGTTTGTAGTCGGTCAGTTTTTCATAGGTCGTGCGACCCGAGAGATAGTGGATAAGAATGGACTTGTGCAGACTGTCACCTCGGATTTTCTCATGCAGGCCGACACCATCGAGACCGCACTGAGAGATATGCGTAGGCTGGTTGGTACGAGTGAGATCAAAGGTCTTAAGCGGATCACGTACCAAGGATTAATTCTCTGAAAGTTATGATCAGACTTACACATAACATCGAGCTGAGCGAGACCTGCTCTCTCCTACTCTACAGAGAGGGAAGTGGGGCCTACTATCTCGCAAGTGATGAGACCTGCTCAGAAGCTCATCGGAAGGAGCTGGTTTGTCTCATCTCTATCTCTCCCGAGGAGCGTTGTGCTATCGTGGAGGGTCGTCTGGATAACGCTCATATATCTCGAATACTCAGGAAACGTCCGGGAGAGTGGTGTCTACGTGTTGGACGCACCGCACAGAGATCTACCCCGCTCATCCCCGAGGCTTACCAAGAGAAGGAAATTAATCAATCGTACAACTAGTCATCTAACACATGAAAGCGACAAATGAGGAGCTTTTTCGCTCCATTACGGTAGAGATGGATAGTCTCTACAGACAGAAGAATGCCGACTACGGCAACTCGTATGCCGAGCTTTACGCCCGATACGGGAGCATCTATCCGCTTATCAGGCTGGAGGAGAAGATTGCCCGAGTGGAGCGTCTGACCACCTCGGAGAAGGATCCCGAGGTAAAGAGTGGGAGCCTGCGTGACACGCTTATCGACCTTGCCAACTACTCCGTTATGTGGATTGCGGAGCTGGACAAGGATCGCCTGAGAAAGGGTGTCTTCGGCAAGCAGTACACAGAGGAGCGGAAGTAGGATATGAAGCTAAAACGAACTCTCTTATGGGCCCGACTCAGAAGCTTTAGGACGTATGTCCGGCTGACATTAAAGCGTATGGCCTTTTATCTCCCTGTCATCGACCCTACGACGACATTTTATCTTCGTACTGAAGTGATATACCCGTCGGACTTGTCAGATGAAGAGGCGTCGTTTTTCCTGAAAAGGCTGAGAAAGAATGAACTCACGAAGAGGTTGAGGTGTTATTACACAGAGTACACGGAACGGGTGCCGGAGGATCCACTGTGGACAGTCGATGTGTTATTCGTATTAGACACCCCTTTTTGTCATGTGCAGTACCATCCTGCAGAGGAGTGCAAGGAGGAGGACTTCTGGACTCTGTCTTTGTTCGATGCTCCCAACAGGTAGGCCAGTCGGACAAATACGGCAAGTATTGATATGACGGATAAATACAGGACTACCCGAGGCATTTTGGGAGCAATTGTCAGTAGAAACTCACTGTCCGGGAATAACATCAAGAAAAGGAACAGAAACAGTATCAACAATGAGACCATCAACAGGTAGAATAACAGCAGCTTCAGTGTCGTCTCCTTTACACGAAGATGAATTAGCTCAATCTCAGGCTTACGGTCCTTGGGTGAAGATCGTTCGGAGAGCGCATATGCCTCAAGACTGCCGGGATACTTTAGCAGTACGTATAAGACAATACCGGAGAGCAGGCTACACAGTGCAAGTGCGAAGCAGCAGTACAGATATAAAGTACGCCCCTCTGTGGGTTGAAACTCGTCCGGTAGCAGAGCGATTAATACGCCGAGCAGAGTACTACATGCGACCATAGTGGTTTGGTAGAACTTGTACTCACGTTTTGACCACGAGCAAGAATGGGCTAATCTCAAATTGTACTTCTACTAAAATCATTCTTGACGTATTTGGTGATAAGTTGTACCTTTGTGTAGGAGATCGTCATCGGTAAAAAATCAATTATGCTGCTTAGACTAATCGTTGAAAACTTTATGTCGTATAAGGAGCGACAAGAGTTTACCATGTTCCCCAATAGAGATATTGTGGATTTACCATCTCACATCTTTGATGAGGAGACAATTCCTCTTTTAAAGATGGCAGCCCTTTATGGAAATAACGCCTCCGGAAAGTCTAATTTTACTCAGGCCTTGTCTTTTCTCCGCACATTTGCTCTGTCGGAGAACTCAATTCGTCAAGAGATGGTGGCGAAGCACTTATACCGACTGGATCAACCAGATAAGATAAGAGAGAGTTTTCTGAGCATTCTGGTAGAATTCAAAATAGACGAGTCCTACTATGTCTATAATATTGAGATCGATTTGGAGGGAGTGCGCTTAGAGCAACTATCACTAAGCGGTTTGAAGGGCACACCCGAGAATCTTTATTCAAGACATCGTAGCCGGATAGAGTTGTCCGAGTCTCTCTCCTCCAAGAGCCGGGATCAGTGGGCTCATACAAGTGATATACTAGAAAAGCGACTGGAACAGGATCCATTCAAGTCTCTTCTGAGTCTTTTAACAGAATTCCCTGTTCTTGATGAAATGTACATTGTGCAGGCCCATACTTGGTTTCGGCAGTGTCTTGTTGTTACGACAGGGAAAACAAGTCACAATGAATTGAATGCGCTCCTGTATAAGATCCCGTCGCTGTCTAAGTTCACATCACAGGTTATAGAAGGTGTTGATATCGGCGTTGACAAGATTAGCTTAAAGGAGACGGAGCTGGCCACCTGGCTAAGTCAGCACAGCGACCTCGCCAACACCTTAGACATGAATAGGCGAGTGGAGGGCTCGGAAATTCACTCAGTTGTCTCCCATTCCGACAGACCAATCTTAAATCGGATTAATATCGATGGAAAGGAGAAGATCTTAGAGCTTGTCTTTTCTCATCAAGGAGGAGACGGTGGTCTGTATGAGCTAGACATAGAGTGTGAGTCTGACGGGACTATACGCACACTGCATCTAATGCCGGCTCTCTTTGAAGCTATCAATAGTTTTGGGGTTATTGTAATAGACGAGATTGACACCAGTCTTCACTCGGGATTATTGTTAGATCTACTTGCCTTTTTCTCGCTTAATTCGTCGAAGGGACAACTGGTATTCACGTTGCATGACACGAGCATCCTAGACTCTATAGGGATTCTCCGCTCAGATGAAGTTTGGTTTGTAGAGAAGAGAGCCGGTTCAAGCCACTTGTACTCTCTCGACAACTACACTACAGAGATGGATGGGGATATAGCACGTAAGTACCGAGAGGGACGCTTCGGATCCAGCTACATTGGAAATCTAACAAGACATAGCGATGCCGTTAGATCCATTGTCTTATGAGCGTCCTCGTCAAGAGGTGCCGAAGGATTGTCGTCAAGTCAAGCTTCATATGCTTGAGGGGACAAGAGAGCGCGCGAAGACAATTCCAGAAAACAAAGACCTTAGCGATAACTATAGGCGTACGACAGAACAAGTTCTGCCCACTAGGTTATACATCATTATCGCAGGTGGAGAGCGTAGAGAGCACCACTACTTTTCCAATTTGAAGCGTATTGTTCCTGTTGGCTGTGCCATTCCTCTTTACTTTGTCTGCCCCACCGGGCGCAAGTCCGGCAAAGACTCTTCTTCCCATCCGGGATCATCCCCAAAGGATCTTTACAACTACTGGAAGTCAATATATGATGCCTCCACGAACACATTGAGTCTATTAGGTCTCACAGTCCGGATAGAGGAGGATGACCGGGTGTACTTCGTGTCAGATGTGGACGAGTACTACTTAGATCTACAGTCTTTATTGCATCTTAAGCTGTCGCCAAATAGGCGTTGGATCATAAGTAATCCTTGCATAGAGGTCTGGTTGTACTATAGTTTTATAGGAGTGCCAAGTAAAGAAGATTACGATCTGCTGAAAGGAACGGATCTGCAACAGCGTTCTAAATGTCTGAAGCAGATATGCTCACAACATAAAGGGGGAGCCGACCCTCGAAAAGCGCCCGAATTGATTGAGGCAGCAATCGCAAATGCGAATGCTTTTGGACACAAGACGGACGAGAATGGCATTCCGGTGCTTTTTTGCTCGGATATGCTCCATTTTGCAGAGGAGTTTATTCAGTATATATCAACATTTGAAGCATAATCGTACTCCGCATATACCACTGTTAGTTGATCAGGAAGAGACTATATCAGTTTTCTTCCTGATCTTCTTGTTATTGTACCCTCTTTGCCGGGTAAATACTATGATGTACTCTCTAATAGTCGGTCTTCCGAATTTGATCCACGTTAGGATTGTCGATCGCAGAGGACAATCATTGGGTGTTGGGGGTCAAAGCCGTTGTCCTATTATAGACGATTGTGCTCTATTGTATACGATACCCGTCCAAACTTAGGTGTTTACTCCTAAAGGACGTACCTTCGCAGTACATTACATAATGATATGGTCACTTTCTCATAATGACCATGTATAAACTGTGCAAGACCTTAACAGGCCAAGAAGTCGTTCGCTGAGACAGCGCACGACTTTTTGTTGTTTGAATACCGTCTGTTTTGCTATCTGGAGTTAGCAGATTTGGTTCAGTGCATTAGAAGATATTAGAAGCGTTTGACCTGTTGTGCTACAATAGGTTGCAAATTTTTGGAGCATGTTGCAGAAGTCAGAAACTTTGCTGTAGCCTGATAGGACGACATAGCGTCCGGGCGATTTTTAATCACAAATCAATTTAAATATGCGCAACTTTAAAGATGTGATGAAAGTGTCGGCAGTGGGAGTGATCCTGCTGTCGGCACTGGCGGCTTGTAACAGCAAGCCCGAGAGCAATCCTACACCTCCCGAGAGTGATCAGGTTGAGGTGATCATTGAGCAAGTGGTCGATGGCAAGGTGGTAGACACCCGAGCCGTAGACCGCACCGATGTCGTGAAGTACAATGGCAGATCCGACGGTAAGGATGTCGCTCAGATCGAATGGCCGGATGATGTCAGCAGCGATCAGAAATTTGACTTCATCTACTACGCCAAGCCCGGACTTTATCTGAAGGCGGGTGGCTATCGTTTCAATCAGACGGAGGATCCGCGGATGACTACGTTTGGGATTGACACCTACGGACAGACCGAGGCGATCAAAAAGGTGAAGCAGAAGGTTACTTGTTACCCTAAAGGACACAAGAAGATCTATGTCCGACTGGAGTATGAGAACATCAACAATCCGAATAAAAAGTCGGACTACGACTATGTGGTCAGTTTCCGCTCATACCCTCGTCAGAGGCGTTACTCTATATATGGTTACGGAGCCGAAAGTGCAACAGACCTGTCACGACGATATTGGGGTGTGTATCACAGGATAAGATGGGAACAGCTAAACTCTGATGCCCAACCAATGGACACAGAAGTAATAGAGTTGTTATTGAAGAATGACAATAGTAAGATGGTTGCCGTGAGCAATCTCGGGAACCACAACAACTACCGTGACATCACCAACTCGCCGGCGTGGTACAAGATAGAGAACCCCGAACAAAATCCTAATTATGGAGATGTGTGCTTCCAGATCACGACTATAACAGATAATAGTGCGAGGTCTATTTATAAGGCGGATGTTCAGAGGGTCAGTCCGGGTAACTTTATGATAGGAGGAGTCACAGGAGGACGAGAGAGCTACGAGTGGTTCGACTCCGATGATTGCATATACCCGATAGGACCTTCGGTAAACTTAAAGAGTGGTTACGCTTTCTTGAATATGATAACAGCCAGCCAGCCGTTTGTATACGGTGTACGCATAGGTTCCTATCGGACACACCGGTCGAAGTCCGAAGTCCCGAAGGTGTTTGTCTCAAGTGAGGCTCGGATCCTACCCTTAAAGAGGCCTGAGATGAGTTACAAGATAGAGGCCGGTTACCTGGCATTCTACAGGCGGTAAATCACACAGCCCGGCAAGAGGCTATATAGCAGAGGGGGCAGGGAAGAGATGTTACTCTTCCCTGCCCCCTTTAATCATTATTACAGTGTAATATCACCATCTCCCCTGAGCGTAATTCAGGAAGTTGCAGTAGTAACTATCCCACTCAGCTGCTTGCCCGTATTGGTGAGCAAGATCAGTTGTGTACTCCGGCATATATTTGGCAATTATGTAGGACAGAGTAGGACTTGTTTCATAGGTTCCCCCCAGCCACATTTTGCGATAGGGATTACCCATCTTCTCCTCCTTCTCGATGATGTTCATAATGTCGTGATAGGACTGCTGCATAAAGTAGGAGCGGTCGGATCCCTCCGGCTGCCAGTAGAACTGCACCACCATGCCACCGAAAGTACAGCTATCCCACGCCCAATCACTCTTGACATTCATCGGATTGTCATACACGACGGAGACTTCCATCCCATCAGTATTGCCGGGTATGGTTACCTCTTTCTCACCAATGATCACCGACCACTCCGGCAAGCACCCGCCCCGCTCCATACCACCTACTTCAGAGTAATACTGATCCTTTAGGTTTTTCTCGTACTGGTCGAGGATGTGGAGATTCTGATTGTAGTAGTGATGGTAGTCACAGACCGCAATGATTTTACCCCTCAGTGTCTGATTGCAGCCGTTAGCGATACGGAACTTGACCGACTTTTTCCCCTTATCTAAGCCACAATTGAGATTACTCAGTCCCATAAACCTTGATCTATTCTCCTCCGTCTGCACCTCCGACAGATAGGTAATCGGGTGGTACCATCGAGGAATAGGCGGTGTCTCTGCGCTATTCCGCTCCACCACGTGGATAGTACGTATCTCCTCCGTCCAGAAGAGCTGGTCTCTCCTCAACAGGTCCCCAGCAACTAGACCCCACTCGGTGAAGTTGTGGGTGTCGTAGACCTCCCCGGTCTTGTAGTTTTTAATCTGATTGTTTTTAAAGCCCTGGAAACGACACCAATCCCTGAGTGGCACATCGTACCACTTATCCCTGCGGTCGGGGGTATTCAGAAGCACTCGGAGCGAGTACTCGCCCTCAGGGAGTGTGGGGAAGACCACAATATTACCCATCGAGTCCCACGTGGCTCTTCCGTCCCAGTAACAGGGCGGGTAGATCTCTCGGATGGCACCGGACTTATCCGCAAGTGCATAAGCCAGCTGATAGCCCCGCTCGTAAGGCACCTGTTCATACTCCCCCGGATAGATTGGCAGGTGAACACTGATTTTAAATGCCAGTATCGTAGACTCCTCCCTGTAGACGGTGTCCGTACGCATAGAGGCGTGGAGATTGGGGTAAGAGGCTTTAATGATACTTGCTACATAGCCTGTCTCATACTCCTCGTCCGGCTCACGGACAATCTTCGGGTAGATCTCAGCCCACGCCTCTTGGTTTTTCTGTCGCCAGTAGTCCTCGTTTATGAGGACGTTCTTGGCATACTCCGGCTGTATGATCGGTTCCTCGTACTTGGAGACAATGGCCTGCACGGTGATATTGCCCTTTACCTCAAAGGAGACCTCCGAGACCTTTAGAGCAGTCTCAGCGGTAGTGGGAAAAGCGGAAGCGTCATAGCCGGAAGTGTAGTCAAAGAAGAGTCCGTCACAGACAAAACCCTCCTTAGGTGTCACGACGACCTTGGCGGTCTCGCCCGCCTTGTAGACCCCAAGACCGGTGATGACCGCCTTGTCGCTCTCCAACTTACCTTCCGTGCCTTTCTCCACGTTGCCACCCTCCGACCGAGTAGTCACCTCAAAAGTGACCACCTCCGGCTCAGGCTTAGGTGGTGTCGGCTCAATGCCGGGGTTATTCTTCTTGCACCCTGCAAGAGCAACCGCCAGTATAGCAAGGCAGACAGCTATATGGTATCTAATTGTATCCATCTTAGTATCTCTATTTATCGTCATAGTGACCGGTGACGGAAAGCACCAAGACAATGATCTCACTATCTCTGATTTCGTAGACCATTCTATTCTTCTTATCCAGCCTCCGAGACCACATCTCGCCATCGGAGTAATGCTTCAGCCTTTCGGGTTTTCCTGTGCCTGCCCTTGGGTCGATGATAAGTTCATCCATCAGATCTGCTACTTTCGACACAAGCTTCTTTTGCCCGGACCTCTTGAGATTGTCCAGCTCCTTAGCTGCCCTTGGAGTGAGAACGAGAGAGTAGTTCATAAGTCATCTCGTAGTCGGTCAATGTCTGCCTTAGTGTAGACAACGCCCGTTCCCTCTCGCAGCGTGGTCTGCCCCTCTTCGTGCAGAAAGTCCAGTTGGTCATCGGTAATCTTGTCCTCTCCGATCGGAGTGAGCTTGTATCTGCCCAGAGACGAGACCACAATGGTCTCCCCCCTCTCAGTAGCTTCACGGAAGTATTTCTCAAGAGAGTGATCCAGCTCCTCGGGTAGCTTGTTGTGTGTCGTCTGAGTAATCATAATAACAGTTGCTTTAGAGATTCATACTCTACACAAAGTTACTCATTTAGTGGCAGATAAGCACTCTGCTATCAGGACCCGGCATTAGCTTGCCAGACCAGTATAAAGCTCAGGATCAGGTTACCCGCTATCAGCAGGAACTGCCCCATCGGTCTATCCTCTGCACCTGAGACAGCAAGGATGCTAAGGATGACGTAGACGATCGTCACGATTCGCCACAGCTTGGCGGGACGACTTTCTTCGCTATTTGTGGTACTTCTTTTCATCGGAATCAAGCATTAAGAGGTGAGACAAGAGCGGCTTTCTTGGCGGCAGACACTATATCACCGAGGAGACCATCAAGCTCGCAATCCTCGAACACCATATAGTCAGCCACCTGTGCAGTCAGGCCGAGGGAGAAGAGACAGCTTGCGTCTTCATTCAAAACCACATAGTGGTGATCTCTCTCAAAAATCAAGAGGTAGTCGGGGTGCCTCTTTTTTAGGGTGACATACAATCCATTCAAGTCCTTCTCACTTGCGGCATCCAGAGACTGGAGAGGAGCTGCATTCAGGTTAGAGATCGATGTGTCACTTGCGTCTCTGACGCAAGTGCGGGAAGTGGAGGTGCCGTTAGGCACCATTTTGGAGAGTAATTGTTGTTTGCTTCGTAGCATAATAAAGTACGTTGGGGGTTTAAAAAATTTTACACTTGCGTATAACCGTCGCCTGTGTCGTTAGCTGCATTTCGGAGCGTCACCAAAGGCACACCGAGAGATAAAGGCAAGGGGCGCGAAGCGACTTGTCTTACCCTTGCCGTATCGACGGTGTGCGATACCTTTGTGACGCAATGCAGCAGGCACAGGCGGAAACGGTTAGCAAGTGGCATTATTTTCCCCAACGGCTCCACTTAACTACGAAAGCTCAACTGCTCGGAGAGATGGTGCAGGCACCGTAGCCCCCGCCACGTGAAGAAGTAAGTAGGATCGTGATGTGATCAAGTCCTGTTCCCGGACCACTTCTCAGTGAATTCTATTACCGGTAATAGTCCGATCTAATACCAATGATAGTTGTCCCTATTACCGGTATTAGTTTTAGACGAGTCTCTATGCGATTCCTGAAAAAAGTACACAGTTGATTGAATATTACTGGGACTGTATAC
>OBRP01000065.1_pt1 | contig 15848 bp, 10 predicted proteins | sample 1475681 | NCBI WGS metagenome assembly OBRP01 (sample SAMEA3360695, study PRJEB22359) | human gut metagenome | biome: ENVO:urban biome; feature: ENVO:human-associated habitat; material: ENVO:feces | place: Bangladesh | collected 2011
CAGATATTGGCGCTAAGGGAGATTGGCGTGGGTAAATCTTTATCTTCGGCGCACATCTTTAGAATATCTTCCGCCATAAAACGGGCTTCCTTAAGGTCGCGGCCTTGAGTATAAAAGGTTCGATCACCTACAGGGACTTCTACTGCCCACCATTTTCCAGAGCGCGTAGCCTTGCAGTCAATGTTCATTGTCTTTGTCCTTTCTGCGCGTCTTTAAGAATTCCTTTTGCCGTGGGTCATTCCGATAAAGCTTTGCCCCGTCCTCAGGCTAGAGCCGGAGACAGCATTAGCCTGAGGGCGGGGCGCACTTATTTAGATTGCGGGGGAAATGAACTTCCTAGCGCTATCCTTTTCGGCGCTTGGCTATAACTAGAACTCCTCCCACGCTAATCAGTCCTAATGAGGTTAGGAAGATTATTGTGGCACCTGCACCGGTCTTTTCTAGCTGGTTATTGCGGCTTTGTTTACGCGGTTTAGCTTTATTGTTTTGCGCCGTGCCGGGATTTGCCACCTGGTTTCCAGTTCCAGGTTTGCTAGAAGTACCCGGCTTTTCGGAAGTTCCCGGATTTTGAGGTTTATCAGAATCTCCCGGTTTTTCCGGATTACCTGGCTGCTCTGGCTCGGTCGGGTCTGTGGGCTCTGTAGGCTCGGTCGGCTCAATCACAGTGTCGGGAACTTTCGGGGCAACCGCTTCCCGTTCAACATTGAGTTCAGATGCCGAACCGAAACCTTGACCAGAATAATCCGAATCAATCTGGAACTTAATAAAGCGACCAGAAGCGCTCTGGGGTTTGCCCTCTCCCTGCTCGGAAGAATTAACCAAAGGAATCCGTTGAGTGTAGGGCAGATTCTTTAAAGTGCCAGTCAAAGGAGGATTACTGAAATCATCGGCGGAATCAGAAACCCACACCTTGTATTCCTTAGCAACCCCATTAGTGCCTTTTTGACGGGGAAGATAATCCAAATACTTCAAGTCATCGTATTTCTTACCCAAATCAAGCACCACCCAGTGAGGTCCTTTCGCAGTAGTGGGACTCCATTGTGAATGCCAAATCGTGTCAAAGCTGCCATCAAGCAGATTAGAAACTTCCCCGTCTCCGCTGTTTTGGGAAGACTGCTTAACTACCCGCATCTCTTCTTGCGGTACATAGCTACGTAAAGACGGAACTTTATCGACCGTAGGCTGGAAAACCCAACCGGCTTTATCTTTTCCAAGTTCCGTAAGCGCTCCTGCCAGCGTAGTTGCTTTTACGTCCTTAAAAGCAACGCTAGGAGCAGAACCTTTACCGTAAGTAGTAACCGTAATCGGATTATCGGCATTTCCGTATCCAAAGACGGCAAAATCACCGGTCAATTTAGTTCCATTTTTCACCAAAATTACTGAACCGGGAACCAGGGATACATCATGCAGCTGCTCAAATGAGTTCATAGGCGAATCAGCGCTTAAACCGTCACCAGCTTTAGGGGCGCTAGTATCAATAAAATATGCGCGTGCATCAGGCTGGATTTCTGATTCCACATGGTAAACCTCAAGGCGGGTCAGGCGTACCGGCCCACGAGAGCGGTCTACCACTACCCGAATCTCGCTAACGGTATTCTCGGCAAACCGCAGATTACGCTGCTGTCCAATCGTGGTACCGGAGGTGAGATCCCGCCACGCGCCCTCACCGCTGCGTCCCTGCACCTTAAAGTGCTCAACCTGCTGACCTGCCTGACGTGCGTCCTCGCCCAAAACCACGGCATCAACCTTGGTGTCTTTCCCAAGATTAACTGTGTAGATAGGGGTATTACTGGCGTTTTCGTCCGAAGAAATCTTCGATCCGTCCGTCAGTAGGGGAGCAGGTTTAGCGGCAGTGCTGCTAGAGGAGGCTACGGTAGCTGTCTTACCTAAAGCGAGGTCGCGACCGTAACGCCGTAACAGTTCCTCACGGTATCCGCGCATAATTTCTACATCAGCCTGTGGCATTTTCCCATCGGTGAAAGGAGGCATATTCAGTAGGAACTGCGAGTTACGCCCAGTGGACTGCTCATAGAACTTTACAAGCTCACTGACCGGTTTCGGGGTATTAGGACCTTTCTTACCCGAATTGTTGAACCATTCCCCTCCGTTCCGGGCATCAACTTCACCTGGATACCAATGAAGCTGGGTAGCTGAACCTTTACGAATACCCTCAATCACCGAGTTTGTTGAACCCAGTACCCCATCCGGGGCAGCTTGCGCCGGATAGAGAGTAATTCTTCCATGCTGATCGAAGCCGACGGCCTGGGGGTTCCATTCAGTGGTGCGTGCCCAACCAGCTTCGTTGCCAATCCAACGAGCATCTGGAGCTGCGTTAGCTTGAATCGCATTCGGCTGTAGCTTTCCAATCAGGTCATAGAATGCGTTATAGTCATAGAACTCGGTAGAAGAAGTGTTGCCTTGAGCTCCGTCAAACCAGACTTCATCAATAGTTCCATAGTCAGTTAGCAGCTCATATAGCTGGTTAAGCATATATTCGCCGTATTGGGTAGCTTCATACTTGTAAGTTGGAAGTTTTCCGGAAGCAACCCGTTCGGCACGGTCATCATTGGCAACCAGAGTCGGAATAGTGCGTTCGGTTTTAGCGGAACCATTACCCCATACGCCTTTCTTTTCCATATAGGAATCGGCAGGAGAATAGTAAACGCCAACCTTGAGTCCATGTTTACGCGCTGACTTAACAATCTCAGCGAATAAATCTTTAGGGCCCCCATTTTTAGCGGTAGTGGTACTTGGCCAGTCATGTTCGCTGTTATAGCGAGAATCGAATAGCTCGAAACCATCATGATGCTTGACGGTAACCATCATCATTTTGAAACCGGCATCGGCAAAGGTTTTTGCCCACTGGTCAGTGTCTATGTTCTTGGCGTTGATGAGCGTTGGAGCTTCATCCCCATGTCCCCAGCTGTTACCGGTAAAGGTGTTAATGCCGAAGTGAACAAAACCAATCTGACCCCAGTCTAAATAGTCTGCCTGCTTTTCTGTGGGGCGCAGGGCAGAAAGCTTTGCCTTTATTGAAGCTGCACATTCGTTAGCGGCAACATCTAGGCTATTAGCTGGTTTTATGTTTGAGGTATCGCAGTGCTCTGCCACATAGGTGAGCCGGAAATCTTTCGGGGTAAAACTGGTATCTGCCTTCGCAAACCGGATTTCATCGAAAGAGCCTTTATAGCCACGATTAGTTGCTTTCGGATGTACATCCCCGGCGAAACCAACCTTATTTGCGATTGAATTCTCTAACGCAGCTAATCCATTAACCGTTACTTTTTCTAAATCTTGACCATCTAGACGCATATAGAGGGCGGATTTGTTGCCCTGAGGAATATAGGCGACCGAGACCACGTGTGTTTGTCCCTTAGGGGCGCTAGCGGTGATTTTCTTATCCGTCCAGTTACCGTTTTCTTGATAAGAGACTCCAAACTCTAGCTGACCAGCCTCGTTGTATCGCAAAAAGATGTTTCCACCAGCGCTAAACAAAGTTTGCATTCCTCCAGTTTCGCTGGGGTTGAAACGAACCTCTGCCACTAAACCGCTGGTCACCTTGTCAGAGCCTAAGGAAAAATCGGTTGGCATGAAATCCAGTCCGGAAGTGTTACCGCTGAATGTGGCATTGGAATCTTTGATTTGAGGAGCTGGGGTACGAGCTGACAAGGTTCCTTGCAGGTCTTCACCGTTGGCAGCCACATAGTTAGCTCCGTTTAGACTGCCCAGAAAATCAAGATGCAATAACTGGGACAGGTTCAAGAACTTCCAGGGTGCGGATGGTTGCGCGATCCGGGCACGATAAAAATTCCCGGCAAAACTGCGGGTAGTTTGAGCCCCTGGATTGATTTCATAACCGATACCGAAAGATTTTTCTTTCCCTGCCGAAACTGCGGCCTTTTCCCCAGTGGCTGCCCGAGCTACAGGACCTTTTACCCCATCAACCCAGACGCTCAAAGTAGCTGCCGGTTCTGCCTCGTATTTAAGTTGAACAATATGTTTGCTGTTGTTCTTGGGTAGAGTAACGCTCTGCTTATAGTCCTTCCAGGTTCCATTAGCGGTTTTAACTGATAAACCATAAACTAGCTTGCCATTTTCAACCCGAACCGAAATGTTTCCCATAGCTGAGAAAAGGGTGTCGAGTTCTTTAGGGGCAGCGTTATTGAGATATTCGAGCTCGGCAAGGAAACCTTTATCAACACTGGTAGTTCCAAAACTATCTTTCGCGCTGTAAGTAATGCCCGAGCCGTTGCCGTTAAGCTTTACCCCGCCGTCCTCTACTTTGCTGGGTTCATTATCGCCCTGCCAGGTAATACTACCTCCACTGACGATTTCCTCCCCACCGGTGGTGTAGCCCTTTTGGGGAGTGAATGTACCCCCAAAAGAAACATTTAAGTATTCGTTGTCGGCAGCCATTGCTGTCTGCGGGATAGCCAGCAGGGAAATGAAAGCGAGACTAAAAGTTAAAATCGAACAAATCCAGCGTGAGCGTATCAGCTTTGTCACAGTGTCCGTCCTTGATGGGTAAGCGTTATTCAGTTAAATAACGGGTTTCGCGAGCATTAATCAGTTGTGTCCGTCTAGATTTCTAACCAGCGGTATTTTGCGAGTTGTTATCTATTTTTACTGTCTTGTCCAGCTGGTCTTACGCGTCCTTACGCCAGACCCTCAGGGGAGAAAACAGCGGTTAAACCAGACTAGCATAAGCGCTGGGAGTAAAACTAGCAGCTATCGAAAAAGAAAACGCTCAATCCCGTCGTACGGTATGTCAAAGCTAAGACTCAAGGCGAAGCTAAGAGTCAAATTGATGCGACAGATATGAATACCGGATTAGTCACTGGCAGCTAAGCGACTATGATTGAAACGATTATGACCATGACCGACAAAGGGGAGATCCTTGCGTAAGCGTCTTTTGGCTTGTCTAGCGGCGGCCGGTCTGGTGCTAACCGGATGTGCTGGCACCAATTCTGCAACCAATAACTCAGAACGGGTACTAACTATCGGGGTACACGCCACGCCCTCTACCCTAGATCCTTCCCATAATGATGCGGCGGCGATTACCTATGCGCTGCTCTACAACGTGTATGAAACGCTGCTGCGGGTAGATGGTAAGGGCGAGCTGGTGCCGCTGTTGGCGAAGAGCTACGAGGTTTCACCGGATCGAAAGACCTATACGTTTGTTTTGAAGGACGCAAAGTTTGCTTCTGGCGCTCCCGTCAATGGGGCAGCGGTCGCGAAAACTTTCAATTATCTCCTAAGCGATAAAACTGTCAGTCCCACCCGTAAGCAAGAGATGGAAGCCCTGAAAGCGGTTAAAGATTTGGGGGGAAATAAAGTCCAGTTTGAGCTTTCCCACCCCTCGAATGCCTGGCTATATTACCTGAGTTCCACTGCCGGGATTATTTATGACCCACAGGCTCTCGATAAGGGCGAGTTGGCAACTAAACCGGCTGGTTCTGGTCCTTACACCCTGAAAGAATGGCGACAGGGAGAAGAAATCCAGTTAGCCACTAACCAAAAGTATTGGGGCGAAAAACCCAAGGTTAAAGGCGCTACTTTCCGCTATTATTCTGACCCCAACGCTATGAATACCGCGATGCTGTCTGGTTCGCTCGATATTATTTCTAACCTGGCCGCCCCGCAGGCACTCGATAAATTCACAGGCGATTCCCGGTTTAAGGTGCTAGAGGGACACACTAACGGTGAAGTAGTGATGGGCATGAACCAACAGCGAGCAGCCCTCAAAGATAAACGAGTACGCCAAGCCATAAACTATGCGCTTGACAGCAAAGCGGTACGGGACGCGGTATGGGCAGGAAAAGGTCTACTGATTGGTTCCATGGTTCCCCCCACTGACCCTTGGTACGCAGACCTTTCCGCTGCGTATACCCTCGATTTAGAAAAAGCGAAGAAACTGCTCGCAGAGGCAGGATATAGCCAGGGGCTAACCCTAAAAATGCGGATTCCTACCTTGCCTTATGCTTCTGGAGCCGCCACCCATATCAAGAGCCAGCTGTCCAAAGTGGGGATTACCCTAGAGATTGAGCAGCTAGAGTTCCCGGCGCGTTGGATTGATGAAGTGATGGTCAAATCTAACTATGACCTGACTATTGTTTCTCACGTGGAACCGCGCGATATTTCCCGCTTTACCAACACTGAATATTACTGGCATTACGATTCCGCTGCTTTCCGCGACCTTTATCAAAAGGCCGATCAAGGATCCCCCGAAGAACAGGTCAAATATATGAAACAAGCAGCGAAGATGCTTTCTGATGACGCTGCTGCTTCATTCTTGTGGCTGCTGCCAAACCTGATTGTGACCAAGGCAGATATTTCCGGTTTGGCTGCCAACGTTACCGGGTTGTCTTTCGATTTATCCTCTATCAGCTACCAGAGCTGAGATGAACGCGACAGCAAGAAATATCCTCAGACAGCTAGCGACCTTATTAGTTAGCCTAATAGTCGCTTCTCTAGTGGTGTTCTTGCTGATAAATCTGCTGCCCGGGGACGTTACCGGCGTGATTTTAGGGGCGAATGCTGACCCCGGTTCGGTAGCGCAACTGCGAGCAGCTATGGGCTTAGATCAACCGCTAATTATGCGTTATTTCAGTTGGTTATCCGGGATGATACGTCTAGATTTCGGTACTTCTATTTTTACTGGGCAAGCAATTTCGCAGCAACTTCCCCACCGCCTAGAAGCCACCTTTTCTTTAGTGTTCGCCGGGATGATTCTCGCCCTGTTGCTCGCTATTCCCCTGGGAATGATTGGAGCATTGCGCAGAGGGCGCAAATCAGGAATCATGGTTTCGGTGTTAAGCCAGCTGGGAATGGCAGTCCCCGCTTTTCTGGCAGGAATGGTGCTAACCATTGTGTTTGCGGTCAAACTTCAGGTTTTTCCGGCGAACGGTTATGTTCCTTTTCGCGATAATCCCGTGCAATGGGCTCACTACCTGGTCTTACCGGTACTATCGATAGCGATTGTGCAAGGAGCGGTATTGACCCGCTACACCCGTTCGGCTTTTATCGAAGTATTAAAGCAGGACTATTTCCGAACGGCGAGGGCGATTGGTTGGCGTTACTGGGCGGCGCTGGTGCGTCACGGGCTGCGAAATGCATCGTTACAGGTAATCACGGTTCTGGGATTACAGTTATCCACCCTGCTGGTAGGGGCAATCGTGGTGGAGCAGGTGTTCGCGATTCCCGGTTTAGGTACCTACCTGATTTCGGCGGTTTCCCAGAGGGATTTAACCGTCGTACAAGCGGTAGTGATGATACTGGTATCTGCGGTACTGGTGATTAATGCGCTGGTAGATGTGGTTTATCGCCTGCTTGACCCGAGAATCCGGCAGGGGGTGAAGCAGTGAATAAATCTAAAATGCTTCCTCGTCACCCAAGCTTATGGATAGGGATAGTTTTAGTAACCCTGATAATGCTGATGGGGATAGTCTCGTTCCTTTACCTACCTTTCGACCCTACGGAAGTTAGTGAGCAGCGTTTAAGTGCGCCCTCGTCCTCCCATATTTTCGGAACCGACGACTTTGGTCGGGACGTGTTTTCAAGAATCCTCTCCGGGGCGGGAATCTGCCTACTGGTGGGGATAGTTTCCGTCAGTATTGGAGCCTTTATCGGGGTTCCCCTGGGTGTTTATGCTGCTCAACGCGGAGGTTGGCCAGAGAAAATAATCGGTCGCGCCCTGGATATTCTTTACGCTTTCCCCGCCTTGCTATTGGCGATTTTGCTGGCGGCGGCGCGCGGTTCTGGTTCTACCTGGACCGCTATGGTGGCGATTGGGATTGCCTCAATTCCCGCTTTTGCCCGTAACGTGCGGGCAGCTACCTTGGGGGTAATGTCGCAGGACTATATGGTGGCGGCTAGGGCATCGGGTACCCCCCGGTATCGCTCGACCTTCACCCATGTGCTTCCCAATATCATGCCGACGATAATAGTGCAGGCATCGGTGAGTTTCGCTCTCGCGATTTTGGCAGAGGCAGCCCTATCCTATCTGGGATTAGGAACCCGCCCGGATACTCCCACCTGGGGGTTAATGCTGTTTGAGGCGCAAAAATCACTGTTGGTTACCCCGCAGTTAGCGCTATTTCCAGCGCTTTGTATTGCCCTGACGGTTTTAGGATTCAACCTCTTGGGGGATGGCCTGCGCGAGGTACTAGATCCGCGACTTCGGGAGCGACAATGACGGGACAAAAAACGGGACTAAAAGTAGACAACCTGCAGATTTCTTTTCGCGACCGCCAGGTAGTTAAAGGAATCAGTTTTGAAATCCCCACTGGGGCGCGGGTGGGGCTGATTGGAGAATCCGGTTCGGGCAAATCGGTGACCGCACTAGCACTAATGGGTTTGCTCGGAGAGGACGCGAAAATTACCGGTTCTATTTCCCTAGCTGGAAAAGAGCTATTATCGCTGACAGATAGGGAAATGTCCCAGCTAAGAGGCTCGGAAATCGGGATGGTTTTCCAAGAGCCAATGAGCGCCCTTGACCCCACGATGCGGGTCGGTAAACAGGTAGCAGAGGTTTTAACCCTGCATCAACGCGACCAGCATGGAAAACGTGAAAAAGTGATAAAAATGCTGGAGCGGGTAGGGTTACCAGAGCCAGCTAACAGTGCCAACGCTTTCCCTCACCAGCTCTCTGGAGGGCAGCGCCAACGCGTAATGCTAGCAATGTCGCTAATAAATGCGCCCCAACTGCTGATTTGTGATGAACCCACTACCGCTCTAGATGTGACTGTACAGGCGAAAGTGCTGCGACTATTAGATAAAGAACTGTCTCGTACCGGCTCTGCCTGTCTGTTTATCAGCCATGACCTGGCGGTAGTTAGCCAAATTTGTGAGCAGCTATTGGTCATGTATCAAGGGGAAATCATTGAATGCGGCTCCCGGCGTGAAGTGCTAGAACACCCCAAACACCCCTACACTCGCGGTCTAATGGCTACCGCCAATATCGGTTCGGTTCGCCCCGGGCAACCGCTACCGGTATTAACTGATTTTTTGAGGGGAGCAGGGGCTAAATGAGTGAAGAACCGATTTACCGCGCTCGGGATTTAGTGAAAATCTATCCGCGCTCTGGCGCTCAGGTGCGTGCAGTCGATGGCGTAAATCTAGAGATTAACGCGGGAGAACGCCTGGGAATCGTGGGGGAGTCTGGGAGTGGAAAATCTACTTTAATCAGAATGCTGTGCGCCCTATCTCGTCCTAGTAGTGGAGAAATCTGGTTCGGTGGGCAAAAGATTACGGGATTAAAGGAAAAGCAGCTAGGTAACTTGCGTTCCCGGGTACAAATCGTGTTTCAAGATCCGCTCAGCTCTTTAGACCCCAGGATGCAGGTGGGCAAAATTATTACCGAACCGCTGCGTTCTCCCTGGGTGCGAGGGCGTGAGGGAGTGCCCAGCGATATTCACTCTCGTTTAGAGGAAGTGCTGGCGGAAGTAGGTTTAAGCAGTGAGGACGCGCATAAATATCCCCATCAGTTTTCGGGAGGACAGCGCCAACGGATAGCTTTAGCGCGCGCCCTATCTGCCCGTCCGGAAGTGTTAATGGCGGATGAAGCGGTTTCGGCCTTAGATGTGTCGGTTCGTGCCCAAATTTTGAACCTGATTATGCAGGTGGCAGCGCGAGATAACCTCACTTTGCTGTTTGTCAGTCATGACCTGGCGGTAGTGAGACATATTTGCCAGCGGGTGATAGTGATGCGTCAGGGCAAAATCATTGAAGAGGGCGCGGTCGAGCAGGTTCTTTCCGCTCCGCGTCATGATTACACCCGCGAACTGGTTGCTTCCACCCCCGGTTGAAACTAGGAGGCTAAACCTTGCCGATAAGCCGGTAACTAGAGCTGTAAAAAACCCGGTTAGAGGGGAAAATCGGCGAGTTATCCCCAGTTTTAACTACTTTAGTGCTAATCGAGTAGCAAAACCCTATAATGGGAGACTGAAACATAATGATTCAGCTCGGTTCTCGCCGGCTGGGTTGTGCAGATTTTGCGCCATAAACCATGGTAAAGAGGATAAAAGGGGCAGCGCAGTGAAGTTCGTAGCCGAGCGTGATGTTTTCGAGGACGCTATCAGTTGGACCGCGCGTACTTTGCCGGCACGTCCGGCGGTGGCAGTACTCGGCGGGGTGTGGATGAGCGCCAAAGCCGGTATCGTAACTCTTTCCAGTTTCGACTATGAGGTTTCTTCCCGTAACCAGTTTGAAGCCGATGTGGAATCCGAGGGCGAAGTCCTGGTTTCCGGCAAAATGGTGGCTAACATTTGTAAACAGTTACCGAAGAAGCCGGTAACCGTAGAGATGGAGGGAGGCAAAGTCAGTATTTCCTGTGGAGCTTCCAGTTTCCAACTGGCAGTAATGCCTCTAGATGACTATCCGGCACTGCCACAAATTCCCGAGGCGATTGGCGAAATTGATTCCATAGAGTTTGCCCGAGCGGTGGGTCAGGTTTCTCGCGCCGCCTCCTCTGATGAATCCCTGCCGTTGCTGGCAACCGTGCGGATGGAGCTTTCTAAAACTCAGCTAACTTTGATGGCCACTGACCGTTACCGCCTGGCCGTGCGGGTCATGGATTGGCAGCCAAATCAGACTGATTTCTCTTCAGATGCGCTGGTCAAGTCGCGGATTCTTTCCGAAATGGCCAAGGCGCTTTCCGGCGCCGGAAATATCCATTTAGGTTTAGAGAACTCTGCCGAGGGCGGGGCTATCGTGGCTTTAGAGGCGGGAGGACGCAAAATTACTTCCCAGCTTACCGAGGGTGATTACCCGCCGGTCGCCAGTCTTTTCCCCGAAGAAGCTCCAATTAAAGCGGTTATTCGCCGTGATGAACTTGAACAGGCGATTAAGCGCGTTTCTTTGGTGACTGATCGCAGCGCCCAGATTCGTATGAATTTTGCGGACGGTACTCTCACTTTAGAGGCTGGTCAGGGCAATGATGCGCAGGCACATGAAGAAATGACCTGCACTTTTATTGCGGATGAGCCGATGATGATTGTGTTTGACTCCCAGTATTTACTGGACGGCTTAGGGGCTTTGGGAACAGAATATGTGCGTATGTCCTTTACCCACCCCACTAAACCAGCGGTTATTACTGGGCAAGAAGAACTTGATGGGGACGATTCTTCGGACTTCCGTTACCTGTTAATGCCGATTCGCTATTCTGCCTAAATCGCTCGCTCGGCATTGCACGGTCATGTATATTACCGATATTGCCCTAGATGATTACCGTAGTTTTCATCATTGTGTAGCCCAGTTATCGCCGGGGGTAAATATCCTGCTTGGTCCTAACGGTCAAGGTAAAACGAATTTCGTGGAGGCCGTGGGGTATTTGACCAACTTCCATTCCCACCGCATTAGTGCCGATAGTGCCTTGGTGCGCTTTGCGCCTCAATCAGCGGCGTTGCTGAGTCGAGAAAACGGGCAATCCCAACCTAGCCCGGAGGAAACCAGCGCGCCCTCTAGCGCAGTTATTCGCGTGAAAGCCCATTTGGGGGAGCGGGAAACCCAAGTAGACTTAGAGATTGTTTCCGGAAGAGCTAATCGGGGGCGTTTGGCGCGAACTCCAGTGCCGTTAAAAGATATTCGCGGTTTGATTGCTACTACCCTGTTTTCTCCCGAAGATTTAGATATTTTACAAGGTGACCCCGCAGTTCGTCGTCGATTTCTAGATGATTTACTGGTGCAAATGTGGCCGGTAGAAGCCGGTACTATCGCTCAGCATCAAAAGATTTTACGGCAGAGGGGAGCCCTGTTAAAACAGGCGGCTAAAAAGAAGCGGCGTGGGGCAGACCTTTCTTTAGAGCTTTCCACTCTTGAGGTTTGGAATAATCAGTTATCCCAGGTTGCTGGGCGTTTAATTGCTGGTAGGGTACGGGTGCTCAATGCGTTATCCCCACACGCTGCCCAGGCATATTTGCTGGTTTTGGGAAATACCCATCGCGCACACTCTTCCCAAACTTTGGGGTTATCTTATGTTCCCTCCTTTGAGCCTCCTAGCGATTTGACCAATCCACAGGCGGTTGCGGGCGCGCTGCAAGAGACTTTCGCAGCGCGCCGCGAAGAAGAACTTAGTCGAGGGGTGAACCTGGCGGGTGCGCACCGCGACGATTTGGCGGTGATGCTAGATACTTTGCCGGTGAAAGGGTTTGCTTCTCACGGGGAGACTTGGAGCGCTGCCTTGGCTTTACGTCTGGGACAGTTTGAGCTGCTGCGTCAAGGTGGTAAAACCCCGATTTTGATTCTCGATGATGTGTTTGCAGAACTAGATCCGGCTCGCCGATCTGCACTGCTGGATTTTATGAACCGTGCTGACCAGGTATTGATTACTGCCACTAACCGGAAGGATTTACCCAGTGAAATAGCGGGGAAGTTTTTCCAGGTTTTGCGGGGAGGTCAGGGCAGTGTTATCACTGCGATGGATAGTCCTGAGATGAGCCACTCCGATACGGGTTTGGGGCTGCCCAGGGTCGATTCCACTGACTTGACCGGCACAGTTGGGGATAGCTGATGGGTGCAAATCAGCCTGAACCGGCGCTCACCTATACTCAACAGGCTATTCGCGCCGCCCAGGAACATGCTTTTTCTAAAGGGCTAGTGAGAATGTCCAGCGGGGAGCTGCGCCGTTTGCGGGGACGGCGTAACTGGGATGGGATAGCTGCGCAATCTGTGGGAAAGGACGAAGCGCAGACAGTTTCTACAGAAATCTCTCTAGGGCAGGTTAAAGGGGTAAATGATAGCTATGCCCGCGATAAAGTCCCCGGTCTAGCCGGTTTACAGCCCTCTCCGGGGCTTGCGGAGGGAGGTCACGGAGGGCGCTGGTCGCGGCGAGATCCGCGCCCTTTGGGAATGGTTTGGAAAAAATATGTGCGTCAGTTCGGGTTAAACGCTCAGCTAGATGCGGGGAAGCTGAAAGCTGATTGGGCGAAAATAGTTGGCGTTCAGGTCGCGCAACACGCCCAGATTGAATCCATTAAAGACGGGGACGTAGTGTTGCGCTGCGACTCTACCCGCTGGGCATCGGAGCTTAGGAATCTAATTCCGCAGCTGATGGGATTAATTGAGGATTATTCCGGTTCGGTGGTGATTAAACGTTTGATTATTTTAGGGCCGAAAGCGCCATCTTGGAAGCATGGCCCACGTTCAGTTAAAGGCAGAGGTCCGCGCGATACCTATGGTTAAATTTGGCCCGTCTCCCGGTTCGATTACCGATAAAAATGGGGTAGGTGGCGCTGCTGGGGGAGGAAATCCTTACACCCTGGCTGGTGAGGAATATGAACGTTACCGACCTAATTATCCGCTTCCGGCTGTTCAGGCGGCTGTAGCTGGACTAAAAAACCCGCAAGTTCTAGATGTAGGGGCTGGTAGTGGTAAGTTTACGCGCTTACTTTTGGGGCAGGGGGTAGCGGTTAGCGCCCTAGAGCCGGCAGCGGGAATGCGGGAAATGTTTCAGCGCGTCCTCCCGCAAGTTCCTTTATATGCCGGGAAAGCCGAGGACGTGGCCGAAATATTTGCACCCGAAACCTTCGATGCGCTGTGCTTTGCACAATGTTGGCACTGGGTGGATAAAGAGGCGGCTTGCGCGGTCGCAGCCGAAGTTTTGAAGCCCGGTGGGCGGCTAGTGATTGTATATAACCAAATGAATGTGTCTTTCCCCTGGGTAAAGCGGCTTTCTAGGGTGATGCGTTCGGGGGATGTTCATCACCCCGATAAGCTTCCCCAACTGGGAAAACAGTTTAGCCGACCCGAACTTAGTCTTTTTCAATGGGGAATCTCGCTGCCAGTTTCCGCGCTTTTCGCCCTCGCTAAAACCCGTTCTTCCTATTTGCGAGCTAGTCGGAGCGGCAAAGCCCATATGCAAGCCAATCTGCGTTCCTATTTATTAGGGGATTTGGGTTTACAGTTAGCGGGCAGGGTTACTTTGCCTTATTACACCCTGGTGTGGCGGGCAAATCTGCTCTAAAAGCTAGATTTAACTGAAGTGCTAGGGGGTTATCGCCCTGGTTAGGGAAAAAGTTTTAATCGTTTAACGCCTTTGAGATGCTAAACTAATGAGCATACTTTTCGGCTGCTTGATTATGTGAGGAAGCATGATTTTAACAGCGCGAACACCCCGCCCATTCTCTGATATGAATGCCGTATTGAAAGGACATTTAATGAGTTATTTCCGACTCCGAGAGCTAAAAATAGGCAAATTGCTGTTAGTGTCAGTGCTTTCAATCGCTCTGATGTTGTTTTGGGCGATACCTGCTCATGCAGAACCTGCTAACAGCGAAGACGGTCAGGCGCAGGCAGGCGACAGCTATCAGATTTATCCCACCCCACATAAAGTCGCATACCAAACCGGAAAGCTTTCCCTGTCTGGGGTGGCAGACCTGGTAGTTGAGGACGGTATAGATTCTGACACCGCGCGGCGTTTAGATGATGCGCTGGCATTGCAAAAGATTGTGGGATTGCCTAAGGAGCAGCTATCTGCGAAAGCTAACCTGGCTGTGCTGGTTGGAATCAAAGGCTCTGGTGGAGTAGTTGATAAACAGGTGGCAGCCTTAAAAGCGGCAGGAAAACTAGATTATGATCAGGCGGTTTTTGAAAAAACTGATTCTTATCTATTAGCTACAATCCCCGGAACTGATGGTAATCCGCCGCAAATTTTAGTTTTAGGGCGCGATACAGATTCGGCATATTACGGTTTAACTACTCTTTATCAAATACTTCAGCAAATACCGTCTGATAATGGGAAAACCTCTCTGCGCGCCCTCACCGTAACCGATTGGGCTGATGTGCCCACGCGCGGTTTCATTGAAGGCTACTACGGTAATCCCTGGAGCACCCAAAACCGTATTGACCTCATGGAATGGGGAGGATACTACAAGCTTAACGCCTATATTTATGCCCCCAAGGACGATCCGAAACACAACGCTAAATGGCGGGAGCTTTACAGCAGCGACGAGCTAAATAATAAAATCGCGCCTTTAGCTAAAGCGGGTAATGAATCCAAAACCCGGTTTGTTTACGCCCTGCACCCCTTCATGCATAACCCGATTACCAGCGGAAACTATGATGAGGGTTTGAAAATAGCGAAGGCTAAATATCGGCAGGTAATTGATGCGGGGGTACGTCAGATTTCAGTTCTGGCAGATGATGCCAAAAATCAGGGCAACGATTTATATATCAGATTGCTTCAAGACCTCACTGATTGGGTTAAACAGCTGCAACAAGAAAAGACTGCTAACGGTGAGCTTAAATATCCCGGTCTAAAAGAGGTAATCATTTTCTGTCCGGTTAATTACGGAGGGGCAGGGGAAGCTTGGTACAGCCAGCTTCCGGAAACTGTGAAAGTAATTAATACGGGAGGACGAGTTTGGGGTAAAGCTGATGGCGATTTCCTCAGCAGGTTTAAGAATAATTCCGGTGGTAGAGCCACATTTATGTGGATGAATTTCCCCTGTTCCGATAACGATAAAGATGCTCTCCATATGGGAAATTACGAAAATTTCCTTGGTCTGAATGTTCAACCTGGTCAATTAGAGGGCTTGGTTATGAACCCGATGCAGCAGTCAGAACCCAGCAAACAGGGAATTTTCATGAATGCTGATTTTTCTTGGAATCTGTGGCGCAGCCTAGATCACGCTGATAAGACTTGGCTGGATTCCTTTAGTTACCTGGATAATAACTCTCCGCTAGCTAGTGATGCCGCAAATGCTTTGCGCGACCTTTCGCAGCATCTGCGGCGAATGTATGGTGGGGGAGCTACTTGGGAAGGACGAGAATCTGCTGAGGTTAAAGCTACTCTGGTTTCATTCCAACGTGCTCTGGAGAATAATCAGGTAACGAAAGAACAAATCGCAAAG
>OBRP01000069.1_pt1 | contig 14568 bp, 10 predicted proteins | sample 1475681 | NCBI WGS metagenome assembly OBRP01 (sample SAMEA3360695, study PRJEB22359) | human gut metagenome | biome: ENVO:urban biome; feature: ENVO:human-associated habitat; material: ENVO:feces | place: Bangladesh | collected 2011
AGGCATACGCTCGGTAAATCCAAAAATTAGCCGCCCGGTATTCAACAGATTTCACATATAAACAGTAGCGCACTCCCAAAAAACCTGACTCGTCCTCAAAAAGGAATCAAAACAGCCAGACCCCAATCCCCAATCCCACTACCGCTGCCAGCAAAGACGCCCCCCAAACTAGCAGCAGCGCCCATAAGGCACGAAGCCACTTTCCCCGCTGCGCAAGCGAAAAAATATCAAACACAAAAGTTGAAAAAGTGGAAAACCCACCCAGGAAACCGGTAACCACCAGCACGAAAAGACTACCTCCCGCCTCAAAATGTCCGGTAACGACCCCCGACAATACAAATCCGCCCAAAAAACAAGAAACTACGTTTACCAGGGCTATCCCGCCGTAAGAATACCGTTTTTCGGGCTTCCTCCACCTCAAATCAATTCCCCAACGACAAAGCGCACCTATGCCGCCGCTAACCCCGACCAAAATCGCGAAACCAAAACTACTCACAACGCCGCTTCTTACCGTCCGGATTGGAGCATTTAGCAGGAAGGTCTTTTCCGGCTAACCGAGACCCCAAGTCCACAAACAGCACCCCTACTACCAGCAGGATTAAACCTAATATAGATGTAAAACAAAGCCTCCCACCCATTGCCCATAAATCGCTATTCTCAAAATTTAGCTCACCACTTACCGCCGCAATCCCCAAAGCAGAAAAAGTAGTGAAAGCACCCAAAAATCCAGTGGTTATTCCCAGTTTTATAGGATGTATCAAACGGTGTACACGAGTGTCAGCCCTATCAGCAGAGGTCTTAAAATAACCTAACAAGAAAGCGCCTAAAAGATTAACCGAAATCACCCCGAAAGTCAGCGATGACCAGGTGAAATAATTATTTGAAAACCTAAGCGTAACCCTATCTATCCCCCAGCGCGTTAAAGTACCTGCTATCCCTCCAATAAAGATACAAATCCCGCAAAATAAGGTACTCCGCCAAGGATTGACATCAGCAGGTTTAGGCTTAAGCGGCATTTTCTTCCCTCGCCACTAATCCTCACAAATAATGTCACTATCGGGTAGTTTTCCGCCTACTAGATAATTATCTACTGCCTGTTGAACACAATTAGAACCCATCCCATAGGCAGTGTGAGAATAAGACTTCCATTTCACCAGACGCGACCCATCCAACTGTTGATGAACCGACTGAGCCATCGCAAAAGGAGTAGCCGGATCATTAGTATTACCAACCAACAAAATCGGTTGCGCGCCCTCTACCATAATTCTTTGGCGACTAGCCTTAGACGGCCACGGCCAAGCCTGGAGTGCATATTCCCCATAAGCCATAGAAGAACCCATAATCGGGTAGCTATTTATTATCTGGTCACCGCGAGCATCCCATTCTTTTTTATCTCCCTGCACCGGGTAATCCGCCCCGTTAATCGCGATAAACGCATCCTGAGAATTATTTCTATATTTCCCATCTGCACCCCGCTCGTTAAATAAATCCGAGACTTTAAGCAGCGGCGCGCCATCCCCATTAAAGGCTGATTTCAGATTCTCTAAGAGCGCGGGATATAGATTCTCGTAATAGAGCATCCCGACCACTGCCCCTAGAGCTAAAGCCCCGTTCACGGGGCGCGCCCTATCTCCACTTTCAATCGGAGAAGCATCTGCGTCTAAAAAGAACTGTTTCAACCGTTTAAGCCCTGCCTGTTTGCTAGCCCAAGGACATTCTTTACCTTCGGATACGCACCAGGAAGCGAAATTAGCGAATGCGTCCTCGAAACCTTTCGCTTGCGCCAAAGAAACCTGCCCGTAAGAGTACGAACCATCTAGCACCCCGTCCAAAACCAAACGCCCAACATTCTTAGGAAATAGCTGCGCATAGGTGGTTCCCAAGAAAGAACCATAGGAATATCCCAGGTAGGAGAGTTTTTTGTCTCCTAGCACTGCCCGCATGATGTCTAAATCCCGAGCAGCCGACCGAGTATCCACATACTTTGCGAAATCGCCATTTTTTGCTCGGCACTGCTCAGCGAACTCTTTCATTTGCGCAACTGAACGTTCCCGACCGGCAACAGTAGCCAGATTAATGCTTTCAGCCAAGGATTCATCCTTTTGCGCATCCGTGGTACATTCCAGCGGGTGAGAGCGACCCACTCCCCTAGGATCAAATCCCACCACATCAAAGGCGGAAAAAACCGCTCTAGAAAAGGTTTCTTGGCTGTTCTTCAGCAGATTAATCCCGGAGCCTCCCGGACCGCCAGGGTTAATAAATAAACTCCCCAAGCGTTTCCCGCTGGCTGCTCGGCGTGCCAGCTGTAACTCGATAGTGTCGCCTTGCGGTTTTTCGTAATCTAGCGGCACCTTTACTTTTGCGCATTGATAGTTCTGCAAATCTGTTTCGCTACAGCCAGTCCAAGCAGCCTTTTGTCGATAGAAATCTTCAAGCCCCGCAGGAATCGGGCTATCGCCTCCCTGTAAAGGATTGGTTTGAGAGGACGAGCTGGGGGTAACTCTTGGCTGCGTACCTATCCCAATAGAGCAACCCGCCGTCAGACACACCGCAAATACGCTGGCAAGCAGCGCAAACATTTTTTGTTTACCCATAAAATTACTGCCTTAAATCCATCATCATTGCTTCCATGGTGAGCAGGGGAGTCACGTTTGCCGCCAGGCGACGCCTCGCGGTGCGAATTGCATCTAGTCTTCGCAAGGTACGCTGCGGGGTAGAACCTTGTGCCACAGAGTCAATAGTTTGCGACAAATCCACGTTAATCAAGGGTACTTTCGCGCCGCTTTGCAGCAGATACACATCCCGATAAAACCCCAGAAGATTCAGTAATACCCGGTCAAGACTGTCGCGCACATACCGGGTGGCACGGCGTTTTTGATCTGCTTTTAACGCAGTTTCTTGGGCTTTTAAGGCAGGGGGCAGTCGTGACCCCTCTTGTCCGTACCCTAGAGAGCGATGCAATTCGTCAAGTTCAGCCTGATCTTTTTTAGCTGCCCGCTCACTGGCATCGGTTTTTGCCGCCTCCACCAGTTTTTGTGCTAATAATACTGCCTGAGCAACACTGCTGGTAGTGACGGCAGAAAGTAAAATATCGTGGCGCCGTGCAAGTTCTGTTTCATCGCGAACCAGTGATTTTGCGACCCCAATATGGCATTGAGAAAGCGCCGCCGCGCGGCGAGCAGTTACCGGATCCGCCCCCTCCTTTTCTACTAATAGCTCTGCCACCTGCGATACTGGTGGGGTAACTAAAGCAACATGGCGGCAGCGCGAACGAATGGTAGGTAACACGTCGCCAGGTTGAGTGGTACAAAGTAACCACACCGTGCGCGGTGGTGGCTCCTCTATTGCTTTCAGCAGCAAATTAGAGGTGCGCTCTACCATTCGATCTGCGTCCTCCAGCAAAATAACCCGCCATTTTCCTCCAGCGGGAGCTTGCTGCGCCAAGGTGACCAGGGAAGCTATCTCCTCCATTTTTATAATCAGTCGCTCAGTGGTAACCACTTTCACGTCTGGATGGGTATTTTTGAGGACGCGCTGACATTCAGGACAACCGCCACACCCTGGTATTTGCGAATCTTCGCATTGCAGCGCTGCCGCAAAAGCAAGCGCCGCCACCGAACGCCCCGCACCGGGCGGACCGGTAATTAGCCAGGCTTGCGACATTTTCCTGGCTAGCGAACCGCTGTCGCCTCCATCTTTATCGGTTTGTCTTAGCTCGCGCGCCGAAACGGCTGCCGCCTGGAAAATCCCGACCGCTCCCTTTTGACCAACAATGTCCTCCCAAACGCTCATAACTGCCGCAACCCTAAGTTATTATCAGCACTCGCCGAGGTGTCCTGGCCGTCACCGGCAGCGCCTGAGAATACCGCACCCGCATCGCCAGTCACCACCCCACTGCCCTGACCAGCAGTTTTTCCTCCAGTCGTCCGTTTGGCAAATGCCGCACTGACTAAATCCAAAACTTGCTGATGGATTTTAGCTATCCCACCGGTAGCATCTAGCACCTTTATTCGCTGCTTATCACGCGCAGCTATCTGCAAGAATGCTTGCCGCACGGTTTGATGAAAATCCAGAGGAGCCGCTTCCATTCGATCGGGATTTCCCAAACTGCGCGCCCTTAAAACCTGCGGATCCCCATCAAGTAAAATGGTCAGGTCAGGAAGCAGATTACCGGTTGCCCACAGGGAGATTTCTTCAATTTTCTCTAATCCTAAACCTCGTCCTATTCCCTGATAGGCGAGTGAAGAATCCAGGTAACGGTCAGAAACTACCACTTCGCCCGCGAGCAGATGCGGTTTGATTATCGTCTGTGCGTGCCAAGCCCGGTCGGCGGCATATAGCAGCGCCTCGGTGTAGGGGTCGAGGTCCTCTCCGTGCATGACTTCGCGGCGTAACCTTTGCCCCAGGCTGGTTCCTCCGGGTTCAAGGGTGCTTATCGCGGCTGCTCCGCGCGCCACCAACGCCTGCATCAGCAGTTTTACTTGGGTTGATTTCCCGGTATAGTCCCCTCCTTCAAAGGAGATAAAGAAACCTGGATAGGGCGTGGCGGCATTCATGTGTTTAGCTTATCGAACTTATCTGGGTTGGCGCTGCGGTAGTTGTGGAAGACGGTATCTGAAAACCGGTGGCGGCTTTCCGCTCCTTTAATCAGCGCCAATCTGGTGAACAGAGACAATCTTTTTCTCGAAAAGGCTCTGTTAATCGGAAAGGCTATTCCACCACTCCAGCAGACGTTCGCGCGCCGCCTCTTTGCCAATCTCGCCCTCTTCTAGACGCAAGTTCAACAGGTATTTATAGGCTTGCCCCACCTCTGGACCTGGTTTTATCTGCAAAAGCTGCATGATTTCTTCCCCATCTAGTTCGGGGCGAATCCGGGACAGCTCCTCTTTTTCGGCCAGCTGGGCGATGCGTTTTTCCAGGTCATCATAGGCGTGTTCTAGTCTGGCGGCGCGGCGCCGATTCCGGGTAGTGCAATCGGCGCGGGTTAGGCGGTGTAGGCGGGTAAGCATCGGCCCGGCATCGGCTACGTAGCGGCGCACCGCCGAGTCACTCCAGGCTTGCTCTCCGTAACCGTGGAACCGCAGGTGTAAAGCAACTAACTGGGTTACGTCCTTGATGGTTTGTTTATCGAAATGGAGGGCGCGCATCCGTTTTCGGGTAAGTTTCGCCCCCACGATTTCATGGTGATGAAAAGAAACTGTCCCATTTTTTTCAAAACGGCGGGTTGCCGGTTTGCCCACGTCATGCATGAGGGCGGCGAAACGCAAAATAAAATCGGGACGTGGAACTTCCCCCTCCGGGTCGGTCTCTAAGGCTATCGCCTGGTCCACTACGGTCAAGGTATGTTCATAAACATCCTTGTGGCGACCGTGTTCATCGACAGTGGCTCGCAGATTTGCCACTTCCGGCAGCACCAGTGCCGCCAGACCGGTGTAAACCATGAGTTCTAACCCTTTACGGGGATTAACCCCCAGCATTAGTTTTTCCAGTTCGCCTCGTACCCGTTCGGGGGAGACGATCTCGATGCGGCTAGCCATATTTTCCATGGCTGCCATTACCGGCATGGTTACATCTAAATCTAGTTGGGAAGCGAAACGTGCTGCCCGCATCATCCGCAAAGGGTCATCGTCAAAGGACTGCTCGGGGGAGACTGGGGTACGTAATTGTCCACTAACCAGGTCGGTGATTCCTTGATGGGGATCAACTAGGGTTAAATCCGGCAGGCGCAGTGCCATTGCGTTTACCGTGAAATCTCGGCGACTGAGGTCGCCCTCTAAAGTATCCCCAAATTGGACGGCAGGTTTGCGGCTATCGCTTTGGTATTCATCACTGCGATAGGTGGTTACTTCTACATTTAATCCGTGTTTGTGAGCACCGATAGTGCCAAACTCTTTCCCCATGGTCCACACGGTTCCCGCCCAGTTTTTCAAAATCTGTTCGGTCTCGTCTGGTCGTGCCGAAGTCGCTAAATCCCAATCGTGTGGAGTCCTGCCGCACATGGCATCTCGCACCGGCCCGCCTACTAGGGATAGTTCTTGCCCACGCGCGGTAAACAGCTCCGCTAGTTCGCGGATTGGGGCGGGCAGGTTACTGAGCGCTCCCAGCATATTAGCGAGGGCGTGCGCTACGTTTTCCGGTAGGGTTACTTTCGCTGCTGCGCTATCTGATTCGTTAGCCAGGTGAAGATTACTTTTCATTGTTTCCAGATTGCCAGAAATCATGCGCCTGTTCCAAGTGGCAAGTTGTTGGGTTGTTATTAAGAGCGCAAGGTAACATTAAAGATATGTCTGTTCGCAATTCGTATCGCCGCCGCCGACGCATGGGTTCGCGTCGCGCCGCCTCGCTACCAATTGTGGACGAGACTTCTGCCGGTGGTTTGATGCTGAAAGTTGAGCAAGGTCAGGCTTTTGTAGCGTTGATTGCTCGGCGTAACCGGAATGGAGAAATCGAGTGGTGTCTACCTAAAGGTCATTTAGAGGAGGGCGAGACTGCCCAGGAGGCTGCTCGGCGGGAGATATTTGAAGAGACCGGGATTAAAGGCAAGATTGTTGCTCCACTGATTTCTATCGACTATTGGTTTGCTGGCGCGGGTAGGCGTATTCATAAAGTTGTGCATCACTATCTGTTAGAGGCAACCGGGGGCACGATTACGGTCGCTAACGACCCGGATCAAGAAGCTGAAGCTGCCGCTTGGATACCTTTAGAGGAGGTTTCAAAGATTCTGGTTTACCCTAATGAGCGCAGAGTGGTTGCTACTGCTCTGGAATTGTTGGAAATCGGGGATTAGGGTGGCTAGGTCGCGCCTGGGGGCAAAGTTTTATCTCATATTGGCTTTCGCTGCCCTGATTTTTGCTTTTGCCCTGGAAGCAAGCTGCGCCCTTAACGCGATTGCTAAGGATTTGGGGCAGGCTAAAGTTTCTGCGGTAATCTCTGCTATCAGCCCCGATATTTTGACTTTTTCTGAGGACGATAAAGGGTTTCCGGAAAAGATTACGGTTAAAGGCAGCGTCACTAACTCTAGTGATGCTGCCATAGATAATGTTAGGGTGCTGCTTAGAACCAGTTCTCGCCTGGCTACTGACGCTAAGACTATTCATGATTGGGTTAAAGGTAGCTTAGACAAGGGTTTTGGTTCTTTGCGGGTTAAGACCAGTAAATCTTTAGGACAGTTACCAGCAAAGAAATCTGTAGATTTTACGGTGGAGATTCCCACTAGCGCCCTCCCTAAACCTACTAAAACCGCGTTTGGGAGCTTAGCGGTAGAGGCTATCGTCACCGCTAACCGACTCACCAGCAAGGACGCTAGCGCGGGCAGGTCTTTACTGCTATATGGGGATGGGAAAAACTTAAACGCGAAAACCAAGCTCTCGGTAATTGCGCCGCTTTCTGCCTCTTCCCCGGAAATGGCGAAATGGTTAGCGACTGGGGGTGCGGGTAGCGCTGCCACTGCTGGGGAGCAGGAAAGTTACAGTGCGAAGCCTCTGAAAAGCGTCAGCGATAACGCGGCTTTAGTTAAATCCCTCTCTAGGGAGGGGATAACTTGGGTAATCGATCCGGCACTGCTTCAAAGTGATTCTCCCCTATTGACCGGCAGTTTTAATCCTCTTCCCGAGAGAAGACCTCCCCTTAGTCTCGATGAAACCATGATTGAAGCTCTAAAGGTTGCGCAAAGCAAAGGAGCCAGCCTGTCTTTGGATTTGTGGGGGGCTCCTGATTTTGTACAGCTTGACGAGGGGGCGCTCATCCAGTCAGCTCAGTGGAATCAGCAGGTTGGGAAGCTGCTAGTGAAACAGGTATTACTGGAGCCCACCGCGGTTTTCTTAGCGAATCCCCGTTGGGCTGATCGCGCCGATAAGATTTGTAAAACAGGCGATAATCGTCTTACGAACGGTTGCGTTTTCGTTACCGGCGGAAACCAGTTAGAGCTGACCGGAAAATACAACTACCAGCCAGATCTATTAGGACAAGTACGCTTAGAGAATCAAACCCACAACTATCTGGGTGATCATGGTGACCTGTCGGCGCTAATGACTAAATCCTCTGGTCAAGATGCTTTTACTGACACTCAGTTGGCGCGGGCAATCTTGGCGGCAATAGCTAATGAACGCCCTTTACAGCCTCGCCTAGTCAATATCGCGCTTGCGAACTCCGCCTTAGCTAGCTCCCTCGCCCAGCAGCGTTTATCTAAAATTCTTTCAGACCCTTGGGTAGAGCCAGTTTCCTTATCTCAGGCACTCAGCTCGAGCCCTACCCCGGTTTCTTTCCCTAATAGGTCGCAAACCTCTAGGCTAGCTGCGTCCTCTGCCAGTTCCCTCGGGGTTAGCGGTAGTTCTTTCCAGCCCGCCACTACCGCCATAAATAAAGCACGCAGCCAGGTACTTCCCTCGTTAAATAAAATAACCGACTCACCGCAGCGAATCAGTGTTCCTCTCTACCAGCAACTACTACTTTCAACTTCTAGAGCGATGACGGTTGCCGAACGTAACCAGGCGATCAGTAATGCCAGTCGACAGATTGACCTGATTTCCGGAGCAGTCCAAATCCAGTCGTCCTCGGATATTAATCTGATTTCCGATCGCAGTGAAATACCCATCAAAGTCTTAAACCGGCTGTCAGTACAGGTGAGAGTACGTTTACAGCTTCATCCGACCGATGCGCGTTTACGAGCCGATTCGGCTCCGCAGGTAAGCCTGGCTCCCAAGGGGGCAAAAAATATTAGAATCCCGGTAACTGCGGTGCGTAACGGAAACGTCAGCGCTAACGTGGAGATTCTATCTGTGGACGGTAACCTGGTACTCGGCAAACAACAGCAGATTAACCTGCGCATTCGTAGTGGCTGGGAGAATCATATTTTCCTAGGTTTCATTTTGAGTGCAGCCACAGTTTTCATAGTGGGTTTGGTTCTTAACTTGCGGCGAGGTACCCGCATGGAACGTAACCAAGAAGAGGAGGAGTGAGTGAGCGCACCAGCAGATAAACCCGATAGTGAAATCCGGGGGATTAAAAAGGTAAATGTGGCTCGTGCCTCTGGGATTATGCTCGTGGGCACGATGCTTTCACGGATTCTCGGTTTTGTGCGGGCAGCTTTACTTATTGCCCTAATTGGTTCTATCGGCGCAAATGATGCGTTCCAGGCTGCCAATAACCTGCCGAACATTATTTATAATCTGCTTGCCTCCTCTATTCTCTCCGCCGTTCTGGTACCTCAAATCGTGCGGGCTTTACAACGCAAGAATTCTGATGAGTTCATTAACCGGCTGCTTACTTTGTTCACTACCGGGCTGCTGGTGCTTACTCTTATTTGTGTCGCCCTAGCACCTGTTTTCATCACCCTTTTCGCCGCGAAACTAGATCCGGGGTGGAAACAGCTGGCTATCACGTTTTCTTATTGGTCACTCCCCCAAGTTTTCTTTTATGGTCTTTATTCGCTGTGGGGACAGTTCCTCAACGCGAAAGGTTCTTTTGGCCCATATATGTGGGCACCGGTGGTAAACAATGTGGTGGGCATTGCCGGGATATTTATTTTTTGGCAGGTATTAGGTACCGAAACTGATTGGGCAAAAGATCCCAGCGTTTGGACGGGGAAACCTATAGCTTTACTTGCCGGAATATCGACTTTAGGTATCGTGGTACAAGCCCTGATTTTATTGATTCCGCTACGCCGCTCGGGATTCAAAATGCGACCGGTCTGGGGGATTCGTGGATACGGTCTCGGCGAAGTATCTCGCACCGCTATGTGGGCGTTTTCTGCGTTATGCGTAGCCCAACTTGGGTTTTTGGCGATTTCTAATATCGCGGCTGCTGCTAACGGTTATGCTTCAAAAAATCACGTTACTATCGCTACCACCACTGCTTATAACACTGCCTTCACGATATACATGATTCCGCAATCCATGATTGTGACCTCGGTGGTTACCGCCATGTTTACCTCGATGAGCGCTATGGTGGCGGTGGGGCAGCTTTCTCGTTTGCGTAACCAGTTTCTTGCCACCCAGCAGGGGGTTGGTTTGATTACCGCTCTATGTGCAGCGCTAATGATGGTCTTAGCTGTGCCAATTATGCAGTTCATTATGCCTACCAGCGCTACTGCTTCTGTGCGCGCCTTTGCCCAGGTATTAGCGGTGATGGCGCTCGGGATTCCGTTCCTGGGATTTTTTAACCTTTCACAACGCCTATTACTGGCATTTGCCGATGCGCGCAGCACTTTCCTAGTACAAATTCCGATGACGATATGTACCCTAGTTGCTTGCGGATTAACTGTGCTGTTACTGCCGGAAAAATACTGGGTACTTGGAGCCGCTGCGGGTGAACAACTTTCATATGTGTTTGGGGTAAGTATGACCTTGAGGAGGCTGCATATCCAGCACCTTCCTTTACAATTTACCCGTCAGACGTGGCGTTCCCTGTGGACAATCATACTGGCTGCGGTGGGATCGGCCTGCGCGGGCTGGTTGGTTTTGCATTACTGGGGCCCATTTTCTGGCAGTGAACATGATTCAGCGCTCACCCATATGACGGGGGCTTTCGCCAGGGTGATGGTAGTTACCACGGTAATGACGATTCTTTACTTAGGTCTACTGCTCGCGTGGCGCTCTCCCGCCCTGGGATTATTGGCGGTTCCGGTTTGGAAGAAACTAGGGCGTGCTCGTCCTTTACCCCGCATACTAGCGTATGCACGCCAGGAGGCGGTTTTGGAAGATAGCGATAAATTGGGTGAGGACGAAAGAGAGCTCAGCGAGATAAAATCGGGGCAAGACTCTCCCGGGCAGGTAGAACCACAAGTGGATAAAACCCCAGTTATCGGCGGTAATGTAAATGTGCCAGGAAGCGATACTACTGAGGCATCACCGGTGGAACCAGAGGATGAAATAACTACAGAAGATGAGGATAAAGTGGGCAATGACCAGGTAAAAGTTAGCGCCGTGAGCTATAACGCTGATGGATACGTTAATCTGCAATCCGGTATGAATCTGCGTTTTCCCTCGCAAGAAGATTTTGGTTTGATTACCCTGGGGCAACGTTTAGACGGAGATTTCTTACCAGAAAAGGATGTTTGGACGGTTACTGATGAGGGCGAACAAAGCGCTGAACTGCTAGTTTTGCAGGGTAAACGGGAAAATAGCAGAAGCTATTATCAGCGCCTACAACAGGTAAACGCCTCCTGTCTGCAAGACTTTATTTGGATTAGCTCTGACCCGGTGGATGCGGTTTTATTGCGGGCAATCCCGGCCCGTCCTCTAAGTCAAATTGTTTCCTCTGGAATGCCTCCCGAGGTGATTCATTCTCTAATCTCCCAGGTCAGTGAAGGGCTTTCCCAGTTACATCAAGCAGATTTGGCGCATGGAGCAATCGATCCGGCACATATTTTGGTTGGTGCAGATGGGCAAGTGATTATCCGCTTGGATGTGGCTGACCAGAATGCTACCGCTCATTTGAAAGAGGCGCAAACTCGCGATGGCCAGCAAGTATTAGAGCTGCTATATTTCCTGTGCAGCGGTAAACGTGACCAGTTTGAACAGGCGAAAATTGGCGAAAAACTAGCTCCGCCCTCGGATTTTCATAACGGAAGCGATGTTGATTTAGATGCGGTCGCCCTCGCCGGGGTGGCGATACCTTCAGCGCGTCTGTGCCAGGCTATCTGGGAGCAACTGAGGCAAGCTGACCTAGAAACGGTCGCGCAATGGTTAAAAAAGGACGATTCCCCGATGGAGAAAACCCCTGAAAAGCCCAGTAAGAAACCGTTAGCAATGGACGCCGCCCCTGTCGAGCGGGTCATAAAACCAGTCCTACCCCCGGCAGCTAAAATCCCCGATAGGCGTAATCGTCCTTTTGTTGAACCGGCTGAAACCCAGGCGATTCCGCTGACCGAAATGCAGGAAATGAACCTTAATCCCGAGGAAGAGCAGGCTGGTTCGGGGGCTTGGATTCCGCAAGCGGTCAGCAAGGATGATTCTTTGTCGGATATGGCTACTCCTCCGAACTTTTTGGATCGCTTAAGTGGTGGCGATAAACCGGCAGGACAAATCCCTACGCTGGCTGCTACGGTTTTGCCATCTACCCCCGTTGGGGAGCAATCCGTTTCTAAGGACGAAATGGCGGGAGAAAAAGTTTCTGCTAGTTCTAAGCATCCGCACCAGGTGGAAAAGCAGAAAGCGAAGCTCGCTAGGAAAATGCAGCGCGATATGCAGCGGGTTGCCCGTACCCAGCAGCGAGAACAGCAGCGGCAGCAAAGGCGCGAAAAACGGCTTTCAGAGCTGTCTCCAAGAGATTTAGAGCCGGTAAATGCTACTCGACGAGTAGTTGGCTCTAGCCTTGTTGGCATGGCTGCGCTGCTAGTAATCTCGGTTTTAGTACTGATTTATTGGCCTCAGCATAACCCTCCGGTAGCTAAGCCTTCTCCTTCGAGCTCTCAATCTCAAAAGCAATCATCTACGGTGACAGCAGCAAAACCAGCAGAGATTGCCGGGGTTTCCTCTATAGATGCCGAAGGCAATGACACTGAACATCCCGAGCTTGCCGATCGGATGATTGACGGCAAGGAGGATTCTTGGTGGCGCTCTCGCTTCTTCCGTAACCCGAAACTAGGCGACCGGAATGGTTTTGGGGTGGTTGTTACTTTTAAGGATAAAGCTACTATTTCCGAGATTAGGTTAAAAACTAAGTCTCAGGGTGGAAAGATTGAGGTACGTTCTCTGCCTGATTCGGGACTTCCCCGGGATGGCAAGGTGCTTACTACCGGTTCTTTTGCTGATACGGTCACTTTGAAGCTTAATCCCGCGACTAACGCTCATGCCCTGATTTTATGGTTCCCGGAACTGCCGGTAGATAACACTGGCAACAATCGCGCCACAATTTCAGAGATTTCCGTTTCCTAGAGCAAAGCCCCTTGGGTTTTCCAGGATGGTTGATAAACCAGTTCGGTTTATATTCACCGTTCGGACTGCTTGTTGTGTTAGTAATCCCTGGCGGGATTACACACAACTTCGTCCTCCTCACTAATGAAAAAAGCCCGAAGGCTTTTTTCGCCGTTCGGACTCCTCGTTGTAGCAGTAACCCCCCCGGGATTACGCGCAACTTCCTCCTCTTCACTGGTGAAGAAACAAGTTTCTTCACCGTTCATCGTCGTCGTTGTACGCCCGCAGGGGATCGAACCCTGGACCCACGGATTAAAAGTCCGTTGCTCTACCAACTGAGCTACAGGCGCCTGTCGTAAAGACAAGCTCTATTGTACAAGTAGAGCACGCTTTCCCCCAACTCAGATTTTGGTTGCTTCCCTCACTAAAGACACCGTAAAGTAGTATTCAAATCCCTCCATGCTTCGGCGGGTTTTGTTTCTAAGAAAGGGTTTTCATGCTCACGCCAACTACTTTTGGAACTCCCCTATCAAAATCTGCTTTACGAGTACTCTTACTCGGCTCAGGAGAGTTAGGCAAAGAGCTAGCAATCGCATTCATGCGTATCGGGGTAGAGGTTCACGCTGCTGACCGTTACCAAAATGCTCCCGCCCAGCAGGTAGCGCACTATTCGCACACCCTCGATATGACTAACGGTGAGCAGGTCGCCCTATTGGTTAAAAAAATCCGTCCCCACTTTATTGTTCCCGAGATTGAGGCAATTGCTACCGAGACTCTCGAAACAATTGCCGCTTCCAGCCAGGTAACGGTCATCCCCACCGCTCACGCCACCCGCCTCACCATGGATAGGGAGGGTATCCGGCGGCTTGCCGCCGAAAAACTTGGGATACCAACTTCCCGCTATCTTTTTGCTACCGGCAAAGAACAAATGCGCCAAGCGGTAGAGGAAATTGGTCTGCCCTGCATTGTAAAACCGGTAATGTCCTCCTCTGGAAAAGGACAATCCTTAATAAAAAGCCCGGAAGAAATCGATTCCGCCTGGAATTACGCCCTAGAGGGTGGACGCGGAGACAGTCAAGGACGAGTAATAGTGGAGCAACTGGTCGATTTTGACTATGAAATCACCCTGCTAACGGTACGTTCCTTGGACGCTCAAACCGGTCAGACAGTCACCAGTTTTTGTCAGCCAATTGGACATCGGCAAGAGCACGGGGATTACCAAGAGTCGTGGCAACCAGCCCCTATGGGCAGCGAAGTATTGACCAAAGCGCAAGATATTGCTGAAAAAGTCACTTCTGCTCTGGGAGGGCGCGGTCTGTTCGGGGTAGAACTGTTTATTTGCGGTGATGAAGTCCTATTTTCCGAGGTGTCGCCACGTCCTCACGACACCGGAATGGTCACCATGACCACCGGATACCTGTCAGAGTTTGAGCTTCATGCCCGCGCTATTTTAGGTCTGCCAGTCGATACCCGTCTGCGCACTCCCGGAGCCTCCGCGGTTATTAGCGGCAGCACTCAAAGTTCGGCACCGGTTTACCGAGGTCTAGCTAAGGCTCTTTCCCTACCGGAAGTGGATATTCGCCTATTTGGTAAACCTGATTGCCGTCCCGGTCGCCGAATGGGGGTAGCTTTAGCCCGTGGGAACGATATTTCTCAGGCACTAAACCGAGCTAAGGAAGCAGCAGACTCAATTACGGTAGAGGACGCTTAGTTG
>OBRP01000070.1_pt1 | contig 14558 bp, 8 predicted proteins | sample 1475681 | NCBI WGS metagenome assembly OBRP01 (sample SAMEA3360695, study PRJEB22359) | human gut metagenome | biome: ENVO:urban biome; feature: ENVO:human-associated habitat; material: ENVO:feces | place: Bangladesh | collected 2011
GCGCTCCAGCTCTTGTTCTGCCGCGCGTTCCTGTTGGCGGATTTTTGACAGTTGTTTTTGCGCGTCTTTTACTGATTCCCGTGCGCCCTCATGTTCTTTTAATTCAGACCGCAAATACGCAAGCACTTCGGCAAGCCGTTCCGCCTCCGTCAAATACCCATCAGCCAAAGGTTGATCTTCGGACTTGACATGTTTCAGCATTTCTTCTATACTAATAGCAGAAGAAGCTACTATCGAGGTATCAGTTACGGCGGAGCGATGCTCCCCGGCTGGTTGAAGCCCGGTAGTAGCTTCTATTTTTGTTGTCTGCGTATCATAATAGAAGGCCCCGTCCGTTCGCTGTTTTAAGACGCACCGCACTAGCAATTGTTGCCCTCGATAGCGCGCGGGGGCACACATGATCAGCACGCGACGCACCTGCGTATCGCGATGCTTGTCTGCGCGGTATTGCGTAAAAACGCCATTCGCCAGTATGCGCTCTAAGCTCCCCAACACTGCTAATGCTTCCGCGCTTCTCGCGGAGGCCGTCGCATGATCAATTCCTTTTCGCGGAATTTGAATCAGGCCCAACTCCGGGTGAGCGACTTGTTCCGGCACATGCTCTTTCAGCCATGCTTTTGCCTGCGTTCGGTACTCTTTCCAGTATGGATCGCCCGGCAAATCTTTGCCGCGCTTGCCTGCCGCATAGGCCTCATCTCTCGCCTGTTGCGCCGCCAGCAATTCCGCGCTCGGCACTAACGGAGAATTTTCAGGCAACGCGACATCTACCACTTGCACATCAGGCTTTGCCAACAGTTCCTCTCGTGTTGGCGATTCCGGCAATTCGCCGGGGTGCAGTCTTCGTTTTGGATTTCCTCGCTGCGGATTATCGTTCAACTTGCGTAATTGTTTCATGTATTCGCCCGCAAGCTTGTTGCGTTCACGGGCAATGTATCTCGTTTCTGCCTCCAGTAGGTCCGCTTGTCCTAATTCGCCCGTCATGTATTCTTCGACTTGCGCGCGGATTGATTCAGGGTTCATTAATTCATTGGCGAATGCTTTTCTCTGTTCCTGTTCTTCGCGTTTCAGGCGTTCTTCCAGTGGTCCGCCCGCATCTTCCAGCGCCTTTTCAAACGCCGCCGCATCGGCATAGTATTTATTCAGGACATCTTCGCCGAATTGTTTCGCCAACGCCTCATGCTTGTATATTTCTTCTTTGCGCAATTCTTCCGTGCGCGCCGTGCGCCACGATTGAATTGCATCTTCCAGCACTTCTTCGACGCCCTTGCGAATTTTCGCCTCCACGTCTTTTTCCACTTTTTCCGCGGCTCTTGCTTTCAGTTTCGCCAAACGCGCCGCCAGTTTCGTGTCCACGTCTTGCATCGTGTCCAGCGCTTTTTCTGCGGTGTAGGCGTCAATTTCTTCCTGTGTTGCCAACATTCGATCCATAACATTGCGGATTGATTCCGGCGGAATTTCGCCCAAGTCCAACAAGTTTTGATATATTCCCACAAGCCACCGGCGAAAACGCCGAAAAACGGCCTTTAAGTCGCGTGACGGCGCATTGCCTTCACGCACATAAGCCTCAAAACCGCGCGCCCACTTTTCGTGTGCCGTCCGATTGTCCGCCCCGTCTTTCCAGCCTGTCCACTCTTTGACCGTTTGCCAGTCTTTTTTCAGCCACTCCGGCGCGTTATCTTGCGCGGCCATTTGTTGCAGATCTTCCAAAAAGACGTGTCCGGATTCATGCACGAAAGTGGAAAAATTGGCGTCCTTGCGGAACAAGAACAACATTTGCCGACCGTCACGTAACGCCGTCATACCGCGAACGTGCCGCGTGAGTGGCGATTGACTATGTAGCAATACTTTTTTGCCGTCTTGATACATTTCCCCGACGGCTTGTCCGTTGCGTTCCAAAACGCGCACGGCTTGATCGTTAAATATAACAAAACAACGCGCTTCTCTGTGTTCCTTATACGTAATGCCTTCAATGCCAAATTTATGCAGCAGTAGTGACGCCGCCTTTTTCGGATCTTTTTCGCCTTCTCGTTGCATCTGGAACACTACTTCGCGCAAAAAACGTTCGCCCGTATCTGTGCCAAGGTCATCGGCAGTAGCCGCCATGTACGATTCCGGCCGCGATTGATAGTATGCGGCTATTGCCTTGCGTACCGCTTCCGGCTGTTCGTTTAGCGGCCTGTTCTCGTCAAGCAAAACCTCATTCTCCGGTATATCAACCTTATACAAACTACCCGGTGCCGCGACGGTAAGCGCGTTTACCTTTAGACCTGACAATGCGCGCCAGTCCGCAAGTTCGCGTTCACGCTGCGAAATAAGGGGTTTTGCGTGCCGCTCAATACCCTCTAATACATCGGCAATTGTCGTTCGCCGTCCCTCATTGTTGGCGGCCGCTTTTGCTTCTCTTACAATTGCCCTAATGCGGGCCTTTTCGTCTGTCGGAACCTGCCGCAAAAAAGCCGCAATAGACATCTTGTTGTTGCTTTTAATTGTGTCGCTTTGTTTCCGCAAGACATGAATTAGCCTGTTTGTAGGTGCGTCACCCTCTTCTAATTGTTGCATAACTTGCTTAAGTTCTGGCAAGAAGTAGGTTTCCTCCGGCCGACCGTTCGCCACCGTTTTCAGCGTTTTGGCGGCGATGCGCCTGTTTATTGCTTCCTGTGCCGCCGCATCAATAGGCTTTCCGTTTTCAAATATAAGGTATTGGCCGTATGAGCCATCTGTTTTTTCCCTGCGCACGCTTTCCCGCGACACCAACTGATCCCGATACCGCCTTGCCGTGTCTTGACTTTGTGTAAAATACAGCCCCCAGCTATGCGCCTGCCTTCCCGTGCCAGTGCCGATTGCGTTTGTATCAAACCGCCCAAATGAATGGTGTGAACCGTGCCAAGCCGCTTGAAAATAATAATTCCCCCGATAATGCTTGACATCGCCTTTTTTTCGTGTTATCTTTAACTCATAGTTAAGGCTCTCTTTGAGCAAAGTCCTAGGCAATTGTAGCCTAGACTTCTTTGCCCAAAGGGGGCCTTTTCTTGTGCTAATGTACACTAAGTTATCGCTCATCATCTGTTTAAGCATAAACAGCTCTTCTCGTGTGCGAGGATACATTGAAGATATTTGATTAGCATGCCCCAATTTGTTTTTCGTGAACCGAATCGGCACAATGACGCTCCGGTCTTGCTCGTCCCGAATATCCGTAAAGACCACAATCGAATCGTGCTTGCGCGTTGCCGACTTCAATACGAACACGGGTTCGTGCAACGCGGCCGGAATTTGTGCCAACATTTTCGGCGTCATGGCATGGGCATGCGCCGACGTGCCGGGAGCGTTCATTGTATTAAGCGCCAGCCCTTTGGAAATAACGATATCCTTATTCGTATACCCCAAGGTAGTTAATATTTCGGGGGCAGTGGTCAAGCGAATCATCTGCCTATCCGTAACCGTATCATCATTTAGTGCGGCGATAAACCTTTCACCTTCCCGCCCGAACTCGGCGCGCTCTTCTTCCGTGATAAAATTCACGGTTTTATCTTGTTGTAGATACTGCGCCGCCATTTTGTCCGCCGCGTCCGATGTATATTCGTTCATAGCGAAAAGCGGGTGCATGTCAAGATAGTCCGTCGCGACAAAGTCCGCGTGTCCCATATCGTGCATCATTTGCGTAAACACTTTAGCGCGTTTCGCCCACAAATACGCCGCTTGATGCGCGCTTTCTTGTGCGTCCCCGCCGACGCTATCCATGTATTTTTTTACATCGTCGTACACTTTCATTTCGTCCGGCGACAAATACATGCGCAAGGACACGGCCTTTTCTTTCTGCAGTTCGTCAAAGGTATCTTTGTAAGCGTCTATCGTTCGCAACGATTCAACCATTTTGCGCCCGTTTTCAATCTGTTGTAACGCGTCCTCGTAGTCTTGTTCGCTCTTGATTACGCCGTTTGAATAATACCGTTGCACCTGCTTTTCTTCTTCATCGAGCATAATGTCGTAAAATTCATCTTTGCGCGGCCGCCGTTTGTGCGTTACGTAAAAATCTTTGTACCATTGCGGATTGCTTGACGCGCGTAACATTCTGTCCTGATCGTAAACGGTATCACGGCCGGGGACTAACTGAATTTCACCGTCCGCCAAGTCGGTGCGCATCACAGAAATAGTATCGGAAAACGTCTGCTCGATGTTGTCCTCTATTTCTTTGCGCACCTTCTTGCGCGCCGATTCCAAGTCCAGCGGATTCGTCATCAACACTTGCCGGATCGTCTCTTTGTCCGCCTCGTCTGCCGCCGAAAATTTATCAGATAATACGCGATCTGTCGCGTGAATCATTCTGTCAATATCGTCTTGCAATTCTTGCGCGTACTTGCTCGCGGCCATGTTTTCCCAATGCGCCGCCATTTCCGCCTGTGTCGTACCGTCTTGCGTCCACGCGCTTGCCTTGTCTACCGCCGCCCGCTGTTGTTCCGTAAAATCTTCCTGCAAGTATACGCCGACGGGAATTTCTAAACGGCCTTCCGTTTCAATTGCCGTCTGCAACGCCTGTTCCGATACGACATTACCGCTTACCATGCGATTTAAGATGTCGCGGCCGCCCTCTGTTTCCATAAGAGCGTTCGCATCAACAAAAAAAGCGCCCAGACCTTGTTTGTCTGCCGCCTCTTGTACCGATTTTGTATATAATTCCGGATCTTTTTTGAATAGCGCGCTCGCTTGTTTGTCCGCTTCAAGATCGCGCAACATCTGCGCGCCGACGGTATGAACGGCCATTTCCTTTTGAATTTCATAGTCCGGCCGCAACATGCGCGCCGCTTTCGATACAAAGCGAACGTTAGCGCCCGCGCCCAATACCGCCGACATACCCAAAACAACCGGCGCCGCCGCGATACCCGCATCAACCGCGTTGCTGATGATTTCTGTAACCGGCATCTTGCGCGTGCCTTCAATTGGATCGGCCGCCATGTTCCACGCAATATCCTGCGTCGCTTGTTGCATGACTTCTTCCGACGTTTCCGACGCGACGCCAAGGCCCGCCGACTTAGCGAATATCTTTGTCGCCTCGCCGACACTTCGCGCGGACGCAATGGAACGCGCCGCGTTGCGGATAATTGACTGCGCGCCCGTTGTCGTCGCTCGTCCCGCGATCTTATTAGCGCCCATACCTAACGCCTTTAGGCCCATACGAAACGACACAAACTCAATGGCCGCATTAGCAACGCCGACGGCCGTTGCCGCCTTTGCCGCCGTGTCCGCGGACATTTTCCCGTATTCGCCGCCGCTACGATATTGAAGATAATCGGTGCCGCGTTCCATTTCGTTCATACGGTTAAACATACCCATTTGAAGGCCAAGGCGCGCGCCCTCCTTAAAGCCCGCATACGCGCCGGGGATAGCGCCGACACCACCGAACGCGGCGCCGGTAGATGCGCCGACCATTGCCCCCATGGCCCCGCCCGTCAAGATTTCTTTACCTGAATTGGCCGCCATGTTTAATTGCATGTAAATGTTTCCGGCCGTGCCGTGAATTGCGCCGCCGTCGCCCGACTGCGACATGATATATTTTTGCAGATTCTGAATTTTTGCATCTAATTCGTCAGTATTCTTGCCTTGCGCCTCTAACTCCATACGCTCATTGCCCATTGCGGACAATTTTATTTGCGCGTCCATTTGACGAATGCCCGACGCAATATTATCCACGACGCCCATTGTTTGCTTAACGTCTGAATAATTGTGTACGCGAATTGCCCGCTCCGTCTGTGAAATGTCGTTCCAGTCGCTCCACGTCTGCGCGAATTCGTCATCACGTTTGCCCATTTCCAGCGTTTGAAAAGTATTTTCCCAGCGCTTCAAACTTTCTTCACCGGCAACAGAAACGACATCGGGGGACACTTGCAGACGGTCCGCGATCTCTTTTGCGCGGCGCGAATAGTCCTCTTTGCCCCAAAAGTACGAACGCCCGATTTCACTATTTCGCACTTGTTCCCACAAAGTTGGCGGCTGCTCGATCGGTTTTGCGTTGACTAAACTAGCCGCCGCGTCCGCCTCTTGTTGTTTCGGCGACGGCGCAATTTTCGGCATACCAAACCCCGACGAACGAAACGCCTCGTCTGCCTGCCTTTGCCGTTCTTCTCTGCTATCCATTCATACCTCCGTTAAATCCAAGACGCCCGTACTCCCCGGAACGAACGCCCTCAAGCCAATACGGCACCTGATCCGCGCCAACGTCTATAAATGCACCGTCCGGCGCGAACATGCGAATAAAGATTTCGCCCCGTTCGTTGCTCACTTCTTGCGCGTTGGCGTACCCGTATGTCCCCAACTCCGCGCGCGTGATCTGCGTTTGCGGGTGGTGCGCAAAGGTTATATTATCCATTATCATGCGCGCGCCCGTTTGCGCCAGCCAAGCCGGTGGCGGCATTTGTCCCTGGTGTTCTTGTTGGTACTTCACCGACTCATTGTTGAGCGCGATTGCCGCGCCGCCCCACAGATTTTCAAAGTCTTTGTACTTATTACCGACTAAATTTTTTACTGCCGATTTAACCGCGGCGTCGTTCGTGTATCGGTATTTGCCCGTGCCCTCGTTGGCCGCCGTCAATTCGTTGCTTAATTGCTTGAGTTGCGTATACGTCGGCGTTAAGCCGTGACGCTCGAAAAAGCCGTTCAGATCTTCCGGATCTTGAATTTTCCGCGTTTCGATCAACCGTTTTATACCCTCCATGTCTGAATCGTGTATCTTTGTGCCGTCTACTTTTAACGCGCGAATAGCGGGCCGAAAGGCGCGTTTTAAGTCCTCATTGCCTGCCGTTTGTTCCTGTAAAAATTGCAATTGTTGTTCCGGCGTCATGGTTTCAAGTGCATCTTCAATACTGTCTTTTTGCCGCTGCAAGTCTTGCCGATACGCGCGCTCTTGTTCCACCGCCTGCGCCCTGAACGCTTGCCATTCGCGTTCTTCCTGCTCGTACAGTTGGCCTTCCGTTAGTTGCCCGTCGCCCATACGCGCCTGCACCGCGTCCATGTATTCCTGAACTGACGGATACGCTGTGCCGTCGTCGGCTATTTGCGGCCGGTTTAGCGCCTCTTGCGACCAACCTGTAACCGGTGAACCGGTATACCAACACGCGGCCATTTGATTCGTATCGCCGCCCGTTAAGTCGTAATACTCTTCCCCCATTGCCCACGCGACTTTTTCTTGGTTTTCCGGCGTTTGCGGAGCGTCCGCAGAAAGCCCGGCCTTTGGCGCAAACGTCCGCCACGTGCCGTCAATAATCTGGTATTTGCCGCGGGCAGTTCTACCGGACGCGGCGTTTGAGTTATTCTCCGCGTTATAGTCGCCACCGCTTTCCTGTCCGAAAGTCGCCGCTAAAAAGCGTTTGATAACTTCTTCCCGACTGCCGCCGCGCCCTTTATTCTTTTCACGGAACACCGCGGAAAACTGTTCCCGCGTGACTTCCCAAATCCTTTTGCCCTGCCCTGAAAAATATGTTGCATAATCGACGGCGTTTTCTTTTGCCTGCAACACGCCTTTCTTTTCTTTTGCGGCGTTTTCCAGCGTTTCCAGAACATCGCCCGATACTAACCCCGTTTTGCGTGCGTGTTCAATCGCCGTCAGTGCTTTTGTATAGTCGCCCGAGCTGATGAGTGTTCCGACCATTCTGTTGGTAACGTCCGTATACCGTTTGCGTTTCGCCGCCTGATAACCGGCTTCATCAAAATAACCCGCCTGTAACGCCAGGCCTTGATCGACACCCTCATAGGCCGCTTGTATGTTGCCCGTATTAATCGCGGCCGCAAGCGTCGCCTCCATTTTGTTGGTGGCTGTGTCGGCTATCCATTGTTGCCGCCCTTTTTCTTCCCAGCCTAAAATCGCCGCTTCACTCGATACAAGGGACTTTTCCACATGTTGCTGAAATAGTTCCTGCCCGCGCCGTGTTTTGATTCCCGATTCGCTCAACACTTGCGCGCGAATGTCTTTTTCCGCCGCCAAATAGTCTTCTCGCGTGCGCGTCGCATTTTCCCCCTGCCGGTACGCCATGCCGCCCTCACCGTACAGTATTTCATTTGCCCGGCGCGTGTATTCACTTTGCGCATTGGCGACACGTAACGCATCATCATCTTCCTGTCGTTTGATCTGCGCCTCAAGGGCAATTCCCGCGACTTTGCCCAATTGCCCCCAGCTTGCGTCGTTTCCTCCGCGCGTTTCAAGGTTACCGGCAACGCCTGTTCTTGCTTGTTGTGTGTTCCCGCGCACAGACGGCGTATAGGATTCAAGTTTCATAGCCTACCTCCATGTATTCTTGATCCACGGCATATGTTTATTCTTAATGTGGAATTTATCGCCCAGCTTATATATCGTGTAATTTCCGTTAGTTATACTGTCGCCAAGTCGCACCGTCGGAGCGTCCGCGGGCTTGCTGTAATTGGCCGCACCGATGCTTGACCGCAAGTCGTAATATTGTTGCGCGCCGCCCAAGATAGTACCAAGCATTGCCCGACGTCCCGCCGCTTTCGCATAAGCCGCGCCCGCTCTTGCTTGCTTTGCTTCCTGCCCGTAATTCCAGCCTTGTACAAATTCGTTGTATACGTCGTTTCGCTGATTCCGCAAGTTAGCCGCCTTGTCGTCTAAATATCCACCATACGACGCGCCCAACACGTCCATTAACGACCCGCCCAACTGTAAGCCGGCCGCGCCGCCCTCCGCCGCGTTTTGTCCGGCAATTAAGCGCATACGATCCCGCATGCGGCCTTCTTCCCGTCCGTATTCTTCCGCAATCTGTTCTTGTCGGCGTTCACTCATTTTTTGATTCGTTAGCGCCGCTTGTTCTTGCGCCCGATACATATTTATATTGGCCTTTGTCTGCGCCCGTTGCCCCATAATCTGCGCGCCCACTTGCGCGGCCAACAACGCCACCGGATGACACATTGTTATTTCCCCCTTATCTCGAATTTTACAAACCGCACGCCGCCGATCTCGACTTCTTCGCCAAACGTCGCGCCAAGCCATGAAAGCCACCGCAACGACGGCGCATTGTTGACACTCACATAATTCCAAAGCACCGCGCCTTCATTAAGCCATTGATTAATAACGCGCTTGCTTTCTTTTAGAAAAAACTTGGCGTGTTTCTCTGATCCGATGCGCCCCAAACACCAAATACCGACGCCGTCCGCGCCGATGACCGGACCGCGCCCGTATACCCAAAGCGCCTCGCCCTGTTCGTCCAGCACGACAAAAGATTTACTCTGCGCGTGATAGGCGGACTGTAACACGGCCTCCACCGGCGACAAGCCAAACGCTTCGCATTCTTCCACATCATGCGGTCGCATATTCGCGCCCAAACGATGCAACACAGATACATCAACACTTCGCGCGTCAACCGTTGTAACCTTGGACATGACCGCCACCCACAGAAATGGAACGAATAAGCGCCAACACGTTCAACGGAAACGGCTCGTCGGACGAAATGCAAACACGCCCGCGCGTGTTAAAGCCGACATCAATATTCGGCATAACCGCCAAAATATCCCCCGTAAAGTTTTCCGCCGACGGATACGGTAATGCGTCCATGTGCTTAAAATTGTGGCCGATTTTACCGCCTTTTGAGTTGGTTACACGCAATGTTACCTCATTCACGCGTATCGTTCGCGCCTGTACAGTCCCGTTATTCAATTGCAATTCGACGCCCGGCTGCTCTATCTTCGTTTCATAGGAAAGGCCAGCGGCGCCCGTGTCTGTTTCCGATCCTGTTTGAATCCTTGTTTCGTTTCCGTCCGGTAGCCGCTTGTTATTGACTACCGCCGAAATGGTCTTGCCTTGCAGATGCGGCACTTGAATGGTGCCGTTTTTCGCCTGTACGTAACTGTCCATGTAGACATTACAACCGGAGCGAAAGCGCTCAATACACCGCTTGCCGTTACGCTCGACAATGACGTAAACCGATTCTTCGCCGTTTTCCTGCACCGTCTCGACCCACAGGAATTTCCCGTCTGTCGTCCAATGCGACCAGCCGTAAACGTCTTGTTCGCGTATTAGCGTCAGGCATAATAAAATACCGTCATCGCGCACCATGTATAAAACGGAGTCCGGCTCTTGCGCATAAGCCGCCGTCACAATGGAGTGACCTTGCACCAAGTGTTTCGCCAATAGCGTCAAATCGATCCCGTTATAGTTATCCGATTCATAGGAATAACCCATATCACGCACCGTCGCGCCGCGTGCCTGTACGTATACAAGCCTGTTGCCGATATATACCGGCTCGCACTCTGCCGACCCGCGCATGGTCTGCGTCTTGACTTGCGCCGTTTTCGGCGTAACCGGCTTATCCCCCGGCACGATCCATTCGTTCCCGTCCGTTAATACGATTAAATCCTGCGCCGGCACAAGATGCAAAATGTTATACATTTCGCGCGAAATTAAAGACAACGCCACGGCGGAATCGTCAGTTACTTGTCCGCCCGCTTTTTCTACGCTCAAATTGGCGTAATCGCCCGTCCGGCTTAACCACATTTTGTGTGGATAGGCCTTTGTTCCCGCCAATACCAGCCTGTCCTGATAAAAACAACAAGTGCGCGGATAACCGCGCGCCTTGTCCCACGGACTGATGCTGAATAATTTTGTAGTAGTAGTAGCGCCAAAGGGCTTGATGACAGATACGTTCAAAGTAGATGCGGAGCATGAATTAATAACGGCTTCGCCATCATGCACATAGGGAAGGCGCGTAAGCGTAACCGTCAAGCTTTCGCCGCTCGCCTGGACGGATATGCGCAAATACATTTCCTCCTCAACCGTTCCAGATTCCGTCGCGTTAAAGTTTTTATCAGAAGAATAGCGGCGAAATTCCCGCCACACGTTATTAGATGAATATCTGTATTCCAAAATCACATCGCCGGTCCAAATCCCCGCCGTCGTAACTTTCCATTGTTTGCCCACATAAACCGGAACGGAAGTAAGAACCTGCTGTGTATCTTTCTTTTCAAACTGCACCTTTACCGATTCCGCCGGCATATGATGAGCGATCTGTATGTGCGCGCCTTTAAGTTGTGAATGAACAAATCGGGAATACGCAACTACGTCAACACTACTGCCAAATGTTGAACTAGGCGTCACGCTCGCCGAGCTGTAGTCATCTTCGTTTTCAAAGTACATGTGCGTAAATTCATACGGCATTAATTTCCAACCGCCCGTCCATGAATAGCCGCCGTCCCTAATTAGCGCATACACGGGCAAATCACCCGAACAAATAAACAAAGTATCCGCCGACTGTGCAAAGCGCAATTTTTTAAGCATCGCTTGCGTGAACGGCGCATCAATGATTTTGCCGCTATCTTTCCCATTGTGCCAAACGCGAATATATTTATCGCCAAATTCCAGCAGATCCCCATTGTCGGCATCGCGCGCGAAACGCACCAAAATAGCGTCTTTGTCTGAATACAACGCCTCGCCCATAAACTCACTACCGGCCCGCCGACACACCGCACCATAGGGCCGAATAATCGCGTTTTTGGCGCGCAATAGTGCCGACTTGTATTTTTCCAAGTCTACACGGTTCGCCACGTCGTACGAAATTTCGCCCGTTGTGAACGCCGACTGAATCGCGTACATCGGGCCGACACCTTGTCCCATTAGCGCCACCTCGCATTGCTATACCGATTAAGCGGCTGCGGATCTCTTTGCCGTTCTTTTGCCACTTGCGTCATTGCCATGTCAAGCGCCGCCCGATATAAATTAAATTGTTGCTCAAACAAGCCTTGATTGCCGACAAGCCGCATGCAAAGATCGGCCGCAAGTTTACGCGTCATTGCCTCCAAAAATACCGCGTCCCATACGTCCGGATCGGTTACGTCATAAACATAGTCCGCCCATGCGTCGTCTATGTCCGTCGCAATGACCTTTGTACTATTGTCCAGATTAAACACCTCAAACTGCGGCCGCTCGTCCGGCGTCGGCGTTCCGTCTGTCAGTCGGTAGATATACAAACATAATTCCGGGTACATATACACGTTTTTATGTCCCGGAAATTGTTTGTCCGGCATCTTCGCCAAACGTTCCACACGGCGGGCAAAGCCCCACGGATATTCGCGCAATAGCATGCGCCGCGTCGCGTCGTAATACAATTTACACGCCCGCGCCGTTTCCGTTTCTTCGTGTACGTCGCGAATTGTCCCGACGCCTAAATGAGATAGCGCTAAATTGCAAATATCGGTTATCGTCATTGCTTCTTCCTCCTTATATGCTTACTAAAAAAGACGCTAGAATAAGCGGCCTTTTGACTAAACATATAAAAAAAACAAGAGGGAGCTTACGCCCCCTCAAGTTCCTTGACGGCTTGACGGAGTTCTGCCAATGTCGCATCGTCCGCATACGGAATACCCGCGGCGTCTAAACGCGCGCGGCACTCATTTGCCGACATCGTGTCAACGTTCCGCCGTCCCAACCGTCCAAACACTAAAGCTTCCATTTACAGGTCAGTGTCCAAGACCAAAACGGCGTTCATTTTCGCCGCGCCCAAAGTGCCGGAGGCCGCCGCTACATGGACACGAACATAACCGAGTACACCGACCGGCAATTTCGCCGCCAGCTTGCGTTCGCCTTTTGCAAGCGTAAACGTGCCAAGCATCTTTTTGCCAGCCATTGTTTCTTTTTCCGACGTTTCCACCGTGACGGTAGCATCATCAGAAAGCGGCGCCGATACCGTTACGGCCAGCCACAACGGCTGAACCGCATCGCCTTTGCCCAAGTAGACAACATCGGAATCAATCCCGCCCGTGCCTACTGACGCAACGTCTTTTTGCCAAAGAAATGTATTTTCTGCATCGTAAATCATTAATACCCCTCCTTATTTAACGACCGCTTCATCACTACGCAACGCGTCCAGCTTGCGAACAGGAATGCCCGCCAAGTAAAGGACCTGCTGACCGTCGGCAAGGTCACGGCGCGTTACATGTACGTTATTCTTATCAATCAAGTAGATCTCCAAGAACGAATATACATCATCGTTGACATAGGCCACCGCGTTCACCGTGTCCAAGTTGCGCAAACGGTTTTTCGCAAGAATAAACTTCTCAATCAAAGAACGTTTGCCGTCGCTGTCAAGGCTTAACAAATTGCTTACGTTGATATTACGAACCGCCGCAACGGCGCGTTGATCACGCACCGCAAGACCCGGCTTCCAAGTAAACAGAGTAGACACCGCACGGAATTTACGACCGTCCGGATCGACCGCGTCATTTTCGCCCAAGTCGCGGACTTTCAGACCGGCATACGTATTGCGCGGATAAATACCCGTCACGGTACGTTCACCCCAGCCCACAATCCAGATCGATGTATTTGTTTTGCCCGTACCGCCGGCGGAAACAACCTGATACCCCGGCTCTCCTTTTTCGCCTTTCAGTACGTTATAACGAACGCCCAAGCCGTTGAATTCGTCCGGATTCGTCATCGAATCACCGTACAGAATATTGCGCGCTACCGCTTGCCCAAAGCCTTCAATATGCGCGACATCTTCCGAACGACGGAACTGCGCCTTGTCCGGAGCAAGCGCCAACAATTCAATGTCCACTTCCGAGCGCGCCTCAAAAATGGAGCATGTATCGGCGACCTGTTTTGTTGTGGACTTCGACGGATCGACGCCACGATTGATGCGACGCAGCGACGGCATCGGGACCGACGTGCGCACCGTCGTTTGGTTACCCGTCGGCAAGTTACCTTCAAGCCACGGAATGTCGTCCAAAATCGGATTCGATTCGTTCAGTGCTTCCAGCACCCAATCCATCTCTCCCTGCGGGCCTGTGCGTTTGCGCAAGTCCGAAAGCGTTAATGCTAAATTTCCTACTGTTGCCATGTTTTCAACCCCCAATTAGTAAATATCAAAATTAGTATTCTTATAAAATCCTGCGACGTCGCTCGTGTTTACCGCGCCGCCACGATTCGCGCGGCCGTCGTCCTCCGCCACCATTTGCCCGATCTGTGCAAACAAGCGGATCGCCTCTACACGGTTACCGAAACCCGTCGCGTCAAGCATTTCCCGCAATTGCGGAACGTTCTTTTCCATGTACGTGACACCGATAGCGGCTTGTGCTACCGTCGCATCGAATTGCCCGCCTAACTCTGTACGCGCCTCGTCTGCCCAGCCTTTTATTTCTTGCGCTTGTGCCTGTTCGTATTGCGTTGCGACTTCTTGCGCCACTTCCTGAGCATAAGCAAGACCGTACTTCGTGACGGCGTTCGCTTGCTCTTGCGACATTCCCGCTTCTTTCAATACTTCCGAATACTGCTCCGCGCGTTCCGCGTCCAACTCTACCCCGTTTACACAAAACTCCGCAAAGTCGTAACTTTCCGGCACTGACGATTCCGCCACGTCGGGTTGTTGTTCCGTTTCCTGCGTGCTTTCAATATCTTCCGCGTTTGGCGTGTTCGTGTTATCGTTCGCCATTTCTTCCGGCATGTTGGATCACTCCTCCCTTCGTAACTTCTGTAATTCCGTTATTTTTTCCACGTATTCCCGTTCTGCCAGTTGTAACGCATCTACATGACCGTCACGGATAATTCGCCCGCGCAATTGCAACCCCATGTCACG
>OBRP01000071.1_pt1 | contig 14285 bp, 12 predicted proteins | sample 1475681 | NCBI WGS metagenome assembly OBRP01 (sample SAMEA3360695, study PRJEB22359) | human gut metagenome | biome: ENVO:urban biome; feature: ENVO:human-associated habitat; material: ENVO:feces | place: Bangladesh | collected 2011
AATCTTGGTGATTTCATCGCATTTTGCGTTCAAAGGCCCAAAAGCTGCAATGGTAAAGGGTGCGCCCTCACCGGCGTTTGGGGTCTGACACAGTGCTTCGGCAGCCGCCATCTTAGCGGGCTGATCTTTGGCAACTAGCTGACCTTGAACGTGCCCGGTAACGGCGGTTAGCAGACCGCCAACAATCATAACCAACATGCCAAAGCGGGCAATGGGACGCCAGATATCACGAGCCTCGGTTTCAGCTCCGGCATTGGCCGAGCGAACCATCCACCAGATAGCAATGCCGGCAACGAAGGTACCGACCAGCAACCAGGAGGTAGTCAGAACGTGAGTGTAGGCCGCCCAGAGTACCGGGTTAAGCAGTACCTGGAAGAATCCGGATAGTCCGTCCAGCTGTGCACGACCGGTTTCGGGATCGAAAGTTGCGCCTACCGGATGCTGCATCCAGGAGTTTGCTCCAATAATCCATAGAGCAGAAGTGTTTACCCCAACGAACACTAGCCAAGCGCAGGTGAGGTGGGCTTTCTTGGATAGACGACCCCAGCCGAAGATCCAAAGTCCCAGGAATGTGGACTCCATAAAGAAAGAAATAAGAGCTTCACATGCTAGTGGTGCGCCAAAGATGTCGCCCACGAAGCGGGAGTACTCGGACCAGTTCATACCGAACTGGAATTCTTGCACGATACCGGTAGCCACACCGAGTGCAAAGTTAATTAGGAACAGTTTCCCAAAGAACCGTGTCGCCTTCAGCCAGTATTCCTCTCCGGTTTTGTGCCATTTGGTTTGCATAATGGCAACTAGGAGGGACATGCCGATGGTGAACGGAACCAGGATGAAATGGTAGACGGTAGTAATACCGAACTGCCATCGCGCCAACATGGTGGCATCTAATGCTGTTGAAGCAATAGTCATTCTGCTCGCCTTTCCGTTTCTAGTCGGTTTAGAAGTCGCTGTACTTTATGAGCTTGCTTACGCGCAGTCCATAGTGACAGCGTTGTCACTTAGGTTAGCGCGTTTTTAAGCCGGTCGCTAAGGATTTCTCAGGATTCTCTAAGAAAAACCTCGGTTTTACGACAGAATTAAGAATTATGGAATAATGATGATGGTTGGTTTTTGTCGTCGCATCGCGGGGAAAACCACTCCAGAGGGACTATTTTCCTAGGAAAACTCTCTGGCGCAGGTAAATGCTTCCGCGTAGACTAAGGCTTCCGTCCTAGAGGGCGGCGTAATATAGGGGACTCGTCGGTGCGGGCGTGTCCAGGTGAGACAAGTGGTGAAAAACCCTAATAATAACGAAACAGTTTTTAATCAAAATAGTGGGATTCTATTTTCTGGACCGACTTTTTCTGCTTCAGAGAAACCGGATTCGGCTCCCAAAGTTCCCCCGTTGCTAACTGCCGCTCCAACTTTTGGGGCTCCGATGTTTGCGGCTGCCCCTGCTCCGGCTGTGGATAATGGCGAGGAGACGCCCTCTAAAAATGAGAAAGCTTCCGGGGGTAAACGCAAAGGGAAGAAAAAGAGCGAGGACGGCTCGGAGGCGACCTCTAAAAATTCAAAAGCTAAGGCAGAAAAGAAAACCCGTACCTCCAAGAAATCTCGTAAGTCAGACGAGACAGATACAGTTAGCGAGGCAGATAGCTCCGCTGAGGACGCTCGTTCAGCGCGAGGGGACTCCAAAGAGGACTCTCAAGAGGGTAGGGCGGTTAGCACTGGTGAGCAAGCGGGTGATTTGGAAGCGGCCGGCAGTCACCGCCGGCGTAGACGGCGCACGCGCGCTAGTGCTGACGCTAGTGACGAAATTGAGCAAGTTAAAGGCTCTACCCGTCTAGAGGCAAAGAAACAGCGTCGCCGAGAAGGGCGTAAAGAGGGACGGCGTCCGAAAGTTATTACCGAATCCGAGTATCTGGCACGTCGGGAAGCGGTTGAGCGCACTATGCTGATTCGTTCAAAGGACGGACTCAATCAGATAGCTGTTCTAGAAGATAATGTCCTGGTTGAGCACTACGTTTCCCGTCATACCCAAACCACGATGGTGGGCTCGGTTTATCGCGGAAAGGTGCAAAACGTCCTTCCCTCTATGGAGGCGGCTTTCGTTGATTTAGGGCGAGGGCGTAACGCGGTTCTTTATGCGGGGGAAGTCAATTGGGATGTGGCTGGGATGAAAGGTCGTCCTCGCCGCATTGAAGAGGCATTAAAACCGGGGGATTCGGTTACCGTGCAGGTAACTAAAGATCCGATTGGTCACAAGGGCGCGCGTCTGACTTCGCAAATTACTTTGCCGGGACGTTTTCTGGTGCTAGTTCCGGGCGGATCTATGACCGGGATTTCTCGCAAACTTCCCGAGGGTGAGCGGCGACGTTTGAAGAAGCTCCTTAAGGTAATTGTCCCTAAGGATTTCGGGGTAATTATCCGCACCGCAGCTGAGGGAGCCAGCGAGGAACAGCTTCGTCAAGATGTGCAACGCTTACAAAAGCAGTGGGAAAAAATAGAAAAGAATGCTGCTTCCTCTAAATCTGCTCCCTATTTGCTACACGGAGAGCCAGAACTGGCTTTGCGGGTAGTTCGGGACGTGTTTAACGAGGATTTCCAAAAGCTGGTGGTGCAAGGCAGGGATACTTTTAGCCAAGTCGATTCCTACGTCAAGGAATATGCTCCTGACCTGCAAGAGCGGGTAGAGCAATGGGTGGGGACGGACGATATTTTCGCCGCTCATCGAGTTGATGAACAGCTGGCCAAGGGAATGGATCGTAAGGTCTGGTTGCCCTCGGGTGGTTATCTGATTATCGACCGCACCGAAGCTATGACCGTGATTGATGTTAATACCGGTAAATATACGGGTGCGGGCGGTACTTTAGAGGAAACTGTTACCCGCAATAATCTAGAGTCTGCCGAAGAAATCGTTCGTCAGCTGCGACTGCGCGATATTGGCGGGATTATTGTTATCGACTTTGTCGATATGGTGCTCGAATCTAACCGTGACTTGGTTTTACGGCGCTTGGTGGAATGTTTAGGACGTGACCGCACCCGGCATCAGGTTACGGAGGTTACCTCTTTGGGCTTGGTGCAGATGACCCGTAAGCGGGTAGGTGAAGGGCTGGTAGAGGCGTTTTCAACTCCCTGTGAACATTGTGAAGGGCGCGGGTTTATTGTCCATAGTCAGCCGGTGGAAAACGGTTCTAATAGTGACGAGAATTTGGGTTCGGTAAATCAAAAACGGGAAGCTAAAGAGGAAAAGCGTTCGGAAACAAAATCAAAGAATCGCGCCTCTATGGCAAAGGTAGCCGCGGCGGCCAGCAAGGCTCATGAAGAGCAGTTAGAGTTAGAAACCGGTGAGCAGGAATCTGCGCTAGATACGCTAGGGGGCAATAACCCCGCCCAAACTCAGGATAATGATGCTTCTAAAGCTGACTTTAATCTGAACAAGGCATCTAAAGAGGATAATAACGGCGTTGCCATGCAGGTCAGATCGGGTGAGCCACAAGCGGAAGTATCTGAACCGACCGCAGCAGCGAAACCGGAATCTAAAAAGGTCGAGCGTGGCTTAAGAGGGCAGACGCGGGCAGCAGCTACCTCCGGGACAGTTACTCCTTCTTCCCAGGCAGCGGTGATGACTATTCAAAGTGCGGGCGCTGCTAAAGCTATTAGCTTAGAGCAATTGGGGGCAGGTGCTCCTACCTGGGAAAAGAAAATAGAAACAGATACAGACTCCGGGGGGCAGGAGCCGCGGCGTCATGCCGCTGTAACCGGTTAGGGTTTGGATAAGGATATATGTTCTCCCGCTGCCTTAAAGGCGGCGGGAGAAACATTTTCAGGCACCAGATAACTTCAAAATCTCATAATGTGAATGTTTTCGTCCGACAGGTGGCGGATGGGATTACTTTGGCTCTAAGCAATTGCGTTTAGGCGGTTGCTTGTCCCATCAATAAGGAGTTGAAATGTCTGAAAAGGTTTCGCAGTCTAATGCGTCCGATAAGACCAGCCGACAGTCGTGGGGGACACAATACGGATTTCTGATTGCGGCGATTGGCTCTGCAATCGGTTTGGGAAATATTTGGCGTTTCCCCGGTGTCGCCTATCAAAACGGTGGCGGTGCGTTCATTGTTCCCTATCTGATTGCGTTACTAGCTATTGGGCTGCCGATGCTAATGCTGGACTACGCGATCGGTCACAAGTTTCGCGGTTCTCCTCCGCTGGCGCTAGCCAGGGTAAATAGGCGAACTGAAGCCGTGGGCTGGTGGCAGGTCGGCGTATGCTTCTTTATTGTCGTTTACTATGCGGCGATTATCGCCTGGGCGCTGCGCTATACAGTTTTTTCTTTTACTCGCGCTTGGGGAAATGACCCGGCAGGATTCTTCTCCGACAAGTTCTTGCAGGCTCGCGACACGACCTCTATTTCGATTACTCCCGTTTGGGGAATAGCTCTCCCGTTGATTTTGGTTTGGGTAGTTACCATTGTGTTAATCGCCCTCGGAGTTTCCCGCGGTATCGAGTGGATTACTAAAATCTGTATTCCGCTGCTGGTGGTGCTGTTTATAGCTATGGTAATCAAGGCATTAACCTTGCCGGGCGCAACCGATGGGTTAAATAAGTTCTTTACCCCCGATTGGAGCGCCCTGTGGAATGGGAAAGTTTGGATAGCAGCAGTTGCCCAAATCTTCTATTCCCTGTCGGTAGGGTTCGGGATTATGATGACTTACGCTTCCTACCTTAAGAAACGTTCTAATCTGACCGGTACCGGACTAGTTGCCGGTTTTGCTAACTCCTCTTTCGAGGTGCTAGCTGGAATCGGAGTCTTCGCCACCTTGGGATATATGGCACACCTACAGGGAACTTCAGTAGACAAACTGGAAAACATTAGCGGCGTATCGCTCTCCTTTATTACTTTCCCACAAATCATTAATGAAATGCCTGGGGGCGGTATTTTTGGGGCTTTGTTCTTCGCGTCGCTAGTGCTGGCCGGGATTACCTCAATGGTTTCCCTAGTGCAGGTAGTGGCGGGAGCTTTCCAAGACAAGATTGGTTGGACTTCCAAACAAGCCTCGGTGATACTCGGGATAGTGTTAGCGGTGGTCTCGGTATTCTTCTTTGGAACTACCACCGGGCTCGCTGCCCTAGATACAGTCGATAATTACATCAACACCATCGGGGTAGTAGGGGCGGCGCTTTCACTGTGCGTAATCGTAACGGTGGTTACTCCCTCCCTGCGTTCCCTGCGGGTTCACTTGAACGTAACTTCCTCCGTGAAAGCCGGTAAATGGTGGGAGGGACTCATCGGGTTTGTAATCCCGATGCTCCTAGTGTTCATGCTGGTACCGAACCTGGTGGACTTAATTTCTAACGGTTACGGAGACTATCCGCGTTGGTGGACAAATACCTTTGGTTGGGGAATGTTGGGGCTTCTCTTCGTATTCTCACTGGTTATGCCCCGCTTAAAGTGGCATAAGAGCGCGGAAATATCACCCTCGTTCAACTTAGAAAACGTGGACTGGAACAAGGAGGAAGACTAGCTATGACTGGTGAAGCTATATTGATGATGCTGGTCGCCATCCTGGTGATTTGGGGCGGCCTGGTGGGGTCGGTAGTGGCGCTGCGACGGGTGGATCCGCCCTATCAAAAAGGTGAAGACTATTCCGCAACCGACTTTAACCCTCACCCCGGATTAACGGAAGCTGACTTTGTGGAAAAGCAAGTTCAAGAGAGCGAGGAAACAGTTAAAGCCAGCAAAGGCTAGCTTAGAGCTAGGTAGCTCACTCGATATGGCGCGCAAGAGTTTCTTGCGCGCCATATCTTTTATAACCCGGAGTTGCTTCACCAGCTTATTGCCGGGCAGGAGCGCCATTTAGTGCTTGGATAACCCCGTAACAGGCGACTGCGCCCGCAGCTGCCACATTTAAGGAATCCACCCCGTGGCTGAGCGGTATCTTAACTAGGTAATCGCAACTGGTCAAAGCTCTTTTAGTCATCCCCGGTCCCTCAGTGCCTAACACTAGCGCAACTTTAGGATTTTCACCCGCTTGAACTTTGGCACTTAAAGACGCGCAAAAATCTGGCAGCAAAACTGCTGTCGGACTAAGAGCCAATCCGGCAACCGTAAAGCCTTTCTCTTTCAGGCAGGAGGTATCTGGCCACGCATCAATCCTGGTCCAAGGCAAAGAAAATACCGTACCCATCGACACCCTAACTGCCCGGCGGTAAAGCGGGTCTGCACAATTGGGGCTGGTAAGAACGGCATCAAAGCCCATAGCGGCCGCTGAGCGGATAGCCGCTCCCACATTGGTATGATCAACCAAATCCTCTAATATCAACACCGCGCGCGAACCTTTTAACACCTCCTGCAAAGAAGGCAGATCAGGTCGTTCCATAGCTGCGATAGCCCCCCGATGCATTCGAAACCCGGTTAGCTCCGTTAGCAGTTGCTCATCAGCTACAAAAATCGGAAGGTTTGCGGCATCAACACCTAAAACATCGTGTAAACGTCCTATCCAATGCCGGTTAGTCAAAACTGAGCGAGGTCGGTGACCGGCCGCTAGTGCTCTTTCAATTACCGAAAAGCTTTCCGCTAAATAAAGCCCGTTTTCAGCCTCGAAACTTTTACGCAAGTTCACGTCTTTTAGCTGGGTAAAATCTCGGATTCGCGGATCAGATAAATCGGTTATAGAAATCAACACCCATCTATCCTAAGGCTTTACGTTGGCAAAGAGTTTTCCACACTTTTTACTTTTTCTCTTTATCCTTACCGGTTTATCTAACGCTTTCCTCTTAAAAAAAGATGCGCGAAAGTGACAGGAAACGATTAATACTTAAAGGAGCAACTATGGCAACTACCTCTTCGCCTGTCCGTAAATCCGCAAGTTGCACTGTGGGGCAGCGTCTTAACGGAAGTGAACTGTTTTCCTTGTCCACTCCGGAGTTTTTAGGAGCACAAGGCGATAAAACTCTTCTAAAAATGCTGCAAGACGATCCCGAACTGCCCTCTGGTCTATACGGACCGCACGGCTGGGTTGCGCAAGCAAAAATTCCGTTAATCCTAAAGGACTATTTGGCAACTGGGCAGAGCATCGGTGACTATCAACGATTTCATGGATTACAGGCCACAGGGGCGCGAAAATTATTGGATGCTCTTCCCAGAATAGCCCTGGCAGACCGGCAAAATGATGCCCCAACCTTGTTGGCCTTCCTTAACGCCTGTATTGCCAATCCTGGCAGGGTCTATTTATCGGGTTATCTTATCGGTTCTTCGCGTTGGGACGAACGGGTCAGCGTAGACACCATGTTTATTGTGGAACCATCAGCCGAGGGTGCTCCAGAGCCCACCCCGGCTAAGGCTCGACAAATCTGGCGTACCTACCAGAGTAAACTCTCGCTCGGGCAAGCCTTAGCGCCAGATGAACTCTACAGCGCAGATCCGCGTTGGGCCTATCCTGGCTGGTGCCTGTGGTGGGATTAGGGAGTAAAACCATATCTAGAACTGGGTGAGCGATATTGCTGCCCGTATTTAAGCACCTGGGGCTGCTATTAAGTAGAATCGAGGACGTGCTATACCGTTTCGTATTTAATCACTGGATTTCGCGGCTTGATGCCGAAAAATGTCACAACGCCACTATGAAAGCCCTGCATTTAATCTCGCAGGTTCCGGGACTAACATCTCTGCTGAGAGTATTTTTCTCCGGTTCAGTTGGCTCTCTTAGCGGTGGCTGGGTAGGTCATGCTGGGGGACTGAAAGGCTTAGCTAGACCAGTTCCCGGATACTTAGGGCTAGCTGCGGGAATGGATAAAGATGCGTTAGCTCCTGCCCAGTTCGCTGCTTTTGGTTTTGCTTTTGTGGAGGTAGGGACGGTAACTCCTCGTCCTCAACCCGGAAACGATAAGCCTCGCCTCTGGCGGATACTACCTTTGCGGGCAGTACGAAACCGGATGGGGTTCAATAATCAAGGAGCCGAGGAAATGGCACGGCGTTTACGTAAGCTACGTAGCAGCCGGGTAGGTCGCAGCCTAGTTTTAGGAGTGAATCTGGGAAAAAATAAGACTACTGACCTTAACGACGCGGTAGAAGATTACCGTTTCTCGGCTCGTTTGTTAGCTAAATACGCTGACTACCTAGTAATTAATGTTTCTTCCCCCAATACGCCGGGGCTGCGCAGCTTGCAATCCACACAACAGTTACGGCAAATCGCGCAGGCAGTAATCACTACCGCACGTAAAAGCGCTAACCGGGAAGTTCCGGTGCTGGTCAAACTGGCTCCCGACTTGGAAGACGCGCAACTGATAGAACTAGCTGACCTGGTTAAAGAAGTGGGACTTGCCGGAGTAATCGCCACCAACACCACCATTAACCATGATTTTGGCGAGGGCGGGCTATCGGGAGCACCCTTAAAGGAGCGGGCTTTGCAAGTGGTTCGCTTGTTACGTGCCCAAATAGGTGAGGACTATTTGATTATCGGATGTGGCGGAATTGAAGATACAGCTAGCGCTCGTGAGTTCCTGGATGCGGGAGCCGACCTGCTAGAAGCCTTTACCGCCATGATTTATCAAGGTCCAAGCTTTGCCGGTCGGATTAATAAGCAGCTCAGTGCAGATTTGCCAGCCCTACCGCTGCGCAGGGCTGGCAAAGTGTGAAACCAGTTAGGCTCGCGAGAGCATATAGGCGCGAATATCGCTAGCGTACTCGCTAATATCGGGGCGCTGACCGCGCGGTCCAGAGGGACGCGGTCGGCGCATTCTGCGCGGACTGGCTAGACGCATCAAAATATAACGTCCATTGCCTTTCTTTACCCGCTTGTCGCCACTGGTTACCGTCAGGAGTGCCCGATTAATAATCATAGTGGTGACCACGGCTTCAATAATCGCCAATAGCAGCAAACCCCACATACTGAACAGTAAAATCGCATTTAGCTGTTGGTTACGCGAAAAAGCAATCGACAAAATCAAGAAAGCCAGAACTACCGGCATAAACAGCTCTCCGATAGCAAAACGGGCATCCACAAAATCACGGATATAGCGGCGAATCGGTCCCTGATCGTTATAGGGCAGATAGCGCTCATCACCGGTACCATCCAGGGCGGCTTGCTGTTTCTTATAGATTCGGTCGCGCTGCTCGCGACGACGCTTACGGGCTTCTTTCTTATCAACCACTAGGGGACGCCGATTTTTAGCTTCCGCAACTTTGCGTTTAGGGGTGGGGTGACCCTTGCCTTCACCCTTTTCTGCTAGTGCCGGGCTATCTTCGACTTTTTCTTTTCCAAAAAGTTTCACCCATCCAGGTTATCTAGCCAGAGCGGGCATAGGAAATCTGGATTCGGTATCTGTTCTCCCTATGTGCGAGCGTCCTTTACTAAAGCCGGGAATAACAGGGTAATCTGACAACTATGAGCGATATTTTGAAAATGAAAGCAGCGTCCCAAAGCGTTTTTGATGATGTAAAAACCCAGTTAGCAAACTTGGTTGCTATCCCCTCAGTTTCCTCAACCTCGCGTGAGCAAGTCGAAAAATCAGCCCGCCAGGTAGCGGAATTATTTGGCTCTTTGGGAATGGAAACCCAGATAAAGACCGCCCCCACCGGCAGCGGGGAACAAGGAATGCCAGCAGTTATTGCCCGCAAAATAGTTAGCCCGGAAGCTAAAACCGTGCTGCTTTACGCCCACCACGATGTACAACCGGCCGGTCCGTTAGAGCGCTGGAACACGGATCCGTTTGTTGCCACCGAAAAGGACGGTCGCCTCTATGGGCGTGGCACTTCTGATGACGGAGCTGGGGTGATGGTTCACTATGGGGCTCTGGCTGCTCTAGGTGAAGATTGTCCCGTCAATGTAACTTGCTTCATTGAAGGAGAGGAAGAGATAGGTTCGCCCTCGTTTAGGAACTTTATTGAAAAATATCGGGAAGAGTTAGCGGCAGACGTGATTATTGTGTGCGACTCCGATAACTGGAGAGTAGGTGAACCAGCGCTTACTGCCAGCCTGCGGGGGGTTGCCAGCCTAGATGTGAAAATAAAAGTAATGGATTCTGCCCTGCATTCGGGGGCGTTCGGCGGTCCGATTCTGGATGCGGTTACAGTCGCCAGTTTGCTACTAGCAAAATGCTATAACGAGGACGGATCCCTGGCTGTCCCCGGTCTGGGTGGCTCTACCAGCGCTGATGTTCACTATCCAGAACAGCTATTTAAGAGTGATGCCGGGTTAGTTGCTAGCTACCGGTTAGCCGGAAAAGGTGACGTTGCGGCTCGTCTGTGGAATCAGCCCGCCCTATGCGTTATCGGTTGGGATCAGCGTTCGCGGGCCGAAAGCGCAAACGCCCTCATGCCGGAAACCTGCTTGCGACTATCATTAAGAACCGCTCCCGGTACCGATAGTGAGCAGTGCGCCCAGGCATTAGCCAGTTTCTTACAAGAAAACGTACCTTTTGGGGCGCAAATCGAAACCGAAATCCTAGAGTGCGGTCCGTCCTATCAAGCCCAAGTGTCACCGGCAGAAAAGGATATGAAATGGGCTCTATCTGCTGCCTGGGATAAAGAGGCAGTCGATATTGGGTGTGGGGGAGCAATCCCCATGACCGCTGACCTGGCGCAAGTGTTCCCGCAGGCAGATATTTTGATAACCGGGGTGGAAGATCCTGCCACTAACGCCCATTCAGAAAATGAATCCCAAGATTTGGGAGATTTGCAAAACGCGATTTGTGCCGAGGCATTATTCTTGTCCCGTCTAGGTGGGCAACTTTAAGTGCAGATACTTGTTGCCACCTCCGCAACCAAAAATGTGAGCGGAAAAGATTTAGGGGAAGCATTTAAGCTTGGGTGGCATGGGCATCGCTCAGGCGACAATTTGCAGGTAGTTCCGTACTCCTACGATTTTTCCGAAGTCAGTGCAAGCTGCGAAGTTGGGGATTTATTTGCAAATACCACTGACCCTTTCCAGGTGGGAAGCCAGCTGCCGGCACTGCTAGAGAAGAAATGCCCAATTTATTTGCCCGCGTGCCAAACAACCGAAAGTCTGCAAAGCGAATATTTGCCAAATAGCGCCCTCACCCCACCTGCGCATCGGAAATTGTCAGATTTTCCCGACCTGTTTATTTCCGGTATTGCCAGCGCCTACGGCGAGAAGCAGCCAAGCCCGCAAACCTGGGAAAACTTGGCGCACGTCCTCAGGAATGCTTCAGTAGTCTCCGCCAGCCAAAAACCCTTGTTTTCCAGTTCCGGAGTGCTATCTGAAATCGCAAAAACCGACCCCGAGACAGCCCAGAAAACCAAGGAAAACTGGGAGAAGATATTACGAAAAGCAGAAATATTTGGGGCAAGCCGTTATTTAAAGCTCACTAGCCCCACCCAGGGTGCAGAAAATACCCGGCAAAAGCCACGCGGTCACCTGAGAGGAGGAGCCGGATGGGGCGTAGGGGAGCTATTAGCTAGCCTGGGAGCCAGAATCGATTATGTAGCCGATTTCCTTGATGCTCACACCCGCCTACCCCAGATTTTAGCGAGCGCAGATTTGCTAGTGGCGAATACCGCAGACCTTTCCCCCTGGAATCTTTCCTGTTCCCCGCTGGAACACCTATGCAAGTTATCCGCCCCCACTGGAATTCCCATAGTGGTAGTTACCAGTGAAAATAATCTTAGTAGGGGAGAGTCAGCCGAGATGGGAATTGACGGGATATATCAATTTCCCACCGATATTGCGGGAATGAAACAAGCAGGACTTCGCTTAGCGCGTACCTGGTCGCGATAGCCAGTAGGGGTAAGGTTGGACTAGGCTAAGGAAAGACTTAAACATACTAAACGAGCTATTAGGGAGAGCCATGAGCGAAGAACAAGCTGAAAAAACAGCTTCCCACAAAGTTACCCTCACCGAAGCGGCCACTAAAAAAGTGCAATCCTTGTTAGAACAAGAAGGTCGTGACGACCTGCGCCTGAGGATTGCGGTACAACCTGGCGGCTGCTCGGGGCTGATTTATCAGCTTTATTTTGATGAGCGTCTCCTTGACGGTGACGCAGTTGAAGAATTTGCTCCCGGGGTAGAGGTAGTCGTCGATAAAATGTCGAACCCCTATCTAGAGGGCGCATCAATCGATTATGCGGACACAATCGAGCGGCAAGGCTTCACTATTGATAATCCAAATGCGGTAGGTTCTTGCGCCTGCGGTCAATCATTCCACTAGAATCATTCCCCTCAAACAGTCAGGACTTAACCGTGAAACATAGACTATCTTCCTCGCTTGCCTCCCTTTGCCTGATGGGAGGACTGCTATGCGCTTCCCTTACTGCCTGTAGCAGTGACAAGTCACAATTCGGGGTGACAGTAGAAGGCGAATACGGCAAAACCCCCACGGTGAGCGCCGGCAAAGGGGATGCCCCTAAAGAACTCAAAGTTGCCACCTTAAAAGAAGGTAAAGGCGCTTCCTGTGGCTCCGGAGCGGTGCTGCAGGTTAATTATCATGGGCAACTATGGAATGGTAAAAAGTTCGATTCTAGTTTCGACCGGGGGACCCCGGCAGTATTTTCCCTGAAACAGGTGGTTGCTGGTTGGGGGCAAGGGCTTAAAGATGCCAAACCAGGGTCGCGTACCCTGTTAGTGATTCCCCCCGACCTTGGGTACGGTAACCAGGCAACTGGAGATATTCCCGCCGGATCCACCCTAGTATTTGTGGTTGATACCCTGAAATGTCTATCTGCCTCCCAAATGAAGCAAGGTGAACAAGACCTAGCAAAAGCGAAAGCTACCTCCCAGACTTTGCCAGGACTGGAAGTAAGCGGGAACCTGGGGGCAAAACCCACCTTAAAGGTAAGCACCGACAAATTACCTAAAGACCGTACGGTGACCGCCCTAGCGCAGGGAACCGGGGCAGCTCTAAAAGCTGATGACGTGGTGGTAGTGCATCAAAGCTGGCTTGATCAATCAGGAAAAACTGTTTCCACCTGGGACAGCCAAACCCCGATGCCCCTACAAGGCGAAAAAACTCTAGCCCAACTGGGGTTGGATAAAGAGTTAGCTGGTAAAACTATCGGTTCGCGTTTAGCTTTAAGTACCCAGCAAAATGGGCAAGCGGTAGCATTTGTAATGGATATTGTAGGAACTCTTTAGACAACTAATCGCCTTAACTTCTATGAATATTTGCTTTGCTAATCGCCGCGAAGGAACACTATCCCTTAGGGTAAAGACAGTTGTCCTCGCATTTAGCACTATTATCAGTCTGCTTATGCTATCCGGGTGCTCGTCCGGTTCTGCCGATACTTCAGCTGCGGCAGTTGAAGGAAAATTCCCGGCAGTATCTGGGGAACTAGGGTCAGCTCCCCAAATGGAAGCCGGAGTCGGACAGCCTCCCTCCGATTTGCAGGTGCGGGTGCTTCACGAGGGCGAGGGGCGAAAAGTAACCGAAAAAGACCAGGTGCTAATGGATACCTTGGGGAACCTGTGGGACGGGAAAACCGTGATGAGTACCTTCCGAATCGGGGACTCTGCCCAAGGCTATGCAATGAGTGAAGTGATTGCCGGGTGGAAACAGGGGCTTATCGGGAAGAAACTAGGTTCAAGAGTGCAGCTCACCGTTCCTCCCAATCTCGGGTTTCAAGGAGAAGCCGCAAAAAGGATTCCTGCGAACTCCACTATGGTTTTCGTGATTGACCTGGTCAGCGCGATGGACTTGAGTGATGTTTCCGCCCTGAAACAAGCTAAGAAAATAGAAAAATCTTTCCAAAAGCTACCTAAAGGGCTAAAAATTACCGGAGAACCCGGTACTAAGCCGCAAGTCAGTATAGATGCGAATATGCCAGTGCCCAAGGCAAAACAGGTAATAATGCTATATCAAGGTAAAGGGGAAAACCTAGAGCCTGATGATTTCCCCGGGGTACATTTGACCGCAGCTACCTATGAAAACGGTAAATGGTCGCCGGTATCTAGTTCTTGGCCCAGTGGAAAAATGGTGTCCACCCCCTCTACCGTGCAGGTAACTCCCCAATTTTTAGGGGTACCAGTTGGTTCCCGGATAGTGATGCTAGAACCGGCTGAGGGCGAGCGCCAAGGCGCGAAAGCCCATCCGGCACGGATTGCTATCTACGACATTGGTGCTAAGCAGACCAGCACCCGCCTTGGGTGACTGTTTAATCTGATTCTAAAATCCGGGGGCTGGCTCGGTAAAAGCGCTCCGACGCCCCGTGACCGGCTTTGTAGGGGTCATGCGGGGAGCTGGTTTTTGCCTCGCGCCCAAAGACGACTTAGAAAAGACTAGAGTCTTTTCTAAGTCTTACGCCCGCCTAGCCTAATCGGCATAAATCCTCCTCTCCGCTCTCCCTAAAT
>OBRP01000072.1_pt1 | contig 14237 bp, 12 predicted proteins | sample 1475681 | NCBI WGS metagenome assembly OBRP01 (sample SAMEA3360695, study PRJEB22359) | human gut metagenome | biome: ENVO:urban biome; feature: ENVO:human-associated habitat; material: ENVO:feces | place: Bangladesh | collected 2011
ACATGGCGCGCTTGGCTCCATTTCCATTGTTTACTGAAATTATAGACGGTTCTACCGAAACCAACAACCGCAGGAGGCAAGCATGGATTTTCATCACTTAAAATATTTCACGGAAGTCGCGCATCGGAAAAGCTTCAGCAAGGCCGCGCGGCATCTGCATATTTCGCAATCGGCCATCAGTCGCACCATCAAGGCGCTGGAAGATGAGCTCGGCGTCGTGCTCTTTTTGCGCAACGCCAAAGCGGTCGAACTGACGGACGCCGGAGCGATTTTTTTGAACCATGCCAAACGCAGCGTCTTTATTTTTGAACATTTGAAAACCGACTTTGAAAACGAATTTAAGCTCGAGCAGGGTTCGATCCATATCGGTTTGCCACCGATTACCGACGCGCAGGTATTCGCGCATCTTTTGGGCGCGTTCAAACGCATGTACCCGCAAATCGACATCGAGCTCTACGAATACGGTTCCAAAAAAGTGGAAATCGCCGTGCAGGAAGGTTTGACCGATCTCGGCATTATTTGCACCGAACCGAAAAAAGATTACGAGTCGTTTTTCCTTTTGGAAGATCCGGTATGCGTGCTGTTGCCGAAAGATCATCCGCTCGCGGACGCGGGCGACATCCCGCTCGCCGATCTCGCCGGCGACGGTTTCGTGCTCTACCGCGACGACTTCAACTTGCATGATGAAATCATCGCGAAGTGCAAAGCCGCGGACTTTACGCCGAAAATTATCTTTGAAACCAGTCAACGCGAACTCATGATTCAAACCGTCAGCGCCGGCTTGGGCATCGCGCTTTTGCCGAAACGTCTCTGCCCGCATAATAATCCCAATGTTTCCGTACACGTGCTCGCCGGCCGGCCGATCATTCATCGTCTTTACGTCATCTGGCGCAAAGGCCACTATCTCTCGCACGCCGCGAAATTGTGGCTCGACTTCGCGCAGGATCATATTGAAAAGGTCGCCGTTACCTCCTCTCTGAAATAAAATGACTACGTACTCATTACGCCGTCACCTGCAAAATTGGCGACACAAGGCAAGCCCATGGCTGCGCCGCCCCGTCACTTGGCTGGTGCTGTTGGCGCTGGTGCTCGGCTACATCGTGAGCATCCAAAACGAGCGCATCGAAGCGCTCACCGCGCGCGTCAATGAACTGTCGCAAACAGGGCCCGCGCGCCTGACCAATTTGGAATTCATCGTCAACGATCACACCGAACACTTGCGCACGCTCGATGTCAAAGTGTATCAGTTGCAAGTCGATCAGGCGGATCTCGATTGGCGGACCACGACCAACCGTTGGGATATTGATGAGAAAATAAAATAAGCTCCCGTAAGGGAGCTTTTTTCGTGGGCAAAACGGATAAACATTTTCCGCGCGGATAGAACAAAAGGCGCGGCGCGAATGACGCGTTTCGCGCATACTACGCGCAATAAAAGACCGCCGCGCGTCGCGCGGCGGTCACCCCGTTCCCACCCATTGTCGAAATCAGTTCGTCGGTAGTCAACGTAAGTTGTCACTTTACTCATGTAAGCATGATGAGATCCCTTTACTTTGAATTGACAGTGGGATCAGTCCGCAAATTAAGAGGTTGAACTCGCCTTTCGACAATTACCGAAAAAATTATAGCTCGACTTGCCAGTTCAACGACTGGATCGCCACATCCAACTCTCGCGCTTCTTTCGCGAGCGCGTCCGCCTTGTGTTCCGTCGCGGCGACATCAATCGTGCACACCCGTTTGATTTCCGACTTGGAATAGCGTTCCACCTGACCTTCGCGGCCCGTATCGGCGAACGAGCGGAAAAAGCTCGCCAAGCGAACTAACTCATCGCGCTTCGCCAACGCCTGCGCGATCGTCATGCCGTTCTCCAGGCGCGTCGACGCGTTGGTCGCGTTAATCCGCTGCACCAACTCGGTAATCGCTTGCGAAAGCGTCTCCAGCTCCGGCATCAGCGCGTTCGGATCTTCGACCGGTTCGTCACCGTCCTGAACAATAATATTTTTTTGAATCCGCTCCGCGAGCAAACTCAATTTGCGATACATTTCCTTGCGCGTAATCAGCGCTTCGGCAAGTTTCATAATAGCTCCTTCCTTCGTAACGTCTTTTCTTCATTATACCATTCACCGCTACGCCGCGTCACTTGATGTCTCAATTTCGCGCGCGCGCAAGACTTGCTGACGCGCCGCGGGGTCCGGCAACCAACGCACGACCAGCGCCGCCATGACGCCGACCGCCGCGATCACGTACATCGCCGGCATAATCCCGTAGCGATCTGCCAGCATCCCCAAAAGCGGCACGATAATGCCGCCGATCGTCGTGCCCAGACCGAGCGTCACGCCCGCCGCGAAACCGATCTGCCGCGGCAAATATTCCTGCCCCAAAAGCACCATCAGACTGTACGGCGCGAAAAGGAACAAACCGACCGGCACCAGCATCGCCAGCGCGAGCGGCGTCGAAGTCATTTGCAAAAAGATAAATAAAATCGGCACAAAGCCTAAAAATCCCCAGCGAATAATTTTCAAATGCCCGTAGCGATCGCCCATTTGCCCGCCGACCAATGTCGCCACCGCGCCCGCGGTGAAGAAAATCGTCAGCGTCGCCGAGCTCAGCGCCTCCGACTCGCCTAACACATGTAAAAAGTACAAAGGCAAAAACGTATTCAAACCGAAAAACATCACGGCGCGCGCGAAAATCCCCAACGTCAACTTGCCGAAGGAAGGCCAATCGTCGTGCAATTCCTCATGCTCCGCGCCATGATGCGCCGGCAACGCCGCCAACATGCGAAACGTTCCCTGCTCGCGCCACAAGCCGAGCGCCATCAAAACGCCCAACACCGCCATCACCAACGTGCCCGGCAAACCGAAAGTCAACACCGACGCCGTCGCGATCACCGGACCGAGCGCGAAACCGACATTACCGCCGACCGAAAAAATACCGATCCCGCGGCCCTTGCGTTCCCCCGCCGCGTAATTCGCCAAGCGCGCCGCTTCCGGGTGGAACGCCGACACGCCCACGCCGCTCAACGCCACCGCGAAAAAGATCCACCAATACGAATCCAACACGCCGATCAGCGCCATCGCGCCGCCCGAAAGCAACACGCCCGCAGGCATCAGCCAATGCCATGAATATTTGTCCGATACCCAACCGAACAACGGCTGCAAAATCGACGACAAAAAATTCGCCGCGAACACCAATCCGGCCGCCGCCGCGTAACTCAAATCATGCGCGACGATCAAAAACGGCAACAACGCCGGCAGCGCGCCCTGACTCAAATCCGTAAACGCGTGGCCGGCGGAAATCAACCAAACATATCTCTCTTTCATCTTCTCACCTTTCAGTTTTACTTTTTTATACGTTTTCCGCGCGCAAATGTCAAGCACAGATTAATTTCCTTATCTCCGGCGATCTTTTGAAAATCGTTCTTTTCGCTTTTCTTGTGATCCGCTACAGAAACCGTCTTTTGCGTATCCGCTAAAAATAGACAAATTTTCGGGACAATAAAAAAGTGTCCGTCCCTATCGCTTCCGGGGCGGACACTTTTTCATTTCAGTTGATCAGAAAATCATCTCAGTAATTTCTCTGCTTTTTTATGCTTTCTCTTTAGAAGGCAAAGCGAGCGGAAAGCATATATGTTCTCGGCATGGAAAGACCGAATGTGGTAGAGCTTCCTCTTCCCATCCAGTAGTCTTTATTCGTCAGATTATAGCACATAGCGGTCAGCGATACGGGAGTGCTTCCGAACTGTGTCCGGTACGTCACACCTAAATCAAACGTGGTGTAAGACGGTATCGTTGTCGCCTTAGACGGAGCATTTTTGTTATCGATTTGGGCCTCTCCGCTCCAAACCATACGGCCGATGATGTCTAAATTGTCATTCGCTTCATAGACAAGTCCGAGAACACCGCTCCAGTCGGCTACGCCATTGACGAAGCGTCCGTCATTGGCGCCGCCCTGTGTCTTTGTTCTCTTGGCGTCAAGATACATGAGACCGCCGGTTACCGTCCATCTCGGAGCCAGCTTTCCGTTGAGGGTCCATTCTACACCTTTGAACTCTTCTCTTCCGTCGGCTTTCCGGAGATATTTACCGCTGCCCTGATCAATATCAATCATGCTCTGCTGGTCAATATTGAAATAGCTGAGCGTGGTCAGGATTCCGCCTGCCTGATACTTGATGCCTACTTCTTTTTGTTTGCTCTTTGACGGAGAGAGCGTTTCGCCCTTGTTGACATACTTGTCATCCGTCACTACGGCACCGCGGGAAACACTTTGCGTTTGTCCCGCATAGAGCGACAGGTCATCGGTCACTTTATAGGAAACGCCGAAAGTGGGTAGCCAGTCATTGTTTTTGAAATGTTCGTTTTTGAGATTGTTCGTGAAGTTTTCATGCTTCCGTGATGCGGCAAGAAGTACATTCCATCTGTCAAACTTCATGCTGTCGGCGATGGTAATGCCCGTATTGACTTCTGACCAGGTCAGTTCTCTCGGTTGTAATTCCGGAATATAGAATGTATCTTTGTAGGCCACGCCGTCATAAAGATTGCCGATGATATTTCCCTTATCACTGTTTTTGCTTTTATTCCAGTATTTCGCCCAGGAACGGTCCACGGCAAAGGACAGGTTATGTTCTACATTTCCTGTGTAAACTTTTCCCTTGACACCTGTCTGGATATAAGAGTTATTTCCCGACTCGTTTTGCGCGTTGGATACATTGGAAGCCGTGAAATTTCCTTTTTCGTCAAACTTCAGAGCCGAGCTGGAGTTGTATTTATTTCCGCTGCGGCGGTTGACACCCCAGTTGGGGAACCATTGCCAGTTGTCATTAATCGCTTTTTCATGATTGACCGTCATGACCCAGCCGTACATCCATTTTGTCGTTCCCTTGAAATCGTAATCCGTATTCGAATCGGGCGCGGCAGGAAGTACATCGCTTTTTCCTTCATACATAAACCAACGTTGTCCATTATTGACTCTCAAATCGAAAGCGCCGGCGAAAATATTCGTGTCCGATGTTTTTCCTTTGCGGTCCAAGTTGACAAAAATGTTCTTTTCTTTTTTCTCCGCATTTTTAAGAGACATGTCGCCCGTCATGTATTCGCCCATCAAACGAACGCCCCAGTCTCCCACTCTTCTTCCGATATCGATAAATTCGCCCAGATTGCTTCTGCCCGAGAAAGTCTGCGTATAGTGGGTGATGTCTTCTTGGCCCGCTTTTTTCGTAATGACATTGATCGTTCCCGGCGCCGGAGTGGCCCCGCTATTCGTTCCGTTATTCGACATGCTGACCCCGTTGACGCCCGCATTCGGCCCGGAAGTGATATCCATTCTTTCGATCGTATGGGCTACCGGTCCGTTGAACTGGTAAAACAGACTCGGAATGCCGTTCAACATGATGTGATTGCCGTTCATATTGATGCCGCGCATGGAGAAGTCAGTGTACATCGGAGATGTCGTGCTGGAACGGATCGACGGGTTATTGGCAAGCACATTGGCAAGCGGCTGTGATGCATCATGGAAGGTTTCCAAAGTTTTGGAGGTCATGCTCATTTCGGAATACGGAATCTCCATCACGCTCTGATTGCCCAAAATCCCCAACTTGGCGGTGGAATTGACGAGCCCGCCCGGCAACGCTCTGACAATGCCGTCTCTGTCGGCGATTACCGTCACTTCGTCCAATTCATGCATGGCGCTTGCGTTCATAACACTTGCGCCTGTGGCAGCTACAGCGGTGAGCAATGCGGCTGCCAACATTTTTTTGTTCATAGAAAAACCCCTCTCTAAAAACAATAAATAATACTATATGAACATCCGGAAAGAGTGGAGTTTTCCTTTGTTTCCTCGACTTTCCCGGTGGTTCGCGTAACTAACGGTCTCAGAAATCTTCAAAAGCGGCGATAAGTTCCTTTGTATATGCCTGCTTCGGATTTTTATATAAGACTTCGGTTTTCTCCATCTCGATCAGCCGTCCCGCTTTTAATATCCCTATGCGGTCGGCACAGGAATGAAGCAGGTCCAGGTCATGGGAAATGAAGAGGTAGGAAATATTTTGTTCTTTTTGTACTTCTTTTAATATGTCGATAATTTGCGCCTGCACAGATACATCCAGCATGGATGTCGGTTCGTCAAGGATCAAAAGCCGCGGTTTCAAAAACAACAGTCGGGCGAGGCATATTCTTTGCACTTCGCCGCCGGATAACTGATGCGGTCTTCGGTCCAGAAGCTCTTTTCGCAGTTGGAACCGTTCCATGATTTTCGGAATTTCCCTTTCATAGTCTACGGATATTCCCTGTATCCTTGCCGGTTCTTTCATCGATTCGATAATTTTCATCCTCGGGTTCAATGAGGCCAGGGGATTTTGGAAAAGCATTTGTATTTCCCTGTTCTTTCCCGCTTTATTCGTGATATCTTTGCCGTCAAAGAAAAGTTTCCCTTTTTGAATCGGTATAAGCCCCATGATAACTCTTGAAATCGTCGATTTTCCGGCGCCGCTGGCGCCCGTCAGCCCGACGGTTTCGCCCGCTTCCACGGTGAAGGATATGTCGTGAAGAACTTCTTTTTTTTCTTTATGTATCCATCCCGTTTCAAATTCTTTACAGATGTGTTCTACGGAAAGGAGTGTCATCGGTTCGCCTCCTTCGTTTTCGAATGCCCGTTTCTGTCGGGCGCGGCGGCAAAGAGTTTTTTGGTATAGTCATGGCGCGGATTTTGAAATATGTCCGCGGTGTTCCCAAATTCCACCAAATCTCCTTTGTAAATAATCGCCGTGCGGTCCGATATCCGTTCCGCCAGACGCAGGTCGTGGGTAATCAGGATGATTCCGATGCCCTGTGTTTTCAGCTGCCGAAATGCTTCCGCCACTTGTTCCCGCACAAACGCATCCAAACCTTTTGTCGGTTCGTCGGCGATCAGCCATTCCGGATGCGGCAGTGTCATCATCGCTGTCATGACACGTTGCGCCATACCCCCGGAAAGCTGGTACGGATAGTTGTCCCAGATATCTTCCGCCTCTTTGAGTCCGTATTTCTGCAGTTGGCGGATTCCGTTTTCTTTTTCTTCCACTTCTTTTTTCTTTCTGTGGAAACAGATGCCTTCCAGGACCTGTTTTCCTATTTTCATAAGAGGATTCATGGCGGCGACGGGATCCTGGGCAATCCAGCCGATTCTGTTTCCCCTCACTTTGTTCATTTCTTTTTCCGTCAGACGGAGCAAGTCGGTTTCGCCCAGATAAATCTCGCCGTCGATGACCGCCGAATCGTCAAGCAGTCTGATCACGGCGCTTCCGAGAATCGATTTACCGCTTCCCGACTCTCCGATAACGGCTGTGATTTCTCCTTGTTTGAGCGTAAGGCTCACCGGATTCAGTACACGTCTTTGTTCTTTCCCCTCAGGAAAGGAGACGGATAGATTTTTGATGGCTATGTCCATGTCATTTCTCCTTTTCAAAGGGGGATTTTTTGATTTGCAAAAAGTCTCTCAGCGCGTCCCCGATAAGATTGATGGAAAGACAAAAGAGGGTGATTCCGATGCCCGGCGCCATAATCATGAGCGGATACGAACGGAAATAGGTGCGGGCATCGCTGATCATGACGCCCCAGTCCGCGGTGGGCGGAGATACGCCGAGCCCGAGATACGACAGCGCCGCCGCCGAAAGAAGCGATGTCCCCGTCCGGAGTGTAAAGAGGACAATAATCACGGGAAGAAGATTGGGAAGTACATATTTCGTAAGGATATACCAATGCCCTGCTCCGAGACTCCGTATTCCTTCCATATACGTTTCTCCTTTGATACGCCGCACTTCATTACGGACAATACGGGAAAATCCGGTCCATGAGGTCAGGGTCAGGGCAATAATAATACGTGCATTGTTTTCGGGAAGAATCGCCGCGATCGCTATCATAAGGCTCGTTCCGGGAAGTCCCTGGAAAACGGCCACCAACGCTTGGATCGCTTTATCGATAAAGCCGCCGAAGTATCCGCCCGCCATGCCGAGGGTAAGTCCGACAAGCATGGTGCAGAGCGCCGCGCAGAAAGCGAAGGCGACGGAGGAACGGGCGCCGTAAATCGTCCGGGAAAGGATATCTCTCCCCAAAGCGTCTGTGCCGAGCCAATGGGCCGGTGAGCTGTATTCCAATATTTCGTCCATCGCTACTGCGGACGGATCATACGGAGCTATCCACGGCGCAAAAATAGCGGCCGCCACGATCACGGTAACGGTCAGGACGGCAAATCCGTAAAGGATATGGAGATACGTTACTTTCCGTTTCATCCGTTTTCTCCTTTCCGTACCAGCGGGTTCAGAAGATAGCAAATGATATCCACTGCATAGTTAAATACGATAAAGACGGTACCGCTGACGATGACATATCCCTGAATGACGGGATAATCTCTTCCCCATATCGCCGCGAGAACGTAACTTCCCAGTCCGGGAATGGAAAACAGGTCTTCAATAATGACGGACCCGCCGAGAACGGAACCGAAGTACGTTCCCAGAAGAGTGATGACGGGAATTAAAGAGTTTGGCAATACATGGCGTTTCATGATGAGGGACAGCGGAATGCCTTTCGCTTTTTCCGTCAGAATAAATTCTTTTTCCATGACTTCAAGCATGGTTGTCTGCTGAAGACGCATCACCGCCGCCATCGTTCCCAAAGCGAGGACGAAAGAGGGCATAATCATTTGCCGCATCGTCCCGTATCCGCTGGACGGAAGAATCTGCCAATGTTCCGAGAAAAGAAGCATGCAGAGAATGGCCATCCAGAACGACGGAATGGAAATACAGAGAAGCGACAGGATACGGAGCCCGAATTCGGAAACGCTGTCTTTTTTCCGTGCCGCCCATACGCCGAGAGGAACGCCGAGACAAATAACCCAGCCGATCGCGCAAACGGCAAGGTGGAGCGTGACGGGAAAGCGTCTCAAAATTTCACTCAAAACAGGTTTTTGCGTCAGATAGGAGTTTCCGAGATCCCCTTGTACCGCATGAAACAGCCAACTTCCGTACTGTATCCACAAAGGACGGTCAAGGCCCATCGCATGGCGCATGGCCGCCAATTCTTCCATGGTCGGCTCACTCGCTCCGTCCATGGTGAGAACGGCCAGCGCGGGATCGCCGGGGGAAAGTATCCCCAAAAGAAAAGATAAAATCGTAATGCCTATCAAAAAAGGAATGAGCAGTAAAAGCCTGCGCCCCGCATAGGAAAGAAACGCTTTCATATGTCCTCCTTTTTCCAATAGACTTTATCGAGAGTAATGCCATATACGGCCGCATCATAGCCGCCCAGAGCATTGGAAGATACGGCTATATTTTCATCTTCCATGAGAGGAATCATACCGGGCGGATGAAGAAGAAGCTGATCCAGAATTTCCTCATAAATAGCTCTTCTTTCATCTATATCGTACGTGGTTTTCAGCCGTTCGAAACAGTCGTCGACCACGGGGTTTTCATAACCGATATGATTGGCTTTATTCGTGGCCCCGTCAGAAGCGAAATATTCCGACAAAAGCGAAGTGGGATCTAGGTTTCCCAAGCCTCTTGTACCGATCGACAGATCGTAATCGCCGCTTCGCATCAATTTTTTCGAAGTCATGCTGTCGACCATGACGATTTTGGCGTCAAGCCCCAAAGGCCGTAACTCCGCCTGGATAAATTCGGAAATCACTTTGTACGGGTACCGCGCCATACCATATTGGGGAAGTAAAAATTTTACGGTCACCCGCTTATCCCCCAGTACTTTCCGAGCAAGCTCTTTCGCCTTCACCGGGTCATATACGGGCGTTTCGACATGCCCGAACGGGTTCGTGCTGTTCAGGAAACTCCGGGTCGGTACGGCGAATCCGCGGAAATAATGATTGACGATTTTTTCTCTGTCAATCGCCAAATCGATCGCCCGTCTCATTCTTTCATCTTGGAAAGGAAAACGGTTGCCGTTGAGTGTCAGATAATGAGAAATCGTCGAATGAACGGAATTGACGGAAAAGCGCCCGTCCCGTCCCAGTTCCTCCGCCATAATGGGCGCGAGTCCGCCCAAGTCGAGAACTCCTTGTATTTCCCCTGATTTCATCGCCGAATACCTTGTATCGGGCGAAGGAATGGTCCGTATCCGGATTCGTTTCGCCTTTGCTTTTTCACCGTGATAGCCGTCAAACCGTTCGAGAATAGCATACGCATTGGGTACGCTTTCGATAATTTGAAACGGCCCCGTTCCTTTGGCAATCCCTGTCCAATTCCCGGTTTCACTGTTAAAACATTTCGGACTGAACATCGCGCTCCCCCATCCGGCCATACGGTAAATGAGCATTGGCACAGGGTGCTTGAACCGCAAACGGAGACGATCATTTCCCACCGCCTCTGCTGCTTCCAGACCGGGATAAATACGGTCAATCAAAAAGCCGTAAAAAGTGGACGGTCGGTATCCCATATTCTGATACCGTTTGAAGTTCTCTACCGCTGCATGCGCGTCAAAAGGCTCTCCGTCATGGAAAGTAACGTTCCGTTTCAAATGAAATATCCATTCCGTTTTGTCTTCGTTGCTTTCCCATGATTCTGCCAGAACGGGAATCGCCTCCCCGTCATTGGAAATACCGATCAGCGGCTCCCATACCTTGAGTATCGTCGTCGCATAATACGGATCTTTATTTCCCTGCACGAGATCTCGGGCGGCGGCAAGGACGATTTCCGCCTCTCCCTTGCTCTCCTGCGTCTTACACCCTTGCAGAAGACCGCAAAAACAAACGAGAAGCAAACTTAACAGAAAAACAGTAAATTTTCTCATACATACCCTTTCTGTCATTTTTTATAAGAAATAGCCACGGTTTCCCGCCACTGTCTGATTTCAATGCCCTTCTCCGAAGGCGTGGCAAGCCGAAGCAGTGCTTCCCGGATGGCCTTCTCATAATGGGGAAACTCGCTCCCCAGCTCGTTCCTGATTTCTTCCAAGGCATTTTCCATATCCGGAAATTCACGTTTTTTCTTGTATTTCATAAATCGCACATCACAGTGCATGTCCTGCTCCCAAAAAAATTGGGGAAGCAGCCGGTAATCCTTCTGCTCCGCCGCGGAAATTCCCAACGAGGTATACAGTTCATAAAAGAAAGACCGCTGTATCGTTCTGAGAATAAGAATTCCTTTTTGGGCAAACTTTTTCATTTTGCTGACGGCTTTTCTGATTTCCCGGACGCGGTAAAGAGAGTTCACGCTGACGATATAGTCCGCCGGCGCCGTCAACTCCGCGTCTTCCCATTTTCCGCAGACCGTCTCGACATTTTCAATGCCCTCTGCCGCCAGACGCTTTTCCAGCTCCGCCAGCATGGCCTCCGAAAAATCAATGCCGAGGATATGCCCTGCTTTCTTTGCCATAAGAACGGTAAAATTCCCCGTCCCCGGACCGATTTCAATCACCGACGCGCCCTCTTCGATAAAAGAAAGAATCGTCTCCGCCAATAAAGGGGTATCATGATTCAGATTATTTTTCTCCGTAAAATCAGGCGCTATCTTCACCCAAAAAGCCCGCTCGATTTCATCATTGAAATTCCGTTCCTTTTCGGGATTTCCCCATCCCAGCGCCAAAAGCCACTCTTCTGAAAGAAAATCTTTTTCCATACTTTCTCCCCGTAAGAAAAAAGAGTGTCGTAACGGCACCCTCTTTTACTGATTTTGTTAGAAATGAACCTTTGCTGTGAATGTGAATGTACGTGGCAAGGAGAGATATACCTGGTTGCCGCGGGATACCTGCCAGTAGTCCTTATCAAATACGTTGTTGCACACAAGTGACAGTTCTGCCGGATTATCGCCGAAGTGTGTCTTATGGGTGACACCTAAGTCAAAGACCGTATATCCCGGTGCCCACAACGCTTCATTCTTCACAGGAGAACGTCCCGTATAAATCGCACGGCCCAAAATGCTCCAGCTTTCATTCGGGTTGTATTCCAAACCGAGTACAGCGGTCCATTCGGAAATGCCGTTTACGGATTTCCCTTCTGCCGGATTCTTTTTCGTGATGACCTTATTGGTGGCCGGATCGATGACATGTTTAACGATTTTATTGTTATTTTTATCAAGCTTATAGCTTCCGTCGCTATTTGTCTCGTAAACAATTGTGCCTTGCGCGGTTTTATCTACCACTTCCGCCAACTTCTCTTGGGTAGCGCTCATCTTCGAGAATCCGCCGATGATGTTCCACTTATCGCTGAGTTTACCGTTTACCGTGAATTCCAGTCCCTTATGATGCGCTTCACCGTCCACGCTCTGGAAGGGTTTTTCAAATCCCGGTTTGTAGTAACCCAGCAGGTTATCCTGCTTGATATCATAGTATGCCAAAGTATAGAGCAGTTCATCAGCCTTATATTTCACGCCGAATTCATTCTGCTTAGTCTTCAGCGGCGGCATAACATCTCCGTAGTTTTCGAAAGTCGTATTGACCCCTACGCCGCAGTCAAAGTTTTCCGAATGACTGAAGTAAACGGAGGTATTTTCTGTCGGGTGGTAAATCAATCCGTACAACGGCGCCGTATCCTTAGTCACAACACGTTCAATCCTGTCCAGATTGGTAGTTTCGCCTTTCCACTTGTAGCTCCGCGAGGTCGCTTCATGATGATGCACTCCTACCACAACGTCCCAGTTGTTGTAAGTCATGTAATCGACAGCGGAAATACTCTTTACTCTCGTCTTGTTATTCCAACGGCTGTTTACATCGCCAACCGGTGTCGGAGCGGTCTGCTTGATTCCGGTAAGCAAGCTGCCCGTGCCGATATTCCAAGCCTTATTTCCATTGTTCGGATCACCCGTGCCATAAGCGCTCTTACGATTCCGCCATGCCTGGTTATACGAAACCGTGATGTCATGCTTCAATTCGCCCGTCTTGGCATGCGCCACGCCGCCGAGCTGCCAATAGTAGAACTCTTGCGGTGTCACACCGGCCTTGGCTGTCACATCAAACGTGCCGTCCTCTCTCAAAACATATCCGCTTCCGCCGTTGGCCATCATATGACGGTTCAGATTATTTCTCTGCATGCCGAAATTGAAGAACGCATCGAAGTTATCGTTCAATTTTTGTTCATGGTTATAGGTCATGAGCCAGCCGTGGGTTCCCTTGATCATGCCGTCAAAGCTGTAGTCGGAAGAGCCCTTCGGCACAGCCGGTAACTTTGTGAGCTTTCCATCCAGGATGAACCAGCGCAAACCGCCCTGGATAGCCAGATTTCGGTATCCGACAAACATATTATCCTTACTGTTTTCCGTTGTTCTGTCGATATTCGCAAAAATACCCTGCCCGTTAATCTTTGTTCCTTTGACAGAAGTTTTTCCGTTCAGGTTTTCCGTGGTAACACGTACGCCCCATTCCTTCTTTTCACCGAAACGTTCGCCCCAGTCGAGATATTCGCCGAAAAGTCCGCGACCGGAAATCGTCTGGGTATAGTCCATAACGCCCTTATCGGGAGCGACTTTGGACTTCACGCTGACAATACCGCCTGGGTTTGTCGTTTCATACTGAACGCCGGTCCCGTAAATTCCGATATTCGGACCGGAAACCAATTCCAAAGATTCAATCGGGAACAAAGGTGTATTGAACTGTGTGAATACACCGGGGACATTATTTACATAGAAATTGGTACCATTCGTACGGAATCCGCGGAAAAAGAAATCCCCATGAAGAATGGACCCCGACTGACGTATAGACGGTGAGTTGGCGAGCAATGCATCCATCGGCTTATCCGGTGCGGTAAAGGTATCCATTGCTTTTTCCGTAAAATGCATCTGTGTAAACGGAACATCCATAGTATCTTTTCCTGCGAGGAACCCGGTCTGTGACTTTGTATACACGAATTCACCCGGTAAAACTTCTCTTGCCTTGTTGCGGTCACCGATAACAACGATTTCGCCAAGTTCATACGTCGCATTTGTATCCTGCGCGAAAGCCATACCGCCGATAAACACGGAGCTCATTGCCGCAAACACGGCAGCTGCAAGCATTTTGTTTTTCATTCCATAATCCCTCTTGTCTGAAAATTAAAATAAATGCAGATGTAAAACAAAAATAATGTCTTGCCTCGCTTTCCCTCCTTATATTTTGTTTACTTGTTTCTATATTTTATTTAATTATAGTTATCATTTTGTGTTTTGTCTATATAAACGTTTTCTGTATAGATAATAAAATTCATAAAATGCACCTATAATTTTAGATTTTTCTGCGAATGAATAAAAACAATCCTCCTCAATCACAAAATATCATTGGTGTCCCCCTTCT
>OBRP01000073.1_pt1 | contig 13730 bp, 13 predicted proteins | sample 1475681 | NCBI WGS metagenome assembly OBRP01 (sample SAMEA3360695, study PRJEB22359) | human gut metagenome | biome: ENVO:urban biome; feature: ENVO:human-associated habitat; material: ENVO:feces | place: Bangladesh | collected 2011
CGAACGCTACGCCGAGATGACCGGTCTCAAACCCTCCGATTTCACCGACGTTGGCCAAGCCACAGTTTTGGCTGACGAGTATGCGGCCAAGCTCGCTTATAGCGAGGCGACTGATTGGCTGGTCTACAACGGCTCGTTTTGGGAGGAAACCAAACCCGGAGCACGCGCGGTGGCTCAAGACCTCACCAGCCGTCAATTAGAGCAAGCACTCGACCTTAGGGAACAGGCTAGGCAGCGTTGCGATGCCACCGGAGTCACCCAGCTCCTCAGCGCGATGAGCCTGACCAAAGCCAAACAAATCTTCACCTCAGCCCAATGGGCTACATACACACAGTTGCAGGAGGTAGAAGCGTATGAGAAGTACGTGCTCAAACGGCGGGATAGTAAGGCGATTAGTGCGTCGTTGAAAGAGGCGACGGCGATGCTGCAAGTCACCCAAGCCGAGTTAGATAGCGACCCATTCGCACTCAACACCCCATCAGGCACGATTGATCTGCGCAACGGTAACATCCAGCCCCACGAATACGGCGACTTCATCACCAAACAAACCACCACCGATGCATCGAACGACGGTGCGGATGTGTGGCAGGCCGCGCTCCAGTTCTTCTTCCAAGGCGACCAAGAACTCATCGACTACGTCCAACGCGTCGTAGGCCTCGCCGCTATCGGCAAAGTCTACATCGAAGCCCTCATCATCGCTTACGGGGACGGGCGGAACGGCAAGAGCACGTTTTGGAACACCATCGCACGCGTGCTCGGCACCTACGCAGGCAATATTTCTGCCGACTCTCTCACCGTTGGGGTGAAACGCAACGTCAAACCCGAACTCGCAGAAGCCAAAGGTAAACGCCTCCTGATCGCAGCCGAAACAGAGGAAGGTATGCGGCTTTCCACCTCAGTGGTCAAGCAGATGGCATCAACCGACCTGATCTATGCAGAGAAAAAGTACAAGGCTCCCTTCGCCTTCACCCCAACCCACACATTGGTGCTCTACACCAATCACTTACCGCGTGTGGGCGCGATGGATGTGGGTATTTGGCGGCGCTTGATCGTGATCCCTTTCGAGGCGAAAATCGAAGGCTCGGAAGATGTCAAAAACTACGCCGAACACCTCTACCAAAACGCTGCCGGTGCTGTGCTCCAGTGGATTCTCGATGGTGCTAGGAAGGTGATCGGCGAGGATTATGTGCTCAAGCCACCACCGAAAGTGATCGAGGCATCTGAAGCATATCGAGATGAGAACGACTGGCTCAACCACTTCCTCGACGACCAATGCGACATCGACCCCTCCTACACGGAAAAGTCTGGTGAGCTTTATGTCGCTTACCGTGCTTACGCCCTCAGTGCTGGCGAGTATGCCAGATCGACCACCGATTTCTATACGGCTCTCGAGCAGCTCGGTTTTGAGCGCAGACGCACCAAGAGCGCGCGCTTGATTCTCGGCCTGCAGCTCAAAAGCGAGTTCGACCTCTAACCGCAAGTGGTGACGGTCAATGACGGTCTATATATGAACTTTTTTATAAATATAAAAATAGAAAAGTCTATATATATAAAAGTTATGTAAACGACTGGCATTGATCGTCATCACACGACAGCAGAAAGCAACGTGTGATGAAAGAACAACACCTAGAACAAACTCTTGTGAAAGCGGTGGAGACTCGAGGCGGCAGATGCTGGAAACTAGTCTCGCCTGGAACCACCGGCGTACCCGACCGGATGATCTTGATGCCAGGCGGTCATATTGGCTTCGTAGAAGTCAAAGCCCCAAACGGCAAAATCCGCGCCATCCAAAAACACCGCCTGAGGCAACTGACGCATCTCGGCTTCAAAGCCTACGTGCTCAATGACCCAGCTCGGGTTGAGGAGGTGTGCGATGCAATATCAGCCGCATAACTACCAACACCTTGCCACCACATTCATTGAAGAACACCCAGCGTCAGCACTCCTATTAGGAATGGGCTTAGGCAAAACCATCATCACCCTCACCGCGATCTGGAACCTGATGTTCGACTCCTTCGACATCCACCGCGTCCTAGTAATCGCCCCGCTACGGGTGGCTCGTGACACGTGGCCTGCCGAGCAGAAAAAGTGGGATCACCTGCGCCAGCTACGCATGGCAATCGCAGTCGGCTCCGAGCGCGAACGCCGCGCCGCATTGCAGTCCGGTGCGGACGTGGTGGTGATGAACCGCGAAAACGTCGACTGGCTCATCAATCGCTCTGGCATCAAGTGGCAGTGGGATATGGTCGTCATCGACGAACTCAGCTCCTTCAAAAACCATCGCGCCAAGCGCTTCACCGCCCTGTTGAAAGCCCGCACAAGCGTGAAGCGGATCGTCGGCTTAACAGGTACGCCAGCGGCTAATGGGTTGATGGACTTATGGGCCGAGTTCCGCCTCCTTGACCTTGGCGAGCGGCTCGGACGCTACATCTCCCGATACAGGGATCGTTGGTTCGATCCCGATAAACGTAACGGCATGCAGGTGTTCACCTACAAACCCAAGAAGGGTGCGGAGGCCGAGATTTATGCAGCTATTAGCGATATCACGCTGTCGATGAAGACCACCGACTACCTCACCTTGCCGCCTTTGACTGTCACCATCCAGCGGGTGGAGATGAACGCCAAGGAACGCAAGGTCTACGACCAGCTCGCAGCTGATCTGGTGGTGGAACTTGATGGTGAAGTGATCGATGCCGCGAACGCTGCGGTGTTGGCTGGGAAACTCACTCAGATGGCCAACGGTGCTATCTACATCGAGGCCGGTGACGTGATTGGTATTCATGAGCGCAAACTCGATGCCCTCGAAGACTTGATTGAAGCAGCAAACGGCAACCCCGTGCTGATGGCCTACTGGTTCAAGCACGATCTCGAGCGAATCATGGAGCGTTTCCCTGTAGCTCGCCAGCTCAAAACTTCTGCAGACATTAGCGATTGGAATGCTGGCTCCATTGAAATCGGGCTTATACATCCAGCATCGGCTGGGCACGGGCTCAACCTCCAAGCAGGTGGCAGCGTACTGATCTGGTACAGCCTCACCTGGAGTCTCGAGCTCTACCAGCAAGCAAACGCGCGCCTGTATCGGCAAGGCCAACAACTGCCGGTCACCATCACCCACATCGTCACGAAGAACTCGATAGACGAGCAAATCCTCAAAGCCCTAGAAGCAAAGAATACGACTCAGTCAGCGCTCATCGACGCGGTAGCGCAGAGTCTGAAAGGAGCCTACAAATGAGCGTCACGAACCAAGACACCGACATCACCTGGCGCTACGTCGACCGGCAAGCCGCCGCGATTAAAGCGCTACGTGATTACGCCACGATGGAAGCCATCATCGCCTCCACACCCGACGATCTGAAAACTATCAAAGCCGACGTACCCGGCTTGTCCTCACCGAAGCTGGACGGGAGCCGTGGCTGTTTCAACCCCCACGCGAGCGAGGATCAGATAATTCGCCACATGGAACGCATCGACAACCGCACCCGCAAATACCTGCAGGCCAAGGATTACATGGACTGGTTCAACCCAGCATGGGAAGCGCTCACTGATGAGGAGCGCACGATTTTGGAGACGTGCTTTCTCTCTGGCTACGAGTCCGCAACTGATGCGATTCTTGAGCTGCAAGACCTACTGCATGTGGAGCGCTCCACCGCTTACAACCGCAGACGTGTCGCACTGGATCACTTCACCAGTTTGCTGTATGGCCGTTGAGGTGCTTGGACAAATCACGGACGACATTGCCTGTTTGAGTCCGGTATAGTGTAAGTAGTTGAAAATATAGGTAACGCCCCAAGCCACATCGGATGGTTTGGGGCTTTGCCGTTGCCACGGGAGGCACCTGATGCCGCGCAAACCCGCCACCCCCTGTTCCTACCCAGGCTGCCCTAAGCTCACGCACGGTAGGTTTTGCGTCGAGCACGCCAAGATCGCTGAACGCAACTACCGCAAATACGAGCGTGACCCTGAGATCGATAAACGCTACGGACGCGAATGGCGCAAGGTACGTGCACGCTATGTGGCTGAGCATCCCTTGTGCGAGCAATGCCAGAAGGACAGCAGGTTGACTCCGACGCAGGAAGTCCACCACATCCTCCCGCTCTCCAAAGGCGGGACACACGACTTCACGAACCTGATGGCGCTGTGCAAGCCCTGCCACTCACGTATCTCCGCTCTTGATGGGGACAGGTGGCGCACCTCCCGCTCCACCAAACGCGATGATCTAAACCGGTAGGGGTGGTTGAATCTCTACAGGGTGAGGCACAGGACAGCGGGCTCGGCCCTCCGTGTGTGAAAAATTGGAATCAAACAAGGTATTAACCCCGCCGATTCGCCCACAAGTGTCGTTTTGGTGATTCTTTTCGCGTTGGAAAGCCAATAAAGCATCGTTCAGTATTCGTGGAGACAGGATCCACATCAGGATGTCATCAAATATTTTCTTCTTACCCGTCCGGTTTCACACTTTCTCATGGCTTATGAGCGAAGGGAAAGAAAAACCGTAAAACACGAAACCAGCGGTGAGGATTCCCTGACTGGTAGGTGACCGCCTGCCAGTAAGTTACAACTGATTTCTTAAAGGAGGAATCATGGCAGATGAAATGATCCTTGAGACACAGAAGTGGCTTAACGCTACTTATCAAGGGAAAACTGGGTTTGGGTCTGTGCCTATAGACGGTAAAACGGGATGGGCTACGATCAACGCCTTAATCCGTGCCTTACAGATTGAGCTGGGTATCACAGCGACTGCAAATAACTTCGGGTCGGGAACTCAGTCACGTTTTAAGTCCCGATGGCCTAATGGTATCAGCAAGAACTCTGGCTCCAGTAACGTGCACGGCATTATTCAGGGCGCACTATGGTGTAAAGGATACCCAGCAGAGTATGGCGGTATCACGAACAAGTTTACTGACCGTATGGCTTCATCGATTAATGATATGAAGAGCGATATTGGCTTATCTGATACTTCTTCCACTATCGATGTCGAGTTAATGATGGCACTGCTATCAATGAAGCAGTTCAAACTGTTGTCTACCTATGGCGGCAAGGCGGCGATTCGCTCAATCCAGCAGAAAATTAACCGCAGTTACAAGGATTACACAGGGATTTTACCCACCGATGGTATCTATGGTCGCGAAATGAACACTGGCCTGATTCAGGTGCTTCAGAAACTGGAAGGATTTACTTCTTCGCAGGAGACGGGCAACTTCGGCAATGGAACACGTAGTCGGTTGATTACAATCAGCTCGGGCAGTGGAGAATGGGTATGGCTGGCAAGCGCCGCACTTGTGTGCAACGGACACGCCAGTTCCGTAACACGCACCTGGAATTCATCTTTAAATGATCAGGTTCGTGCGTTCCAGCTAGCCTATACGCTACCTGTCACGAGCAAGATTGACCCGACTACATGGATGAGTCTGTTGACTTCGAAGGGTGACCCGAATCGTGCGTGCGTAGCGTGTGATACCCGCTTTGAAATCACAGACGAGCTTGCCGAACATCTCAAAACCGATGGGTACAAAATTGTGGGGCGTTATCTGAGTGAACCGGGTCAGTCTGGCAAGGCTGAGAAAGACTACTTCAAAGCGCTCCGTACCGGTGAACTTGAACGGATTGTTCGCCACGGTTTGCAGTACTTCCCAATTTTCCAAGAGTTCTCTACAAAGTTATCCCATTTCAGCGTCGACAACGGGCGACGCCATGCCAAGGAAGCGCAAGAAAATGCCCAGCGTCTAGGCGTGCCTGCCACTGTTATCTACTTTGCGGTGGATTACGACGCTACCGACCCAGAAGTGACCAGTAGTATCCTGCCATACTTTAAAGCAATTTCACAGAACCTGGGTGGCGGCTATCAGGTAGGTATCTATGCCTCTCGAAATATCTGTACCCGAGTCACACAAGCAGGGTACGCCATTGCTTCTTTCGTTTCCGATATGTCAACTGGTTTCTCAGGAAACCTTGGATTCCCTATCCCCAACGGATGGGTTTTCGATCAGTTCAACGAGATCAGCGGATATCACGGAAAATGGGATCTTGACCGCGTTGCCTACTCAGGTCGAATCGGCGCGGTCGGCAGTGTCAAACATACGAATGATAAGACCGAGGCGGCGGTGTCTTACACCGCGCCTCCACTCCCAGCTTTTAATGATCTTCCCGTATGGAAGTCCATTCTTCCTTTGATTGCACAGCTGGAGGTAGCTGTCGATCAATACATGAAGTCAAAATCGGGCTCGGGTGCGTTACCAGAAGTTTATGCTAACGAAACTCTTCACTCGGTGTTGGAATATCTCGCAATTGATTACCTTAAACAAGGAAAATTTGCAGCTGCAGCAGGAACGCGTGCTCCTAATGATTTAGATGACTATCTCCAGAAAAACCACAAGTCTTTGGTTACCAGTCTGGATAAATATATCGGTCCCAATCGTGTCGAATTCACAGATGTAAATCGTCGAGGGAAAAACGATCTTGCTCACATGGCGTATACGCTCTTGTGTTACCGCTACTCGAGCGTATCTCCGGATTTCTGGACTGGCTGGGGAGGGGACCTTGCAACTGGGATGGCAGACCTGCATATCTTGATGCAACGTCATCCAAGTCTCGGGCGTCAACATACTGCTAATGCGCTGATTGGCTCTGATCCAAGTGTTGTGGATAAGTACCTCACGAGTCACGGAGTTGACGCGAAGAAATTGCAGGTACGATGTAACTTCACAGATATGTGTGATGATGCTGACGCAATCTTGCTAAGTAAGATACTGCAGGATAATCCACCAAATAATCTGCATGCCCTTTCCGATACGATGAACTCGTATTACGCTGAGATTATTGTTCAGAATCGCTACACAGCTTTTGAAGCAGACGGTTTGGATTACTCCTCTCAAAAGGCGTTAGCGGCAAGCATTTGGAATACCATGAATGGCATCGGCACAGGTTTGTGGCGAGTTGGATTACTCGAACTTGCTGGGGATTCGAGTGATGAAGAGCGCCGAGCTTGTTGCAATGCCTTGGCGGGCTACCTACTGGCTCGCTCGCGCTAAGCACAAGGCATAGTTGGGTGTGGTCGAGGAGCTATTTTTCTGCCACACCCAACTGCCCCTTCCTCCTTAACAAGAAATATCTCAAGAGAACAGCCGTGACTGACACGACAATGGGATACAGCAAGTAAATGATCCTGCCTTCATGAAGGTAATACACGATACGACCATCCAAGACGGGACCTGTGCTTGCTCCTGCAGTTAGCACAGTCAAGAACAGGATGACGGGCAATTTAAGTGTTGTGAAAAACTTGGGGTTCGCAATTACGGCGTAGCCCACCAAATTAAACACTCCCGCAAGGGATAACAGTACTAGGAAGAACCACGCATATGTTCTCAATGCCCCAATGTCGTTGCCAGACTCAATAAAAATCTCTTGATGGTTTGCGTTTATCCACCCGTTGATAGTCGCCAACGTGGAGAAAAGTAGCCCAAGTTTCAGCAACTGGAAACCACTAGGAGACAAACGCCTCTCTAGTGGGGTTAAGACCTCTTGCAGCAATAATTTCGCACGTTCCACATTCCTATTTGACCACAACAATCAGGAGCAAAACCAATGGCGAAAGACGGAACACTACGCGGCGGACGCAGAGCAGGCGCAGGCGCGAAGCCCACACCGGCGCTCGAGAAAATCGCCGAAGGTAAAGACGCGAAGATTTTGCAGATTGCCTCGTTTGATCCACCTGATCTCGAGGCAGGCTCTGATCTTGAAGGGTCGGTGATACCAGAACCGAGCTCGTATTTGGCGGCTGTGCAGCGTGATGGTAACCCGTTGGGTGCTGACGTGATTTACCGCGACACTTGGGCTTGGCTAAAAGAGCGTGGCTGCGAAAAGCTCGTGGCTCCACGGCTTATTGAGGCGTATGCGCAGAATTTTGCTCGGTTCATTCAATGCGAAGAAGCAATCTCTAATTTCGGCCTTTTGGGTAAGCATCCGACCACAGGGGCGGCTATCGCCTCCCCATTCGTTGCCATGTCGCAGTCGTTTAGTAAGCAGGCGAATACGTTGTGGTACGAGATTTTCGACGTGGTGAAAGCGAATTCGCTGGTGGACTACTCGGGGCCGACTCCTGCCGATAACGTGATGGAGCGGCTACTCGCAGCCCGCTCATAGCTAGCTGGCTGTATGTACATTCTTTTGCTTCCCACCCTGGTGTTTTGGGGTGGGCTTTTCTATGTGCTCACCCAGAATGAAAGGAACACTCCCATGTTGAAAACCGCTGAAAGCGTGCGCGCTGGCCATCCAGACAAGCTCTGTGACTTTATTGCTGACTGTATTTTGGAGCGCGCCCTCTACGAGGACCCTGCCGCTAGGGTGGCTGTGGAAGTGCTGGCGACGAAGGCACGAATCTACGTGGCTGGCGAGATTACCTGCAGCGCGAAGCTTGAGATTCCGATGCTGGTGCGAGCAGCGCTTGAGTATGTGGGTTATAATCCGCGCCGGTTCCGTATCCGCGTACGGGTTCACCGTCAGTCAAGCGATATTGCTGACGGGGTCGATAAGTCCTTGGAGGCACGCCACGGCGATACGAGTTCTCACTCGATGGTTGGTGCTGGTGATCAAGGCACCGTCTACGGCTACGCCACCGCTGAAACCCAGGAGTGTCTGCCGTTGCCACTTGTGTATGCTCACCGGATTTGCCGCCGTCTCGATGAAGCTTTCAAAGAAGGCAAGATCCCAGAGCTAGGCCCGGACGGGAAAGCCCAAGTCACTGTTGAGTACGACGGCAATAGTCCAAAGCGCATCGCCACGATTGTTGTCTCAACCCAGCACCAGCCCGGCATCAACGTAGAAGATTTCAAGCAGCTCCTGATTTCGCTGATTATCACGCCAGCGTGCCGCGAGATCGAAATCGACACTGATACCGAAATTCTCATCAATCCATCCGGGCGGTTTGTCGAGGGTGGCCCTGCCGCTGACACGGGCCTGACTGGTCGCAAGTTGATGGTCGACACCTATGGCGGTCTCGCACCCCATGGCGGTGGCGCGTTCTCCGGCAAAGACCCCTCCAAAGTCGACCGCTCGGGCGCATACATGGCACGCCTGATCGCCAAGTCCATGGTTGATGCGGGTTTGGCTGAACAATGCCAAGTAGCTATTAGCTATGCGATTGGTAAGGCTGATCCGGTCGCGTTCTCGGTGGATACCCTCGGCACCGGGGCTTATGCCCAAGCTTTGATCGAGCAGGCCTGCCGTGAAGTGTTCCCGCTACGTCCCGCCGGAATCATCGAAGTATTGAAGCTTGGCAAGCATACGAGGTTTGCACAGTACTCCACCTATGGGCATTTCGGTGACCTCGTAGCTTCTTGGGAGCAAACCTTGGACTGGGCCACTCAACTTCGCCGAATTGTGAAAGGAGACGCGTGGTGAAAATCGAAACTCTCCCAATCAGCACAATCTTGCCCGCCGACTATAATCCCCGCAAAGATCTCCAGCCTGGTGACGCTGAATACGAGAAGCTCAAGGCGAGCATCGAGAAGTTCGGTTACGTCGAGCTGGTCGTGGTGAACAAGCGTAATAACTACACAGCTGTCTCAGGACATCAACGCCTGAAAGTACTCGCCGATCTAGGCATTCAAGAGATCGAGTGCGTGGTGGTGGATCTTGATGCCAATCAAGAAAAAGCCCTAAACATAGCCATGAACAAGATCAGTGGCGAATGGGATGAACCCAAGCTCGCGCTCTTGATCGCTGACCTGCAAGCCACTGATTTCGATGTCAACCTTACGGGTTTTGATACCGACGAGATTGAGGCCCTACTGTCCCTCGGCGCAGAGCGTGAAATCACCGATGACGGCTTCGATCTCGATGCCGCGCTCGAGCAAGCCGCGTTCGTGCAAGAGGGCGACCTGTGGACGGTTGGTGAGCACCGATTGCTGTGTGGGGATGCGACTAAGGCTGAGGATGTGGAGTACTTGATGGGTGGCAAGCAGGCCAACCTCATCCTGACCGATCCGCCTTACAATGTGGCTTTTGAATCCGCGAGCGGTCTGAAAATCAAGAATGATTCGATGGCTGATGAGGCCTTCCATGAGTTCCTGCTCGCCGCATTCACCAACATGGCAGCAGTTTCTGAAGCAGGCGCTTCGGCTTACGTTTTCCATGCCGATACCGAGGGACTGAATTTCCGTCGCGCTTTCAAGGAAGCAGGGTTTTATCTGTCTGGCACGTGTATTTGGGTGAAGAATTCGCTGGTGTTGGGTCGCTCGCCGTATCAGTGGCAGCACGAACCGATTCTGTTCGGCTGGAAAACCGGCGGTAAGCATCGCTGGTTCGCTGACCGCAAACAAACCACCATCTGGCACTTCGACAAACCAAGCAAGAATAGCGAGCATCCCACGAGCAAGCCGCTCGATTTGATGGGCTACCCGATCATGAATTCCACGCCAGTCAACGCGATTGTGCTCGATATGTTTGCTGGTTCAGGCTCCACGTTGATGGCAGCAGCCCAGCTCGATCGTGTGTGTTATGCGATCGAGGTCGACCCGAAATATGCGTCCGTGATCCTGCGCCGCTACGCCGAAGCCTACGGGGTCGAGAACATCATGTGTGAGCGCGGTGCGAAGCAGATTCCGTATAGCGAGTTGGTGAAAGAAGTCGATGATGGGCGCAGCGAATCTTAGGCTTGGTTCTTTGTTTGATGGTTCTGGTGGATTCCCTCTAGCGGGAAGCCACTGCGGCATCCGGCCTGTGTGGGCAAGCGAGATTGAGCCCTTCCCGATCCTGGTCACCACCACGCGTTTGCCACACATGCAACACCTGGGCGACATCTGCAACATTGACGGCAGTCAGCTAGAGCCAGTGGATGTGGTCACGTTTGGCTCTCCTTGCCAAGACCTGTCGGTGGCAGGTAAAAGGGCAGGTTTAGCTGGCGAGCGTTCGGGTTTGTTTCATCAAGCTGTCAGAGTCATCAAGGAAATGAGAGGAGTCTCCAATGGTCTATATCCAAGATTCGCTGTGTGGGAAAACGTGCCAGGAGCCTTCTCAAGCAATAAAGGAGCAGACTTCCACAGCGTCCTGCAAAACCTCATCTCGGTTGTCGACGAGCAAGCAGCGGCTAACCTACCTCGAGTACCAAAGTGGCAAAAAGCCGGAGCGATCGTGGCAGACCAATGGAGTATTGCGTGGCGAGTATTGGACGCGCAATTTTTCGGAGTACCCCAACGACGCAAAAGAATCTATCTTGTCGCAGATTTTGCAAGCGGGCGTGCCGGACACATACTCTTTGAGCCCACGCGCCTGCACGGGGATCTTGCGCAGGGCTGCAGTGAAAAGCAAAACCCTCCCACCAATCCTCGAGCGAGCACTCACGAGGCAAGCACATCTTTAGAAGTGTTCGCCTTGCGGATGCGGGCAGGTAAACCAGGTGGTGGTAAAGGCCCACTCGTACAAACAAACCTGTCAGGCACGCTCGGATGCAGTAACGACCAGAGTATTATTGAGCCGCTACTATTTGACCATCATCCTCATGATGCCAGAGTGGGCGGACCATGCCAGATAGCACCAACCGTGACCGCTCGTTACGGCACTGGCGGAGGCAATACTCCCATCATCGCTACCGTCTACGGTTTCAATGCGTTACATGAGGGACGCGGCGCGGCAGTGGGCAGGTACGGTTATTCAACCGAGGTATCCAAGACGCTCGATACGTCAGGGATAACTCCGACCTGTAACCAAGGCGGCATCGCCATCGTCGAACCCGACGTTGTGAGTGCCTCGAAGGCAGACTTCTTCTGCCGAGGCAACATAAATATTGCTGGCGCATTGTTGGCTTCGGACTCAACTGAGCCGCCCCTGGTCACTGACCCTTGCGTGCCCGAATACCGCGTGAGGCGCTTAACCCCAACCGAGTGCTCCCGTCTACAAGGATTCCCTGATACTTGGACAGACGGACTCGCCATCGAGAACCCGAGCGAAGACGTGCTGGATTATTGGTGGCAAGTTTGGGCCAGCTGGGGCAAGGTGCAAGGATTGAAAAGACCTAAAACCCGCACGCAAGTACGCAAATGGCTGGCTAATCCAGTGACCGATCGGGCGTTATACAAGCTGTGGGGAAACGGGATAGCTTTGCCGTGCGCCAAACTCGTGCTCACTCAGATAGTCGCCGAGGCCACTAAAACTCCTGGATTTTAAGGCAAAAATTACTGGATAAGCCCGCGAACCTATGGCTGTATGTACATGACCAAACAAAACACAAGAAAGAAAGGGTTTGGTGATGATAGGACAGCTATACGTCGATCTAGAAGAAATCGAAAACCTCGGAGTCGACCTGACCGATATTGGTGCGGTGCGGGATGTAGCCGAAGACCACGGCTACGAGCACGTAGAAATGATCGTCTCCAACTTCCCACAAGACTTCATGCGCCTCATCAGTGCTTGGCTGGACGTTCAAAGCATCGAATTCGACGGTGAGGAGGATGAGCAATGGTGAACACCAAAAAGGCTGAAAACTACGGGCTCGTAGTCACCCTGCCCGCCACGCTTGATGAGACTGAGCTGGCAAGGCTACATGAACTTATTGCAGCCAAGAAAGACTTGATCACTAAAACGCTCGGCGCGAGCCAGCTTAACATCACCACCAGTAGCGAGGGGCTGAGTTTCCCGTGGTGGGATGAGCTACCCGAGTTCGAGAAAATCACAGCCTACACCGAGTTCTTAAGCAAGCTGGTCGCATACGCCAAACAGATCCACCGCACCGTAACCCGAAGTACAAGACAGGTAAGTAATGAGAAGTATGAACTGCGCTGCCTGCTTTACCGCATCGGACTTTCTGGTAAAGAAAATAAGGAAGTACGCAAGATTTTACTTGCACCATTAAGCGGCAATTCTGCATGGAAAACCCCGCCCGAAAAAGCATCTGTGCAAGAGATGTGAATCTCTATTTTTCCTTGAAAATAAGCCCTTTTATGACTGGATATAAGCGGGAGTCTATGGCTGTATATACATACCAAAACGGTATGCGAAGAAAGGAAATACAGCGATGGAAACGACAACGATGGAACGCCTGCAAATGGCCACCGATAGCTACGGTGCGGTGGTGCGCTACGGCAACCTGGTGATCGCCACCAGCTACAGTTGGCACAAGGGCGGGGCCTATGGCAACGACGCCCGCATCTACCGCCTGACCAAAACCCCCTCCGAGAACCCCTGGCAGGGTAAGTCCTTCATCGAATGCGACCTCGAACTGATCAAGCAAGCCGACCAGATTTTCCCTGACGACGGTCACGCGCTCGCCTGGGCACTCACCGCCGCCATGGCCGCCGAATAAACAAGCCTGACTCGGGAGAACCCCTGCCACGCGCGGGGTTTTCCTTCTCACTGACGCCTTTTCGTTAGAGATGCATATCGCTATTTTCCTTGCAAATAAGCCCAAAAACGACTGGATATAGTCACACACCTATGGCTGTATATACATACCGAAACAACCACGGTAAGCGAAAGGACAAGGGCGATGAACACGAAATTCGACAAAGACCTGAAACTGATGGAAACCGACCCAGGCGAAGGCACCATGATTCTACGCGAACGCAAAGCCGAACTCGAGCGCATCGAACGGCAGGGACGATCCTGCAAAAACCGGTTCCGCCTCGAATGCCTCGCCCAAGAATACAACCGACTCAAACGCGAATACGACGCCCTCGACGCCATGGTCTAAAACCCGATTCTCCGATAAAGCCCAACCCCACACAGATTGGGCTTTTCGC